>Ga0181516_10003139_pt1 | contig 11266 bp, 9 predicted proteins | sample PEATcosm2014_Bin_25_FD_121104 | JGI IMG/M metagenome (GOLD analysis project Ga0181516, IMG submission 121104) | Peatland microbial communities from MTU Mesocosm Facility, Houghton, MI, USA - PEATcosm2014_Bin01_10_metaG | ecosystem: Environmental > Terrestrial > Soil > Wetlands > Peat | place...
GACCGCATAGGCGCGCGCGGCGCCCCCCTTGGCGACGATGGCGGCGGCGACCGCCTCGACCTCCGCCGCCGTGCGCGACAGCAGAGCGACCTTGGCGCCTTCCTCGGCCTGCGCTTCGGCGATGGCGCGGCCAATGCCCCGGCCGGCGCCGGTGACGACCGCGACGGTGTCGACGAGTTTCACGATTCGCTTCCCTTCCAACCGCGGGCGCCGACGCGATCCTGCGCCGACGACGAATAGACCTGACCGCGAAATCGCGGCCCTCCGGGCCGCCGGAATGGTAGCGATTCCGCCAGCCGACGCCAAAGGACTCCGCGCCGCGCGGGGCGGCGGCGCCGAGCCTGCGGCGCCCGACGGGCGAGGCGATCGCCGCCCGGTTTTCCTCGACGCCGACTTTTGTGGCATGACCACAAGGGAGCGCGCGCGGCGCGCCAGGGCGGATCGCCGCCGTTGCGGTCGGCGAATCGCTGATGGGCGCGCGAGGCGCGCCTGTCTGGCGGGACCGGCGGGCCGATCGCGGCGCGGCCGGGAGGGAATGAAGTGACGTTGATCGAGCCCCGCTTCCGCAGCCTGTTTCTCTCCGTCTTCGCGCTGTTCACCCTGTACGGCACGTCGATGACGATCATCGGCGCGACGCTGCCGAAGATTCTGGCGAACTTCCACTGGAACTATCTGACGGCGGGAATTGTCATCGGCGCCGGCGCCGTGGCCTACTTCGTGTCGACGTTCGTCGCCGGTCATCTGGTGAAGCGCTGGGGACCCAAGCCGACCATCCTGCTCGCCCTGGCGCTGATCGTCGCCGGGCTCGCCTTCTTCGCCACGACGCCCGATCCGGCGATCAACACGCTGTTGAGCGCGCTGATCGGCCTCGGCCAGGGCGGCGTGGAAGTCGGCGTCAATTCGACGATTCTGCGCATGGACACCGGGAACTCGGGCCGGCCGATGAATCTTTTGCATGGCGCTTTCGCCGTCGGCGCGATCGTCGGACCGCTGGCGATCAGCCTTCTCATGCAGAGCGGGCTTGACTGGGCCGCGGTCTACCGAGGCATGGCCGTGATCTTCGTGCTGCTGGCGGCGCTGATGGCGTTCGCCGTCTTGCCGCCGGTCCAACCGCAAGCCGCCGAACGCGACGAAACGCGCGAGCGGTCGAGCGCAAACCCCGCCTACTGGCTGTCGTTTTTCGCGCTCTTCCTCTACGTCGGCGTCGAACTGGGGATTTCGAACTGGGTCGCCGAATACTTTGTCGTCGTCTTCGCCTACGCGCCGGAAGCCAGCGCGATGCTGGTTTCGCTGTTCTGGCTGGGCTTGTTGGCTGGCCGCTTCGGCATACCGGCGCTCTACAAAGGCTCGCACCCTGACGCCGCGCTGGTCGGACTTTCGGCGCTGGCGACTGTGTCCATCGCCCTGCTGATGCTGTTGGGCTACGGCCCCCGCTCCGCGATCGCGACCGACATCGGCAGGGGATTGTTGTTTCTGGCGGGCCTGGGTTGCTCGATCTACTACCCAGGGGTGATGACTCTGGTCGGCAAATGTTTCCCGCGTGCGCAGAGCCAAGCGATCGGCTTTGCGGCGACCGGCGGCGGGATCGGTTCGTTCCTGTTCCCCTTCCTCATGTCCTCGATCGCGCAAGACTGGGGCATCCGGGCGGGCTTTGCGACCTACGGCGTTTTCGCCGCAGCGATGACGCTGGCCGGCGTTTGGCTCGCCGTCGTCGCCGACAAGGACAGGAAGGCCCGACCGCTTCCCTCTTCGCCCTGAGCTCTGCGCGCCGGCGCCCCGAGCAGAAGGACGCGCTTGCGCGCGCGGCGTTCGGCGCTATGCAGGCGCGATGCGCGCTTTCGCGGAACCCTTGCCGATCGACGACGTCCTGCCGCGGCTCGTGTCCGTGCTGAACGCGGGGACGCGAGCGGTGTTGGTCGCGCCGCCCGGCGCCGGCAAGACGACGCGGGTTCCGCTGGCGCTGCTCGACGAACCGTTCGTCGCCAGGGGCAAGATCGTCGTGCTCGAGCCGCGCCGGCTCGCCGCACGCGCCGCGGCGGCGCGCATGGCTTCGACGCTCGGCGAGGCGGTCGGCGAGACGGTCGGCTTGCGGGTGCGGCTGCAAAGCCTGGTCTCGGCCCGCACGCGGATCGAAATCGTCACCGAGGGCGTGTTCGCGCGCACAATCCTCGGCGATCCCTCGCTCGACGGAATCGCCGCCGTGCTGTTCGACGAATTCCACGAACGCTCGCTCGACGCCGATCTCGGCCTGGCGCTGGCGCTCGACGCGCAGGAGGGCTTACGCGAAGACCTGCGCATCCTCGTCATGTCGGCGACGCTCGACGGCGCGCGAGTCGCCTCTCTCATGGCTGGCGCGACGCGGATCGAGAGCGAGGGTCGCGCCTTTCCGGTCGAAACGCGCTACCTCGGCCGCGATCCGAACGCGCGCGTCGATGACGAAGTCGCGCGCGCGATCCTGCGCGCGCTCGGCGAGGAAAGCGGCTCGATCCTCGCCTTCCTGCCCGGCCAGGGCGAGATCCTGCGCGTCGCCGCGCTGCTCGAGGGACGCGTGCGCGATTCCGAGGTCGAAATCGCGCCGCTCTACGGCGCGATGGACGCGCGCGCGCAGGACCGCGCCGTCGCGCCGGCGCCGAGGGGCAAGCGCAAGATCGTGCTGGCGACCTCGATCGCCGAGACCTCGCTGACCATCGAAGGCGTGCGCGTCGTCGTCGACAGCGGCCTGATGCGCGTTCCGCGTTACGAGCCCGACGTCGGCCTGACGCGGCTCGAGACCGTGCGCGTTTCGCGCGCCAACGCCGACCAGCGGCGCGGCCGCGCCGGCCGAGTCGAGCCAGGCGTCTGCTATCGGCTATGGGAAGAGGCGGGGACGGGCGGCCTCGCGCCGTTCGCGCAACCGGAGATTCTCGCCGCCGATCTCGCCGGCCTGGCGCTTGATCTCGCGGTGTGGGGCGTCGCCGATCCGGGCGGGCTCAAGTTTCTCGATTCGCCGCCGCGCGCCGCGTTCAAGGAGGCGCGGGCGCTGCTCGCCTCGCTCGGGGCGCTCGACGCCGACGGCAAGGTCACCGACGAGGGCAGGCAAATCGCCGGCCTGGCGCTGCCGCCGCGGCTGGCGCGCATGGTCGTCGACGCGGCGCGCATGGGCGAGGCGCATCTCGCCGCCGAGATCGCGGTGACGCTGACCGAGCGCGGCCTCGGCGGCGACGCGGTCGACCTGACGCGGCGGCTGGAGGCTTTTCGCCGCGACCGCTCGCCGCGCGCCGAGGACGCGCGGCGGCTGGCGCGCAATCTGGCGGCGCGCGCGCGGGTCCTCGCCCCTGGCCCCACTCGCAAACGGGAGCGGGGAAGCGCGGACGTCGGCGAATGGCTCGCCGCCGCCTTTCCCGACCGCATCGCCATGGCGCGGGGAAAACGCGGCGAATTTCTGATGGCCAACGGCCGCGCCGCGTCGCTCGAGCCGCACGACCCGCTCGCCGGCGAAGCGTTTCTGGCGATCGGCGAGATCGTCGGCCGCGCGTCGGCCGCGCGCGTCGTCGCCGCCGCGCCGCTGACATTGCAAGAGATCGAGGCGGTCGCCGGCGGCGCCGTCGAGACGCGCGAGGAGACGGCGTTCGATCGCGCCTCCGCCGCGCTGCGCGCGCGCCGCCGCCGAAAACTCGGCGCGCTGACGCTTGTCGAGGGCGGGCTCAGCCCGCCGGCCGACGAGGCCAGCGCGCTCGCGCTGGCGCGCGGGATTCTCGATCTCGGCGTCGCCCGCCTGCCGTGGACCAAGTCGCTGACGCAGTGGCGCGGGCGGGTCGAGTTTCTGCGCCGCGCCGAAGGCGAGCCATGGCCGGACCTCTCCGACGCCGCGTTCGCCGCTTCGCCCGATTGGCTCGCGCCGTTCCTGCTCGGCAAGACGCGGCTCGACGAGTTTTCCAGCGACGAACTCGGCCAGGCGCTGCGCGCGCTGTTGCCCTACGATCTGGCGCGGCGGTTGGAGGCCGAGGCGCCGAGTCATTATGTCGCGCCGACTGGGACGGCGGCGCCGGTCGATTACGAAGCCGAGGGCGGCCCGAGCGTCGCGCTCAGGGTGCAGGAGCTGTTCGGCCTTTCCGTTCATCCCGCGCTCGCCGGCGGCCGCGTCCCGCTGACGCTGATTCTCTTGTCGCCCGCCCATCGCCCGATCCAGATCACCCGTGACCTGCCGGGCTTCTGGAAGGGGTCGTGGGCGGCGACGCGCGCCGAGCTGCGCGGCCGCTATCCGCGCCACGCCTGGCCGGAAGACCCGGCGAACGCCGCGCCGACCAACCGCGCCAAGCCAAGGGGGACGTGACGCCGCATTGCCGGAGCGGCGAAACTCGGACAGGTTGACGCAATGCGAATCGCCCGAGCGCCCGCTTGACCGCCGCCCTGCCCAAGGTCGCCATCTGTTTTCCCTCCGCGGACATGGTGCACGCCGATTTCGCCTTGGCGCTCGCCGGCCTGTGCAGCGCGACGCCGCCGCTCGAAGCGCCGATCGTCAACAACAAGTCGTCGATCGTCGCCGCGGCGCGCAACGACGGGGTGCGCAGCGCGCGCGAGCTCGGCTGCGACCACATCCTGTTTCTCGACAGCGACATGACGTTCCCGCGCACGACCCTGCATCGGCTGCTCGTCCATCGCGAGGCGATCGTCGGCGCGACCTACGTCAAGCGCGTCGCGCCGTTCCCGCTGCTCGGCACGGCGCTCGAGCCGCATCCGACGATCGACGCGCGCGGCCTGACGGAGATGCGCCGCATCCCGACCGGCTGCCTGCTGATTCGCATGAGCGTGTTCGACGCGCTGGCGAAACCCTACTTTCGCTACATCACCGACGAGGCCGGCGGCGAGATCGTCGGCGAGGACTACGTCTTCTGCGATCGGGCGCGCGAAGCCGGCTTTCGCATCTGGTGCGACGCCACGCTTTCGCTGGAGATCGGCCACATCGGCCAGCAGGTCTGCCGCGTTCCGGGCGCGCCGCCGGCGTAATCCGCGCCGGCCTGCCGCAGAGAAATTCGAGTCCGTTTGGGCTCTGCTGATTGCGAATATTTACGTTTGCTTAACATTATATGGTTAACGCTTGCGGCGAGGTTTGGGGGCAAACCATGTCAATGTCCATTTCCGGCTTCAATTCGCAGGCCCAATTGTTGCGGCTGCTCGAAGCGAGCTTGACGAGCCAAAGCAGCTCTTCCAGCACATCCACCGCAAGCACGTCGACCTCTACGTCAGCGAGCAGCACGGTCTCGACCTCCGACGCGTCGACCGCGGTCGGCCTGTCGGCGGCGGTGCTCGCCTTCCTGTCGCAGCTCAGCGCGACTTCGTCCGATAGCGGCAGTCAGAGTTCGTCCGACAGCAGCGCAAGCTCGAGCGGAGGCCCGTCGGGCGTCGGCGGCCCGCCGCCCGGTCCGCCGCCTGGCCCGCCGCCCGGCGTTTCCAGCAGTTCGAGTTCATCGAGTTCGACCGACAGCTCGTCGAGCGCCAGCAGCCTGCTGTCGGAGCTCGAGACCGATCTCACCAATCTGCTTTCGGCGCTGGATTCGTCGAGTTCGTCGTCGAGCGTGTCGAGCGCTTCGACCGCTTCCACCGCCTCCAGCTCGTCGACGACCGCCGCGCTGCTCGACTCCGATCTCACCCAACTGTCGAAGGCGCTGACGACGTTCCTCGCCGATCTCGTCTCGGCCGCCGACTCCAGCTCTTCGGCCTCGTCGACGTCGTCCTCGGCCGCGACCAGCGCGTCGGATAGCGCAAGCGCGACCAGTTCCACGAGTTCGACGAGTTCGACGTCGAGCGCATCGAGCTCGAGCGACTCGACGTCGCACAAGACCGCAGAAAGAGCGCTGCACGAACTCATGCGGGTGCTGGAAGCCTACAGCGCCGATTCGTCGTCGGCGGCCTCGTCGGCGTCGTCAGCGTCGACGTCGACGTCGACGGCGTCGTCAAGCAGCGCCACGATCGGCTGATCCGCCTGACGGGCGCCGCGCTTTCTAGCGCGCGGCGCTCCGCTCCGCTTACTTGGCGCGGACGTATTTGCGCCAGTTATGCGCTTCCCTGAAGCCCAGCACCTCGCGCGCCTTGCGGTTCGACAGCGGCGCCTCGAAGCGTTCGAGCGGTCGGGTGATCGGCACGTTGGGGAAGGTCTTCGACAGGAATTCCTGAGTCGGCGTTTCGAGCGTGATCGTGTCGTTGGTCGCGTTGAACACCTGGAAGCCGAGCCCGTCCTTCTCCAGGCAGAGATGGACGATCTCGCCGAGGTCGCGCGCGTCGATGTAGCTCCAGGCGTTGCGCTTGCGCAGCATCGGATCGGCCTGGAACGTCTCGAACATCTTGTATTCGTGCGGCTCGATCACGTTGCCGATGCGCAACGCGTAGATGTCGGCGCCGTAGCGCATGGCGAAAGCGCGCGCCGTCTTTTCGTTGCAGACCTTCGACAGGCCGTAGGAATCCATCGGGTCGACGTCGTAATCCTCCTCGAGCGGGAAGGAGTGGAAATCCTTGTCGCCTTCGGTGAAACAGACGCCGTAGGTCGTCTCGCTCGAGGCGACGATCACCTTGCGCACGCCGAGCTTCATCGCCGCTTCGATGACGTTGTAGGTGCTGATGACGTTGTCAGCGAAGGTGACGTTGTCGGGCTCGATCAGCACGCGCGGAATGGCGGCGAAATGCACCACGGCGTCCGGCGCCGACGGCAGGCCGGGACGCTCGTAGCCGTCGAAGCCGAAATGCATGGAGAGTGCGTTGAACGCCTGGCCGGAGTCGGTCAGGTCGGCGACGAGGGTGTTGACCCCCGGCAGCTCGAGCGGCTTCAGATCGACGTTGAGGATCGTGTAGCCCTTGGCGAGAAGGTGAGGCACGGCGTGCCGACCGGCCTTGCCGGATCCGCCGGTGAAGACAATGCGTTTGCCGGCCATGGTTTCCTCCTCGGGCGTTTGCGGGCGCGGGCGAACCTAGCGCCTGCGGCGACAAGGGCAAGCGCTTCGTCGTCGGCGGCCGTCGGCCTTTCACAGCCCGATGAGAACCGATCGCTGGCGATTGCGGTCACGCCCGCGGGTGCGCCGCGCGGTAGGCCGAGACCAGCCGGGCGCTGTCGACGGCGGCGTAGACCTGGGTCGTCGACAGCGACGCGTGGCCGAGCAGTTCCTGGATGGTGCGCAAATCTCCGCCGCGCGCCAGCAGGTGGGTGGCGAAGGAATGGCGCAAGGCGTGCGGCGTGGCGCTGTCGGGCAGCCCGAGCGCGCCGCGCAGCCTCGCCATCGCGAGCTGGATGATGCGGGGCGACAGCGGCCCGCCCTTGGCGCCGACGAACAGCGGCCCCTGCGGCTTCAGCGCATAGGGGCAGAGGGCGAGATAGTCGGCGATCGCCTGTCGGACCGGCGCGATCACTGGGGCCGAGCGCGTCTTGCGGCCCTTGCCGGTGACCGTCACCGCGTCGCGCTCGCCGGTCGGCGCGTCGGCGCGCCGGATCGACAGCGCCTCGCCGATGCGCAGGCCCGATCCGTAGCAGAGCGACAGCACGGCGGCGTCGCGGGCGAGGATCCACGGCTCGCGCGCTTCGCCCTCGCGCGTCGCGGCGGAGGCGACCGCGCGCGCGTCGGCGGCGCTGAGCGGCCGCGGCAGACGCCGCGCCGCCTTGGGCGCGCGCACCGCGCCGAGCGCGGAGGCCGGCCGGCCGCCGTCGCGCACGACCTGGCGCGCCAGCGAGCGTAGCGCCGAGAGCGCGCGCTGCAGCGAGCGCGGATCGATCCCGTCGGCGCGGCGGGCTGCGAGGAAGGCGCGCAGGTCGGCGGGCGCGAGGCCGGAGAATTCGGCGACTCCGGCCGGCGCGCCGAGCCGCTCGGCGAGAAAGGCGAGAAACTGGCGCGCGTCGCGCCCGTAGGCCTCGATGGTGTTGGCCGAAAGCCGCCGCTCGCCGGCGAGCCGGCCAAGCCACGCCGCGACGATCGCCGCCAGATCGGGCGCGGCGGGCTGGGCGGCGATTTCCAACGCTTCCGGCATGGCGCGACGATGCGCCAGCGGAGTTAAGCGAGGCTTGCCGGAGGCGCTGGCCGATTGTAGCGGCGGTTCCCGGCGGCGTCTGGCGTCTTCTTGTTTCGGCCGTCGTCGGCTGGTCCCGCGTCGATCCACGGCGCGACGTTCTTTCCCGCCGAACGGGTTGGCGCGGTCGCGCCGACGCGTGTGGATGCGAGGCCGCGCGGCGGCGACATGACAGAACGTTCGACTTCGCCGATCGGCGCCCGACCGGCGCCATCCCTCACTTCGTAAGTCATTGCGTTCAAAAATCAATCCTTCGCCGGGCGGTCAATTGCGAACGCCGGAACCAGTCGGCGCTCGAGCGTCGGAACACTCCAAACGGCCAACGTCTGAGTTCGGGTCTCGTCGAGTTGGCGGTATACTCAAATCACTTGTCGAAGACGTCGTATTCTAAACAACTCCATCGGGTTCGCAGGGAAACGTCTTGTTAGCATTTCTTGGCAATGCTGTCGGGATGAACTGAATTGGATGGTTTTGGCGGGCGCGATCGTTCTGTTGGTCAATCGGACTGACGGAAACCGCCTTTACATCTGCGCATGCACTGAAGCGAGCGGCGTCGAAACCGCGCCGCTCGGACATTGGCCGGCTTCGCAGTCAGAGCACGAAGGGTTGGCGTCATGTCGCAAAGCGATTCCATGTTCGAACGCCGCCGGTACGACCGTGTGGTTCTGACGCTGCGCGGCCGTTACATGCTTGCCGACGGGCAGGAGTTTGACTGCCAGATCGTCGATGTCTCGCCGATCGGCGTCGCGATTCGAGGCCCGTTGCTCGGAGATCTGGGCGAGCGCGTCGTCGCCTACGTACAAGAACTCGGACGGATTGAAGGCGTGGTCGTGCGCCGCGCGGTCGATTGGTTCGCCATCGAACTGCGGGTTCCCTCGAGCCGGCTGCGCAAGCTCGCCACGAGAATTGAGGGCGTCGCGAAGCGGCAAGCGGCAGGGTCGCTCGAGCGGCGCAGCCACGAGCGCGTCGATCTCGATCAGCAGCGCGCGATGTTGCGGCTGTCGGACGGGCGAGAATTTGCGGCGGGTCTGGTCGACGTGTCGACCGACGGCGCAGCGCTCGAGGTCGACGTCGCGCCCCCGGTCGGCGCCGCTGTGACGGTCGGAGAGCGCCGCGCGCACGTTTCCCGTCATTTTGCAGGCGGAATTGCGGTCACATTCGATCCGGACGCAGCCGGCGAGCGCTGCGATGAGAACGAGGCCGCTCGGGCGCGCGGGGCGCGCTATTGACGGGTCTCGGGCAGACCTAGGCCCGACCCGCGCTGACAGCCTATCGCCCGCCAAACCAAGCGCTTGCGGATTTTGCGCCGGCCGCCTGTCGTGCGGCGGCGGTTCAGCCCCGCCGGGAACGCGAAGCTTTATTGGGCTGGCTTGTAAGCGACCGCGGGTTCACAATGCCGCTCCAGACGGGCCGATCTCGGCGCTCCGATCTTGGCGGTCGCGAAGCCGACAGCCGTCGCGGGCGCCGATCAATCCGAGCCGGCCGGGCGCAGCGATATGAGGCGAGGAGTCGATCATGGCCAATGACAAGATGAAAGTGCAAATGTCGAGCAAGGGCGGCTTCATCGCCGCGCTCGACCAGAGCGGCGGATCGACCCCCGGCGCGTTGCGCCTCTACGGCGTCGCCGACAGCGAATACAGCGGCGACGCCGAGATGTTCAAGCTGGTGCACGAAATGCGCGTGCGCATCATCGCGTCGCCGGCCTTCAGCGGCGAGAAGGTCATCGCCGCAATCCTGTTCGAGCGCACGATGGACGGGCTCGCCAAGGGCAAGCCGGTTCCGACGTTCCTGTGGGAGGAGCGAGGCGTCGTTCCGTTCCTGAAGGTCGACAAAGGACTCGAGGCGGAAAAAGACGGCGTTCGTCTGATGAAGCCGATTCCGGATCTCGATCCGCTCCTCGCCCGGGCGACGAAGCTCGGCGTCTACGGCACCAAGATGCGCTCGGTCATCGATCTGGCCTCGAAGACGGGCGTCGCGGCGATTGCGAGGCAGCAGTTCGAAATCGGCGCACAGATCGCCAGCCATGGGCTGATGCCGATCCTCGAACCTGAGGTTTCGATCAAGAGCCCGGAAAAAGCCGCCGCCGAGGCGATCCTGCTCGCCGAACTGATCAAAGGGCTCGACGCCTTGCCGGCTGGCCGCCAGGTGATGTTCAAGCTGACGATTCCCGAGACGCCGGATTTCTATGCGCCGCTGATCAAGGATAAGCGCGTCGCCCGCGTCGTCGCGCTGTCCGGCGGCTACACGCGGGCCGAGGCGTGCAAGCGCCTCGCCGCCAATCACGGCATGATCGCGAGCTTCTCGCGCGCGCTGGCGCAAGACCTCAGACGCTCGATGAGCGAGGCCGAATTCAACGCCGCGCTGGCGAGCGCGATCGACGAAATCTACACCGCCTCGGTCGTGAAGGTCTGACGCCGGGCGACGTGAGCCTGCGCTTCGGCGAGCGCCGTAAGGGGCTCGCCGCGATCGGCCGTTGGGGCCGGCGTGGCGGCCTCGTCGAGCGGCCCGCAGGCGGAAAAGCGCTGGGGACCGGCCCGCTGTCGGCGTCTGCGTCGACGCTATGTGACAAATAGCCGCAGGCCGTCGGCGTCCGTCTCCTGGGTCGGCGCGGGAAACGCTAGAAGAGAAATGGAATTTTTCTAACAAATCCAATCTGATTTTGAGGGACCATCGCTTTACGCCGAATTTCGCGGCCATCTCTTGGAACCGCTCCGACGGCTGTGCGCCGCCGCAGGCGTAAATCAATCATTAACCATCCGCAGTCAGCGTTACTCAACGTAACGTCAGGTTGACGCCTTGCTGGGGCTGTTCTTGCGGTTGGTCGTCTCGCCTCACCTGCTCGACGCGCAGTCTGTCGACGGCTCGGACCGACGCCCACGTCGTCGCCCTGAGCGTCTTCGGCGTCGCCCCTTCGAGCGACGGCGCGGTCGCCAGGCGCGCAATCCTATGTTTCCAGCGTTCCTGACGCGCGCGATAAGGCCGTCCTGCTCGCCGATCTCGAGTTGCGCTTCGGCGCGCCGCCGGCGTCGACCACTCCCGTCTCGCCGTTCACCCTTCTGGACATCGATCTCGCCGCAGGGCCGCCGAAAGTCGGCGTGGGCCGGCGCCCGAAGTCCATCGCCGCGATCGCCAAGTGGAAGGACGAGTTCATCATCGTCCCGAACATGAAACAGATTTTGAATTGAGATAGAGGGGACCAATCCATGCGATTCACGGTCAAGGCAAAGCTGGCGAGCGC
>Ga0181516_10003140_pt1 | contig 11266 bp, 10 predicted proteins | sample PEATcosm2014_Bin_25_FD_121104 | JGI IMG/M metagenome (GOLD analysis project Ga0181516, IMG submission 121104) | Peatland microbial communities from MTU Mesocosm Facility, Houghton, MI, USA - PEATcosm2014_Bin01_10_metaG | ecosystem: Environmental > Terrestrial > Soil > Wetlands > Peat | place...
GATCGCTCCCCCCGTCGCCAAAATCTCCTCCGCCAGCTTCTTGTTTTCCTTGGGATAAATCACGTCGCTCCCCGTTCCCCACACTGCCACCGTCGGCATGCGCGCCGTGAGCGCTCCCCTGTGCGCGTGGCTGTCCACTCCCCGCGCCATTCCGCTGATCACCAGCAGCCGCCGTGCCGCCAGATCGCGCGACAGCATCTCCGCCATCCCCGATCCATAAGGAGAAGGATGCCGCGTTCCCACCACCGCGATCGACGGTCGCGCCAGCAGCTTCGCATCCCCGCGCACCCACAGCACCGGCGGCGGATCGTAAATCTCCCTCAGCCGCTCCGGATAATCCGCACAGCCAAACGTCAGAACGATCGCGCCCTGTGCCTCGACCCGCGCCCACTCCTCTTCCGCCGCCGCCCGCGCCTTCCCGTCAAAGATGAACTGAGCCGCGGAAGCCGGCAGATTCAGCCCTTCCAGCTCCGTCAGCGAGAGCCGAAAAATCTGCCCTGGGCTTTTCATCCGCTTCACTGCTTCTAAAATCCGCCGCGGACCCAGCCCCGGCGTCAGCGCCATCGCCAGCCAGGCCAGCCGGTCGTCACTTGGCAAGGCCCCTGGCAGTGTCTTGATTTCCTGCGTTAAATTGCTCATTCTAATGCGGCACACGCCTGCCGCGATCACCGCCGATTTTCCCTGAGGGCAACCGGAATCCCTTTCCGTTGATTTTCCGGTGACATTATCCCGCCTTGCCGCCGAAGTCAAGGATGCCCATCACGCACCGCCACCAGCCAACGCCTACTCCACCTTCATCAGCGTCGCCATCAATAGATCCCTGTGCTGGTTAGCGTTATCGTCGGAAAAGTGCAATATCCGCATCCAGACAAAGCATGCGCCTCCGGCCAGCACCAAAAATATCGGCACCGGCAGCCATTGGCTCTTCAAAGTCCAGCAAAGCCAGAAGACCAGCGCCCCGACTCCGAGCACTGCCAACTGAATCAACACCGCCGGCAAAGTATTCGCCTGCGCCCCTGCTGGCCGCGTGATTCGCCCGGGATTGATGCGGTAGGGCATCGTGAGTGACAGCACGATTCCCGCCGCCAGATTGCACGGCAGCGCAAAAATAAGCCACGCGCCTGTATCCGCCAACACCACCAGCGGCGGAATTCCCAGCCGAACACAGCTCAGCACCCCCGCCGCGACTCCTACCAGCGCAAACAAAATCGAGTGCAGCAGATTCTTCGCCAGCAACACTGTCCTGATCGGTGTGGGCGATAGAAACAGCAACTGTATCCCCGCTCCCTCCGCTCCCAGGCTGTTATAAAACAATCCCGTAAATCCCAGCAGCGCGTACGTCACGCACAGTGGAAACGCATACGGAAACGACGTCATGTCGCTTGCTGCGCTGGGATGAAACATGCCTGCGATCACCAGCACAAACAGCAATGGCACACATACCGCCCAGAGCAGCGGCAGCGTTCGCATCAAACTCCGCAACTCCTTCTCCACAATTGCCGCAAAGGGTCCGGAGCCACCCAATGTCCAACCGCCTCCGCGCCTAATCGCTTCGTTTCGCCGCGGAGCCCAACTCAAACTTTGTCCCCGATACTGCGCCTTGAGACGCCCTGCCAGCGCGCCTCCCGCCACCACCACCCAGAGCCCAAGCAGGCTCAGCGACGCAAGCCCCTCCACAGGTCTCCGCTCCACAACCTGCTGCAACACGCGCGCACCGAGTCCCGGCGGAAGCCATTGCTGCACTTGGATTCCCGTCTTCAGCAGCGGCTCAAATCTGGCCGGCGCCTCGCGCAACAGCACAGCCTCTTGCTTACCGCTCTTCGATCCCTCATTGCCCTTCTGATTCCAGACCGCATTGATCACCAGCAGGCTCACCAGCGCAACCATGAACACCGCGCCCAGAATCTCCCGCGTCCTTCGCTGCGCCAGCCAGCGGTCAATCCACGCAAACACCGCCCTCACCAGCAGAATGTTGAAGACTGCGAACACCGCCAGCCCCAGCGCCGTCCACAAATACAAATCCGGCCGCGCCATGACCGTTCCAACCCCAACGCCCGAACAGCAAAGCAAGCCCAAAAGCGTTGAAGCTTCCATCAATCCGGAGATCACATACAGCAGAAAGTAAGATCCGAAACGAACCGGAAAGCGCAGCAGAATTGCCAGGTCCGATTGCTCTTGAAATGAAGCGACAGCGATCGGAAACATTAGCCACAGCGAGCTCATCACCCAGAACAGAACAGGCAGATCCTGCCACGATGCGCGGGACGCTATCGAGTAAGACGTCACACCCAGGCCAATTGCCAAACACAGCCCGAATCCGGCATACAGCACCCACGCGATCCCCACCGCGCCCAGATCAAAAATGCCGTGTATGGAGCGAAGACCGTTCACAAACATGCGCCAGCGCAATCGAGCCATGGCCGCGTACTGCGTCCGCGCCTCCCCGCCAAACATTCCCCCGCTGCTTTGAATCGCGAGACCTTCCATCGCTGCCAGACTAAAGCATTTCAGCAGATTCCGATTGTCTCCTCGCCTTACAGCACCCTCCGCCCCCGGTTGATACTCTAAGAGTCAGTGAGTGCAACGCCCCCATCCCGCCTCCGCATCGCCGCCATCCGCTTCCTCAATCCCGCGCCCCTGATGTGGGACTTCGATCATCCCCCCCTCAACGCCTCGCTCGCCGCCCGCTACGAGATCCATTCCATGCTGCCCTCGCAGTGCGCCGACGCCCTGGCCTCCGGCGCTGCCGACATCGGACTCGTCCCCATCGCCTCGCTCGCCGTCATCCCCGGCCTCCAGATCCTTCCCGGCTGCACCATCGCTTCCAAGGGCAAGGTGCGCTCGCTGCTCCTTGTTCGCCGCGCCAGCCAGCCGCTTGCCGCGCTGCGCTCCGTTGCTGCTGACACCGCCAGCCGCACCACCCTCGCCTACGCCCGCATCCTCTTTCACAAGTGGAGCAATCCCGACGTGCCCTTCCTTCCCATGGCCGCCGAACTTGACGCCATGCTCGACCGCGCCGACGCCGCCATCGTCATCGGCGATCCCGCCCTCATGGCCCTAGAAGAGCGCGCCAACCGCTTCGAGCGCACCGGCGAAGAGCTCGTCTACCACGACCTCGCCGAAGAATGGCACGCCCTCACCGGCCTCCCCTTCGTCTCCGCCGTCTGGGGTGCTGCGCACGGCGGACTTTTGGAGAAGGGTATCAACGCTATCGAGCCCATCGCCCAGGACTTTATCCGCTCCCGCGATCACGGCCTCTCTAATATTGATGCCCTGGTCACCGAGTGGTCTGACAAACTGGCCATCTCTGCCCAGACCATCCAGTCCTACCTCTCCAACAATATTCACTACATCCTCGATGAGGATTGCCTCGAAGGCATGCGCGGCTTCTTCCGCATCGCCGCCGAAGCCGGCGTCCTCCCCAAATACGACCTTCCCATCCCCGCCCTCGCCCTCTGATCCGCCGGGATGCCTTGACGCTTCCTCAGGAGGGTACGGGCTTCAGCTGGAGGGTGCGGGCTTCGCGGGTTTGAGCTGACAGCTAAAAGCTAAGAGCTAAAAGCTCGGGTCTTGCGCGAAGCGCTTTTGGCCGCACCGCAGATTCTTGTCAATAGGTAAACCTCAAAAATAAATTCCCCAATTTTTTAACTCGCTTGTTCCTTATCGTTTACAGCAAAAGATTTTTTGATCGATTTTGCGTATTAATTAGCTCGATTAGCGCACAATAGAGAAGTAGTCAAAAACAAGGGCATGGGAACCAATCCCATGCCCTTTTGCTTTTCAGGAGTGAATCGATGGAGAGGAAAGGAGTCAAAATGTCGCTTTCGTCAAATCTTCGCCAAAATCCGCGTAGCGTCTACTCTTTTACTCATTCCAAACAGGTTATCTGCGATGCGTGTGCGCACCCCTCCCCTACCCTCTTCGCTCCCTCTTCGCCCCATTCGCACCGGTTTCAGGGCAATTCCGTATTGCGCAAGGTGCGCATTTGCCCAGCCGTCGAAGCCATGCGCAGCCATTCGCTGGACGCGCAGTCCCCGCAGGTGCCGCAGGCGCCAAAAGGGCGCATCGCAATTTCCGTTAACCCTGTACCGCTGTATGCGAGCCCCACGCAAGTCCAGTCACAGCACCAGTTGCCACACGGGAATTTCCCGGTTAGCGAGACACTTTTTTCCTGTATCCCTGTACGATCAGTTTCTGTCCCGCGCCGCCTGGTTCGCCGCCACCGCCGCACGAATCAGTTCCTTGAAAGCAGCTTCCTTGATCTTCTCTCCTTCGCGCAGATCGATCGCACGCCGCACGTTCCCCTCGAGGCTCGCATTGAAAAGCTTCTTCGGGTCGGCGAGCGACGCTCCGCGAGCAAAGGTCAGCTTCACCACCTGCTTGTGCGATTCCCCCGTGCAGAGAATGCCGTCATGCGACCACACAGGAACCCCGAATGGATTGGATGGCTTGACCCATTTGCACTCTTCCTCAACCGCAGGGTCTGCCTCGTGGATGAGTTTACGCACGTGCGCGAGAGTGTTTCCGCGCCAGTCCGCCAGCGCTTCAATTCGCCTCGTGACGCTGGCCGAACCCGTCGCATTCGCAGCACCAGCTTCGCCCTTTGGATAAGTTGTCGGTGTCATATTCACTCCGATCCAGTCTCATATTTACTGCCCGATCTTTTGATGCGCGGGCGCACTACGCCGCGGCACTTTGCCTCGCAGGCCTCTTCGCGAAGAGGCGCCAGAGCAGATGCCCTTTCCACATCAGCAATCCGCTCACCACCATCAGCGGAAAAAAGACAAATCGAGTGGGAGGTGCGTACTGCGGAAGCTTTTCAAACGGGCTATAGAGATAGCCGTAGATCGGGATTGCAACGACGATATGAATCCAGCGAAGGATCCAACGCACTGTGCTTTGCTTCATGACCAACCTCCTTCTCGATTGCGAATTATTGGAGTTCGGCGACCACTCGTTCCAGGTTGCCGATAAACTTCCTCCAGCCGTACTGAGCGCCCTTGTAGTTGGCCTCCTGGTCGGGACGGAAACCGGACTGCTCCATGCGCAAATGAGTGCCGGCGCCGGTCGGTGTCAGAGTGAATGTAACCACGCTCTCATGTCCCAAAGTCCCCCACGAGTAAGAAAGTTTCTTGCCCGGTTCAGCAGCGATGACCTGGCACTCGATCACACCATTCCAGTTCGGCACCGGGTCCGCGCGGAGGGTGAAGGAGTGGCCGGCAACGGCCTGAAAGTCATTCTTCATCAGCCACTGCTCAATCAATGAGCTTTCCGTCAGAGCCCGCCACACTTTCTCTGGCGGTTGAGGAAACTCCCTTTCCACAATCACGGAACGGGCAGCAGTATCGGGCGTTGTCATTTCTCTATCCTTTCAGGAACGTCTTCGAGATGATCGAGAACGTCCGCGAGGCGATCAAATTTGTTCTGCCAGAAGGCGCCGTAAACACCGATCCAGTCGACCAGCGGCGCAAGAGCCTCCGGCCTGGCCTGGTAGTGGGTCTCGCGCCCCTTGCGTCGATTGCGAACCAGCCGAGCACGCTTGAGAGCCGACAGGTGTTTCGAAACCATCGGCTGCGAAACACCGGCACAAAGAGTCAGAGCGTGAACGGTCTGCGAGCCATCCCGCGTGAGCCGCTCGAAAATGGCGCGGCGCGTCGGATCGGCGAGGGCTCTGAAAACGCTGTTTGCGGCGGCGCTCGGCATGTTTTAACCATAACCATATGGTTATGGATTGTCAAGAGGGAAAATCAGCCGGAGGGCCAAACAACATTGAAAAATGTTCCGCCCGTCAACCGTCTTTCTTAAGTTGTTTGCGCTTCTCAGTAGTCGAATTTTGGGGGGAGCGCCTCCGAGGAGACGGGGTTTCTTAGTCTAAATTTATTCGTGAACTTTTTGGCTCGAGGGAGCGAGCGATCACGCGGGTGCGTCCGCCCGCGAGCACGGTGGCGCGCGCAGGACGCAAATACGCGCTAAGGCGTTTCATGTGGTGGAAGCTTGCAAAGTCCATTTGAAAGGGACAGGAAAATGCGCGCATCTCCCAAGCACCTGTGCCAAAGAGTGGCTATTCGCGGCCTGCACTGCTATCGGGGAGCTAGGCGCAGACCGGCTCTTCGACAGGAGCCTGCAAAGTACCCGCAGGCACATAGCCGAGCTGATCTTCGGCGAGGGCAATGCGGTGAAGAAGGGCGTTTTGGACAACGGTGGCGCGCTGATCGTCCAATCCCAGGTGAGATCTTTCTTGCATCACAGAAAGGGCAAAACGAAGGTTGTCAAGGTATTCAGTACTGGCGGGGTTCCGCATGACTCCCATTCTACCATCGGTCGCCGATCGCGGATAAGCTGTTTTATAACATAACGTTGGAGCGTGAGATGAATCACCTTCGCAACACAATCCGGATCGGTCGTCCGGTGCCCGCGAGGGGTTCGGCTTTGCCGGGCAAGGTTGCTGAGATTTAGAGCTCGACGTCAACCCATTCACCTAAGATGCCTTAAAGCCTCTGGAGAACGTTCATGGCAATCTCGATCTTCGTCGTGCTGACGATCGTAGGCGGCTGGTTCGCTTGGCGGCGCAATCCAATGTACTCGGCCGGCAAGACGGTTCAAGTCATCTTTCTTTTTGGCGGAACAATCGCCGTGGTTTTGGCCGCACTCAGCGGCCTGATGGCCTTGACCGTGCGAACGCCGACGGCCCTGGTGATCGGCCTCGACATCGTCTATTTTTTTGCGGGCCTGGCTCTGATCATCACCGTCGCGATGAAGGTCTTCAACCCTGCACCCGCGACATTGCCTGAGGGCACAAAGCTGGTCACGGTTAACCGGCGGAGAATCATTCCCTGGCTCAAAGCGCTCGCGTTCGTGCTGATAGCGATGGGGATTGTCGCACTGTTCTTATCACCCAACGGGCGCGAAATTATGGGGATCTTCGCCGCGATTCTGGCGGGCTTTTCAGCGTTCATGGCGATGGCGGCCTACCTCGGCGGACGCCGCCTCGATCGCGCCCTGACCGCAGTCCTCGTGAATCCTTGGGTGCATTGGACCTACTCGCGCGGGCAATGGCAGACGTGGACTGAGCAGCAGGTGGCGCGCATGAAGACTTCAGAGAAGAAGTGGTCTCGGGGCGCCGCTATAAGAGCGGGAATCTTCATGTTCGTGCTGCTTGGCGTGCCTTCAATGTTTGTGTTCTCCAACAACGTCGTAAGGTTCTCGATTTTGGGCGGCGCATTCGTGGTGGTCACAATCGGCACAGTCTTTGCCTATCGGTCGCAGAGGCAGACCGCAGCGAACTATCGCAAGAAACTGCTGGCGGCCGCGCCCGAGGCCTATTTTGCGCAGGACGGGCTGTTTGTAGACGGCGAATATAGCGCTTGGCTCGGCGCGGAGATTTATCTGCTGGCGGCATCGATCGAACAAACTACACCGCAGTGCGTGTCGATGCAGTTTGAGCGGGTGCGGTCGGGCAACTTTGGGCCGGAAATTCTAGAGGTGCACAAGATGGTGATGATTCCCACCGGCGCCGAAGCGGATATCGAAAAGCTGCAGAAGAACTTGTCGGCAACCTGCCACAAGGCGCGCGTCTCGCTGAGGTAAAGGCAGCGCCGCTCCGAATTAGATCTCCCAGCGAAGAAGCGCGGCGCCGACCGTGAATCCTGCGCCGACGGCAGCCAGCAGAACCAGGTCACCCTTTTTGAGCTTGCCCTGTTCGATGGCAGTTTCCATGGCAAGCGGAATGGTGCCTGCGGATGTGTTGCCGTACTTCTCAATATTGATGATGACGCGCTCGGGATCCATGCCGAGCCGGTCGGCCGTGGAAGTGATGATGCGTTTGTTGGCCTGGTGGGGAATGAAGCAACCGAGGTCGGCGCCGGTGACTCCGTTGCGTTCCAAAACTTTCGTCGTCGCTTCGGCCATTTTGCGGACTGCAAATTTATACACGGCCTGGCCATCCTGATAGATGTAGTGCATCTTCTTATCGATGGTTTCGTGGGTGGGCGGATTGAGCGAGCCGCCGCCTTTGAGATTGAGAGACACTCCGCCGGAGCCGTCAATCTCGTGGACGAAGTCGATGAAGCCGATCTCGCCCTCCGCAGCCGGCTCGATGAGCACAGCGCCGCCGCCGTCTCCGAAGAGTATGCAGGTGGCACGGTCGGTGTAGTCGGTCATGCGCGTGTTCGCGTCTGCTCCGCATACGAGGACTTTCGAGTGGGCGCCGCTCTCGACCAGCTTAACCCCGGCCTGCAGCGCAAAGACGAAGCCGGAGCAGCCGGCCGAAACATCGAATCCCCATGCGCCGCGGGCACCGATCTTGTCCTGAACGAGGCAGGCGGTGGACGGAAACATCATGTCGGGGGTGACGGTCCCGACAATGATGACCTCAACTTCGCTGGGCTCGATGCCGCGCGCGGCGAGACACTTTTTCGCGGCTTCGACGCAGATATCGCTGACCCCAAGACCCTTCGCCAGCACGTGGCGTTCACGGATGCCTGTGCGTTCGACGATCCACTGATCGTTGGTATCGACCATTTTTTCGAGGTCTTGATTGGTGAGAACCTGGGGAGGGACGTAGGTTCCGAGTGCTGTGATTTTGGCGCGACGGCCCACCACGGGGCGCACGGTGAGGCTCAATTGACTTCTCCTTGCGGCGCGAAGCTCGACATGGCTGGCCCGCGCTCAACATCGGTACGGCAACTCGATTCGGCGGCCCGGCGCGCACCAGAAGCGAACACAGCCAGGGCCAAAAAAGCGCCAACGGCGCACAAAAAGTACCGGGTGACCTACTGCGCCCGTACTAGCCCGTTACCGTTGCTTCCTTCCGGACCTGGCGGGTTTGGCGGGATTACGTCGCGTAGGACCCGGCACTGATCGATTCTAGCACCCGGACAGCCCGCGTTTTGCCCACTCCAGACCGCTCCCGAGTCAACAGGCTCCTCGTGCGGCAGTAGCGCTACCAGCGGCAAAACCGAAGCCCCGGTACAATAGAAATGTGAGCAAAACTTCCCTACCCACGGCTCCTACCGTGGGCTTTATTTCGCTCGGCTGCCCTAAGAACCTCGTCGACTCTGAGGTCATGATGGGGCTGCTGGACCGCGCCGGCGCGCGCCTGACCACCAATCCGGCCGAGGCCGAGATTCTGGTGGTGAATACGTGCAGCTTTATCGATACCGCCAAGCAGGAGTCGGTCGACACGATCTTGGAGATGGCGCGGCACAAGACCGAGGGCCGCGCTACGAAACTCATCGTCGCCGGCTGTCTGGTGGAGCGCTATCGCGACGAGATTCGCAAGAACATTCCTGAAGTGGACGCAGTCGTCGGCACTGGCGAGCTGGAGGCGATTCTCAAGGCCGCCGGGATCGCGCCGCCGGCCAGTGCTGCTGCAATTTCGCCGTTCAATATTTTGAGCGGCAGTGCGGAGAAGCGAGCCGGTAAAGAATCGCTGGCAGGAACACACAAGGCGCCCCATGCGCATGCGAACCAGGACGGCCCGAAGGCCTTTCGCGCCGAGGGCGATGCGCGCGAACAAAAGGGCCGCTTTAGCCGCGAGCAGTGGCAGGGCGCGGCGCACCTGTTGCCGACATATCTTTACAACGAAGACACTCCACGGCTGATCGCGACCGGGCGCACGTCGGCATACATCAAGATCGCCGAAGGCTGCGATCATCCCTGCACCTTCTGCGTGATTCCAAATCTGCGTGGCAAGTTCCGCTCGCGGCATTTCGAGTCGGTCGTCGCCGAGGCCGAGCGCCTGGTCGCAAGCGGCGTCGAGGAGATTACGCTGATCGGCCAGGACACCACCTGCTATGGCGAAGACCTCGGCATCAAGGACGGTCTCGCCACCCTGCTCTACGCGCTCGCACGCATCGATGGCCTGCGCTGGCTGCGGTTTCTTTATGCGTATCCAAACCGCATTACGGGCCGGCTGCTCGAAACCATCGCCAGGCACGACAACATCTGCAAATATCTCGATGTTCCGCTGCAACACGCTGCGCCGGACGTGCTCAAGCGTATGAAGCGCGGCGCGGGCGCGGACATTTTTTTGAAGACAATCGAGAAGGTGCGCGCAGCGGTGCCGGGCATTGCGTTGAGGACAACATTCATCGTTGGCTTCCCCGGCGAATCCTCTCGCGACTTTGAGATTTTGAAGGAGTTCATCGGCACGGCGGGCTTTGATTGGCTGGGCGTTTTTGGCTATTCCCATGAAGAGGGTTCGGCGGCCTATGCTCTCACCGGGCAGGTTCCCAAGCGAACCATTGAAACTCGGATGCGCAAGCTGATGAAGTTGCAGCAATCGATCTCCAAGCGCGCCAAGCAGCAGTGGGTAGGACGCGAGCTGGTGCTGCTGGCCGAGGGTGAAAGCGAAGAGACGCCGCTGCTTTGGGAAGGCCGCACGCAGTTCCACGCGCCGGAGATTGATGGAAAAGTCTTTATCAACGACTTTGGCCATCTTGAGGCGCTCGAGGCGGGGCGCTTCTATCGCGCGGAGATCACCGAAGCTCACGAATACGATGTGGTGGCGCGAGTAGTGAGCGGGCCGCTCTAGTTCACTGCCCGAGCCGGTCCGGCGTAAGATAGCTCCCGCACTAGAATCTCACCGAACGAGCCATCTCATGCATAATCGTTGTTTTTTGGTCGTCATTGCTTTCGCTGCCAGTTGCCTTTGCAACGCGCAGGTAGTCACGGGAAAGAGTTCCCAGTACGCCATCGGCGCCGATGTTTCATTTTTGCCGGCGGCGGAGCAACAGGGCGCCGTTTTCAAAGATCATGGCACAGCAGAACCAGGGTTGGAGATCCTGCGCCAGCATAGCTACAACTGGATTCGGCTACGGATTTTTGTGGCGCCAACCCGCCTGCCCAACAATCTTGATTACACGCTGGCCGCGGCAAAACAGGCCAAGTCGATGGGCTTCAAGTTTCTGCTCGACTTCCATTATGCCGACGACTGGGCCGACCCCGGCCATCAACCCACGCCGGTCGCATGGCAGAGCTATACCCACAAGCAGCTTGTGGATGCAGTTTTCGCTTACACGCGCGACACGATTGCCGCATTTCGCGCGGCGGGCGTTATGCCCGACATGGTGCAGGTAGGCAATGAGGTCACGAACGGCATGATGTGGCCCGACGGCAAGCTGCCGGCGAACTGGGATAACTTCGCGCAGTTAGTGCAGGCAGGCATCGACGGCGTGAGCGCCGGAAGCGGCGACCAGCCGAAGCCCCTGATCATGATTCACATCGACAAGGGCGGCGATATTGCGGGCACTCGATCGTTCTTTGA
>Ga0181516_10003143_pt1 | contig 11258 bp, 9 predicted proteins | sample PEATcosm2014_Bin_25_FD_121104 | JGI IMG/M metagenome (GOLD analysis project Ga0181516, IMG submission 121104) | Peatland microbial communities from MTU Mesocosm Facility, Houghton, MI, USA - PEATcosm2014_Bin01_10_metaG | ecosystem: Environmental > Terrestrial > Soil > Wetlands > Peat | place...
AGCCTCTCTGACTTCCTCTGCGGCTCTGCGCCTCTGCGCGAGATCTTCTGGAGAGCCCTCCACGTCGACGAGACAGGATGAACGCGGATGAACGCTCGGGCGCCCTTTCCCCGCGCCTCCGCGTGAGACCAGCCTCTCTGACTTCCTCTGCGGCTCTGCGCCTCTGCGCGAGATCTTCCTCTTCGACCCAGACTTCACTCCGCCAGGTACTCCAGCAGCTGCAGCAGGGTGGTGTACCCTTCGTCCTCCAAGGTCTCGCGGATGAACTCCAGGTGGCGCTTGAAGATGCGACGGTAGTAGTCGTAGCCGGTGAGGCGCCAGTCGCCCAGGTTCCAGAAGATCTGCAGCACGTACCAGTGGGTCTTGGGGTGGAGGCGCTTGAGCGCCCTGGCTTCGCGGTTGGCCCGGGCGAAGAAGTCGGCGTCGCCGAAGCGGTCTTCGAGGAAGGCGGCGACCCGCCGGATCGAGCCCGCGTACGCCCGGTTCTTGGCGGCCGCCTGGACGTTGACGGGGAAGCCCCGGGCCACCAGCTCGCGGAACTCCTCCTGCAGAGCGTCCTTGCCGGCAGGGGGTTTGGCGGCGACCGGTGCCGCTTGGACTTGGGCCTCGCGGTCGGCTGCAGCGACCATGTACCGGAATGCCTCGGCGTAGTCCTGCTTGAGCCTGTCGAAGTCGACCCGGGGCACGGTCACGCCGTTGAGATCGGGGTGCAGACGCTTCACCTCGGTCTTGTAGAACGCCCTCAGGTCGTCGAGGGACGCCAGGGCCCCCGATTCGACAAGCGACAGGAAGGGGTTCATGGATCCGGCCGTGCGGTCTTGGCGACCCAGGTGACGCGGTCGGCCGACTTTACGATGGTGTTGGCGGGCACCGTGCCGCGCAGCGACACCAGCGGGTAGACGACACAACCGCGCCCCAGGATGGTGCCGGGGTTCAGCACGGCCTGGCTGCCCACGTCGGCCCCGTCGCCTGCGAGCACGCCGAGTTTGTTCAGCCCGGTGGGTACTCGCCTCCCTTCCCACTCCACCGAGACCTCCCCTCCCCCCGCCTTAAAATTGGAGGCGGTCGCCCCGGCACCGAAGTGGACCCGCCACCCCAACACGGAGTCGCCGATGTAGCTGAAGTGGGGCACCTGACAGCCGTCAAACAGGATGCAGTTCTTGAACTCGCTGGAGTTGCCCAGCTCGCACCCGTCACCGACGAGCACGCTCGCGCGCAGATACGCGCCGGGGCGGAGGCTGCAGTCACGGCCGACGATGGCGGGTCCCCGGGGCGCGGCGAGGGGGTCGATCACCGTCCCCCTGCCCACCCAGACTCCGGGGACGATCTGCTCGAAGTCAGGCCCCAGTCGGGGTCCCAGGTCGAGGACGAAGGCCGGCAGGAGCGCCAGCACTTCCCAGGGCCAGGAAACCCGTTCCCACAGAGGGCGGGTCAGGGTGTGCGACAGGTCAAAGAGGTCCATCGCCTCAGGCTACCAAAAAAGGGTATCTTGGTACCAGGAGCAACGGCCGTCCATGAGCGTTTTTGATTCCCTTTCGCCGCAGGCCGTGGTCCAGGCCGTCGAGGCTTTCTCCGGCCTCCGCCTCGACGGCAGCCTGGTGCCGTACAACAGCTACATCAACCGTGTCTACGGTCTCAGGGACGAGGAAGGCCGCGGCTGGGTGGCCAAGTTCTACAGGCCCGACCGGTGGGACGAGGCCACCCTCGAGGAAGAACACGCCTTCTTGGCCGACTGCGCCGCCGCCGACTTGCCGGTGGCCAGGCCCCGGGCCGACGCCGACGGGCAGACCCTAGGCGAACTCTGGCTTCCCGCCGACGGCGCCGAGGTTCCATTCTTCTTCGCTCTGTTTGAAAAAAAGGGCGGGCGCGGCTTCGACGCCGAAGGGACCGAGGACTGGCTCCGCCTGGGACGCCTTCTGGGGCGGCTCCACGCGGTAGGGCGCCAGGGCACCTTCGTCCACCGGCCCGTATTCACGCCGGAACTAACCCTAGAGAGGCAGATCGATGACCTTCTCGACGACTGCCTCCCGCCCGACCTCGAGGACGAGTTTGAGGACCTCTTGGTGCCGGCGGCCCGGTCGCTGCGGGGCACGTTTCCCGACGCGGGGCTTCAGCGCATCCACGGTGACGTCCACCGCGGCAACATCCTCGACCGCCCCGGCGAGGGTCTGCTGCTCATGGACTTCGACGACTGCGCCTGGGGTCCGCCGGTGCAGGACCTGTGGCTGCTGCTGCCGGGCCGCCGAGAAGACTGCGGCCGCGAGATAGGCCTTCTGAGCGAGGGCTACAGGGAGTTTTCGCCGCCCGAGGCCCTAGATTGGGAAGCCGTGGAAGCCCTGAGGCTCATGCGGATGGTACATTTCTTGACGTGGTGCGCGCGTCAGCGCAACGACCGCGGCTTCGAAGCGCTCTTCCCCGGCTGGGGAACGAAGGGCTTCTGGATCCGCGAAATCGAAGGACTGCAGGAACAGGTGGAACGTCTATGAAACGACCTCTTGTCTGGGGCCACCGCGGGGCCATGGCCTTCGCCCCCCAAAATACGGTGGAATCTTTCTTGCTCGCCCAGGAGCAGGGCGCCGACGGCGTCGAGCTCGACGTGCAGCTCACCAGCGATGGAGTGCTTGTGGTCTTCCACGATGCCCGGGTCGACGCCCTGACCGACGGCAAGGGTCCGTTGGCGTCCCTGCCGTGGCAGACGGTGCGCCGGCTCGACGCCGGGAGCCACTTTGGCCCTGGTTGGGGCCACGTGAAGATACCGACCCTCGAGGACGTGCTGGCTGCCCTCGACCCCAGGCTGACGGTCAACGTCGAGCTGAAGACGGCGCTGTCGGAAGAATCGTGGTGGGACAAATGGCTGTCGCTGCTGACTGGTCCGAGGAAACTTTCCGAGTCGCGAATCCAGGTGGCACGGGACGAGGCCCAACCGCTCGCCGAAGCCACGGTCCGGGTGCTTGCCGCCGATCCGGGACGTTTTCTGATCTCGTCGTTTGATCCGCTGGCCTTGGCCGCCGTTGCGCCCCTGTTGCCCGGTGTGCCCCTGGGCTTCCTCCATTCGCGCACAGTGCCCTGGGACACCCCGACCCTCATGGCGGCCATCGACCACCAGGCCTGGCACCCCCACCACAGCCAAGTGAACTCAGCCTCGGTGGCGCGCGAGAGGGCCGCTGGCCGCCGCGTCCACGTGTGGACTGTCAACGACGGCGCCCAAGCAGTGCGGCTTGCCCGGCTCGGCGCAGATGCTCTGATCACCAACCGGCCGGGTGAAATCATCGCGTCTCTCGAAGAGCGCGGGGCCCTGGCAAACTCCTAGAGGTCCAGTTCCAGGTCACCCTTGGGGAAGGTGTGGCACGCCAGGAAGACCTCGTCGGCGACGGTCCTGACCCGGCACGTGCCGCAGTCCCCGGAGCGGCACGAGGACGCCAGGTCGACGCCCGCCCTCTCGGCCAGCTGGAGCACCGTGGTCTTGCCGTCGGAGACTACTGTTTTCCCCGACCGCAGAAACGTGACCTCACCGGGGACCGCATCGTCGGGGACCTCGAGCGCGGCCTCGCCGAAAAGCTCCTCGTGGTAGCGCCTGTCGACCTTGAGTCCTGCCCCCGCCAGGAGCGCGCGCACCGAGGCGCGGTACCCGTCGGGCCCGCACACGAACACCTTGCGGTCGCGCAGGTCGGGGCAGGCCTTGACCAGGCCCTGGTGGTCCAGCCGTCCGTCCTCCGACGTGATCCGGACGGTGAGCGTGCACCGTGGCCCCAGCCGAGCGGCAACGTCCTCCCACTCCCGGGCAAACAAGGCGTCGGAGTTGCTACGGTAGCACAGATGGACAGCGACGTCCACGGGCAGGTCGTGGTCGGAGACAAACCGGGCCAGCGCTATCAGCGGGGTGACGCCGGTGCCCGCGCCCAGCAGGAGCACGCTGTCCCAGGGGTGGTCGCGCAGGGTGAACGAACCGCCCACCCCCTCCCCCGTGACTACTGTGCCAGTCCGCAGGTGGTCGTGAAGCCACGTCGAACCTCTGCCCCCGGCGACCCGCTTCACGGTAATCTCCAAGGGAGTCGCCCCCGCAGGGCCCGTCAGCGTGTACGAACGGCGTAGGGGGCCCTCGGGCAGCTCGAGCTTGAGGGTCAGGTACTGGCCCGCGTCCCACGAAAAGGGCTGCCCGTCCACGCGGACGAACTGGAAGGTCTTCACCTCGTGGGTCCGGTCGCGCACGCCCACGCAACGCAGGGCGGCGGCTCCCTCGGTCCAGCGTTGACCGACCTTAAGTTTTTCGAGGGCAAGGTCGACGGGGCGCCGGGTGCCGAAGAACAGCGGTGTCCGGGTTTCGAGCACGGTCACGGGGTCGCCCACCCTGACGGTACCCGGCCCCAGAGGCATGACGTTCATGCCGAAGTAGATGCCCGTGTCGACTTTGCGGAAGGCTTCGAGGGTGACAAAAGGCTCGTTCTGTAGGTGCTTTTCGGCGTTCTCGGGGTCGATGGTGGGGAACTCGCATCGGCCGGCTCCGTCCAGACCGTAGAACTCGACCGACCCGATCCTAAAGCGTCTCCACGTGTCTTCCTCAAAGGCCCGGGCTCCCTCGATCACGAAGTTGGGCCGGAACCGCCGCATGGACAGAGGCTCGCCAACTCGGCGCGAGAGCTCGGCGAGGCTGGCCGCGCCGATGGCAAGGCAGGGCGCGGCGTCGGCGAAGGTGACCGCTCTGTCGTGGTCCCAGCGCAGGAGCCGCTGGCTGCGGCCCAGCCACGCCAGTCTGAGCGGTTCGCCCAAAAAGTCCGAAAGCCAGGCCGCTGCAGCCTCGCCCTGGTCAAATGCCGAAAACTTGTCCTTCCACACCGCGACGGGGGTCTCGGTGCCTGTCGAAGGCGTCAGGACGAAGTCCTCTCGTTCCGGGGCCGAAAGGCGGAGGGTTGTGCCGTCCCACGCCGCCGTCACCAGGACGAGTTTGGGGTGGGTGCGCCCGCTGACGAAGGTGCCGTCGGGGGTGTGGGCCAGGAAACGGCGGTCCCGCGACAGGCCTTCGAGCGCGATGAGCGCGGAGTCGACCAGGTTGCCACGGCCCGACTTGAGCGGGTGTTCGTACAGGGCGGACAGATGATACGGCATGGTCTTCAAGCTACCCGGGTCGGCGGGCTCGGGCAAGGGCGTGACGAGCACGAATTCCCTGTCAGTTTGGTCAACAAGGATTGTTTTTTCCTCCGCGTAACCGTAGAATTCGGCCATGGCCGATCCCCTCCCCCTCGACAGTCAGCTTTCGGATACCACCGGCATCTCCGAAGAAGACCGCCGGGAAATCTTCGCGCAAATCGACAAGGTTGCCCAAGAGAACCGCATTCAGAGCCGGCCCGAAACCTTTGTCCTCAAGGCAAGGAAGCGCGGGCTGTTCGTCCCCCTGATGGTGAACGCGGGGGCCCTCGTGGTTCTGCTGGCGGGTCTGGGGGCCTTGTGGTTCCTGTTCCGGCAGACGGCCCACGAACTAGTGCAGAACCAGGTTGTGCTCCAGTCTACCGAAGGCAAGCTCCTCGAGGAATTGAAGAAGGAGTCGGAGACGCAGCTCTTGGCCAAGGACCAGCAGATCGCCGACATCCAGAAGCAGATGGAGACCCTGGCCCAACAGAAGAACGACCTTCAGGCCACCATGGACCAAAAGGTGGCCGCCAAGGCGGCTGCCCTCAAGGAAGAACTTCAGCAAGCCCTGGCCGCCGAAAGGGCCAGGCTCAACCAGCAGGGCCTCACCCAAGCGACCATCGAAGAGCGGCTGAAAGCCTTTGAGAAGCAGAAGACCGCCGAGTTCGAGCAGCAGCTGGCCGAGTACAAGAAGAAGGCCGAGGCCGACCGCGCCGACCTGGAAAGCAACCTCAAGAAGCAGCAGGCCGACTTCCAGAAAAACCTGAACGACCTTGCCGGAGAGCGCCAGCGTCTGCTCGACGATTCCAAGAAGAAACAGAACGAGCTCCAGGCCCAGCTCGACCAGAAAAGCCGCGACCTGGCTGCCCAGCAGTCTGCCAGTCAGGCCCAGCTGGCCCAGGCCCAGCAGGTGCTCCGCGACCTCAACGACGAAAAGACCAAGACCGACTCTGTTCAGAACCAGCTGCTGGGCCTCTACACCAAGGTCGCCCAGTCCATCCAGAGCCGACAGTTCGTTGACGCCCAAAAGCAGCTCCAAGACCTCGTCGCGTTCTTGAACGACCCAAGCGTCAAGCCGCTTCCCGACATTCAGAAACGGCGCGACGGGGACCTGCTGCTGGCCGCGACCCTCACCGACTGGCTTGCCCAGGACCAGAAGCGGCTCGACGCCGACGCCGCCAGGGTGCAGACCACCCAGTCGACCCTGGGCGATATCCAAACCCTCGTCCAGCAGGCCGAACAGGCCCTCGGCGCCGGCAAGACTGACGAAGCCGCGAGCCGGTACAACCAGGCGCTGAGCCAGCTTCCCGCCGTGCTTGAAGCGCATCAGTACTTCCTCGACGCGGCGCTCAAGGCCGAGCAGGCGCGCCAGGCCGCGGTGGCCAACGCGCTGGCAGCGGGAGACGCCGCCCTGGGTGCGGGCAAGGCGGCCGACGCGGTGGCTTCCTACACGGCGGCCTTGGCGGGACTGTCCCTCCCGGCACCCCAGCAGGCCGCGTTCGCCACCCGGTGGCAGCAGGCCTCGTTTGAGGCGGAACTCCCCAACCGGCAGGCGCAGATCGACGACTCGGCCAAGAAGGACCTCGCAGCCGCCGAGGCCCTCGTCAAGGCGCGGCAACCGGGGCCAGCCCTGGCCGCCTACGTGTCCATCTTGTCGCGCTACCCCGTCGGCCAGGTTGGCTTTGCTTCCCTGACAGGGATCCGCCAGGCGTCGGCCCAACTGCAAGGTCCCAGTGCCAAAGAGACGGCGCTCGCCTCCGAGCTGGCGCAAACCAAGACGGAGCTGGCCCAGGCTACGGCCCAGCTCGACCAGGCCCAGCAGAAACTGGCCGCGGCGCCGCCCCCGGCCGCCCCGGGCACCAGCGCCCAGGCTCTCAAGGCCGCACAGGACGAGGCAGCCCGGCTGGAGCCCGAGGCCGCGAGCCTGCAATCCATGAAGGCGGGTTTCCAGGACTTCCTGAACAAGGACGGACCGCTGTGGGCCAAGACGCCCGACTCGACGCAAGTGCTCCAGTCCCGGGTCCTGCTCAACGGCTTCCTGAACTCCCCCGAAGTGAACGCCGCGTTCCCGGGGTTGGGCGACAAGATCGGGCGCTATGAGCAGTCCTTCCTCGAAGCCGGACAGAAGGAGGGGCTGATCACTGTGAACGACGCGTTCTCGAACCTCTCCCAGTTGCCCAGCGCCGAAGAGCGCAAGCAGTACCTGACGGGCCTCCAAAACCGGTACGCGGGCAACGCCGAGATGTCCGAGACCCTGAAGAACCTTGCGGCGCTCTTCTGACCGTCAGAGCGAGCCGAGCTGCGACGTAGGGACGCTGTAGACCCTCACGTTGACGCTGCTCGACGACTGGGCGCCGTTGGTGGAAAGCACTTCGGTGAACCAGCATCGGTAAGCCGATGTTCCGGCGTCGTAGTACTCGCCGGCAAAGGTAAGGCTGCCCGCCGCGAACGTAGACTGGATCGAGCCGCCGGCATTGCACACGTCGTAGTATCCCCCGTCCCGGGTCAGCAGCTGTCCCGTCGTCAGGAACGCCGCCACCCTGTCGCTTCGGGTCCACGAACCGGCAAGGGTTGCGGTCGTCGCGGTGAACTGGATCTTGTCGGTCGTGTACTGCCCCGAAGAACTCTTGGGGTAGTGCGTAAGGTAGGCCACCAAGTTGATCGGGTCGAAGGCCAGCCAGCCGTAGGTGGTCGAACCTGTGTAAGTTCCGGTGCCCACGGTTGCCCCAGGAGTGTTGGCGAAGGGGACGCCCGTGGATGAGCCGAAGGGGAGCACAGTGACCGTGTTGCTTCCCAAAACCGGCACCACCAGGGCGTATAAGGTGACAGCCGCGCTTGTCGGGTACGCGCTGGCCCCCAAGACGACGCCCGTGGAATACTGGGTCGTTGATCCCGCGTCGATGAACGAGACGGTGCCGCCTCCCACCCCGGGCTGGAACGACGCCAGAGAGGCGCCGTCGAGTCCAGCCGACAGTGTGGTGAGCTGGGCATCGGGTATGGCGCTGTCGTAGTTCTGCCCCCCAGAGTTGGAACTCGCCGCCTCCCAAGTGCCGTTGGTGTTGGTCATCAGGGTCAACCCCAGACCGGTCAGGCTCAGCGACGCGACCGAGACCTGGGTAGGCGGTCTGAAGGGAGAAGGGACGGCCAGGTACCCCGTAGTGTTCGAGCTGCCGCCCTCCAAGCCAGTGAACTGTACGTCAAGCGACAGTTTCGAGGCGGTCAGCGCCGCCAGGGACACGTCGGGATTGAACACCGGCGACCAGCACGAACCCAGGGCGAGGAGAGCCGCCATCGCGAAAAGTCTCAGAAGGACCATCTGTACCCTGCCTTCGCCTGAAACGGCAGGCTGACCGCGAAAGGCACCGCTGGCAAGACGATGTAGGCGTTCTGGGTGTTCGGTGACAGGGACGCCAGAAACAGTGACTGGTCGGGAATCCAAAGGAACGTCGGCCCCAGTTCGAAATACACGGCCTGGTGGTCGGCCCAGCGGTATTCCCAGCCGACCAGGGGCATGACGGTCATGGGGACCACGGGCTCGACGGTGAACACCTTGAACTGGGGGAACATGAACCTCACGCTCACGTCGGCTCCTGTATAGAACCTTACGGCGTCTTCGGGCCAGGACCAGATCCACGAAGCTCCCGCCGACAGTTCAGCCAGGGGGAGCGACTGCACAGGCCAGGCCCCCGAGCCGACATCGGCGCGGTTCTGGAACGACAGCCCTCCCAAGTACTGTTCCAGGCCGCCGCGAAAGACCAGCCGGCCCGCGCCCGGCGACCACTCCACCCCCAGCGCGGGGAAGGTGAAATTGTCGAGGTTGGGCGTAAGCGCCCACTCGGGTTCGGGGCGCTGGTCAAGGGTCACCGACTGCCCCGGGTGGTCGACAAACACACGGACGGCCCGGGTTTTCACCCCGACCAGGTGCCCCTCCACAAAGACAGACACAGGAAGGTTGAGCTCGACGCTCACCGAGCCGGAAGCACCGACGGTCACGGCCCCCCCAGGCAGCCCTGACAAGAGCGTGCCGGGACGCGCCGCAACAGTGAAGACGGCGCGTTCGCTGACCACGGGCGCGGGCCAGGGTCGGGCGTCGGGGCCGAGCTCCTTGGCCACGGGAGCGACCAAGAACAGCCAGTACAGTTCGGCGGCGGCGGGCCAGTCCGGACGGTTCTTCATCTGTTGGCCGTGGGCGCGGGGCGAGGACTCCAGGGGCGACGCCAGGGCCCACGACACCTCATCTTTGCCGGCCTTGTCGGTGACGGTCACCGAGAGGATCAGATCGCAGGCAAAGCGCCGCGCCTCCTTGGCGATGTCAGCGGGACCCGCATTGGAAGGCAGCGCCGAGGCCACAGTCCACAGAGTCAGGGGCGCTCTGGCGAGAAGGGCCGTCAGCGAGGGGAGGTACTTCTCGCTCTGGGGCCCGGCGTAATGCACAAGCATATGGTGAACGGGGGCGTCCCCGAAGGCCGGGTGCAGGAAGAGGCAGAGCGCCGCCAAGACGGACAAGCTACGTCTCATAAGTTCACCACCAAGGTTTCTCCCGGGAAAGCTGGCCCGTGGAGGATTCGAAGAGGTACCAGGACTGGCCGTTGGGCTGAAAGCCGATGGAGACCGTTTCGTTGTTGGCCTGGGGGACGGTCAGGCTGGCGAGCTGCTGGCCCGACCAAGAGTACGCCTCAAGGATCAGGTTGTTGTTGTCGTGGCCCTCGACAATGGCTGCGGTGGCCGTGGCCCAGCCCGAGTTCTGAAAGTTGGACGGAGAGACCGAGACCAGCGAAGGCGCCAGCGAAACAGGGCTGGCCGATGAAGCGTTCATCAGGGCGACCGGGCCGTTTGAGGTCGCCAGCATGTAGAAGCGGCCACCCGACGAAACGGCGTTGAGCAGGTTCAGGTTGGACCCGCTGGGCAGCGCCACGGTGCCGGCAACTGTGTTGGTGATGGCCGGGTAGGTGGCCGCTGTGAACTCGTTCAGCGACGTCCCCGACACGCTGTACAGATAGGGGATCGACTGGGTCGTGTCGAAGACCGACTGCACACTCGAGAAGTTGGGAGTCGTCGATGACCCGCTGAAGTAGGCAGGGACGAACACGGTGCCCGGCGCCAGGGTCTGAGGGTTGTAGGGTACGACTCCTGTGTAGAGGGCCGTGCTGTCCTGGGTGACCAGCCCCAAATTGGGGATGACGCCGCCATTGAGGGCCTCAAGGTCCGAGCTCCCGTAGGACTTAATCAAAGAAAGGTTCGACGGATTGTAGAACAAGACGTGGCTGGCCCCGTCCTGGGTCGAGGCCGTCACCACCAGCAGGTCGCTGGAGCGGGCTCCCGCCGGGAGGTACCCAATCTGGACGGCGGCCACTGGCTGCCCCCCAAGGGCGGAGGACAGGTTCGTCTGGGTTACGAGGTACTCGACAGAGGCGGGAAAGTAGGAGTCGAAGATGCTGCCGCACGAACACAGGAGCAGCGCGGCAGCCAGGAACCCCGCGCGCGCTACCATTTCCACACCACCCCAACCGAAAGCAACGGAACGTTGGAATCGATCAGCAACCACTCTTGCGGGAGCAAGCCCGTGGGCAGCCCGAGGGAATACGGCACCTGAATGCGGTTCTCGATCGTCACTCCCCACAGGTTCCATTCCAGCAGGAACCCGAAAGGGACGACGGCAGCGTCGAGGTACCAGCCCGGCTGCGGCGAAGACACAGTGTAGGTCTGGATGAGCCCGGCCGAGGCCTCGACGCCGAACCTGAACCACGAATCGGCGGGGAAGTACAGCCAGCTCCCCAGCGACCCGTAGGTGGTCAGGTGCGCCACGGGCTGCGAGCCCGACACGTCGGGGCGGAACTGGACAAAGGGGTAGGCCTCGACGGCCCAGAACGCCCAGTCGGGCATAAGGTAGTGCCTGTACTCGACGCCGGCACCCAGGAGCTGGCCGCCTTCCCACAAGAAGTGCAGCTCGTCCACGCGGAGCTTTTCGAGGACCGGGAGTGTGTAGGTTGTCTTGCCCGGATCGAGGGTTACGTTGAACGTCTTGGTGCGTCGCCCGGCCTTTTCGACCGTCAGAGTAAGCACCGCGTTCGACGGAAAAGGGTAGTAGGGGGCCATCAGCCGGCCCGCAATGATGTGCCCAATGGACTGGTGGC
>Ga0181516_10003144_pt1 | contig 11257 bp, 12 predicted proteins | sample PEATcosm2014_Bin_25_FD_121104 | JGI IMG/M metagenome (GOLD analysis project Ga0181516, IMG submission 121104) | Peatland microbial communities from MTU Mesocosm Facility, Houghton, MI, USA - PEATcosm2014_Bin01_10_metaG | ecosystem: Environmental > Terrestrial > Soil > Wetlands > Peat | place...
ACAAGGTTCCGGCCTTTATGGCATCGCCTGTGCGGATGACGGCGAGCGGGGCGGCTGCGCCTTTGCCGCCGAGCCTTGCGGGGGATGCGTTGTCGGCGCTGCTTAATTTGGGCTATCGGCGGGCGGAGGCTTTTGCGGCGGTGGCTGCGGTAAGCCAGCGGGAGCCGGAGGCTAAGTTGGATGCGTTGATACGCGCGAGTTTGGCGGAATTGAGCAAGGGGAGCGCGGCGTGAAAGAAACGTTGGGCATATTATCCGTTGTGTTTGGCTGTGCCGGGTTTGCGCCGTATTTTTGGAGCATTTTTAAAAACCGGACAAAACCGCACGCGCTTACCTGGGTGGTATGGACGATGCTTGATGGTATCGTTTTTGTCGCGCAGCTACAGCACAATGCCGGAGCTGGCCTGTGGTCGACGGGATTTGCGATGATCGCGTGCTCGATCGTTGCAATAATTTCTCTGGTTCAAGGCGAAAAGAATATAAAGAAAAGCGATGCCGTCGCTTTTATTACAGCGTTGTTAGCTATTGTTTTATGGCAACTTACAAACAACGCTTTGTTAGCGGTCATTTTGGCGGCTGCTACCGAGTTTTTAAGCTTTTATCCGACTTTCCGAAAATCTTACACGCGCCCGGATCAGGAAACCGTTATTCTATATGTACTGGATAGTATGCGTCACATGTTCGCAATGGCGGCGTTGGAAAAGTTTTCCCTCATTAATGCGCTTTATCCGGCGACTGTTATCATTACAAATGTGGCGTTTGTGGGTATGGTGCTTTGGCGTCGCCGTGTTGCCTTGCAGGTTCCTGTATGAAACAAACTTCTCCCCCTCCTGATCGTCTTGTTGAACGCAACGCTCTTCCGCATGAGGTGCCGGATGTGGCGCTTAGACCGCAGATGCTGGATGATTTTACGGGGCAGCCGGCGCTGCGTTCCAATCTGAAGGTGTTTATTGCGGCGGCGAAGCATCGGGGGCAGGCGCTGGATCATGTGTTGTTGTTTGGGCCTCCGGGTTTGGGTAAGACGACGCTGGCGCAGATTATTGCGCGCGAATTGGGCGTGGGGTTTCGTGGGACTTCGGGGCCGGTCATTGCGCGGGCGGGGGATTTGGCGGCTTTGCTGACGAATTTACAGCCGCATGACGTTTTATTCATCGACGAAATTCACCGTCTTAGCCCGCCGGTCGAGGAAATCCTTTATCCGGCGATGGAAGATTTTCAGCTGGATCTGATGATCGGCGAGGGGCCGGCGGCGCGCTCGGTGCGGATTGATTTGCCTCCCTTCACGCTGATCGGCGCGACCACGCGCAGCGGCCTGATCACGCGCCCCTTGCGTGAACGGTTTGGCATTCCTTTGCGCCTACAATTTTATACACCAGAAGAGTTGCAGCAAATCATCACCCGCGCTGCAACAAAACTGGATATGCCCCTGACCGATGACGGAGCCGCCGAAATCTCGCGCCGCGCACGGGGAACGCCGCGCATCGCAGGGCGTTTGCTGCGGCGTGTGCGGGATTTTGCTGCAGTCGCAGGGCGCAGCAAAATTGACGCGAAAGCGGCGGATGAAGCACTATCGCGGCTGGAAGTCGACCGTTTGGGCTTCGATGCGATGGACCGCAAATATCTGGGCCTGATTGCGGAAAATTATGGCGGCGGCCCGGTCGGGGTCGAGACTTTGGGCGCGGCATTGTCGGAACAGCGCGACGTATTGGAAGAAGTGATCGAGCCTTATCTCATTCAACAAGGCTTGTTGCAACGCACGCCGCGTGGCCGCATGTTGACCGAGGCGGGGTATCGGCATATCGGCCTGAACGCGCCTTCAGTAAGGCAGGGAGAGTTAGCGCCTACGATATCGTTATTTGAGGAAGACGAAGGAGAATAAAGACTTGCCAATGCTACAATCAGCCTACATCTTAGTGAGGATTATCTGTCGGCATATCCTTGGCCCACGCCTATGAGGAAATCATGTTTTTCAAGTTTATCGGCGTAACTGTTTGCGTCATCTTCTGTGGGTTTATTGGACTTATCCTGCTAGGTCAGGTTGTAACCGAAAGCCAAAAAAACCAATCTCCGACTGTAATAAGTGGAACAGCCACCACAAATAACAATACCGACATCGATATTCTAAAATACTTATCCGAAGGGCAAAGCGCAAACACAGTAGCTGCGCCTTTCGAAGACACAGAAGGATATAAGGCTCAATGCCTTGATGCATGGACCAAGCGTGGTGTCGTTAATTATGAAATGGTCAATTATTGTGTATCAAGGGAGCATGAAGGATATGCGCAGCTCGTTACTTTGCTCCACCGCTACGGCGGGTATTCTTGGATGCAAGGAGTATTGGAGAAAAATATTACTGAGTGGACTAAGCGCGGGGCACGCACAGATTCTCAAGTGGCCTACGGTGTAGAGAGAGAAATAGATGCTTTTCTCAATCTTAAGTATAGAGCCGAGCATTCCGGCATCAAACAAGGAGCCGCAAACGAATGTTTAGATCGATGGTCCAACGGTTCTATACAGTGGACCATGTTGGAGTATTGCTATAAAAACATGGTCGGCGAAAACTAATGCCTTTTGTGGAAATCTGCCCCATCAGCGACCGCAGCATCGAACCGCTTTGCTTGTCGTCGATCTCTCCCCGTCGGAAAACAAGGCGATTGACTGGCCCCCTTAGAGGAAAAACCCAAAAATGACGACGAAGCATGATACCTCCCGCGTTTATCACTTTCCTGTTCGCGTCTATTACGAAGATACGGATGCGGGGGGTGTGGTTTATTATGCCAATTATCTGAGGTTTGCCGAGCGTGGGCGGACGGAGGCGGTGCGGGAATGCGGGCAGAATTGGCCGGATGTCTTCGCCAAACATAATATGTATTTTGTCGCGCGCCATGCCGAGGTCGATTATTTGGCTTCGGCGCGGCTTGACGATTTGCTGGATGTGAAAACGGAATTTGTGGCTGTCGGTGCGGCCTCGGTGACGGCGAAACAGTCGATATTGCGCGGCGAGACCGTCTTGGCCGAGATTAAAGTGGTTTTGGTCGCCATCAATCCAGCCGGAAAGCCCGTCCGAATTCCGCCCCAATTACGCCAGATTTTCGGCGGATAACTTACAAAAGGCAGAAAAGAGGGATTGGAATCAGGAAAACCGAAAAAGTTACCTTTTTTGTGTTAGATTTATCTAGCTGTTCCGATTATTAAATTCTGGTGGCTGATTCCTGTTTTCTGCCTTTTTGATCCCTGTCCTCTATCCTCTGGTTTACGCAAATGGATGCTTCACCTGTCGCTGCCGTAAATGCCTTGCAACTTGCAGGGTCTGTCACTGCCAATGATATGTCCCTGATGGGACTGTTTGGACATGCTGATTTTATCGGGAAACTGATTATCAGTTCGCTTTTGCTCATCTCGATCCTGACTTGGGCGATTATTTTCGACAAGATCGGAAAAATCAGGCGGCTGAAGGGCAAGGCCGAATATTTTGAAGAGCGTTTCTGGTCCGCCGGGTCGCTCGATATGCTTTATGACAAGATTAAACGTCCTTCCGATCCTATGCAGGCGATCTTTGTCGCGGGCATGAAGGAATGGCGCAATGCGCAGGATAAGGGGTTGTTTTTGAATCCCGCCAGCCGCACCACCGTGATGTCGCGCATTGATCGCGTGTTGCAAGTCACGATTGGCCGCGAGATGGCGATGGTCGAGACTTGGATGACCTTTTTGGCTTCCGTCGGTTCGGTCGCGCCGTTTATCGGTTTGTTCGGCACGGTCTGGGGCATCATGCACAGCTTTATCGGCATTGCGCAGGCGCAAAATACCAGCCTTGCCGTGGTCGCGCCGGGTATTGCCGAATCCTTGCTGGCGACGGCGGTCGGCTTGGTTGCCGCCATTCCGGCCACGACCGCGTTTAACAAATTTTCCACCGAGATCGGGCGTTATGCTTCGCGGCTCGATAACTTCGCCAACGATTTCACCGCGACCTTGTCGCGCAATCTGGAAGACGCGCGTGGCTCTTCGGCCACGCCCGCCACAGAAGGAGAGCCCGGATGGCGGCGCAAATGATGAATGCCGGCGGCGGCCGTAGTGGCCGCCGCCGCTATACACGGCCCGTTTCCGACATCAATATCACGCCGTTCGTCGATGTGATGCTGGTGCTGTTGGTGGTGTTTATGGTCACGGCGCCGATGATGACGGTCGCCGTGCCAGTCGATTTGCCCAAGACGCAGGCGCACACGCTTAATCAGGATAAGGAACCATTGGTCATCAGCGCCGATGCGCAGGGGCATATTTATTTGCAGGATAAGGCGCTGCGGCTCGACGAGTTGGTGCCCAAGCTGAAGGCGATTACGGGGGCCAATCCCGATGCGCGGATTTTTGTGCGCGGCGATAAAAATCTGGCTTACGGGATGATTATGGAAATTATGGGCTCGATCAGTTCGGCCGGGTTCACCAAAGTCGCGCTGGTTGCCGAGCTTCCTAATCCGGCACAAGGGAGTCGCGCGCGGGAACCATGAGATACGTCCCCACCGTTAACGACGATAATCTGAAAAACGGCCTTACCGTATCGGCGGGGCTGCATTTTGCGATGTTTTTATTTTTGTTTTTTGGGTTGCCGCATTTAATGCCGCCTTTGCCGGAACATCACGGGCCGATACCGTTCGATATTGTGACGATCGGCGATATTACGAATACCCGCATAGGGGATGATCAGGAGCAAAAGGCGTCCGCGCCTGCGCCAGCGGCGCAACCGAAAGCTCAACCTGCGCCTCCGCCGCCGCAAGAGAAAGCGCAACCCCCTGCGCCCAAGCCGCCAGAGGTGAAGCCTGATCAACAGGCCGAAGCTTTGAAGGCGATTAATAAACCGATGCCGCAAGTCAAGCCTGCGCCGCCTGCGCCCGCAGTTGTGGCCAAGCCATTGCCACAGCCGGATATGCTGGCCAGCGTTTTGAAAAATGTCGCCAAGATGAAGCCCGCGGATGCCGCGCCGAATGCCGATGCCAAGACCACGACGAATGCGCCGTCGCAGGCCGGAACAGGGGCGGGAACCGCAACAGGGCCGTCTTTGGGGTCGCGTTTGACGATCACCGAGGAAGACGCGCTGCGCCGCCAGATCGAGCAATGCTGGAATCCGCCCGTCGGCGCGCGCAATGCGGAGAGCTTGATTGTCGAGGTCACAATCGATGTAAATCAAGACCGTACCGTCGCCAATGCCGAGATTGTTGACAAGAGCCGCTATGGCAGCGATCCTTTCTTCCGCGCTGCCGCCGATGCCGCGATGCGCGCGGTGCGTAGCCCGAAATGCAGCCCGCTGCAGCTCAATCCAGACAAATACGACCAATGGAAACATATCGATTTCACTTTTGATCCGAGGGATATGCTATGAAAACAGAAAGGGAATTAGGGATGAACAAGAGGGGATTAGGGGATAAAGGGCTGGTTGCGTTTGCGCTGCGCCTTGCGTTGTTACTCCCTTTTCTTTCCCTGTTCTTACCCTTGTCCCCTGCTCTTGCCGATGTGAAAATCGATATTACGCGCGGCGTGGTCGAACCTATTCCCATTGCCATTCCCGGCTTTTTCGGTGCCAGCGCTAATGAATCGCAATATGGGCGCGATATTGCGCAGGTGGTTTCAAACGATTTGGTGCGCTCGGGCTTATTCTCGGCAGTTGATCCGCGCTCGTTCGTGCAAGAAGCGGACTCGTTGTTGATACAACCGCGCTTTGCCGATTGGCGCGTGCTGAATGCGCAGGCTTTGGTGGTCGGCAAGATCGAGGCGCAGGCCGACGGCAGGTTGAAGGTTGAATTCCGTTTGTGGGATGTCTTTTCCGAACAGCAGATGACGGGATTGGCCTATTTCACCGTGCCTAATAACTGGCGTCGCGTCGCGCATATTGTGGCCGATGCAATTTATAAACGCATTACCGGCGAAGACGGCTATTTCGATACGCGTATCGTTTATATTTCCGAATCCGGCATTGCGACCAACCGCATCAAGCGGTTGGCGATTATGGATCAGGACGGCGAAAATAACCGCGTCTTGTCCGACGGGCGCGCGATGGTGTTGACGCCGCGTTTCTCGCCGACGATGCAGCAGATTACCTATATGGCTTATTACAATAACCGCCCGCGCGTTTATCTGTTCAATATCGACACGGGCGCGCAGACGGTGTTGGGCGATTTCGACCATATGACTTTTGCGCCGCGCTTCTCGCCCGACGGCAATAGTGTTGTGTTCAGTTTGTCGGAAGGCGGCGGATCGAATATTTACACGATGGATTTGCGTTCGCATCACATTCAGCAGCTGACCAATGGCGGGTCGACGACGATTTTCTCGGCGCCGTGCTATTCGCCGGACGGACAACACATTACGTTCGAATCCGATCGCGGCGGGTCACAGCAAATCTATGTAATGAGTGCCAGCGGTGGCAATATGCAGCGCATCAGCTTTGGCGAAGGCACATACGGCACGCCGGTGTGGTCGCCGCGCGGCGATTTGATTGCCTTCACCAAGATGCATGGCGGCAGTTTCTATATCGGCGTGATGCGTCCCGATGGCAGCGGCGAGCGCGAGCTGGTCGAGGCGTGGCATGCCGAAGGCCCGACATGGGCGCCGAACGGCCGCGTGATTATGTTCTTTAAGGAATCGCCCTCAAGCCACGGATCGACGCCGCATTTGTACTCGGTTGATTTAACCGGCAACAACGAACGCGCCATTCCGACGCCGACGGATGCTTCTGATCCGGCGTGGTCTCCTCTCCTTCCTTAGGCTTTGTTGTGATGCCCATTATCATTGCTATCGACGGGCCTTCGGCGAGTGGTAAGGGCACGATTGCGCGGAAAGTGGCAGAGCATTTCGGGTTCGCGCATTTGGATACGGGGTTGCTTTATCGCGCGGTGGGGCTGGCGGTTTTGCGCGGCGGCGGCGATCCGGGCGATGCGGGGTTAGCTGAGAAGGCGGCTTTGGCGCTTGATCCGGCGCGGATTGCGGGGCTGGCCGAGGATCAGGATTTGCGTTTGGATACGACTTCGGTCGCGGCATCCAAAGTGGCGGCAGTGCCAGCAGTTCGCGCTTCCCTCTTGAAATTTCAGCAAGATTTTTGTGCTGTGCCGCCCGAGGGAAAACCCGGGGCGGTTCTGGACGGGCGCGATATCGGGACGGTGATTGCGCCGGATGCTATGGTTAAGATTTTTGTGACCGCCAGTCCTGAGGCGCGCGCCGCGCGGCGGTTGAAAGAATTGCGGGGCAGAGGCCAAAATGCTACATACGCCGAGGTTTTGAAGGATATGAAGGAACGTGATGCGCGCGATGCGATGCGGATCATTGCCCCGACCAAGCCCGCGCCGGATGCGGTGGTGCTTGATACGACGGAGATGGATGCGGCGCAGGCGGTGGCTGAGGCACTAAAGATTGCTTTGAAGAAGATGGGTTGATTCCAAAAGAACGGCTTTTATTTTTGAAAGGAGTTTTGTCATGAGCACGATTAAAAAAGGATATGCAAAGGCAAGAATTGAAGTTGCCCAGGCCAAAAAAGATTGGGCGGCGTTGTCTGAAGAAGTGCGCGATCGTTTTGTTCGTGATCTTGCGGCGCGTCCAAGCGTAGAATCGCTTGCAAAACTCATCAAAGTTTGGCCGGAATGTCTTGCCCGATCTTTTGGTCCCTCGAGTGAATCGCTTCTGATGCTGATTGCAGAGAGCGACCGCGAGGATTGCGTTGCGTTTTTTCTTGGCGACAAAGGCAAACGCATTGACGCGTTTCAAAAAGATGTGAATGGGCGCACGGCTCTTGCGCGCCTGAATAGGGAAAAAGCTCCCAAAATTTGGCACCTTTTGGTTGCATACATGGGCGATCAATTGCGTCTTCAGGAAAAGCAAGGAGGGTATTCTCCGAACCAAGACTTAAGCCGCGCCATTAACAAAAACAACTATGAGGAGACCTATGTCATCGCCAAGGCCTTTCCTGGAATCGCCTTCCCAAGAAATAGGCGGCATCGCTGGATAGAGTGGGCGGAAGAACATGGAAAAAAGAGAGCTGCTTCTGCTTTGAATGAGGTATTAGCGGACGATCTTGCAAAGCATATTCAAGAGGGGCTGCGGCGACCACCAACGACCGCTATTGGCCGATTAGAGGAATTTTTCGGGTTTCATCCTAAACCGTAGGGCTTTTCGGCTTCATTTAATCCGTTATTCGGCGCGTTTTGCTTGCCTTTGGCTTTAGTTTCGCCTATATCCTGCCTTCCCTTGTAATAAGGGGTGCTGGCGTGGTGCTGGCGACGGAGAAGCAGAACGAATAACGGGCCTTGCTTTCAGCCTTGTTCGACCTCTGGCTCTTCGTGAAAATGAACGATCTTTCCGGTCAGATCCGGAGAGCCAAAGAGAAAGCATAGCAGGGAATTTAAATGTTGCGACCGCTCTGCGCTAAGAAGCGCAACCGCGACTGCAACAGTGGAGCTTGCTCCGCACCTGTTTCTAGAAAGAGAAAATCACATGGCACGTAGTGCATCCAAGAAGAACGTGGAAAGCCTTAACGCTTCCGCGATAGCCGCGAATGCGGCGACGGCTCCGGCAGCGGACAGTTTTGCTGCAATGCTCGATCAGGCCTTTGGTAAAAAGGGCAGCCTTGAAGGCAATGTCGTCAAGGGCAAGATTGTTGGCGATGAAGGCGACAGTTTTATCATCGATGTCGGTTTGAAATCCGAAGGCCGTATTGCCAAGCGCGAATTTTCGCTGAACGGCATTCCGGCGGAACTTAAAGTCGGCGACACCGTCGAAGTGTTTTTGGAACGTATGGAAGGCCGCGACGGCGAAGCTTCGCTGTCTCGCGAAAAGGCCAAGCGCGAAGAAAGCTGGGTCGTGTTGCAAACGTCCTTCGACAAGCAAGCGCATGTCACCGGCATTATCTTTGGCCGCGTTAAGGGCGGTTTCACCGTTGATCTGAATGGCGCCACGGCCTTCTTGCCGGGCTCGCAGGTTGATATCCGTCCTGTCCGCGATGTCACGCCACTCATGGGTACGCCGCAACCTTTCCAGATTTTGAAAATGGATCGCGCCCGTGGCAACATCGTGGTTTCGCGCCGCGCCGTTCTGGAAGAAAGCCGCGCCGAAGCTCGCACCGAACTGGTTTCCAACCTTAAGGAAGGTCAGGTTCTGTCCGGCGTCGTCAAGAACATTACCGATTACGGCGCGTTCGTCGATCTGGGCGGCGTGGACGGTTTGCTCCATGTCACCGATATCGCTTGGAAGCGCATTAATCATCCGTCGGAAGTCTTGCAAATCGGCCAACAGGTCAATGTGCAGGTCATCCGCTTCAATGCCGAAACACAGCGTATCTCGCTGGGCATGAAGCAGCTGGAGTCCGATCCTTGGGAAGGCGTTGTTGCCAAGTACCCCGTCGCTCTCAAGATGAAGGGCCGCGTCACCAACATAACCGATTACGGAGCTTTTGTTGAATTGGAGCCCGGCATCGAAGGTTTGGTGCATGTGTCCGAAATGTCGTGGACGAAGAAGAACGTTCATCCGGGCAAGATCGTGTCGCAGAGCCAGGAAGTCGAAGTCGTCGTTTTGGACATCGACATGCAGAAGCGCCGCATCAGCCTTGGCATCAAGCAATGCCTTGAAAATCCGTGGACGCAATTCCGCGCGGCGCACGCCATTGGCAGCACGCTGTCGGGCGAGATCCGCAATATCACCGAATTCGGCCTGTTCGTCGGATTGCCGGGCGATATCGATGGTATGGTACATATGTCCGATCTGTCGTGGGACTTGGCTGGCGAAGAAGCCATTAAGAACTACGCCAAGGGTCAGACGGTCGAAGTCAAGGTTCTGGATATCGACAGCGAGAAAGAACGCATCAGCCTTGGTATCAAGCAGCTGAAGGAAGATCCGTTCGAAGGCGTGTCGGTTAACTTCAAGAAGGGCGACGTTGTCACCTGCACCGTCAGTGTTGTTCAGGAGAATGGCATCGAAGTCACCTTGGGCGATACCGCTGGTGGATTCACCGGCTTTATCAAGCGCGGCGATTTGGCGCGTGACCGCAGCGAACAACGTGCCGACCGTTTCGCCATCGGCGAAAAGGTCGACGCCAAGATCACCAGCATCGAAAAGGGCAGCCGCAAGGTTGGCCTGTCGATCAAGGCGCGCGAAGTCGAAGAAGAGAAGCAAGCGATGGCCGAATACGGATCGTCGGATTCAGGCGCAAGCTTGGGCGACATCCTTGGCGCCGCGATCAAGAAGGCGCAGAAGAAGGAAGATAAGGAATAAGTTTTCTTTCTTTGGCTTGAGAACAAACCGCCGGAACTGCCCTGCTTCGCCAAAAGGCTACGTAGGGCATGGTTCCGGCGGTTTTGTTTGAAGGATTAGGGAGAAGGAGTTTGGTAGGAGAAGCCCCAGAAGTAATTGAAGTTCCGGTAGTGTGGAGCCGCGCCGATTTCTTCGATCATGTGGGCTAGGTCGTTTTCGGACGGAAAGTTTTTCAGAACGCGGTGATTTTCTCCGTTGGTCAGCTTGCGGATTTGGTAGGTGTTGCCTTCGGCGTCGCGGTCGGATATCGGCGTGCTGCTGCCTTCGACATAGATGTTGTCGATGAGGACAACTGTGGATCGGGGCGCGAGACGGGCGTGAAGGCCGTCAAGAAAACTGCGCAGGCGATTGTGCGGCACATGCGACAGCCAGAAGCCCGCGAAGGCGGCGTCGAATGTTCCTAATTCTTTCGGCAAGGCGTAGGCGTCAGCGATAGAAAAACTGACTTTGTCTGTGCCTTCACGGTTTTTGGCTATATCCAGCGTCTCTTGGGCCGCGTCAGTTGCTGTGACCGCTTTGGCGGCAGAGGCGTAAAATTGCGTCCAGTAACCTGTGCCACAGGCGATTTCTAAAACTTTTTTGCCGGACAAAAGGATTGGAAGCCACTGTTCGATTATTCTGAGGTCAGTTTGGCGTTCCGGTTTAGTGTAAACGGCATCATATTCCTTGGCGCGCGCAGCATAATAGTCACGCATCGTTTCTGTAACGGGCATGGAAAAGCTCCTTTTCTTGGAGAGGGGGAGGCAAGATCGCTTTTTTAGGAGGAGGGAGTCAAGGGTGCGTTTTTGACGCAAGGGGCAGCGGCGGTTTTGTTTAAGTTACTTTGAAAAGCGTATAAGCGCCAAAGGGTTATATAAGGTAGGGCTTGACTTACTGGCTTCAGTTTGGCACCTTTTATGTACGAATCGCGTTTTTTCCTTTCGTGCTCAAGAGGTTGCCCCATGACAAAATCCGACCTGATTTTGCGCCTTGCC
>Ga0181516_10003145_pt1 | contig 11253 bp, 5 predicted proteins | sample PEATcosm2014_Bin_25_FD_121104 | JGI IMG/M metagenome (GOLD analysis project Ga0181516, IMG submission 121104) | Peatland microbial communities from MTU Mesocosm Facility, Houghton, MI, USA - PEATcosm2014_Bin01_10_metaG | ecosystem: Environmental > Terrestrial > Soil > Wetlands > Peat | place...
AGCAGGTCCTCGACAGTCTGTTGCGCCTTCGCGAGATCCTCGTCGCGAAATGGTGCGCCGAGGGTCAGTTCAGTGGCGCTCGAGATCTGGGTCTGATTGGGCGGGCGCGGAATGTAGCCGGTCACCTTCAGCCCGCCGAAGAACGATGTCAACCGCGTTACAAAGTGCAGCGTGACGCCGCCGCCCGAAGGCTCGGCTTCCACCACGATGTCTTCGAATCGGCCGCTGGCAAAAAGACGGTCGATCGCGGTCGCAACATCGTCGGCGTGGAGCGGGTCGCCTTTCCGGAAAGGGAGCGCCTTTGCCAGATCGGCGGGATCCAGCGGCTGAACCGGAGAGAATTGAATATCGGTGATGCGCTGATTCTCAAAGTCCTGTTGCGCGACGGCCGAAGTTGCGAGAAGTGCGAACAAACACAGTAATTTCACCCCCATCGAACGGAAGATAGGCAATTGGTGCGCCCATGTACGAAATCTGACGTTGCCTTGTGTTGGCGATGGAAATGCGCGAGTTTTGAGGGAAGGTCTCCGGCTTGTCTCGAACGCCACTGCTACTTTCCTGGAGTGAATGGAAAGAGCTGCTCGCCAAAAGTGCAGCCTGCTGGAGCAGGCACAACGCGCCCCGCATGGGCGCTGCGCTGGCCTACTACGCGCTGTTGTCGCTGATGCCGCTGCTGTTGGTGCTGATCTCGGTCGCGGGCCTGCTGTTCGGGGCGAACGCCGCGCAGGGGCGGGTGCTCGATCAACTGCAGTTCCTGATCGGAGCTCAGCGCACGAGCATTCTGGAAGCTCTGTTGCACGGAGCCCAGAATAAGGCGGACGGGGTACTCGCGACCGTTGTCGGCCTTCTCGTTCTCATGTTTGGCGCCACCGGCGTATTAATCGAGCTTCGCGATGCTTTGAACACCGTCTGGGAAGTCCCGGTTCGTCCGCTCAGCACTCTTCAGGAATTCACCGGAATCGTGAAGGAGCGGCTTTGGTCGCTGGCGGTGGCGCTTGCGATCGTAGTGGTGCTGACCGCCTCCCTTTTGTTCGGCATCGCGGTCTCGGCGCTGGGCCAGTTGGCGTCGGTGCCGCCGGCGAACGAAGCGGTATTGCACCTGCTCAACGCGGGGATCTCATTCGTCGCGGTGACGGTGGTCTTCGCAGCAATCTACAAGGTAATTCCCGAGGTGGCGATCGAATGGGCCGATGTAATTCCTGGCGCAGCCGTGACTGCCATCCTTTTCATCGCCGGCAATTTTCTGCTCGGGTTATATCTCGGAAAAGTCTCGTTGTCTTCCACTTACGGCGCGGCGTCATCCACCGTGGTGCTCGCCATCTGGGTGTACTATTCGAGCCAGATCTTCTTTTTGGGAGCGGAATTTACCAAGGCGTTCGCTGCAACTTATGGCTCCGCGCCGAACCCAAACCGGAAATAAGCGTGCCGGCAACCGGCCGGTTCATTGATCCTGCGCGTCGACGCAAATCCCGCACCACTGGACGGCTCGGGCCTTGTCGCGCGCCCCGCGAGGCGCCCCGCCAGTACCGCCATTGCGCCGCGGTTCCATTTCCCGCCGCCGGTGCGTCTCTGGTCCGCGGCGCCGGTTGGCGCGATCGAGAAACCGTTTCTGTGATCGGCATAACCATGGAAGTCAATTTGCAGTAGCCTGAGCCGGACAGCAACTACGGGTGTTCGGTTGGACCAAAATCCCGCGGATCCAAAAGAGATGAGCCAGGAAAATGCCACCGGCGGTCCAGCGGATGCTGCGGATTCGAAGCTGTCTTTCGAATCGCTCGAGCAACCCGTTCATGAGCCGAGGAAATTACTTCCACCCGGCAAACAGCGGCCGGCCATCGAAGGGCCGCGGAAACCCTGGTGGCGCCGATCGCTCCCGTGGATGGCGATCGCGGCCTTGATATTGCTGGTGTTCCTCATCGTACACTCCTTCAGCGGCAACCGGAGCGCGCCGCCGCCACAGGGCGAGAATTCCCAGCAGGGCGCGGCCGCGATTACCGTTGGCCAGGCGCGCACCGGCGACATCAATATATACATCGAAGCCCTGGGGACGGTCACCCCGCTGAACACGGTGACCGTGTACAGCCAGATTACCGGACGCGTGATGGCCGTGCATTATCACGAAGGCCAGATGGTGCGCGAGGGCGACCCGCTCATCGACGTCGATCCGCGCCCTTATGAGGCCATGCTTACGCAGGCGCAGGGAAACCTGGATCGCGATCGCGGCTTGCTGGCGGAAGCGCGCCTCGATCTCCAGCGATATCGCGATGCCTTCTCGAAAAATGCCATCGCCCGGCAGCAGGTGGAAGATCAGGAACAGGTCGTCGTGCAGGACGAAGGTACCGTCAAATCGGACGAAGGCACGGTGGCGTACGATCAGGCGGAGCTCTCCTACGGCCACATCGTGGCGCCGGTCAGCGGACGCGTGGGACTGCGATTAGTAGACCCGGGGAACACTATCTTCTCGGGTAGTAACTCCACGCTGGTAGTACTTACCCAGTTACAACCGATCACGGTTGTGTTCAACGTCTCGGAGGACGACCTGGCGCAGGTGAATGCGCAATTGAAGGGAGGACGCCGTCTACCCGTGGATGTTTTCGATCGGGCCGATGAAAAGAAGATGGCATCAGGCACGCTGACGTCTTTGGACAACGAAGTGGATACCACCACCGGAACGGTCAAGTTCCGTGCGCAGTTCCCCAATCGGGACCTTTCGCTTTTTCCAAACCAATTCGTCAACGCACGATTGCTCGTGAAAGCGTTGACCAAGGCCACTCTGGTGCCTACCGCCGCGGTGCAGCACAATGGTCCGAATCCCTTCGTTTATGTCGTTCAGCCCGACAATACAGTGAGCGTCCAGCAGATCCAGGTGTCCACCAGCAACGATCGGGACACGGCCGTGACGGGAATCAATCCCGGCACTACTCTGGCCACCAGCGGATTCGATCGTCTGGAGAACGGCGTCCACGTAACCGTGAAGGCGGCCACCCCTCAAAGCCAATGAGCCCTTCCCGTCCATTCATACTTCGTCCCGTCGCCACTGCGCTGCTGATGGCTGCAATGTTCCTGGCGGGTGCGGTCGCGTTCCTCCAGCTTCCCGTTTCGGCGCTTCCCGAAGTGGACTATCCCACCATGCAGGTGCTCACCTTCTATCCGGGCGCCAGCCCGGACGTGGTGGCCTCCGCCGTGACCGCACCGTTGGAGCGGCAGTTCGGCGAGGTCGCCGGACTCAGCCAGATGACGTCGACCAGCGCCGGCGGCATATCCGTAATCGTCATGCAGTTTCAGCTCAGCCTGAGCATCGACGTTGCCGAGCAGGAAGTGCAGGCGGCTATCAACGCGGCGCAGAGCTATCTGCCCGCGAATTTGCCGGCGCCGCCGGTCTACAGCAAGTCCAATCCGGCCGACGCGCCGGTCCTGACTCTCGCTCTGACGTCCAACGAGATGGCGCTCTCGCAAGTGGAAGACCTGGCGGACACACGGCTCGCGCCGAAAATTTCGCAGATCGCGGGAGTCGGGCTGGTGAGCATTTCCGGCGGACAGAAGCCCGCGGTACGCATTCAGGCGAATCCTACCGCTCTGGCATCGTACGGAATCAACCTGGAAGACCTGCGCAACTCTCTTACCGGAACCAGTCTCAATTCCGCGAAAGGGAACTTCGATGGCCCCTCGCAGGACTACACCATCAACGCCAACGACCAATTGCTGAGCAGCGGCGATTACAAGAACGTGGTAGTGGCTTTCCGCAATGGCGCGCCGGTGATGTTGAGCGCGGTGGCGCGGGTCGTGGACGGAGTGGAGAATAGCAGGCTGGCGGCGTGGAACAATTACACTCCCGCAGTGCTGCTGAACATCCAGCGGCAGCCGGGCGCGAACACAATCGAAGTCGTCGATAGCATTCAGAAGCTTCTGCCGCACCTGACCACCACGCTGCCGAAGGCGGTCCACGTGCAGGTGGTTACCGACCGCACTACCGCCATTCGCGCTTCCGTAAAGGACGTGGAATTCGAGCTGATGTTGACCATCGCGCTGGTGGTGATGGTGATCTTCCTGTTCCTGCGCAGCCTGTCGGCCACCGTTATCCCCAGCATCGCGGTGCCGCTCTCGCTGGTGGGCACGTTCGCCGTGATGTACCTGTGTGGCTTCAGCCTGAACAACCTCACCATGATGGCGCTGACCATCTCCACCGGGTTCGTGGTGGACGACGCCATCGTGATGATCGAAAATATCTCGCGCTATATCGAAATGGGCGAGACACCCATGCAGGCGGCGCTCCAGGGCGCCGAGCAAATCGGGTTCACCATTCTCTCGCTGACGGTATCGCTGATCGCGGTGCTGATTCCCTTGCTGTTCATGGGCGACGTGGCGGGGCGCCTGTTCCGCCAGTTCGCCGTCACGCTGGCGGTGACCATTATTCTCTCGGCGTTCGTTTCGCTGACTCTTACACCGATGATGGCGGCGCGCATCTTGCGCCACACTCCGCAAGAGAAACAGGGCCGCTTCTATCGCTGGTCGGAGCGGGCCTTCGACAAAATCATCGAATTCTACGGACGGACGCTGCGGTTCGTGCTACGTTTTCAGACTGTCACTCTGCTGGCGGCCGTGGGAATCCTGGTCCTGACGGTGTTCCTTTACATCGTGGTCCCCAAAGGATTCTTCCCCACCCAGGACACCGGAATTGTGCAGGGCATTTCGCAGGCGGCGCCGTCAATATCGTTCGATGCGATGACCCAAAGGCAGCAGGATCTCGTCAAAGTGCTGTTAGCCGATCCGGCCGTCGATAGCGTTTCCTCTTTCATCGGAGCCGATGGGACCAATACCACGCTGAATAGCGGACGCATCCAGATCAACCTGAAACCGCTCGATGCGCGGAGAATTTCCGCTACCGCGGTGATCGAGCGGCTGGGACCGAAGCTGGCGCAGGTGCCGGGAATCAAGCTGTACATGCAGCCCGTCCAGGACCTCACCGTCGACGATCGCGTGAGCCGCACCGAATATCAGTACACCGTCGAAGATCCCAATCCGGCTGAGCTGAACACGGTGGTCCGCCAGCTCATGGCCGGGTTTCAGAAACTTCCCGAACTGGCCGACCTGGCCACGGATCAACAACTGGGGGGTGCGGCCGAGTCTTTGACCATCGATCGCGCCACCGCATCGCGCTTCGGTATTACGCCGCAAACCATCGACAACACGCTATACGACGCGTTCGGGCAGCGCCAGATCAATACCATGTACACGCAGTTGAACCAGTATCACGTGATTCTGGAGACCGACCCGCAATTCCAGACCAATCCCGAGAGACTGCACGATATTTACATCCAGTCTTCCCTGGCCGGTGCGTCCTCCGCCTCCGCGGCGCCGAATACCGCGGGCTCGTCCTCGGGCGCCGGAGCGGGCGCGGCGCCGTCGCCGGGCAATGCGCTGCTCACGCCGTCTTCTGGCCCGAGCGCATCCCTTCCGCCGGCCTCCGCATCGGCCTTATCGGCACTCCCGTCCGGCGGCAACCACACCGCCTCGGCTCTCACGCCGGCCGCCTCGACATCCGCGCTGTCGCCGTCCACCGCCGCTTCCACCACGAATGTTCTGGCCAGCGCCGGCGCAACCGGCGGCGTATCCTCCAGCGCGAATACGTCGTTGAACGGCGCCACGCGGCCGGCGGCTCCAAGCCCTACCGGCGGCGGCGGCGGAACCACCGCGGCCGCATCTGCGGCGTCCAATCCCGTGCCGTTGAGCGCTCTCACTCACTTTCAGACCCTGAGCGAGCCGCTTTCCATCGCTCATCAGGGACAGTTTCCGGCGGTGACCATCTCGTTCAATCTCGCGCCGGGATACTCGCTCGGACAGGCGCTGACCGCCATGAACAAGGCCATCGTGAAAGCCAATCTGCCAGCCAGCGTGGTTGCCAACTACCAGGGCACGGCCGCTGCATTCGAAGGTTCTCTCTCGAATCAGGATCTACTGATCCTGGCGGCGCTGGTGACGGTTTATATCGTTCTGGGCGTACTGTATGAGAGCTTCGTCCATCCGGTCACCATCCTTTCAACTCTGCCATCGGCGGGAGTCGGCGCGCTGCTGGCGCTGCTGCTGTTCCACCTGGATCTCGATATCGTCGCGATCATCGGCATCATTCTTCTCATCGGCATCGTCAAGAAGAACGGCATCATGATGGTCGACTTCGCGCTGGAAGCCGAGCGCACCGAAGGTAAGGAAGCCACCGAAGCCATCTACCAGGCTTCTCTGCTCCGCTTCCGGCCGATCATGATGACCACCATGGCGGCGCTGCTCAGCGGCATTCCGCTGGCGCTCGGCACCGGCATCGGCTCCGAGTTGCGGCGGCCTCTGGGCGTCGCCATGGTGGGCGGCCTTCTTCTTAGCCAGGCGCTCACGCTATACACCACTCCGGTGATCTATATCTTCTTCGACAATCTGGCGGCGCGCGTTGCCCACCGGCGCTCGCGCGGGGCAATCGCCAATCGCCGGCCGGAGCCCGCATGAACCCCTCACGCCTCTTTATCGAGCGGCCGGTGGCCACCACCCTGCTCACCATCGCCATCGCGCTGGCCGGCGTGATCGCGTTCACGGTGTTGCCGGTGTCGCCTCTTCCGCAAGTGGATTTCCCCACCATTACGGTGGCGGCGTCACTGCCCGGCGGTAGCCCGGACATCATGGCGTCTTCGGTGGCCACACCGCTCGAGCGGCAGTTCGGGCACGTCGCCGGCGTTAGTGAGATGACTTCGTCCAGTTCCCTGAGCGCCACCAGCGTTACCTTGCAGTTCGATCTCAGCCGCGACATCAACGGCGCGGCGCGGGACGTGGAGGCGGGCATCAACGCCGCGCGAAGTTATCTTCCCGCGAACCTGCCGGCGAATCCGACCTATCGAAAAGTAAATCCCGCCGATTCGCCCATTCTAGTGCTCGGTTTGCAATCGGACGTCTACGATATCCCGACGCTCTACGACGAAGCCTCTACCGTGATCGAGCAGCGCATCTCGCAGATCTCCGGGGTGGGCGAAGTGCTGGCAGTGGGCGCGTCGCTCCCCGCGGTGCGCATCGAACTCAACCCGGATCAACTCGCGAGTTACGGCATCAGCCTGCCGATGGTGCAGCAGGTGGTGGCCCCTCAGAACTCCGATTCGGCCAAGGGCCAGTTTTCGAACGGCGATGTAACGGCCGATATCGTCGCCAACGACCAGATCTCCAAAGCCGCCGATTATAAGCCGCTGGTAGTGGGCTACCACAATGGAGCCGCCATCCGCCTTGAGGACGTGGCCGATGTGGTCGACTCGCAGCAGACCGTGCGGCAGGCCGGATTTCTGAACGGCAAACCGTCGGTCAACATGCTGATCTATCGCCAGCCCGGAGCGAATATCATCGATACGGTAGAGAAGGTCAAGGCCGCGCTTCCTTCGCTACAGGCCACCATTCCGGCGGGAGAGCATCTGGTGACGATTCTCGACCGCACGCTGACCATCCGCGCTTCCGTCTCCGATATCGAGCGCACCTTGCTGATCTCCGTGGCGCTGGTGGTAGTGGTGGTCTTCCTCTTTTTGCGAAACCCGCACGCCACACTCATCCCCGCCGTGGCCGTTCCAGTCTCGCTGATCGGCACCTGCGCGGTGATGTACCTGTGCGGCTTCTCGCTCGACAACCTGTCGCTCATGGCGTTGGCGATTTCGAGCGGCTTCGTGGTGGACGATGCCATCGTGGTAATGGAAAACATCACCCGCCATCTGGAAGCCGGGCTACAGCCTTTGAAGGCCGCCCTGCAGGGCGCCAGCGAAATCGGCTTCACCGTCTTCAGCATCAGCGTTTCCCTGATTGCCGTTTTCATCCCCCTTCTACTGATGGGCGGCATTATCGGCCGCCTGTTCCGGGAGTTCGCCATCACTCTGTCGGCGGCGATTCTGGTGTCGATGGTCGTCTCTCTCACGACCACTCCCATGATGTGCTCCCGCGTTCTGCGTTCGGAAAGCGAGATTCGGCACGGGCGCGTGTATAACTGGAGCGAGCGGGTTTTCAACGGCATCCTCGCGATGTATCGCGGCAGCCTGACGTGGGTGCTGGATCACCCGGCCCTGATCCTGCTGGTCTTCATCGGCACGCTCGCTTTGAACGTCTTCCTGATCGCCAAAATCCCCAAAGGATTCTTCCCCCAGCAGGATACCGGAGCGGTGATGGGCGGCCTGCAGGGAGCGCAGGACACCTCGTTCTACGCCATGAAGGACGCGCTTCAGCAATCGGTGAGCATCATCAAGGCGGATCCAGCGGTCCAGAACGTCATGGGATTTACCGGCGGCCAGGGTGCGGTCAACAGCGGTTTCATCTTTATGGCCCTCAAGCCGCTCGAAGAGCGCAAAGTGAGCGCGGCGCAGATTATCGGCCGCCTTCGCCCGAAGCTCGCCCGCGTGGCGGGAGCGGCCACTTACCTGCAGCCCGTGCAGGACATCCGCATAGGAGGCCGTCAGTCTAACGCCCAGTACCAATACACCCTCCAGGCGGAGACCACCGGGGAGTTACAGAAGTACGGCCCGCAGCTTCTCGCCGAGCTTCGCAAAGCGCCCGGCTTCGCCGACGTGAATACCGACCAGCAAACCCATGGCCTGCAGATGCTGCTCACCTATGATCGCCCGACGGCCGCGCGGCTCGGCCTAACGCCGGAATTACTGGACGATACCTTGTATCATGCCTTCGGACAATCCGAAGTCTCCACGATTTACACGCAACTCAATCAATACTACGTGGTGATGGAGGTCGCGCCCAAGTACTGGCAGTCGCCCGAGGGGCTGAAGAGCACATATCTGATTCCGAATTCCGGCGGAGGTCCGATTCCTCTCTCGTCCGTCGCCCAATACACGCCGTCCACCAGCCCCGTCTCCGTGAACCACACGGGACTCTTCCCCTCCGCCACGGTATCGTTCAATTTGGCGCCGAATGTCTCGCTCGGACAGGCCACCAAAGAGATCGCGGAGATTCAGCAAAAGCTTGGCATGCCGCAATCGGTCCACGGCGAGTTCTCGGGAACCCTCCAGGCCTTTTCGGAATCGCTCACCACCGAGCCCTACTTAGTGCTCACGGCGATTCTGGCGGTCTTTATCGTGCTCGGAATTCTCTACGAGAGCCTGATTCACCCCATTACGATTCTCTCCACGCTTCCCCCAGCGAGCGTGGGGGCAATCCTCGCGCTGATGCTGACCCACTCGGAACTGGACGTGATGTCGATCACGGGCATCATTCTCCTGATCGGCATTGTCAAGAAGAACGCCATCATGATGATCGATTTCGCATTGAATGCCGAACGCGTGGAAGGCAAGAACACCAGGGACTCGATTTTCGAGGCCTCCATGCTGCGCTTCCGTCCCATTCTCATGACCACGATGGCGGCGCTATTCGGCGCGGTCCCGCTGGCTGTCGGCACCGGCATGGGTTCGGAACTGCGGCGGCCGCTGGGAATATCCATTATCGGCGGTTTGCTGGTAAGTCAGGCTCTTACCCTGTACACGACGCCGGTGATCTATCTTCTTATGGACAGACTCCGGCTGAAACTCGCGCGGCGGCCGCGCGCGCAAGGCCTCGATCCGCAGCCTCAGGGTATATGAGACGCATAGCTTCCACTTCGACTGGTTTATGCCTGATTCTGCTCTCCGGATGCGCGGTGGGGCCGAAGTATACCCGCCCGGCAGCTCCCGCGCCACCGGCATTCAAAGAGGCCGCTCCCGCCGCTTACAGTTCCGTGCCTCCGGGCACCTGGCAGCCCGCCCGTCCGCAAGACGCCTCGCTCAAAGGCAAATGGTGGGAGATATTCAACGAACCCGAGCTCAATTCGCTCGAAGAACAGTTGGATATCAACAATCAGAACATCGCGCAATACTTCCAGAACTTCATGGCCGCCCGCGCGCAGGTCCGCGAGGCCCGCGCCGGCTATTACCCCACCCTCACGGCGCAGCCTTCCTTCAACCGAACCCGTTCCGGCGCCGGCGGGGCAGGCGGGTACGCGCAAACCCAGGGAACCAGCGCGGCCTCCGGAGGCACGCCGGCCGCAACGGGAGGGGCCCAGTCGCCCGGGAATTCCACTTTCAACGAAATCTCGCTGCCTTTCGACGTGGCGTGGGAGCCTGACCTTTGGGGACGCATTCGCAACACCGTCCACGAATACCAATATGCCGCGCAGGTGAGCGCCGCCGATCTCGAGAACGAGCGCCTTACCGAGCAGGCGGACCTGGCCGTCTATTTCTTCGAACTCCGCGGCCAGGACGCGTTGCAGGACCTCTACAACCGCACCATCGAGGCCGATCGAAAGGCGCTGGAACTTACTAAGGTCCTGGTAGATACGGGTATCGACAGCCCCGAAGCGGTGGCCCAGGCGGATGTCACGCTGCAGGATGCGGAGGCCGCGGGGATCGGCATCGCCACTAATCGTGCGCTTTACGAGCACGCCATCGCGACGTTGATCGGAAAGGCCGCATCCGAGTTCTCCATGCCGGTCAGGATGCTGACTACGCCAGTTCCGGCAATTCCGGTCGGAGTCCCCTCACAACTGCTCGAGCGCCGTCCGGATATCGCGGCGGCGGAACGCACCATGGCGCAGGCCAATGCGCTCATTGGAGTGGAAACAGCGGCTTATTACCCCTCGCTAAACCTGACGGCTAGCGGCGGGCTCGAGTCATCCCTTGTCTCAAAGCTTTTCTCGTTACCGGCGCTGGTCTGGTCGGCCGGGGCGTCGGCATCGGAGCTGATCTTCGACGCCGGCCTGCGAAAATCGACGGTCGGACAGTATACCGCGACTTACAATGCCGACGTCGCCGCTTACCGGCAAACAGTGTTGACGGCTTTCCAGCAGGTGGAGGACTATATCGCGACCCTGCGCATCACGTCCGGGCAAATCGGCAAACAGCACTCGGCGGTAGAGGCCGCCCAACGCTATGTGGATATCGCCACGGCGCGCTATCAGACCGGGCTCGATCCCTACCTCGACGTGATCACCGCGCAGACCACCCTATTATCGGACCAGCAGACGGAAGTGACGCTACGCGTAAGCGAGATGACCGCTGCCGTTCAGTTGATTCAAGCGCTCGGCGGAGGTTGGCAAATCAACCAGCTTCCTACGCCCTCCGGGGTAGCGTCGAAAGAAGCGGCCATTCAGTCCTCGGGCGCCCATTAGGATTAGGCCGTCTCGCCGTTGCACTGTCACGGGTTGCGCCCCGTCTAAAATGAATTGTGGACTACGCCAGGGCTGTCTCCGTACTGAAGCTTTGCGCC
>Ga0181516_10003146_pt1 | contig 11238 bp, 6 predicted proteins | sample PEATcosm2014_Bin_25_FD_121104 | JGI IMG/M metagenome (GOLD analysis project Ga0181516, IMG submission 121104) | Peatland microbial communities from MTU Mesocosm Facility, Houghton, MI, USA - PEATcosm2014_Bin01_10_metaG | ecosystem: Environmental > Terrestrial > Soil > Wetlands > Peat | place...
AGGTGATTATAGCGTCGACGGACTTCGGGCGAACCTTCACGCACTCGATGCCGCGGGGCTAGTCTATGCAGGTGCGGGAGAGAATTTGGCTTTTGCGCGCGCGCCCGGCTATCTGGACACCAAGCGCGGAAGGATCGCGCTGGTGGCCATGGCTTCAACGCTTACGGCCGGTGAACAGGCGAGCCAGCAGCGTCCCGATCTTCCGGGGCGACCGGGCGTAAATCCTTTGCGCTTTACCACGACCTACACGATTGACCAAGCTTCTTTTGATGCACTGCGCAAGATCGTAGCCTTGGGCCGTGGCGCCGGCGCTGCCGATGCCGAAGGTGGGGGTGGTGCTGGACGGTCTCGCAATTCCAACCAGTTGCGCTTTGCCAATGCCGTCTATCAAGTCGGTGATACGCCCGGCATTCACACTGAGCCCGATAAAGGCGATCTGGACGCTGCCATCAATTCCATCATTGAGGGAAAGCGCCAGGCTGACTGGGTGATTGGTTCAATCCATGCCCATGAAACCAAGCCCGGCACCAATGATCAGCCTGCGGACTTTGTCATTACGCTCGCGCATGCTGCCATCGATGCAGGCGCGGACATCTTCATCGTTCATGGCCCACATAACGTTCGCGGTATAGAGATCTACAAAGGCAAGCCGATCATCTATAGCCTGGGCAACTTTGTTTTCGATGGAGAAGCTGGCATTCCCTTCGCCCCAAGCGAGACCTACGACGCCCACCATCTGCCCTATGACAGCAATATCTCGGACTATCGGGAAGCAACATCGAAAGGCGATACCATCGGCTATGGCGCGGACAAGGAAAACTGGGACACCGCATTGGTTGAGATTACGTTCACCCCTGACCACAAGTTAAAAGAAATCATCCTGAGCCCCGCCTCTCTTGGTTACGGCTTAAGCCGCAGCCAGCGAGGCTTTCCTCACCCAGCTACCACTGAAGCGGGTAAGCAGATCATCGAAAACATCGCTAAGCGGTCAGAGCCGTATGGAACCAAGGTCGAGTATCTCGACGGTCACGGCGTCGTGAAGCTCGATCAGAAGTAACATTGCGGAGCTGAATTGCAAATTGACTTGAAGAGTATGTCAAAGACCTGTGCCGTGGAGGGCGGGCGAAAGCAGCAGCTCGCGCTCCGCGTCACATCCCTTTCATTGCGATGATGTGGGACTGCTCTCAAATGGAATATCGACCCGTATGAAGAATGTCAGGGCCGCCCCAAGAAGCAGGAGACAAATGGAAGCGAAGAATGGGACGGTCCAGCTATGCGTAAGATCGAGCACACTGCCAAAGATAACGGGAGACAGTATGCCGGCTATGCCAAAACCAAAGTTCATCATTCCGCTTGCGGTGCCTGCGTAGCGTGGAGCAATATCCATCGGAATTGCCCAAATAGGTCCGACAACCAACTCTGAGCAGAAGCATGCTGCCGAAAGACAGATTGCCACGATGTTTAGCTGGTGCACGAGGACAACGGGAAGCAAGAAGAGAAATGCGCCAAGCATACCAAAGGCGATCACATTTCGGCGTGCGGCTTGAAGGCTACCGGTGCGGCGATAAAGTCTATCGCTCAGAAAGCCTCCAGTGGCGTCTCCCAAAACGCCACCGAGCAAAACTCCTGAGGTGAAGATTGCGGAGCTCTTGAGGTCGAGGTGATAGCTCTTTAGAAAGAAAGATGGAAGCCAGGTAAGGAAAACCCAGAGTGTCCAGCCATAGCAGAAATCCACCAGGGTAACTGGGGCCATTCGCTTAGCGAGCTTAATCCAGGGAATCGACGGAACGGGCTGGTGTTCTATGGGCAGTTGGCCATTGTCTGCTTGTGAGCGGGACGACGGAGTGTGATCCACGATGAGCCAGAGCACGATCCATATGAGACTTCCAAGGCCAAGAAGCACAAATGATCCACGCCATGAGAAGTATGCAAGCAGGGTGACGACGACGATCGGTGCTACGGCGTTACCAAGCCTTGCCGACCCGTGCGTAATGCCTTGAGCAATTCCCCAGCTCGAAGAGGGGATTCGGTCAATCAGAGCACGCGATGCGGTGGGAAACGCCGCTCCTTCTCCGATGCCGAGAAACAGGCGGGCAAGCAGTAAAGATGTAAGTCCGGAGGCGAGGCCCGTCGCTACTGTGGAGATGCAAACGATGATGCCACAGGCTACAAGTGTTTTTTGGGCGCCGATGCGGTCGCTTGTCCAGCCGCCAATGAGCTGGAACAGGGCGTATGGGAAAGCGAAGGCGGACACCGCCAGACCAAACCGAGTGTTATTCAAGCCGAGGTCACTCATCATTCGCTGCGCAACTGTGGCGATATTGACCCGGTCGATGTACAGAACCAGATACATGAAGCAGAGAACGGCAAGGAATAGGATCGGGCTTCTTGACGCTGAGCTCGGTCCTGTTTTGTTAGTATGATCCGCGGGAATGCCGGGCAGATTGTCGACGGTCGTCTGTTTCATTGGTTCCAATATCCCTATTTAGTAGGTAACATCATGCTACTTGTGGCGGCACCGTGCCGAAAAGATGAGTGCTGTAGAGCAGGTCGAGCTTCCTGAAGACAGAAGGAACTCATTGAAGCATGAGTTGCGGTGGAAGATCAAATGTGCGGAGTCGAGAGAGAGAAATAGGAGAGCGGATCAGCGGCAACAACGAAAAAGCAAGAAAACAGGAGAGGCGGCTTCACTCAGGCGGGAAAAAGAGTTGCCGGACTCGCTGCTGATCTTCAGATACATGAAGGTAGAATGCCCTCTGCTAATATCGCGATACTATGAGACACCTTCTTGTTTGTCAAGTAATGCTCGATTGTAAATAGGTCCTGTTAATCGGGGTTGTTTTTCAAGAAATACAGTGCATGTCTTTGCCGTATACTTTGTTTTCTCGCAGCTGGCTTATGTGCTGAGTTAGGTGTTTGGAGCAGGAGATGAACAAGCAGCCAGAAAAGAAGCTTCTCCCAACGATCACAGCTGAACAGCTGCGCGCGGAGCTTCTAGCAAAACGAGAGATTGCAATTCTCGATGTGCGTGAGGAAGCTATCCACGCCGAAGGGCATCCCCTCTTTGCTGCGAATCTTTCACTCTCTCGGCTGGAGATCGAGGCATACGCACGCCTCCCTCGTCGCGATGTGCCGATTGTCGTTTTCGATGATGGCGAAGGATACGCCGCAATTGCTGCCGAGCGGTTCAGCGAACTCGGCTTCACCGAAGTCTCGCTCCTGGAAGACGGCTTGCAAGGTTGGCGAGATGCGGGGTTCGAGATCTTTCGCGACGTCAACTCACCCTCGAAGGCATTTGGAGAGCTTGTCGAAGCGAGACTGCACACGCCGTCTCTTCCAGCAGACGAAGTCCAGCGGCTAATAGAGTCCAATGCGGATATTGTTGTTGTCGATGTGCGGCGCTACGACGAATTCCAAACGATGAGTATTCCAACGGCGTTCTCGGTCCCTGGTGCGGAAGTGGTGTACCGCCTGCAAGACATCGCCCAACGCCCTTCAACAAGAGTGATCGTCAATTGTGCCGGCCGCACAAGAGGCTTTATCGGCACGCAGTCGCTCATTAACGCCGGGCTTCCAAACCAGGTGAGCGCGCTGCGTAATGGAACGATTGGGTGGAAGCTCGCGCAACAGAGTCTTGACCACGGCGCCTCGCGCTCCCTGCCTGCTCCCGATGAGAATTTGAGGGCGCTTGCCGCTGCATCTGCACGCCGCGTCGCAGATGCTGCCAACGTGGCTCGCGCTTCGCTCGCCGAAGCGCAGGCGTGGAGACGCTCAGGCAAGCGAACAGTCTATCTCTTCGACGTGCGCACTCCAGAGGAGTTCCTTGCCGGACATGCGCCCGGCTTCCTCAGTGCACCAGGCGGGCAGTTAGTACAGGAGACCGATATGTTTGCGCCGGTTCGTGGTGCTCAGATCGTTCTTTCCGACGATGATGGCGTACGCGCCAATATGACGGCATCGTGGCTCGCACAGATGAATTGGGATGTCTTCGTCACGGAACCGCTATCCGAGATGGATTTGACTATTCGAGGGCTAGAAGTCCCTCCGTCTCCACCATTGCCGAATATCCCCGCATCATCACTAATCTCTTCAGATACTTTAGCTTCATGGTGCGACGACCCGGCGTCAACGACAGTCATCCTGGACTTCACTCCTTCGCGTGAATACTGCAAAGGACATATACCCGGGGCACGTTTTGCTTTGCGATCAAGAATGGAGGAAGCTCTCGAATCGAGCAGGGATGCAGACAGATTTGTCGTTACCGCTTCCTCATATCTGGCCGCCAGATTGGCTTCGAACGAGCTGGCATCCAGAGTGGAGAGACCTGTATTTGTCTTGGACGGAGGTAATCTCGCGTGGCAGTCGGCAGGCCATCCGGTCGAACGCCATCCAGCCAATTTTGCTTCGCAGCCAGTAGATTACTACCGCAGGCCTTACGAAGGGACCGATGCCTCCCCAGAAGCGATGCAAGCGTATCTCGACTGGGAGTTCAGTCTGGTAGCGCAGTTGGAACGCGATGGTACCCATGGATTTTGGGTACTTTCCGATGCGAGGAACGGGCGAACAGCGTGAGTGGCAACAGAATTGCCAAATACCCCGGGCCGATCACCTCGCTGTCGTGGATGGAAGCACGTCACTTCTCGATGAGGTTAAGCCAGCCCCGACGAATCTGGCAGGCTTCGTTCATGGGTTTTGGGTCAAAATGAGGGGCCGAGGAATCTGCACTCGGCATAACATTCATCATCCACATTGCCTCACAACTCAACGAGCATAATCGAATGTAACTTTAGTCAATTTTGCATCTGTCACTGCATCCGACTTCCAACGGAGACTCAATAAAGGCGCGCCTTCCAACACCAAGGCACCTGGGCTAAAACCAGAGGGTCTACTTGTAGGCTCTATCACAGCTTGTAAATGATTGAAAACATTGGTCGGGGAGAGAGGATTTGAACCTCCGACCCCCTGGTCCCGAACCAGGTGCTCTACCAGGCTGAGCCACTCCCCGAACATGGGTGGATGGAGCGTTTCGCTGGGGCGCGGCCTGGCGCGTTTTCCCCTTGAATGCGCTTCAGCCAGTGTAGCAGAATCAGTCCTCCCGTAGCGACCCGCTCTACAGCGCTCCCGTCGGGAGAATACGCTTCAATCTTGTCTCGAGGCAGCGAAGATCCAGCACCTGACACTGTCCCGTATCTGACACGGCCCCACGCCGGACATCCGACAATCCGGATCGGCAATCCGGGGCCTCCCAGTCCAAAAGTTGTAGTTGTAAATCAGGTTCCCCGGGTGAAGATAGCAATAGCTTGCGCCGAGAGACCGTTACGCTTGATTGGGACACTTTCTGCGAACAAGACAAGCGGCAAAGGAGGACGCACCATGCAACTTTCATCGATCGTACGCAACTCGATTGCCGCGGCGTCTCTGCTTCTCGTCCACCTTTCACTTGCTCAAACCGTGCCCGCCGTCAAGACTTCCATGACCAACCTGCCCACCACGTGGAGCATCTTCGCCGGCATATCTGCCGAATCGCAGCCAACGGTCTCGGGTTCGCCATGGGTTTATGGATTTGACGGCTCCGTCTCGCAATACCCCTTCAAATCGCACCCCTGGATCGGCGGCACAATCGACTTCGCAGGGCATTTCAGCAGTATGTCAGGTTCGCTGAAGACCGTAGGCACGCAATCGGACCTCAGCACGTATGAAGTTTTAGGAGGCCCGTCGTTCAGAGCCAGAGCCCGCCGCGTCACGCCTTTTGGCCGCCTCATGGCCGGTCCCGTAGTCGACCGAACGACCGCCTCAGTAAAAGCAGGCGCTTCCGTCATATCGGAGAGCAATTATTTTGCGATCGCAGGCGGAGGGGGAGCAGACTTCGGCATTTCACCAGACTGGGCAATCCGCACCCAGGCGGACTGGATTCGCTACTGGGTCAAATTCAGTCCAGGACAGGATTTCTTTCGCACTTCCGGCGGGTTGCTCTTCAGGTTCTGATCAGGCAGGTTGATCACTTCTTCAGCCCCAGCAATCCTTCCCGATCCATCACATTCCCATCGACAACCAGCCCTGAGATTCGCCGCGCATTCCATATATTTACCGTCGGGTCCCCATCCACAACCAGAATGTCAGCGCGTCTTCCAGGTGCGATCTGTCCCAGCTCATTCCAGCCGAACTGGAGCGCGTAGTTGTTTGTGGCCGCGGCCAGTGCTTCGCGCGGAGAGAGTCCCAGGCGCACCAGCAGCTCCAACTCCACATGCAGCGATATGCCGGGCATGGTGCCCATGGAGTCGGCTCCTGACGCCGCCAGATAATGCGGAAAGGCGCTGAAGATCGTTTGATTCACGCGCCATAGCCTCAATGCAGTCTGGTCCGCCTTCTTGCGCAGACTCTCTTCCATATATCGCTGCACAGTCGCCGGCAGTCGGCGGGTATATGCCGGCAGGGCATAATCCATTTCGCCGGTTTCGCGATTTGCCGGGTGGAACATCCGCGCCGGATCCAGCAGCGCGGCCGCCGGCTCCTTCCACAAGTTGCGATGCCCCGGCAGCTCGAGAAAATACATGCTGAATGCCGGCATCAGCGCCGCATGATGCGTGGCCAGAAACTGCGAATACCTGCGCAAGTGAAGATCCGTTGGCGGAATCCGTTCCGAGTAGTCGTACGCTGTCACTGCCGATGGCCCTTCCGGATCGTCCACCAACGGCCTTTGCAACTCATCGGGAATCACGCCGAGTTCGTAACGGCCCATGTGCAGCAGAACGTCCACGCCTGCCGTCACGCCCACGCTGTAAGGCGTTGACACGAACTCCCCATACGTCACCAGTCCCATCTGGTGCGCGCGCGCAATGATCCACTGTGAATTCGCGGCCCGCAGATCGTGCCCAAGCCACAGCACCCGCGTCCCGACCTTTGCCGTGGCGGCCATCTGCCGGCTGGTCTCATCCGGACTCAACTCGGCGGGATGCGCGCCCTCGCGCAGCACTGAAGCCCACTCCGGATAGCGCGCCAGCAAGCTCCAATTGTCCGTCGAGCCGATTGAGTCGATCAGATACAGATGCGGGCTGGGATTGGCAGCCAGGTCCACCGGCCCGCGCTCGGCGTCCGTCCGCGCCACCACCGTGGTCACGCCCATGTAGAGATTTGCGCTGGCGGCGCCTTGAGAATTCATTCCGGCAAAGCCATCCACCAATCCCGGAATCAGGAACTTTCCCGTGCAGTCGATCACCCAGGCGCCCTTGGGAATCGGCACCGTCTGTCGCGAGCCCACGTCCGTGATGCGGCCCTCGCGCACAATCACGATTGCATCGCTCAGATCGTTGGCAGAGCGGCCCCAGTCGCTGACATCGATGACCGTTCCGCCGGCAAGAACCAGTGCCGGAGCCTGCGCCTGTGATGAGGCAATGCCAGCAGACGCAGCCACAATGAGGCCGGCAACTGCGGCTCGCAGAATGGTGAGATTTCGCATCATGCGTGTTTGCCAAGTATTGTCGCACAGTGCCTGGCGTTCGGCTCTACCGCGATTGGCTTGCATTATCGAGACCGGAATCAGATTGCCACCGGCGTCAGAGGCTTGCTCGTTGCCCTGACTGGAACCAGATGCGGCTCCAATTCACGCCAAGCCGCCTCAGCCGACAACCCATACCGCGCGCGTAGTTCGTCCACCTTGCCGTGCTCGATGAATTGGTCGGGCCAGCCCACGCGCACAACTGGAACCGCACAGTCCATCTCTTCCAGGGCCTCCACGACTGCGGTCCCGAATCCGCCCATCTTCACGTGGTCTTCAAAGGTCACAAACAGGGCCACTTTGCTCGCATACTCGCGCAGCATCGCTTTGTCGATTGGCTTCACAAACCGCGGATTGATCAGTGCGGCCGAGTACCCCTCACGCTCGGTCCGCGCAGCCAGATCCTTCGCCAGGCTCATCATTGGCCCCAACCCCAGAATCGCTACGTCCGATCCATCCTGGATCACCTCAGCCACTCCCACGGGAATTGTCTGCGCCTCTGGCTTCCGCGCCACGCCCGATACAACGCCTCGCGGATAGCGGATCGCGCTTGGGCCGTCGATGGTCAGTGCCGTCTTCATCATGTCCGCCAGCTCGTCCTCGTCCTTCGGCGACATCAGCACCATCTCCGGAATCGACCGGAGATATCCAATATCGAAGAGCCCATGATGCGTCGGTCCATCGTCGCCGCTCAATCCAGCCCGATCCATGCAGAACAACACCGGCAGCTTTTGCAGCGCCACGTCGTGGACGATCGGATCGAATGCCCGCTGCAAGAACGTCGAGTAGATCGCGCACACCGGCCTGAACCCGCGCGTCGCCATCCCTGCTGCAAAAACAACGGCGTGCTCTTCGGCGATCCCCACATCGAAGTACCGCTTGGGATGGTGCGGCCTGAAAAGATCCAGCCCCGTTCCGTTCGGCATCGCGGCAGTGATGGCCACAATCCGCGAGTCCGCGTCGGCCAGTTCCACCAGCGTCTTTGCAAAAACCTCAGCGTATGTCGGCAGTCCCGCAGGCTTCACCTCGCCCGTCTCCGGATCGTACGGACCCAGCCCATGAAACTTCTTCTGCCCATCCAGCGCCGGCTGATAGCCACGCCCCTTCTGCGTCAACACGTGCAGCAGCACCGGGTGGTCGGCGGCCTTCAAAAACTTGAAGCTTTCCACCAGCAGCGGCAGATTGTGCCCATCGATCGGTCCAAAGTACTCGAGACCAAATTCCTCAAACAGGATCGACGGCCACAGCATGCTCTTCGCGGCTTCTTCGGCTTTGCGCACCATGTGCGCCGCCGTCTTGCCGCCGAACCTCTCAATGATTCTTCCCGCCTTGTGATGGAGATCCTGATAGTGCTCGTTGGTCACAATCTTGTGAAAGTATTTTGCGATCGCGCCCACGTTGCGGTCGATCGACCACTCGTTGTCGTTCAGCACCACGATCATCCGCCTGGTCTGTTCGGCAATGTTGTTGATCGCCTCAAACGTGATCCCGTTGGTAAACGCCGCATCTCCAGCCACGGCAATCACGTTCTCTGATCCGCCGGCCAGATCGCGGGCCACGGCCATTCCCAGCGCCGCCGACAGGGCCGTCCCCGCGTGTCCCGCGCCGTAGCAGTCGTGCTCGCTCTCGGTCCGCAGCATGAACCCGTTCAACCCGCCCGGCTGCCGGATAGTCCCGAACTGGTCCAACCGCCCGGTCAATATCTTGTGTACATAAGCCTGGTGGCTCACGTCGAACAGAATCTTGTCCGTCGGCGTATCGAAAACCGTATGCAGGGCCAGCGTCAGCTCCACCACGCCTAGATTCGGTCCCAGGTGTCCGCCAGTCTTTGACAACGTCTGAATCAGGAATGCGCGAATCTCTTCCGCCAGCTCCGTCATCTGCGCAAAATTCAACCGCTTTAAATCCGCAGGCGATTGAATCGATTCGAGCAGTGTCGCCATCAATATCCTTCTCCCGGAACAATGCCGGGCCTATAAGAAAATTCCCTTGTCTTGCCTGAAAAACCTCCCGGCTGCAGGCTTTCTAATCTAAATATGACCAACCCCTAGTATACCCGCACCTCAACCGCGGCGACGCCAATCGCGCTGCCTCATTAGACGCCTCTTTTTCCAGCATGTTGCGTTATTTGGCGACACTCTGAATACGCTGGCTTTACCTCAGCCCGGCGCCCCATGTCTCGCATCCGAGACACGGGAAAGCTCGGAAGGCTAGCTCCATCACTGCGGAGGCGCATGCCCAATAAACTTGTCTGCCCAGGCAATGAAGTACTTCATATTCGGCGCATCGGTATGCCCGCCATCGTGCTGCCGCCAGGCAAGCTTCTCATCGAGCAGTCCTTGATTGATGGGCGGCATCTTTGCTGTCTTATAGTCGCCGTCCACATCCAGCCCCTTGGCGCCAAGCAGGCTGAAAACGCGCCCCGCGTCCACCGTCGCCATGAAGCTTCCTTCGTGGTCCAGCCAACGGGAGTCGCCCTTTTCCGGAGCACCGTAGCTGACAAAAGTCAGCCGCGGTGCGCACAGCGCGATCAGCTCGTTCGAGTCCACCGGAATCTCACCCGGATTCATGCTTCCAAACGTCGACTCCGAAGCCCCATACTTCATGAAGTTGCCGTCCATCCAGTAGTACTCGCCGCCCGTCAGGCTCTCCACGGCCTCGCCAAAGTTCCTCCGCAGCAGCGTCGCGCCGCCCTTGCCCGATGAGCCAATTAGCACCATCGCAAACCGCTGGTCGAAGGCCATGGTGACCAGTGCCGCCTTGCCGTACCGCGAAACCCCCTCGATGCCCACGTGCTTGGCGTCCACTGAAGGATCGGTCTCCAGGTAATCCAGTCCGCGCCCAGCGCCCCACCCCCATGCACGCAGCGCGCCCCAGTCTTCAGGCTTGCGCGGCTGCCCGTGATTCACCAGCCCGATAATCCCCCGCGTGATTCCCGCTCCGTTATCCGCCTGGATGCTCGCGGTATCGATCATTACGTATCCCCATCCCGCCGCGATGAGCTGCCACGTGTTTGGCGGATCGCCATCCGCATTCGGCTGCGGGAATTGGAAGGGCGTCTCGGTCACTGGATTCCACGCCGGGTGCTGTTTGAACACATCCGCGAGCGACGGGTCCTGCTGCACCAGCAGCGCCTTCCACGCCGTGTTCACCTTCTCCAGGTCCTTGCCCACCGGCTCATTCGGATAGGGAAATCCGGCGCGCCCAAACATCATCAGCACCGGCACTGGTCCTTTCGCAGCCGCCGGTGTCACCAGCGTCATGTGGATCTTGACGCTGATCGCCGGATACGCCGAGTTGTCGACCTCGCCGATCAGATCCTTCACCGTCACCGGGGTAAACCCGAACCGCTCATGGTCTACCGCCGTAACCGTCCACTTCACCTTGGGCACATTCTCCGGAATCCTGCCATAGACATACTTCTCTTCCATGGCCAGAATCTCAGGCCGCCGTTCCTTCCACCACATCTTCGCGGTGGTCACCTTCCGCCCGTCGTTCATCGTCAGCGGATCGGGGATATTGTTATATGGATTCGCCGTAGCTTCGTCGTAGTTGGCATGGTTGGGCGCCTTCTCGTTTCCGCTCGGGCCCGGCCGCAGCGCCTTGATCCCAAGCTGATCCATCATGTTCTGGTGATCCTGCTCGTCGGTAAAAGTCACCGGAGGCGTCTGCGCCGCGCCGCCAACACTAACAGCAACAAACAAGCCAAGGAATGAGATGCACAAAGGTAAACGCACGCAAGA
>Ga0181516_10003147_pt1 | contig 11237 bp, 10 predicted proteins | sample PEATcosm2014_Bin_25_FD_121104 | JGI IMG/M metagenome (GOLD analysis project Ga0181516, IMG submission 121104) | Peatland microbial communities from MTU Mesocosm Facility, Houghton, MI, USA - PEATcosm2014_Bin01_10_metaG | ecosystem: Environmental > Terrestrial > Soil > Wetlands > Peat | place...
CTCCACGCGCTTCCCGTCGTTGACTCGCAGGGCCGCATGGTTGGCGTGGTGCAGGCCGAGCGCGTGATCAGCTTCTTGCGCGAAAAGCTTTAGATTGTGACCGAGCGGCTGTCGCTCGAGACCCTCGCTCTTCCACCTTCTGCCGTTGTCTGCGATGCATTTGTTACCAATTCGCGTGAAAAACTCCGGTCGCAACGAAATCTGTGAAACAATTTAGGTATGATCCAATTTCCTAAGATTATTCAGGGTGGCATGGGCGTCGGTGTGTCCAATTGGCGACTGGCCCAGGCCGTCTCCAAACTTGGCCAGCTCGGCGTCGTGTCGGGCACGGCTCTGGATGCAGTTTTTGTGCGTCGCCTTGCCGACGGTGACCAGGGCGGGCACATGCGCCGTGGACTCGACGCGTTTCCTTTTCAGGAGATGGCGAAACGCATTTGGCAGGAGTACTTCGTGCCCGGTGGCAAGGATGCAAGTGCGCCGTACAAGGCGCTTCCCATGCACCAGAAACACGATTGCCGCAAGCTCGTCGAGCTCTGCATGGTCAGCAACTTCGTTGAGGTTTTTCTGGCGAAGGAAGGCCACAACAATCCTGTCGGTATCAACTATCTTGAGAAAGTGCAGATTCCCCATCTGCCGTCAATCTACGGCGCCATGTTGGCGGGCGTCGGCTACGTACTGATGGGCGCGGGAATCCCGCTCCACATTCCTGGAGTGCTGGACGCGTTTGCGGCCAACCATGCCGCTGAGTATCGCCTGGCTGTCACAGGCGCGGCGCACGGTCAGTCCGCGAATCTTGATGCGCCGATGCGCCTCGATCCTGCCGAATATGCTGAGGGACCCCTGCCTGCGCTCACCCGTCCCAGGTTCTTGGCCATCGTCTCTTCCAACACGCTCGCGACGACCATGCTGCGCCGCGCCAGCGGCCGCGTGGACGGTCTTGTGATCGAGAGCCCGACCGCTGGCGGGCACAATGCGCCGCCGCGGGGCAAGCTGCAACTCAACGCTGCCGGTGAGCCGCTCTATGGCGAGCGCGACCGGGTCAACATTGAGGAGCTGAAGTCACTGGGTGTTCCCTTCTGGCTGGCAGGCGGATATGGCAGCGCAGCCAAGCTGCGCGAGGCGCTGGACCAGGGCGCGACGGGAGTGCAGGTGGGAACCGCGTTTGCGTTCAGTCAGGAATCGGGCATGCGGGCCGACCTGAAAACGCGGCTCATCAAGCAGGCGATTGCGGGCGAGGGCGAAGTCTTTACCGATCCGCTGGCTTCGCCGACAGGCTTTCCATTCAAAGTTGCGCAGCTCGACGGCACCACTTCGGCGTCCACGATCTATGCGGAACGCCTTCGCACCTGCGATTTGGGCTATCTGCGCGAGCCATACATTGTGGGCGATGACCAGATTGGCTACCGCTGCTCGGCGGAGCCGGTTGAAAACTACGTGGCCAAGGGCGGCAAGATCGAAGAAACCGTAGGGCGTAAATGCCTTTGCAACACGCTTCTGGCCAACATCGGGCACGCACAAACGCGCAAGGACGGCTCAGTTGAGCCCGCCCTGATCACGGTGGGCGACGACCTGAATACGATTGCGCAGTTCATCGCGCCGGGACGCACGAGCTACAGCGCGGCCGACGTGGTGATGAACTTGCTCGGCAGGAGCGCGAACGTGATGCGGCAAACAATGCCCATGCTCGCGGCCATGGCATAGCGTTCCGCGCTACGCCATCGGTTGGCCCTCCACTCCGCCGGCAGCAAATACCTTTGGAACCCGCTCCGATGGCGCTGGCAACGCCGGATACGCCGCGTGCGGCTCTGTCTGGTACCAATACGCAGTCGAATAGAAGTTATCGGAGCGGTTATTCGCCGTCCCGTGTTCGATCGTCACGCGAATGGATTCCTCAAACGCGATGGGGCTCTCGATGTGCCAGCGATAGAGGCAATACCGGCCCCCTGCGCGCTCGGGGTCCGCAATATAGGGTGCGCCCTGATGCAGGTTCGCAAAGGGCTGTCCGCCAAAGTCCCACGCGCCGTTGTAATAATCCTCCGTCCCGGTGCCGTTGATCGTGGGCATCGCGTCACCGTCGACAAAAATCATGTCGTCGCCCTCGCCAAACCAGCCGTTTTCGTTCTGCACCACGGCCTGCGTCACGCCCACAAAATGCCCTCTCCCCGTGGCCTCCAGAAACACATAATTATCCCGCCCGCTCAGGTTTTTGCCGTCGCTCTTGACTGCTTTGCACGGCGCGGCCTGGCGATACTGCGCGTGAAACCGGCCCAGGCCTTTGGGCAGATTCGCCAGCGCCACATAATCAACCGCGAAATAAAGGCTCTTCGTGCGCTCCGGCCCTTCATTCGTCAGCGTAAGGCGTGCCGCAGTCGCGAAAGGCATCTGGAAGTAAGCGTTCAAGGCCTTCATGGGTGCAACGGCCAGCAAAGCCGACTGATAATTGAAATACTCGCCCAACCCGAGGCCGAAAAAGTCGCCGACGGGAACTTCGATGGAGGGCGTCGCTTCGCCGTCCCACCAACCGCGAAGCACAAGATTCTTCAGGTGCATGGGATCGGGCGAATTGATGGTGAACCAGATGTGTGTGACCACACCGGCGCCCGAGACGTCGAGTAGCGTGGCTGTTTGCCCCGGATCGACAGCCACCGAGTCGGCATTCCCGCCGGTGCGGTCCCAGCTCGAAGAGCGAAGGTTCTTGTAGTTGCGCAAACGAGACAACGCAAAGATTTCTTCCGGAATCGCCGCATCGACTGGAGCGGCGGAGACAACTGGCGCATTCATACCCAGCATGGCGGCCGTTGAAACGCCGGCGGTCGTGGCAAGAGAGCCCAGCAATCTCCGCCGGTCTGCGCGAAAACTCTCCTGTCCATCGAATGGGTTCATAGGTCGCTCCTCCTCAGGGCGTTCGCCGTGATAGGGAATTCTAATCGAATCGCGCTGTCCGCAGCCGCGCCAAGGCACCTGCTGCTGCACAACCTCGCGCCCTGCGCATCAATCTCGTTTGCCGGCTTCGCGCCTTCGGGTCTTGCCTGTTATGGTCATTGAGGAATAATCTTCCGCCAAGCTCAAACTGCAATGAATCCACCATAGGAACTCGCATCGGTATGTGGAAGCGCTGGCGAATCCGGATCCTCCTCTTCCTGGCCGTTCTAGGTCCCGGATTCATTACCGCCAATGTCGATAACGACTCCGGCGGCATCCTCACCTACTCTCAAGCCGGCGCGCAGTACGGTTACACCCTGCTCTGGACCATCATTCCCATCACCATCGCGCTGATCGTGGTGCAGGAGATGTGTGCCCGCATGGGCGTGGTCACGGGCAAAGGTCTCAGCGATCTCATCCGCGAGGAGTTCGGCCTGCGCCTCACCTTCGTCCTCATGGTGCTGCTCGTCGTGGTCAACTACACCAACGTCGTCACCGAGTTCATCGGCATCGCCGGCTCTCTGCATCTGTTCCATGTCACTAAATTCATCTCCGTCCCTCTTTGCGCGGCTCTGGTCTGGTACATGGTGGTGCGCGGCAGCTACAAGAGCACGGAAAAGATTTTTATCGTCGCCTCATTGGTCTATATCTGCTACATCTTCGCCGGGGTACTCTCGCAGCCTGACTGGCACGATGCGCTGTGGGCCACCGTCAAGCTGCCGGCCAGGTCGGTGTGGAGCGACAAGGCCTATATGTACATGGCCATCGGTGTCGTCGGCACCACCATCGCTCCGTGGATGCAGTTCTATCTTCAGTCGTCGATCGTGGAGAAGGGAATTCGCGTCAAGGACTACGCCGCCTCGCGGCTGGACGTGATCGTAGGCAGCCTGTTCACCGACATCGTTGCCTGGTTCATCATCGTGGCCTGCGCGGCCACGCTCTTCGTGCACGGCATGGGAGCCATTCAGGTGGCCGCCGACGCAGCCGAGGCCATGCGCCCTCTGGCCGGCGACTACGCGTTCATCCTCTTTGCTTTCGGCCTCTTCAATGCCTCGCTCTTCGCAGCGTCCATCCTGCCCATCTCCACGGCCTACACCGTTTGCGAGGGGTTGGGCGTCGAGTCGGGCGTGGACAAAACCTTCAAAGAGGCGCCGTTCTTCTACTGGCTCTACGCGCTTCTTATCGCCGGCGGCGCAGTCACGGTTCTCGTCCTGCCTGACGCGCAACTGATCAACGTGGCCATTCTCTCTCAGGTGCTGAACGGCATCCTGTTGCCCGTGGTCATCATCCTCATGCTGCTGCTCATCAATCGCACTGACCTGATGGGCGAGCACAAAAACTCGCGCCTCTGGAATTGGATCGCGTGGTCCACCAGCATCATCGTCATCGGCATGACGTTCGTGATGCTCTGGGGCATGGTGCCCGGACATTAGGGGGGTGGATGGGTCCGTATGTATTGGGAATAGACGGCTGTCGATCTGGGTGGCTTGCTTGCCGCTTAGAGGTTTCGCCGCGACAGATCAACTTCCAGATATTCTCAGGTTTTGAAGAGCTATTGCGTTGTAATGTAAACGCAAGATTCGTTGCCGTTGATATTCCCATTGGTTTATGGAACGATGGACAACACCGCAGCTGTGATATTGAAGCTCGACGGCTTCTCGCGCCCCATCGAAGCAGTAGCGTATTTCCAGCACCATGTAGGAGCCTGCTTGGAGCACGCAGCTACATCGATGCCTGTGAACTGTCGCGCAAGCATTTCGGGAAAGGCGTCACAAAGCAGTCATACGCAATCTACCCGAAGATTGCCGAAGTGGATCGTCTGATGACCCCGAAACTTCAAGAGAGGGTCTTTGAGGTTCATCCGGAACTCTGTTTTTGGAGATTTAACCGCCAGCCGATGTTGTATCGGAAGAAATCGCGGGAAGGATACGAGGAACGAAGTCTTCTGCTGAATGCTTGTGGATTAGAAGTCCCGGAATGCTCGAATTGGCGAGACGTTGCACCGGGTGAACTCGTCGGCGCAAGTCGGGACGACGTCCTCGATGCGGCGGTGGCTGCTCAAACTGCTTACCGAATGCACTGCGGAAAAGCTGAGAGGCTTCCGCGTCAGCCTGTAATCGATGAGAAAGGCCTACGAATGGAGATAATTTACTGATTCTGCGCCAAGCACCTAGGCGTAGACACTCGGACCTGGGAGGAAATCGCACTCTTCCAACCCACCCTGCCGAAGGCGGCCGCCCCACCGCAGGTGGTTACAGCAGCTTCCCCGCCGCCAAATCCTTGATCAGTCCGCGATCCGCGGCCAGGAATTTGTAGTCAGTCAATTCTTCGAGCTTCACCCAGCGCACCTGCTGGTAAATCTGGTTGTCGATGTCGCCGGTAAACTCGCGCACCGCGAAAAATTGCAGATCCACCGCGCCGCCTCCGCGATAGTTGTGGCGAATGCGCGTCACCGCCGGGCCAACTTCCGCGCGAATCCCAAGCTCTTCGACCAACTCGCGCGCCAGCGCCTCCTGCGGGCTCTCGCCGGGCTCGATCTTTCCCCCGGGAAACTCCCACAATGAAGCCATCGGCTGATCTGCCCGCCGCTGCCCAATCAGCACTTCGCGGTCGCGCACGATCAGCGCCGCCGCTACAAAGCGAAGCGCAGGACCGGGAGTGTGTGTCTTCGGCCGCTGCGGGATCTCATTCACGCAATCCAGTGTAAATGAAACAAAAGAGTGAGTTGTCTAAGGATTGCATCCATCTGAAGCTTTTCGGCTCGGTTATCCCGAGTGGCGGCGAATCGCCAACCACCGGCTCTACTCCCCGCCCACCGCTGCTTCAACGCCCTCGGCAGCCTGCGGCGTGAAGCTGCCCCAACCTCTCTTCGCGGCCTCTTCGAACAGAGCCGGAGACGGATTCACGGGAAACGGCCTGCGCGCTATCTCCAGCATTGCCAGGTCGTGGATCGAGTTTCCAAACACCGCATCGGGCGCGGGCAAGCCCACGCGCTTGAGCGCAGCCGCCTTCGCCTCGTCCGTCGGCACATCGACGATCTCGCTGGTGATGATGCCGTCCTTCACGCGCACCTCAGCCGCCAGAATGTGTTCCCTTGTGATGCCGAAATCGCGCAGGCCTTCAGACACCACCCACCGGTTCGTTGAGCTGACCGCCCAAATCTCAATCCCCGCCTGCCGCATCTTCTCCACCAGTGCCGCCATCTCGGCAAAGACGCGCTTGCGCACAAATTCTTCCACGTAACGCGCCGCGGCTGCCGCCAGCTCGCTGTCACGGAGTCCTGCGTACATCTGCACCATCTCGCCGCACATGGCCGCTTCGCTCACGTCTCCCGCGCGGTAGGCGCGATAGCGCGAGTCAACCCAGTCGTTCGTCGACCGCGATACCAGTCCCTGCTCCAGAGACCAGGCCATGAATCCGTAACCCGCGTCGCCGCTCCAAAGGGTTCCGTCGCAATCGAACACCGCGACCTTCGGCTTGCCTTCGAAAACCAGCCGCTCAAACTCCTCTGCGGTCCATGCGTGAGCTTCAGTTTGGGTGGGCGTCAACTGTTTCTTCGTCCTGTCTGCCGGAATCATCCAATTCTATTTTCATCCATGCAAACAGGTTTTGCATCTACGCAAGGTTAATGGATGATGTACGCGCCGGTGTGGCTTCGCGCCGCTTCAGCAGGCGATCTCCTGCATGCTGCCTGCCTGCGGCTATTCCAATGCAGGCGGGACTCGTTTGACCGGCTCGACGCGAATCTTCGCGATGCGCCTCGCATCCATCTCCACCACAGTCAGTCGCCGATCCTCAAATACCACGGTCTCGCCCACTTCTGGAATGTGCCCAAGGCGCGCCAGCACGAATCCCGCAAGGGTTTCCACGCCGCCATCGCGCGGCAAACTCCAGTGCATCTGCGTTTCCAGGTCGCGCAGATTCATGCTGCCATCCATCACCACCGCGCCTCCGGCGCTGCTCAGCAGCGGTTGCGTGGGCGTGTCGAACTCGTCCTCGAGCTCGCCCGCAAGCTGTTCGATCGCATCCTCCGCGGTCACCAGGCCAACGGTCGATCCGTACTCGTCCACCGCGATGGCCAGGTGCCTGCGGTTCTGCTTGAAGTCGTGCAGCAGATCCAGTGCCGATTTGGTCTCCGGCACAACCAGCACCTCGTGCATGATCTGTCCCAGTCGAACCTCGCCCTGGGGCGCTGCCGTTGACGCGCGCTGATAGAACAACCGGGCCAGATCCCGCGCGTACACCGCTCCGATAATGTACTCGGGGCCGCGGGCCTCGTCGTAAACGGGAATGCGCGAGTGCCTGCGGCCGAAGACGCGCATGCAGGCATCTTCAAGAAGCATGTTCGATGGCAAAGAAAAGATCTTCTGCCGGGGCGTCATGATTTCGCGTACCGGTACATCGCTCAGCTCAAGGGCGCGGTGCACAAGCGTCTCTTGAAACTCGGGCAGCAGGCCCAGCCGCCGGGCTGCCGTCGCGATAAGTTTCAGCTCCTCGGCGGAGTGAATCGAAGCCGCGCGCTCGCCCGATGGAATATCGAACGCGTGCAGAACGGCTGCAGCAGAGCGGCTGAGCAGGCGCACCGCGGGGCGAGCGACCGCCATAAACACCAGCATGGGCGGCGCCACTGCCACGGCCAGCGCCTCCGCTCGCCGCAAAGCCAGCCCTTTGGGCACCAGCTCGCCGGCCACAACGTGGAAGTAGGTGATGATGGCGAATCCGAGAGTCACGGCCACCGCGTGACCGTAAAGATTCGCGTACGGCAGCGCGCCCACCCATCCTGCCAGCAAATGCGCCGCCAGCGGCTCGCCCAGCCAGCCAAGCGCCAGCGAGCAAAGGGTCACGCCGAGCTGCACTGCGGGGAGCAAGTCGTCGAGATTACGCTGCAGGCTCCGCACGGCTCGCGCTCCCGGCACGTGCGCGGCAAGCAACTGCTCCACGCGCGTGTCGCGGATGGAGATCAGCGCGAACTCGACCGCAACAAAGTAGGCGTTGGCCAGGATCAGCATGGCCACGGCGACCGGCTTGATGAGCAAAAGCTCGTGCATCTCGCAGTGAGAATAGCATTGGACGGTGCGCGAGGCGTCAGGAGCAGCCGCGCGCGTTGCATTTCCCCGGAACCGAAGGCCCGTCGCCTGCGTAGAATCATGCGGGGGCCAAAATGAGGATCGCCATGAGGCATTTTCTTGTTGCAGGCACGGTATGGGCGGCGTTGGCAGCTACCGCGGTGCTTCCGGCACGGGCCGCTGAGGCGACATTTGAGCGCGACCTTCTCGTCGCCGGCAGAGTCGATTTGACTGTCAACACCGGCTCAGGTTCCATCCACCTCACCAGCGGCCCCGCTGGGCACGTCCATATCTTCGCGCGCGTAAAGTCGGGCTGGGGCTCGAACGACGCTGCGGCGCGGGAGATCGCTGCCAATCCTCCCATCCAGCAGACCGGCAACATCGTCCGCATCGGCGCGACGCATCGTAATCTCGGCAACATCAGCATCGATTACGAGATTCAGGCTCCGCCCGATGCCTATCTGGATGCAGCGTCAGGCTCAGGCAACGTCACCGACGAGGGCGTGGGCGCAAATGCCAGGCTGAGCACCGGCTCGGGATCGATTCACGCCACGGGTTTGCAAGGCGGATTCACGGTGCAAACCGGATCGGGCAACATCGATGCTGCGCAGACCGGCTCTGGTGACGTAAAGGCCGAAACCGGCTCAGGGACGATCGAGATAAAGAACCTGCACGGCGGACTGCGCGCCGGAACCGGGTCGGGCAATATCAAGGTGGACGGCACGCCGGCTGCTTCGTGGCGCATCAGCACGGGTTCCGGAAGTGTTGAGCTTTGGACAGGCAACGCCGCGCTAACGCTCGATGCCGGCACCGGCTCAGGCAGCGTTCATTGCGACCGCGAAATCGTGTCGCAAGGCACAACCGACCGCCACCACTTGAAGGGCGCCATTGGCGGCGGAGGCCCGGCCGTGCACATCGGAACCGGCTCCGGCAACATCCGCCTTCACTAGCGCACTCCTCAATTGCGCGTCGCGTCGCCCGCTACACTGAAAACATGATTCGCGTCTTTCGCCCCATTCCCGTCGAGCGGCTCAAGCTCCTGGTCTTCGATCTCGATGGTACTTTGATCGACTCGGCGCAGGATCTGTGCAACAGCGTGAATGCGACTCTCAGTGAATTCAACCTGGGCCCTCTGCCCGACCCGGCGATCGCCGGATTCGTCGGCAACGGCGCGCCCCTGCTTGTGCGCCGCTCGCTCGCCCTCGCCGCGAACATCGCCCTCAACGAAGTGAACGAGGATCTCTTCGCCAGGGCCTACGCATTCTTTCTGCAGTACTACCGCGAGCACAAGCTCGACTTCACTTATGCCTATGAAGGCGTTCTTGACGCGCTCAGGGCATTGCACCAGCTGCACGATGCACCCGGGGCCCCAAAAAGAATCATGGCTGTGCTCACCAACAAGCCCGTTCGTCCCGCTCGCGGCATCTGCGAAGGATTGGGCCTTGCAGGCTACTTCCTCCACATCTATGGCGGCGACAGCTTTCCCCTCAAGAAACCCGATCCGCTCGGCCTCCGCTCGCTCATGGACGAAACCGGCGTCACCCCCGGCGAGACCGTGATGATCGGCGACAGCAAAGTGGACGTCGAGACAGCCCGCAACGCCGGAGCCTGGTCCGTCGGCTGCGCCTTCGGCTTCGGCCCACAAAATCTCTCTGACTCCCCTCCCGACGTCCTCGTCTCCACCGCCGCCGAATGGACCCAGGCGCTGATACCAGCGTAAATCACACAAAAATAAGTACTTTCCGCAGGCTAATCTCTTTGGAACTTCCGTGCCTCGCGGCGCGTATAGTTGCTGGTAGCGAGGGTCAAACATCTATGCAGAGTAGATTGCTCGCCGTTTGCCTATTCGGCGCCGCTCTCGCGGTTGCCGCCGCGCCCGTCCGCGCCAACGAGGACGCGGTCCAGTTTTTTAACAACATCGAAGTCACCCCCGATGCTCCTGTCGACGACGCTGTCTGCTTTTTCTGCAGCGTTCACGCCCAAGGCGACGTGAAAGGCGACATCGTTGTCTTTTTCGGCGACGTGCGCCTCGATGGTCGGGCCCACCAGGATGTGGTCAACTTTTTCGGCAAAGTAACCGCAGCCGATAACTCCTCCATCGGCGGCGACCTCGTTTCGTTCTTCGGCTCCATTCGCCTGGGAGAAAACGTAAGGGTGGCTCAGGATCTGGTCGCAATGTTCGGCACGGTGCACTCGCCCGCCAGCGTCTCCGTCGGCCAGGACCATGTCGTGTTCTCGCCGTGGATCTTCTTTGGCCCGCTGCTCGTTATCTTCCTCGTGGTGTTTGTCATCGTCCACGAGGTCCGTGCCCATCGCCAGCGCCAACTCGCACAGGCCTATCCGCTTCCGCCAAGGCAATAGCGCCATCAAAAGCTCGTCGGGGCGTTACGCTGTTGGCATGGACCATCCAGTCAGTCTGGCCTCTCGCCCCTTGCGCATCGTCCTGCCCGGCGGCAGCGGCCAGGTGGGCCGCATGTTGGCGCGGTTCTTTCAGGAGCGCGGCCATCACGTCACGGTCCTCACGCGCGGGCCGTATTCAGCGCCCTGGCAGACCGTGTTTTGGGACGGCGTCGAGCTCGGCCCCTGGGTCGAAACGCTCGAAGGCGCCGATGTCTGCATCCATCTCTCCGGCCGCAGCATCAACTGCCGCTACACCTCCCGCACTCGCCGCGAGCTTTACGATTCGCGCATCGGGCCAACGCTTCTGCTGCACCGGGCCTTCGCCACGCTGGCCAACCCGCCGCGTCTCTGGATGAACGCCTCCTCGGCCACCATCTACCGGCACGCCCTCGACCGCGATATGGATGAAGCCACCGGCGAGCTGGGCGGCAATGACCACCCAAGCGGCCATGAATTGATCTCGCGCCGCCGCCGCGCTCCAGCCAAGTGGAACTGGACCACCCAGCTCGTCAAGGACTGGGAGGCTGCCTTCTTCTTCACCGAAACGCCGGACACGCGCAAGATCGCGCTGCGCACCTCTCTCGTCTTCGGCCCTGAGTCCGGCAGCGTCTTTGCCGTGCTGTCTCGTCTGGTGCGAGTCGGGCTGGGAGGAACGCAGGGCAACGGCGGCCAATATGTCTCCTGGATTCACGAGACCGACTTCGCCCGCGCTCTCGAATTCCTCATTGCGCATGAAGAGATCGCCGGCCCCGTCAATCTCGCCGCGCCCCATCCGCTCCCCAACCGCGAGTTCATGGCCGCGCTGCGCGAGGCCTGGGAGATGCCCAACGGCCTGCCGGCGCCCACGCC
>Ga0181516_10003148_pt1 | contig 11237 bp, 11 predicted proteins | sample PEATcosm2014_Bin_25_FD_121104 | JGI IMG/M metagenome (GOLD analysis project Ga0181516, IMG submission 121104) | Peatland microbial communities from MTU Mesocosm Facility, Houghton, MI, USA - PEATcosm2014_Bin01_10_metaG | ecosystem: Environmental > Terrestrial > Soil > Wetlands > Peat | place...
CCAGAGCCGGCGCATCCGCGAGCGGCTCATGAAGGAGCTGCAGTTCAACGTGGCCCTGCGGGTGGAGGACACCGACAGCCCCGACAGCTTCAAGGTCTCCGGCCGCGGCGAGCTGCACCTCTCGGTGCTCATCGAGACCATGCGCCGGGAGGGCTTCGAGCTCTGCGTGAGCCGGCCCGAAGTGATCCTGCACACCGACCCCGAGACCGGCGAGAAGATGGAGCCCTACGAGGACCTGTCCATCGACGTCCCCGAAGCGGCCATGGGCATCGTCATGGAGAAACTGGGCAGCCGCAAGGCGGAGATGCAGGACATGGGCCAGGAGCTGGGCCGGGTCCGGCTGCACTTCAAGATCCCCAGCCGCGGCCTGATCGGCTACCGCTCGGAGTTCATGACCGACACCCGGGGCGAGGGCATCATCCACAGCCTGTTCAGCCATTACGGCCCGTACAAGGGCGAACTGCCCGGGCGCAAGAACGGCGTGCTGATCTCCATGGACCAGAGCGAGTCGGTGGGCTTCGCCCTCATGAACCTGGAGGAGCGCGGCGTCATGTTCATCCAGCCGGGCACCAAGTGCTACGAGGGCATGATCGTCGGCGAGCACTCCCGGGAGAACGACCTGGTGGTGAACATCGCCAAGAGCAAGAAGCTGAGCAACATGCGCACATCGAGCAGCGACGAGGCCACCCGCATCACCCCGCCCCGGGAGCACACCCTGGAGCAGGCGCTGGAGTACATCGCCGACGACGAGCTGGTGGAAGTGACCCCCAACAATGTCCGCATGCGCAAGCGCATCCTCTCCGAGAACGAGCGCAAGAAGTTCGAGCGCCGCTCCAACAACTAGGATCATTCGGGTTCCGGCCCGTGGTCGTCGTCGGGCGGGGCGTCGCAGGCTGGGCTCAGTCGATGGTGACGAAGGCGCCGGCCCGGTTGTGGCCGTAGCGGGCCTTGTCCACGTGCACGGCCTTGGACTCGTTGATGTTCAGCGTGTGCGGATCGCCCGGGTTGCCCTGGCTGATGAAGATGCTGGCGCCGGCGGAGCCGCCCACGGTGGAGAACGTCACCTGGAGCGCCAGGTTCTGTTTCGTGGGCAGGACCTTCATGTCGAAGGCTTGGCCGGGCACCAAGGTGAACGTGTCGCCCTCCTTCTGGAGGCTGGCGGGAGCGTCGTGACTGCCGGCCGGCCGCACCTGGATCTCCCCGGCGACCCGCTGGCCCATGCCCAGCTGCCAGGCCGCGCTGGACTTGTTCTCGATCCGGCTGACCTGGCCCGGCTCGGGCCGGACCCGCTTCGGGGGTGTCCCGGCCAGGAGCGGCAGGGCCAGGATGGCCAGGATTGCAGTTCGCATCGGTTCGCCTCCGGGGCGGCGGGTCCAGGTTGCTTCATCGAGAGCCGTGCTCAATATGATTTATTGCCATTTCATGTCAAGCCCATGCGGGTGCGCTGGCCGTTGCGAAGTTCATCGGTTCTGCCCCGGGCCGTGAATGGCATACTTGACCATCCCTCAAGGTCAGGAGTCCACCATTCCCACCTCTGTGCCCTGCCCGGTCCCCGCGACCCTCGACGACGCCGGCATGCTGCAGTGGCAGCAGCTGCACCAGGCGGCCATGGCCCGGATGTCGGAGCTGGCCCATGCCCTGCACCGCCAGGACTGGCCGGGGGTGGACCAGGTGTGCCGGTGGGTGCGGGAGGTGCTCGGCCCCCAGGGCGCCGGCGAGGAGCGCGTGCTGTTCCCCCTCCTGGCGCAGACCGGCGCGGCGGGGCTCGGGGAGCAGCTCAGCGCCGACCACCGGCAGATGGGCGGCCTGGCCCGGGCCATCCTCCAGGGCGGCCAGGATCCCAACATCCAGGGCGAACGGGTCCGCCAGCTGCTGGACCTGGTGCGCCAGCACATCGACACCGAAGCCCACCGGGTGCTCCCCCTGCTCCAGGGCCTGGTTCCCGGCCCCCGGGCCGACCTCAGCGCCGAAGGCTACCAGGGCCAGCCGGCCCAGAGCTTCTCCCGGCCGGACGGGCTCACTGGGGCAGGATGATCTCCGTCCTCCGGTTCAGGGCGCGGCCCGCCGGGGTGTCATTGCCGGCCACCGGGTAGGTGCTGCCGAACCCCTGGGTCTTGACCAGGTCCCGGTGCACCCCCTTCGCCACCAGGTAGTCCGTGACCACCTCGGCCCGCCGGAGCGCGAGGATGGCGTTGTGCGTGGCGTTGCCGGTGGCGTCGGTATGGCCGCAGACGTACACCTGGATGCCGGCGAAGTGGCTGGCCAGGAGCTCCGCCTGGCGGTCCAGCATGGCGGTGAAGGCGGGGGCCAGCACGTACTTGTCCACAGCGAAGGTCAGGGCCGAGCCGTAGTCGAACACCAGGATCCGGGGCAGGCCCAGGGCCTTGGCCATGGGCGACGCGGTGCCCCGGAACAGGAAGGTCACCTCCACGGCGGTGCTCGAGACCACCCGGATCCGGGTTTCGGCCGGCCGTTCCTGGTCCTGGGCCGCGGTGATCCGGAACGCCTCGTCCAGGGAGGACACTTGCACCACCCGGGGGGTCTGGCCAAGGGTCTGGCCGTTCAGGCTCACCTGGGCGGGTCCGGGCCGGGAGAGCAGCGAGGCCTCCATCCTGGGCGCCGCGGGCGGGGAGGGTTCGGCCGCCACCGGGGGCGGCGGCTCCGGGACCGGCTTGGGCGCGCAGCCGGCCCCGAGCAGGCCGATGATGGGGAACAGGATGGTCAGGGTAGGTCTCATGGGCCCTCGGGAAATTCCAGGGCGATGGTCGTGGCGGCCCGGACGGGCCGGCCTGCCGAATCCAGGGCCGGCTTGAAGCGGTAGCGCATGACCGCCTTCCGGGCGGCCTCGGCGCAGGCGGGCGTGGCGCCGTCCAGGATCCGGCAGGCCTGCACCGAGCCGTCCTCGCCCACGGTGACGGTGAGGATGACCCGGCGGCCCGCGCATTCCGCGCCGGCGGCCTGCTCCGGCGGGAAAGCCTGCTCCAGCTGCGGGTAGGACACCGGCACCGGGACGGCCGCGACGGCGGGCACGGCCGGCCTGGCCGGCGCGGCGGGCCTGGCTGGCGCGGCGGGCCTGGCCGGAGCCGCCGGGGGCGGAGCCGGCGGGGGCTGGGCCTTGAGGGCCGTGGCGGGGACGGGAGCGGGCGCGGGCGGGAGACTCGCTTTCAGTCTCGGGCGCAACCCGAACCCGGCCGCGATCAGCACTCCGGCGAGGCCCAGGGCCCAGCGCCAGGCCCCGGACGGCCTCCGCGCCCCGGGCCCGGGCTGCGCCTCCGGCGCCAGGGGGGGCAGGGGCGGCAAGGCGATCCTGGCGCAGGGCGGAAGAGGGAAACCGGCGACCGGGCCTTCCCAGGCCGCGCCCGCGGCCTGGCACAGGGACCGCAAGGCGTCCCGCATCTGGCCGGCCGAGGCGTAGCGCTGCTCCCGGTCCCTGGCCATGGCGGTCGCCACGATGACCTCCAGCCCGTCCGGCAGGGCGGGACAGAGCTGCCGGATGGGGACCGGGTCCTTGTCCAGGCGGGCGACCACCATCTGCAGGGGCGTGTCGCCCTGGAAGGGCATCTGCCCCGAGAGGAGGTGGTACATCATGGCGCCCATGGAGTAGAGGTCCGCCCGCAGGTCCGCGCCGCCGGTCAGGGCCTGCTCGGGCGCGATGTAGGCCGGCGTCCCCAGGAACATGCCGGTCTGGGTCCTGAGCAGGCTCTCCTTGGATTTGGCGACGCCGAAATCGGCGAGGTGGGGACGGCCTTCGCCATTCACGAGGATGTTGGCGGGCTTCAGGTCCCGGTGGACGATCCCCAGGCCGTGGGCGTGTTCCAGGGCGTCCAGGATCGGGATCAGGGCCTGGGCGAGAGCCGGAAGGCCGAACGGGCCATGGGCCTTCAGCAGGCCCTCGAGGGTGGGGCCGTCCACCAGGTCCATGGAGTACCAGTGGACGCCCTCCTCCATCCCGAAATCATGGATCCGCACGATCCGCGGGTGGCTCAGGGAGGCCGCCACCCTGGCCTCGTGGGCGAACCGCTCCGCCGCCTCCCCTTCCAGGGATTCGCCCAGGACCTTCAGCGCCTCGACCCGGTCCAGGCGCAGGTTCCGCACTTCGTACACCGCGCCCGTCCCCCCTTGGCCCAGGAGATTGAGAAACTCATAGCGGTCCCGCAGCCGATGCGCCAGGAACGGGCGCCGGCGGTCGAAGGAGGTGTCCCGGGGATCGCGCATTGAGCCCAACCAAAATATTTCCAGGAAGGCGGAAAGTTCTGCAGCCCAAGGATACCTGAAATAATCGCTCAGAGTTCCGAACTGGAGGTGGTAGAACACTTCAATGAGTCCTCTTTCCGGCTGGCTGCGATCCCGGCGATCTCTGATCGGACAAGTGGATCAGCTCAAGGAGGATCTGCGTCTGTGCCGCGCCGAAGCAGCGCGGGCCGGCCTGGAGGCGGAGAGCGTGCGCCGGCTCGCCGACGCCTCCGTGGCGGCCAAGAGCACCTACCTGGCCAACCTGAGCCATAACCTCCGCACCCCCATCAACGCGGTCCTCGGCTTCGCCGCCCTCACCCGGCGCATGGACCTCCCGCCCAAGACCCAGCACTACCTCAAGCGGATCGCCAAGGCCGCCGAGGAGATCCGCGACATCATCAACGACGTGCTGGACCTGGCCAAGATCGAAGCGGACATGATGCAGGTGGACCCGGTGGAATTCCAGCTCCAGGAGGTGCTGGCCAGGGTGGTCAACGTCACCGCCCTCGCGGCCGCGGAGAAGGACCTGGAATTCGTGGTGGCCGGCCTGGAGAGCGTCGAGGACCGCCGCTGGGGCGATCCCCTGCGCCTGGGCCAGGTGCTCACCAACCTGGTGAGCAACGCCATCAAGTTCACCCCGGCGGGGCATGTGGTCATCCGGGTGTCCGCCGAACCCGCCCAGTCCGTGGTCCGGTTCGCGGTGGAGGACTCGGGCATCGGCATCGCCCCCGACCAGCAGGCCGGCGTGTTCCAGGCCTTCGCCCAGGGGGACGGCGGCACCGCCCGGAAGTTCGGCGGCACCGGACTCGGGCTGGCCATCGCCCGGAAGCTGGTGGCGCTGATGGGGGGCAGCCTGGAGCTGCGGAGCCGTCTCGGGGCCGGAACCACCTTCACCTTCGCCCTGGAACTGCCGCCCCGCCCGGGGCCGGCCAGGCCCGGCCCCAGGCTGAGGGCGGGGGCCCGGGCCCTGGTGGTGGGCGCCGCCGAGCTGACCCGGGGCGCCCTGGAGGGGATCCTGGGCGCCCAGGGGGTCCTGGTGCACACCGTCGCCACAGGCGAGGAGGCGCTCGCCGCGCTGCGCCCCCGGCCCTCGGAACCGCCCTTCGACCTGGTGCTCATGAGCCTGCATATGCCGGGGCTGGACGGGCTCAGGACCTCCTGGAAGATCCGCCAGGACCCGTGGCTCCAGGCCCTCCCCATCGTGCTCCTGGTGACCTCCGCCGTGGGCGGGGAGGTCGAGGCCCAGGCGGAGCGCGAAGGCATCAAGGTCCTGCTGACCCTGCCGGCGCTGCCGGGGCCCGTGGGCGAAGCCATGGTGCGGGCCGCCCAGGGGCCGGCCCTGGACGAGCAGTCCACCGGGCGCATCTGGTTCGGCTCCCCGGAGATGCTGCAGGAGCTGGCCGGAGCGCGGGTCCTGCTGGTGGACGACAACGCCATCAACCTCGAGCTGGGCACCGATCTCCTGGCCATCGCCGGGATCGACGTGGTGGCGGCGTCCGGCGGGCCCGAGGCCATCGCCCGCCTGGACACGGCCCGGTTCGACGCCGTGCTCATGGACCTGGAGATGCCCGGCATGGACGGCTGGGAGACCACCGCCCGGATCCGCGCGCGCCCGGACGACGGGGACATCCCCATCATCGCCCTGACCGCCCACGCCCTGGCGGGCTTCCGGGAACAGTGCCTGGCGGCCGGCATGAACGACTACATCGCCAAGCCCTTCGACCTTCCGCACCTGTTCCGGGTGCTCCTGAAGTGGATCCCCCCCCGCCCGCCATCCCCCTGCGAAGCCCCGCTCCCGCCACCGGCGGAGCTGGCCAGGTTCCAGGGACTGGAGGAGGTCATCGCCATCGCCCAGGCCCTCGAGCACCTGGAAGGCAACGCCGATCTCCTGGACAAATACCTGAAAAAATTCTACTTGTCTCCATCCCATCCCGAGGATGAGGTCCGCGCCGCCCTGGACCGCGGCGACCTGGCGGCCGCCCGGGACATCGTCCACCCCATCCGCGGCCTGGTGGGCATGCTGGGCCTGACCCACGTCTTCGAAGCCGCCCAGACCCTGGAGACCAGCCTCAAGGCCGGCGACCAGGAAGCCGCGGAAGCCGCCCAGACCCAGTTCGCCGCCGCCCTCCAGCATTTCCGCCACTGCATGGAGACCGTCTCCACCCGCCAGTAGCAACGCCACCCATCATCATTGGAGTCCCCCGAACGGGCACCCACCGTTGGCTTCGGCAGCGGAAAGCCCGGTCGGACCCCGGGCCCCGGTTCCGCGCAACCCTCGAACCTCACCCCCGGGCGTAGCGTTGGAGCTTCTGGATGTCCAGGATCCGCACCACCGGGAAGGTGCTCTGGATCAGCCCCAGGTCGGCCAGCAGCCTCAGCGCCCGGCTGAACGCCTCCCGGCTGGCGCCGATGCACTGGGCCAGGTCCTCCTGGGTCTCCCGGAACTCCACCAGGGCCCGCCCGGGGTTCCGGCCCTGGTACTCCAGGATCAGCTGCGCCACCCGCTCGGGCACCGAGTGCAGGCTGAGGGTCTCCACCAGGGAGATGAGGTGGCGGATCTTGCCGGCGAAATGCTGGATCAGGCACATGGCCACGGCATTGTTCCGGCCGGCCATGAGCCGCAGCGGCAGGGCCGGGATCAGCCAGCACTCGGTCTCGCCGTGGGCCTCGGCGCCGGAAGCGGCCAGCCCGCCGTCAAACACCTGCACTTCGCCCACGCAGGTGCCCGGCTGCAGGATGTCCAGCACCTGCACCTTGCCCCGGCCGTCGGTGCGGAAGACCTTGAGCGCCCCCTGGATCACCACGAACACCCCGGGCATGGCCTCACCCTGGGCGAACACCGGGGCGCCGTCGGGGTAGCGCCGCAGCTCGCTCACGCCGGCCAGCTCCTCCGCCTCCGCCACCGGCAACCCGGCCAGGTAATCGATCCGCCTCAGATTCACCACAGCCTGCCCCATAGGCTTGTCTTCCCTTCACAGTGATTTGTATCACACCTTCCCCGGGTCCGGGAACAGGGGTTGTGCAGGGGCACAGACCGCCAGCTTGGAAAAGTTCAAATAAAGCGCTGTTTTCAAAGGGCAGGATGTGCTGGAACGAAAAAGCCCCGCGATGCGGGGCTTTCCTGCCGGGGCCGGAGGCTGCTACTTCACCCGTTCCATGAAGGTGCGGTCAACCGTGTTGACCCGGACCTTCTCCCCCGCCTCGATGTAGGGCGGCACCCCGACGGTCACCCCGTTCTCCAGCTTGGCCGGCTTGTATGACCCGGTGGCGTTGGCGTTCTTCATGACCGGCTCGGTCTCCACGATCTCCAGCACCACGCTGGGGGGGAGGGTGATGTTGAGCGGGTTGCCGTCGTGGAACTCCACCTCCACCTGCATGTTGGGCTGCAGGAAGGCGGCGTCCTCGCCCAGGAACTCCCGGGGCAGCTCGATCTGCTCGTAGGTCTCGTTGTTCATCAGGACGAAGTGGTCGCCGTCCTCGTAGAGGTACTCCATCATGTGCTGTTCGAGGCTGACCTTGTCCACCTTCTCGGCGGAACCGAACCGGTTCTCCCGGTTGAGGCCGTCCTTGAGCCGCTTCATCTTGGTCGCGATCCGGGCCGGCAGGTTGCCCGGCGTCTGGTGCTCGACGCTGGTGACCCGGCAGAGCTCGTTCTCGAAATTGATGATCATTCCGGCCCGAAGCTGAACGGCATTGATGAACGGCATGGGGAACTCCTTGGTGTGGCCTGCGTGTCCCTGCTAACCAAAAGCGGCCCCCGAGGGAACCCAGGGGCCGCTTGTTCTTGGTGGGCATACCAGGATTCGAACCTGGGACTTCTACCGTGTGAAGGTAGCACTCTACCGCTGAGTTATACGCCCGCGGCTCATTAGAATAGCAAATCCAGGCGGTTTGTCCAGTAGGACTTTGCAAAAATGTCGGTGTCCGCGGCTTTGCCGGTACACTGGCGGCGCCGGGGCGGGTCGGCCGGGCCCGGTTCCGCTCGCGAGGTGCGTTCTTGATCCACTCCTTCCAAGGCATGGCCCCCCGCATCGGCAGCCGGGTCTTCGTCGCCCCCACGGCCACCGTGCTGGGCGACGTGGAGCTGGGGGACGACGTCTCCATCTGGTTCAACTGCGTGCTCCGGGGCGACGTGAACGCCATGCGCATCGGCGCCCGGAGCAACATCCAGGACCTGTGCTGCCTGCACGTCACCAACCACCGCTGGCCGCTGCTGGTGGAGGCGGAGGTGAGCATCGCCCACAACGTGATGCTGCACGGCTGCACCATCCGCCAGGGGGCCCTGGTGGGCATGAGCACCACCATCATGGACGGCGCCGAGGTGGGCGAGGGCTGCCTGGTGGCCGCCGGCTCCCTGCTGAAGGAGGGCTTCAGGGCCGAGCCGCACACCCTGGTGGCCGGTTGGCCGGCCAGGGTGAAGGGGGAGCTGACCCAGGCGCAGCGGGAGCTGGTGGCCGGCATCTGGCCCCGCTACGTGCGCTACAAGGAGGCGTATTTCCGGGACGGCTGGGCCATGGCCGCGGCCCAGCCGGCGCCGTTCCCGGAACCTGGCTTCGCCGACGGGCACCCTTTCCCTTGACTCCGGCGGCCCCCCCGCGATTTCTTGTAGCGCGCAAGCCGGGGTCTCCGGCTAGACTTTCCTTCTAATTATGCCAACACCCATGAATCCACTCCTGATCCTTCGCGTCCACACCGATCTCCGCCTCGGCTTTGGCCACGTGGCCCGCGCCCTGGCGCTCCAGGAGCAATGGCGAAGCCTGGGCGGGAGCGCCTGCATCGCCGTTTCCGGGGACGAGCGGGCCCGGCGGGTGGGGGCGGGCCAGCACCCGCTGCTGGACCAGCCCCTGCCCTGCCCGGCCGTGGACCTGGGCGAGGAGCTGCACGCGCCCCTGCCCGAGCGGCTCCGGCAGCCCGGGGCCGTGGTGCTGGTGGACCACTGGGAGGTCACCCAAGGCGAGGTGCAGGAGCTGCGGCCGCTGAAGGTGGCCCTGATGGAGGACGAGGGCGACGCCCACGAGCGGGCCGACCTGCTGTTCCAGCCCTTCATGGAGGGGGTGAGCTGGCCGGTGGCGCCCATGAAGGTGGTCAACGGCCGCAAGATCCGCCCCCTGGAGACCCAGCACGGGGCCTGCCGCATCCTGCGCGGCTCGCAGTTCATCGTGGTGGACGGCCAGGCGCTCGCCGCCCGGCCCCGCCGCGAGCCGCTGCAGCCCCTGGCGGTGCACAAGCTGCTGGTGAGCTTCGGCGGCACCGACGGCCCCGGCCTGGCCGGGCGGGCCTTCGAGGTGCTCAAGACCCTCACCGGCACCGGCCGCTGGACCGGAGCCTGCACCCTGCTGGCGCCCCAGGGCCTGGACCGGCCGCCCTTCCCCGGCTGCCGGATCCTGCCCAGCCTGCCCGGCCTCACCCGGCGCATCCCCGAATTCGACGCCCTCTGGTGCGCCGGCGGGGTCACCCTGTCCGAGGCCATGTGCCTGGGGGTGCCGGCCGCCACCTGGGGCCAGAACGAGCGCCAGCACTTCATGCTTTCCGACATCGCCCTGCACAACGGCGGCCTGGACCTGGGCCTGGGCACCGAGGCGGACCCGGCCGCCACCGCCGCCTCCCTGGAGCAGTGGCTCGGCCCCGAAGGCCAGGAGGCCCGGCAGGAGCAGGTGCGGGACGGCATGGCGCTGGTGGACGGCATGGGCGCCACCCGGGTGGCCCAGGAGCTGTGGGCCTTGGCGGCAACCGAATAGCCATGATGTCCATTGCAAAATCATCCCTTGACCCTCGGTGGGTAAGGCGATAAGGTTTTCTTTCTGCGCTCCCGATGATGGGCTGCGCGTCGATATGTCCTTACGGAAGTTTTGGAGCATGGCCATGAGCACCTTTTTCCCCAAAGGCCTAGACAAGATCACCCGCAAGTGGTTCGTGGTGGACGCCACGGGCCTGCCGGTGGGCCGCCTGAGCACCGTCGTCGCCGACGTGCTCTCCGGCAAGAGCAAGCCCACCTGGACCCCTTTCCTGGACATGGGCGATCATGTGGTGGTGATCAACGCCGCCAAGGCCATCTTCACCGGGAAGAAGAACACCACCAAGATGTACCGGCGCACCACCACCCAGCCCGGCAGCATGGTCGAGGTCCGGGCCGACGTGATGCGCAAGACCTTCCCCGGCCGCATCATCGAGAGCGCCGTGAAGGGCATGCTGCCCAAGGGCCCGCTCGGCCGCGCCATGTATCGCAAGCTGAAGGTCTATGACGGCGCCGAGCACCAGCAGGCGTCCCAGCAGCCTGAACCCATGACCATCAAGCTTTAACCTTACCGAGGCAACCAATGGCGATTTCCCAGAACTACGGAACAGGCCGGCGCAAATCCTGCACCGCCCGCGTCTTCATGCGCCCCGGCACCGGCAAGGTCGTGGTCAACGGCCGCACCCTCGAGAACTACTTCCCCAACGCCGTGCTGCGCATGGTGGTGCACCAGCCCCTGACCCTGGCCGACCTGGAGAACAAGTTCGACCTGGTGGTCACCGTCGCCGGCGGCGGCCCCGCCGGACAGGCTTCGGCCATCCGCATGGGCCTCTCCCGCGCCCTGCTCAGCTACAACGACCAGCTCAAGAGCATGCTCCGGCAGGCCGGCCTGCTCACCCGCGATCCGCGCATGAAGGAACGCAAGAAGCCCGGTCAGATGGGCGCCCGCCGCCGCTTCCAGTTCTCGAAGCGCTAGTCCTTGGCAACGCTTTTCCAGTGCGGGGAGACTTGTTCTCCCCGTATTTGTCTGTAACGGATCCCGTCCCACCGGACGTGATCGATTCGGGCGGGGGAATCCCCCTCCGCCTCTCATCCCAGAGCGGCGCGCGCCGCGATCCCCAGGGAGGCCATCATGGCTGCCATCCAGATGAAAGAACTGCTCGAAGCGGGCGTCCACTTCGGCCACCAGACCAAGCGCTGGAACCCCAAGATGAAGAAGTACATCTTCGGGGCGCGCAACAGCATCTACATCATCGACCTGCAGAAGACC
>Ga0181516_10003150_pt1 | contig 11232 bp, 15 predicted proteins | sample PEATcosm2014_Bin_25_FD_121104 | JGI IMG/M metagenome (GOLD analysis project Ga0181516, IMG submission 121104) | Peatland microbial communities from MTU Mesocosm Facility, Houghton, MI, USA - PEATcosm2014_Bin01_10_metaG | ecosystem: Environmental > Terrestrial > Soil > Wetlands > Peat | place...
CCCGGTGCGCACCGAGGAGGGCCGCGCCATCCGCGGCGCCTTCGTGCCCCGGCCCGGGTGGACCCTGCTGGACGCCGACTACAGCCAGATCGAGCTGCGGGTGGTGGCCTCCCTGGCCCAGGACCCGACCCTGCTGGGGGCCTTCCAGCGCGGCGAGGACATCCACCGGCGCACCGCCTCGGAAGTGATGGGCCTGGCCATGGAGGAGGTCACCTCCGCCCAGCGCAGCGCCGCCAAGGCCGTCAACTTCGGCCTGCTCTACGGCCAGGGCGCCTACGCCCTGTCGGCCAGCCTGGGCATCACCTTCAAGGAGGCCAAGAGCTTCATCGAGCGCTACTTCGAGCGCATGCCCCGGGTGGCGGCGTGGATCGAGGCGACCAAGGCCCGGGCCCTGGAGGAAGGCCTGGTGCGCTCCCACTGGGGCCGGGTGCGGCGCATCCCGGACCTGCACTCCCCCAACCAGGGGCTCAAGGCCGCCGCCCTGCGCGAGGCGGTGAACACCGTGGTGCAGGGCACCGCGGCCGACATCATGCGCCGGGCCATGGTGCGCTTTCACGCGTCCCTGGGCTCCGCCCTGAAGTCCCGGCTGCTCCTGCAGGTGCACGACGAGCTCCTGGTGGAGGCCCCGCCCGAGGAGATCGACCGCGTGTCCGGCCTGCTCCGGGAGGCCATGGAAGGAGCCGACGACCTGGGCGCCCTGGACGTGAAGCTGGTGGCCGAAGTGCGCCCGGGGCGCAGCTGGCTGGAATGCAAGTGACGCCAGCCCCGGTGCAGCGATGTCACACCGTGGGCAGGCACCGGGAAGGGTAGGATGGCATTGGAGAGAACTCAAGACATGGCCAACTTCTTCACGAAGCTTTTCAGACGCGAAGCGAGCCTCGCCCGAACGCCTGCGCCCGGCCAGGCCGTGCGGGTCCAGCCCGCCTCCGCGCCACCCGCGGCCGCCCAGGCACAGCTCCCGGCACCCGGCATCGGTGCCGAAGGTTTCGAGAAGGTCTGGGCCCTGCTCACCGCCGGCAGCGCGCCGGCCTCCGCCCTGGCGCCCGATGCCCAGGAAATGGTGGATTTCCTGGTCCCGAAAGTGAAGGAGATGTTCCGCCAGCTCCGCCCCGATCCCGCCTCCTTCCCGACCATGGCCCTGCAGATCCTGGACCTGATCAACGACCCGGACCTGGACATGAATGAACTCATCCGCGCCATCAGCCCGGATCCGGCCATACCGATCTATGTGCTGCGCGCGGCCAATTCGGCCATGGTCAGCCGCGGTTCGGAGATCCAGGACCTGCGGAGGGCCGTGCTCCAGCTGGGCACGCGGGAAGTGGGAGTCATCGCCGCGGGCGTGGCCAGCAAGAGCCTGTACGATCCGTTCCTGAAGGCGGAGTTCGAGGTCTTCGGCAGGCGCTGGAACCTGATGTTCCAGAACAGCATGGCCGTGGCCATGGGGGCGAGCCAGTTCGCCTTCGAGCAGCAGGTGGGGCGGGCCGACCATGCCTTTCTCGCCGGCATGTTCCACGACATCGGCAAGACCCTCGCCCTGCGCTCCCTCGCCCGGCTGGTGCTCAATGCGGAAGTGGTGCCGCCCCTGCCGGACCCGGTGGTGGATGAAGTGCTGGAGCAGGTCCACCTGGAACTCGGGTGCGACCTCCATCACCTGTGGGGGCTCCCGGAGTACCTGGTCAACGTCTGCCAGCACCACCACGACCCGGAAGTCCCGCCCGCGCTGGAGAACATGGATCTGCACGTTCTCCGCCTGGCGGAAGGCCTGCACCGGCTGGTCCTGGACCCCGCGGACGCGGCCCGCCTGGAGGAGACCCGCCAGAGTTTCCAGTCCCTGCAACTGACCCCGCGCAACCTGCAGAGGGTCTGGACGGACATGGGCCTCCAGCATGAGCGGGTGGCGGCGCTGTTCGCGTGATCCTGGAGCTTCAGCGCAGCCGCCCCCAGCACACGGCCGCTCCGGCGCTCCTGGACGAAGACCACCGCCTTCAGGTTGCCCCGGTTCCAGCCGGAGGGGATGGTCAGCCTCGGAGTGCCGGCGAACCCGGCCCTCCCTTCGGTTGCCCCGAGGATCGTGAGGCTCCGGACGACTCCGGTGTGGTCGAGACGCCGGCCCGCATTCTCGCCCCGGAGGACCTGGGAGTGCAGCCCGCTTTCGGTGATGGCCAGGAACACGTCGGCCGAGTCTCCAGCCGGCATTCGGGGTAGCGGGCCGACCCGGACCAGCAGGCCCAGGCTGCCATCGGCGGGCTGCTTGGGTTCGCCCAGGGCCACCGTCACCTGGGCCTTGGGCTGGCCCGCCGCAGCCGCGATGGCCCGCAGGGCAGCGGCCCGGTCGCTGCCCACCAGCCCCTGCCGGCCATCCACGACCATCTGCGGCGTGTAGGCGCCGGATTCGCCCAGCCGGGCCTCATAGAGGCCCTGGCGCTGGCTGAAGCGATCGGAGGAGTAGGGGTCGGCCCAGCCGAGCCGGTTCCAGTAGTCCACATGCTCGCTCAACACGATGACGTCCGCCCCGGAGATCCGGCGAGAGGCTTCCAGTTCCATCAGCAGGGTGTCGGCGGGAGGGCAGCTGGAGCAGCCCTCCGAAGTGAAGAGCTCGACCAGGACCGGCCCGGCCCCGCCGGCGCCGTCCCAGGCCAGGGCAACGTTCCCCGGCACCAGGGACAGGAGGACCACGAAGATGAAGGCGCGCATGCGGAACCCCCGTGCATGCCGTGAGACGGCATGATGGATTGGGGTGCAGCCCGCCCGCCCGGTGTGACAAGGACAGCCCAACGCATGAGGCGCCGCAACGTTGCGTTGACGGCCGCCGAGTCCATCAACCGGCGTCCCGCAGGATCCCGGCCAGCAGCGCAGGGCCCGGAACGAGCTCACCGCGCGTGATGGCCCGGACCGTTCCGGCGATCGCCGAGTTGACCGGGGTCGGCAGCCCCTGCCGGCGGCCCAGGTCCGTGATGTGACCGTTGATGAAATCGATCTCCGTGGGCTTGCCTTGCTCGAAGTCCTGGAGCATGGAGGCCTTGACATCCCCGTAGAAGCCCAGGATCCCGTTCAGCCAGGCCTCGAACGCCGGCCCGGGCATGCAGCGCCCATTCCATCCGGGAGGCACGGCCTCGACCACCATCCGTTCCGGCCGGTCCCCGCTGGCCAGGGCCACCGCAAGGGCCTCGTCGTAGGTCCGCATGAACAGCTCCCGGCCTCCTGGAAGGGCGAGGAACTGGCGCATCGTGAGCCCAGCGACGGCACCGAGGGTCGTCACGGAGCAGTTCAAGAGCAGCTTGGACCAGACCGCGCCCCGGAGATTCCGCGTCACCCGGATCTCGACCCCTGGGTCCAGCCACCCTGCGATCCTCGCGGTCCTGGCACTTTCCCCTCCGCCCAGTTCGCCGATGAGCAGGTGCCCGGCATTGCGCTGTTCGTAGACACCCGGTGACTTCATCGTGGCGCCAAGATTCGAGAGGCCGCCGACCACCCGCGAATCCGCGAGGCGGTCCGCGATCATCCCGGGCACGAAGCCGTTCTGGATCGGCAATAGCGCGCCTTCCGCGGTGAGCATCGCGGGCAATGCCGATGCCGCGGCCAGCGCGTCCTGGGCCTTGGTGGCCAGGACGATCAAGTCGAACGGCACCGCGCCGGCATAGTCCTCCAATGGCGCAACGGCTGCCGCGGCCGCCGAGGCCTCCCCTCCCGCGCCCGTCACCCTGAGTCCGGCGGCCTTCAGGCGGCCCGCCGATTCCGCACTGCGTACCGCCAGATGCACTGGAATCCCGGCGGCCTGCAGGCGAGTGGCGATGACCCCACCCAACGCGCCCAGGCCGACGATCAGCATTCTCATGGCAGACTCCCGTGCCCGAAGCGGGCATGCAACCCAGCATGGGCTGGCCGATGGAACCGGGCAATCACCGACCCCGTGTTGGAGTGTTCCCGAACCGGTCGCGGGAGCCCTTTCCTGGCGTCCCGGGTTTCATGGCGCAAGGGGCAGGTGAACTTGAGCCGAAGCGAGGGTCCGCCATGGGGACTCAGCCCCGGGTCACCGCCAGGCTGCCTTCCTCCGGGCGCACCGGGAGCGTTCCGAGATCCAGGGGATAGACATCACCGCGCTCGCTGGTGACCCAGAGGATGCCTCGGCTGAACAGGATGTTCTTGATGAAGACCTGTTGCACATCCGCTTCGACCTTCGGATCGCTCTGGACGGCATAGACCTGCTTCCGCCACAGGACCTTGCCGCTCCAGAGATCCGTCGCCACCACCACCCCCATCGTTCCGGGCGGAATCGAATACTCAACCTCATCCATCCGGATCGGCTCCACCGGCGCCGGAGCGGCTCTCTTGGCGAAGGCTGGAACAGCAGCGACCATGGCGCACATGGCCAGGACTCTTGGGATGCGGCTACCCATGGGATCTCCTTTATGAATAATTTAATAGGCAATCCTTTTTCGGCAAGGCCTCGACCGGGAATTCAGCGCCGCGCCGAGCCCACCCGGCGGCAGTCCCGGGCTGGCCGGGCCCATTGCCGGCGCTTCAGGCACCGCAGCACCGCATTTCAAGGCGCCCGGCTCCGGGCCCGGCGGAATAAAGGTTGTGAATTTTCGAAGTTGATGCGAAAGGAATCAGGGCTTATGGCCGGATTTGGCAGGAGTGCCTGCTCTGCTAAGCCGTCGTGACAAAATAACCTTGTCCGTTTCGGGCGGCCCCGGCATAAGGTGCCGTAACAAAATTACCTGAAAAGCGCAGGTAATTTCGTAACGACACCCAAAGGCATAACGGCATCCCGTCCTTTGGGTCGATTTCTTGATGCGACCGGACCAGGGGAACTTCACCTGTTGGAAAGATTGAAACCTGTCTCTCCGGGCTATATATCACCATTAATGTCGTCGTCAAGAGGGATGGAAACCTCCAATTGATAGCGTTAGGCCATGACGGCCATGCTTTTCGTTGGAGATCGCTGCACGACCGTGTTGGCAGACCTTGGATGCCAACAGCGATTTGACAACGGGACCCTGGACAAATTCACTCTTGCACGGCATCCATGTATGGTTATCATATCGGTGGAGGGCACCCTTGATAGCGTCTTTCGGCGACACCTCAACGAAAGCCCTCTTTGATGGCTTCCCCAAAAAAGCTTTCAAAAGCATCCCGCCAGACATTCATACCGTAGCAATCCGAAAGTTGGACATGGTGAATGCCGCTGCGGTCTTGGACGACCTCAAATCACCTCCGGGCAACAGACTGGAAGCGTTGAAAGACGATTTGGTGGGGTACCACAGCATCCGAGTAACCGACCAGTGGCGCCTTATCTTCCGTTGGCAGGGATCGGATGCCTTCGAAGTTCAAATCACTGATTACCACTAAGGCAGGCCACCTATGATCCCTTCACACCGCACCCCCACTCACCCCGGCGAGATTCTTCTTGAGGAATTCCTCGTGCCCTTGGGCATCACCCAGGTTCAGTTGGCCGCCCACATCGCTGTGCCCACCCAGCGCGTAAATGAATTGGTCCGCGGTAAGCGCGGGGTCACCCCAGATACCGCCTGGCTGTTGAGCAAGGCTTTCAGTACGAGCCCTGAGTTCTGGCTGAATCTCCAGTCGATCTACGATCTATCGCAGACCCGTCCTCAGCGGACCATCCGTCCCATGAGAAAGGTGAGCTAATTGCCACCGAAGCGCCAACGATGGGCGCGCTTAATACTCCGGCACCTCGAATGGGGCTAACGCCAGCGTTGAACCTAGCCGCTACGCACGGCGGAGAAGGCGCGATGCGCCCATGTTAGGCCATGACGGTCATGCTTTTCGTTGGAAACCGCAGCACGACCGGATCTGCCGTTGCCGTATTACCCATGGATGCAAACGCTGGTTCGCACTTGGCAACCCCTCGGATGGTGCATCGCCCACCACGGTAGCCCTGGAATTGTGCGGCGCGCAGGGATGGGCGAAGGTTGACAGTAACCTTCCACGGCACCCCTTGCCCCTTGCATCGGTAAGGAAAAGGAAGAAAATGTAAGGGCAGGAAAAAGGAGGTGCGTGGTGATCCCCAAGGCCACACTTACAAGCAAAGGGCAAGTCACGATCCCCCTGGCCATCCGGGAGGCACTTGGCTTAAGCACTGGAACGCAGTTGAGTTTCGAACTGACGGGCGGAGAACTCAGGGTTCGAGCCATCAGCAAGAAGACCTGGCCCGATCTTTGGAGTATTGCCTCAGGCGCCCCTAGGCCACCCAAGCCAGTCGATGTGAGCGCGGCCATCCAGGCAGCCGTGAGAAAGAGGTCTGATCGATGATTGGAGTGGATACCAATATCCTGGTTCGGGCCATCCTTGGGGATGACCCCAGGCAGTCCCCGCTTGCGCGCCGCGCCATTGAGAGCGCCAGAGACATCATTGTGCCGATCACCGTGTTGATCGAGTTGGCTTGGGTGTTGAAATCGGTCGGCTGGAACCGCCTCCAAATTCATCAAGCCCTTTACACCCTTGCCCAGCAGCCAACTGTTCATTTGGACCGCGCCGTGGAGGTCCTGGCAGCGTTGGACGACTTCAGGGCTGGCCCCGCCGATTTTGCAGATTACTTGGCGCTTCATCAAGCGAGAATGCTCGGAGCAAGAAAACTGCTTACCTTCGACCGCAAACTTGCGAAGGCACCGGGTGCAGAGCGGTTGCAATAGGCTTGGTTGAAATACTCGCCCCAGGCCCAACCCCAGACACCGAGGCGCTGTCTCCCCGTGCGCCTCGGTGGGCCGGCGCCCCGACCGGGCCTAGCGCTTGCGTTGACCGGAGCGGCCCCGGCGGCGCGCCGAATGGAGAAGGTCGGCCATTGCCATTGCTGGGAAGCTGCTTATGGGGGGACGAATGAGGTCCGGTTCGCGTCGAACGCCGGGTTAGCGCAAAAATGATTCTGCCTTCGCTGAAGCCCCCATTAGGATTGGTTTTGACGCGATCGAATGCTCCCGCCGATGCACTGCCGGACTCCCCTCACGGGCCTCCAGCGATGTCAGTTTGGAACTGTGAACCCAACAGCTTGGGCAGCTTTCAATAAAGCCGTATCGAAGGCGAGAAATTGGACATCGCCCTCGAACAGGCCGCGAAGCATACGCCTTGCTTCTCTAGCGGAAGCAAGATGAATTGCATCGTAGGTTCTCAAGGGAAACCTCTGGGCCAATTGCCGAGCATCCTCCAGAACGTCTTCGATAAGTTCGACCTCCTGGATTGATTGATCCCAGTAGTCCTCCAGGCTGCCCTGGTGGTGAGGCAGTTCAGCGGCGGATATCCGTCCAAGGTGAACCATTCGAGCAAGGCTCACAGAGGCCTCAGTAAAGCCCAGGCGGTTGACCAAGAGAATATCTGCACTACCCCGCCCTTCGGCCAATGCACGAACACGCGCACTCCCATCCTCCTCGACGAAAAGTTTGATTAAGGCCGAAGTATCCATGTAAAGCGCATATTTTGAGCGACGAACCACCACTTCATCCCTCCCGATCCATCAGGATGAGATCCGAGGCTGTTGGGCCTTTTCCTATCAGCTTGATTGGCGTAGGGAGGGGGCCTGGGCGCTTGAGATAACGCACAGAGCCAAGGCCAGTACCGTGCTGCACCAGATCTGCGATTGGAGTCCCATGATTGGTGATGATCACGCGGGTCCCTTCCTTAGCCTGTTTGGTGAGGCTGCTTAGGTTGGCTTTGGCATCCCGAAGGGAGATGGTTTCTTCTTGAAGGACGCGGGCAGTCTTTTGCATAGTTCCCTCCTGTCCATTCAGGGTAGGTTAAATATGGTCACCATGCAACCACCTTTTAGGTGGCCAACCCACCGCATACCCGTCTGCTCGATCGATCAAAGCCTTCGCCACATTAAGCCGGCACCCAACCCGGGCCTGGTATGAAAGTAAAATGTATTAGCTGAAACCAAAGGGGTTGTTGGAATGCCAAATGACAGCCCGGTAGCTCCGGTTGTTGAATCTTTCAGCCACCGTGGCGCCCCATCGGGGGAGGGAGTCTAACGCCAGCATTGACCGGCAAGGCCCCGGCGGCGCGCAGAACGGGGGACGGCCGAGGGAATGATGGCGGTGGCTTGAGGGATCGCTTACGGGGACGTGTCCGGGGTCGAATGCAAGGTTAGGCAAAAACGGATACTCCATTTTGCTGGAGCCCGCAGTACGACTGGATTGGGCGTGATGAGAAGGAACCGGAAAGTAGGTTGCCAGGATGGGATCTCTAACCTATGATGTGTATGTCTGGCCGGAGGAATACACAATGCGGACCAACATAGTCATTGACGATGTGCTTATGCGTGATGCGCTTAGGGTTACCGGATTGAAGACCAAGAGGGAGGCTGTTGAGATGGGACTTCGCACCTTGCTCCGGCTTCGGAAGCAGGAAGACGTCAGGAAGTTCCGAGGCAAGCTTCATTGGGAAGGCAACCTCGACGAGATGAGGAAAGATAAATGATATTTGTCGATTCGAGTGTTTGGATCGACTACTTCCGTGGAGCCAGGACGGCTCAAGCCGAACTATTAGATAGCCTGCTTGGGAGTGAGCCTCTATTGCTTGGTGACTTGGTTTTGACGGAGGTTCTCCAGGGTTTTCAGAACGATCGAGATTTCAACAAAGCCAAACAACTCCTCACCTCGTTTCAGACCATAAGTGTTGTTGACACAGAAATTGTCATTCATGCAGCTCATAATTTTCGAATATTGCGAGGTCATGGAGTTACGGTTCGGAAAACAATTGATACCTTGATTGCAACCCGCTGCATTAAGAATGGGTTTGTTTTACTTCATAGCGATAAAGACTTCGATCCATTTGAAGATCACCTTGGGCTTCGGGTGGCGCACAAGAGGGCTTGACACTGGAGGTCCTGCAGGGACCGAAGTACCTGTGCTCGGCTCCTCTCGGTGGGTCGACCCCCCGCTCGAGCCTAACGCCAGCGTTGAGTTGGCCCCGACCCGGCGGCGCGAACGGGGGAGGAGAATGACTGTGACCGCGAGCAGTTCGAAGGGGACGACCCAAGGTTGGGGTCCAACCTCGAACGCAACGGTTAGGCAAGACGGCACTGCAGTAAACGCTGAAACCTGCGGCGCGACTGGATGGGGCGCAACAAGGAGGAATCGGATGCGGTCAAACGTGCGTCCATGCTGGGTGCAAAAGGGAAACGGCCCTTCCAACTCACGCGGTAATTTTTACCACTGGATTCCGGTCCAGAATTTGATCCAAAGAGAAATGCCAGGAGGCTTGCAATGATTGTAAATTTATTTGCTTCATCAACCCCATTATTGACCTCTGCACTAAAACTCATATCGGACAAACAACCGAACACCCAAGAGACAGAATTTGCGAAAATTCTAGAAAAAGCCCAGAAAGGAGAAACGTTATCAACTCAGGAAATTTTTTCATGGGAAAAGCATAGGGAGAATTCAGGAGCGCCCTATTTACAGCCTGATGAAGTTGACGAAGCCGGAATGATAAAAGGATTCCAGCCGACCTTTCCTAAAGGGTTTCCTTCTGACTTACAGGGGCGATTGGAAAGAATGTGGGGTAAATGCCATGGCTCGGATGAAAAATTTAAATTTATGGAAATGTTTCAATTAAATTTTGAATCCGATCCGGGAAAAATTTTCAATAGATACAATGACACCAGTTGGCGTGATAGTGTCAAAGAAGGCGTCCAATACGCTAAGTCGGTCGTCTCGACTTCTATTGGGGAAGAAAAAGAAGATGAATCAAATATTGTAAAATTACTCAAAGACCTACTTTGCTAGATTTTGCAATTATTCCAGTGGTTGGAGATTCAATGATGAAGGCATCGTATTCCATGGTTTGTTTACGGAAGTGTTCTGATATGTGAATTTCCCACCAGATGTAAATTTGCCTTCGTATGAATAAATCCGAGTATATCCAATTTTTAGGCTCCACGACACAAAGTTGATTAATTCACGTTTTAAAGCTGGGCTACCTCGCCCTTGCTTAAGGTTTGTGACGACTTGGTGGGGTTTGTTCCACGAAGCAATGGAAACCCATTACCCATCAACCCCAAAGGCCATCAAACCTGGCTGGGAATCTTCGTCGCCTCGATGGCGCCTAACGCCAGCGTTGAGTTGGCCCCTCGCAGGCGGCGCGATCGAGGGAGATGGATGTTTGAGATTGCACGCAACTTGGAAGGGTAAGACCTGAGTGCGGGATCCAACCTCGAACGCAACGGTTAGGCCAGATGGCACTCAATAGAACGCGGAAACCCCCGGCTCGACTGGGTTGGCCGTGACGGAAAGGAACATAGAAGAAGGAATCGGGACGCGACTGATAGCCAAACACCCTATGGCTGTTCAAAATCGAGCTCACTCCTTGCGTGTGGGGACAATTGTCCCCACACTAGAGACAGGAGGCCGAATATGCTTCAACCCAATCCGTCCCCCACCCCTGCCCCCATTCGCGCCAGAGTGATCAAGGATGGCAACTCTGTTGCCGTACGTCTCCCTGCTTCTCTTGGACTCAAGCCTGGTGAAGAAGTGGATATCGACATTCGTCGGGTCAATGCATGGCCTGCAGGCTTCTTTGACTTAAAACCCAGCCCTGACTTCCCGATGCCCGAGCGGACCAGTCCCGCGATCCGTGAAGCCCGCAAAAAGCGACTCTTTGGCGGGACGGGTGATCTCTGATGCCCTCCTTTCTGCTGGATACCAATTTCTGCATTCATTTCATTCGCGGCCGCGCCTGGGCACGCTCTGCTTTGGCCAAGGTCCAAGTAATGGATGTTGCCATTTCAGCCGTCACGGTCGGTGAACTCTATGAAGGGGCTCACCGATCAGATTTTCCAACCAAGGAGATGGCCAAGGCCGAAGCCTTTTTGAAACCATTGGAGGTCATCCCCTTAGGCCGGGAAGAGGCCATGGAATGGGGTTTGATCGAAGCCCGGCTTCGCAAGGAGGGAAACCCAATCGAAGCGGAAGACAGCATGATTGCAGCCACCGCACACATGCATGGCCTGACGCTCATCACCGGTAATATCAAACATTTTGCTCGAGTCAAAGGCTTGAAGGTAGTGGATTGGGAGCAGCACCCGCCCAAAGCCTGAGTCTCATATCTACGCAGGATCTATGGCCGCCTCGTTGCTACGGCGCCTCGATGGAGCCTGGTATGAAAGCCAATCCTAAATATACAATTGGCGGTAGTTATGCCGAAGTCAAAATCGGGGAAATCTGGACGTCCTGGCCCAGCTTCTGAAGCTCCCGGACGTGTTTCTTGATGGCCCTC
>Ga0181516_10003151_pt1 | contig 11228 bp, 15 predicted proteins | sample PEATcosm2014_Bin_25_FD_121104 | JGI IMG/M metagenome (GOLD analysis project Ga0181516, IMG submission 121104) | Peatland microbial communities from MTU Mesocosm Facility, Houghton, MI, USA - PEATcosm2014_Bin01_10_metaG | ecosystem: Environmental > Terrestrial > Soil > Wetlands > Peat | place...
AAGGAACATCCAATATTCCTTCCTCCGGGCGCGGCCACTAAACAACGCATAGTTTTTTAACACTTTGAGATACCAATACATGGCATGACCCCTTTTCGCGTTTCAGGAAAGACCGGCACTCTATTATCTCTTGAAGATTATCCCCTCATCTTCCCAACCAACCCGCGCACCGTGTCTTGAATATCGGCGGGGATCAGAACGAATTTGCTGTTGGCCGACGTCGTCAGTTTTTCCAGCATCTTGATATATTTTTCGCCGAGCAGATAAGCCATCGGACCATCTTTGTCGCCGATTGTCTCTGTGACCTTCTTGATCGCTTCGGAAGATGCGGTTGCTAGCATCACCTGCGCCTCGGCATCGCGGCGGGCGGATTCAAGGCGTGCTTCGGCTTGTAAAATCATGGATTGCTTATCGCCTTCCGCTTTCGTCACCGTGGCCTTGCGTTCGCGCTCGGAAGCTGCCTGCAATTCCATCGCTTTTTGCATCGAGGCTGAAGGCTTGATATCCTGAATTTCGACCGACTTGACCGTTAGACCCCAATCCAAAACTTCTTCGGCGATGCTCTCGCGCAAACGTGCTTTGATTTTATCGCGCGAAGACAAGGCAACGTCGAGTTCCATCTCGCCGACAATCGAACGTAGCGCCGTCATAATTAGATTACGAATGCCGTCGGCGAAATTGACGATGCCATAAACGGCCTTGACGGGATTGGTGACTTTAACGAAGGCAATCGCATTGACGATCAGAAGCGCGTTGTCTTTCGTGATCACTTCTTGCTGCGGCACATCCAGCATGATGTCTTTGGTCACAACGCGCGCCGCCACGCGGTCGAGATAGGGGATCATGATATTTAAGCCGGGGAAGAAAGTGCCGTAATACTTGCCCAAACGCTCGACCACCCATTCTTCGCCTTGTGGTACAATGCGCACGCCGCGCATGATCGTGACAACGAAAAATATAACCAGAAGAATAGTAAAGACCTGTGCGCCATTCATGGGGTTTTCTCCTGTGTTGTGATTTTCAAAAGATTGCCTTCGACACTGACAACTTTTACGCGGCTGCCCGCCGCAATTTTTTCATCCGCCATGCATTCCCATACATCGGAACCGATGAGAGGCGTTTGAAAGCGAACTTTGGCCTTTCTAAAAGGCTCGATATCGCTGATCAGAAGACCAACCTCGCCAACCGCTTCCGCCGACGAGCGTCCCGAATCGCTTTTATGCAGATGATTCCTAAAAACCTTGAACCACAGCAGAACCAAAGCCACCGAAGCTGCGATCCAAACCAAGAGTTGCAGAATGAAACTGATGTCAGGAAACAAGGCCGTCAGAGCCGCAACCACAAGCGCCCCCAGCCCAAACCAGACCAGCACAAAGGCGGGAACCGCTAGCTCCATCGAGACCAGCACCACGCCCAGAATCGCCCAGTGATACCATTGCAAAATCATGCCGGAACCATGACAAGGAGAACTTAAAGATTGGTGAAGGTATCATTCCACAAATTTTCGAATCATGGGAAAAATATCCCTTCTCCCTTTTTATGATTCAACAACATATTGATAAATAACAATTATTTTATGGCACGGCCCTTGCTTTACTAAGCGTCGGGGAGAAATTTATGGCTCAGATCGGCGCAATTGCTTCAGAAAGCACTAATTTGACTGCGGGCGTAGACCCGACGGTAGTCGATCATAGCTTTTCGCGCACGTTCGGCAAAAGCGGGGGCGCCGATGTCGCTTCGATGTCGATGAGCTTTGACGATTTCGTCGATATGGTCAATCCGCTCGAGCATATTCCCGTCATCAGCTCGATCTATCGCGCCATCGCTGGAGAAACGATCAACCCCGTATCGCGCATTGCCGGAGACACGCTATACGGCGGGATTATGGGGCTGGCTTCGGCCGCACTCAGCGCTGCAGGCGCTATCGGCGATGAAATGGTCGCCGCCAATAATAACGGGCAATCGGCCACGGCCACCGTCGTCGCCACTTTATTCGGCAACGACGATGTTCAAGCGACACAACTTGCCGAGTCTTCCGATGCGGCAACGGAAACGATCGCAACAACACAGGTCGCCAGCTTACAAACGCCAGCAGTACAATCGCCCATTTTGCAGGTTCCACCTCTCCCCTCCTCGACGACTCAGACGGCATCATCCGTAGTGCCCGCCGCGGGAACAGAATCAAATGCGACGATTGCTCTTGCGGGTGCCAACTCTTCTGGCCCCGGAATGCCTTTGGATCGCTCCAAACTAGCCTATGGCGGCGTGATGGATTCGTCGATGATGGCCAGCGCGCAGCAAAATCAGACTTTGGCGCTGGCGATGGCCGGAAAGCAGGAGATTATGCAAGCGCAGAAAAACCTGCGTAATAGTCGCTTTGCGACCGCAGCGCCGCCTTCTACGCCGACTTCTGTTGCTGCAACCCTGTCCGACCTTCCGAAGGCCGAGCCGCAAACGCAGGCCGCCCTGCAGAACCTCATCAAGGAACTGCAAGCTCAAAAAACCGTCAATCAATACAAAAATTCAGCGCAAAGCACGCCCATACCGGGTGGAACGTTGGATCTCGTAAATTAGACTTGACCCCGGCCCCTTGAGTCGTGACATTCGCCTGGTTATTTGCCAGGTGAGACTCATGTCCAAAACATTCACGCTTCAAGAAATCGCCGACGCTGTCGAAGGCCGTTTGATCGGCGACGGCAGTTTGCGCATCACGCGGCTGGCGCATCCCGCCGATATTACGGGCGCGAGCGATCTGGCCTTGGCGATGGATGCCAAATTACTCAATCTTCTGAAAGGCGTAAAAGTCACCGCCGCAGTAGTTACGGGCGATGAGAGTGAAAGCACTTTTTTGGCGGCGCGGATCATTGTGGCGCGGCCTCGGGTGGCATTAGCGCGATTGACGGCTTTATTTGCAGAAACCGTGACGGTTAAACCCGGCATTCATCCAAGCGCCATAATCGAAGAGGGCACAAAAATTGGTGCGAACGCGGCCATCGGTGCGTTTGTTTATATCGGCGCGGGCGCTGTCATAGGCGATAACGCCACGCTGCATCCGCAAGCCTACGTTGGTGAAAAAGCCGTGATCGGCAACAATGCTTTGATCTATGCCGGAGTCAAAATCGGCGCGGGCACAACGATCGGCAATAATGCCATCATCCATTTCAATGCCAGTATCGGCGCAGACGGATTCAGTTTTGTCACGCCACAAACCGGAAGCGTCGAAGCAGCCAAAGCGGGCAGCGGCAGCGCGGTGACGGCGGAAAATACGGCGCTGATCCGCATCGCATCGCTCGCGCCCGTTCTTATCGGTAATGATGTCGAAATCGGTGCCAATACCAGCATTGATCGCGGCACGATCGCCCCAACCCGCATCGGCAATGGCACCAAAATAGATAATCAGGTGCAAGTCGGGCATAATGTGACGATTGGCGACAATTGCATGATCTGTGGCCGCGTCGGCATTGCGGGCAGCGCCATCATCGGCAACCGCGTCGTCCTTGGCGGCGCAACGGGCGTTGCCGATCACGTGACAGTTGGCGATGATGCAATCGCCATGGCTATGAGCGGCATAGCAGGAAACGTTGCGCCGCGATCAATTGTCGGGGGTTTACCTGCCGTTCCGCGCGAACGCGTGATGGAAAACCTGTTCAATATGGGACGATTGAAACAATTCTTCAAGAAAATCGAGCACTTAGCCGAAAAACTGGAGAAGCTTGAGAAAAGTACGAAAAACGACTAGCTCTTAACAGCTCAACAACACACATAAAACCATGTCCGCAAATCGTATTGATGAAATCCTCGACGTCGTCGCGCAAAAAGCGCTGATTGACCGCAGCAAATTGACCCCCGAAGTCAATCTGGCCGATCTGAGCGTTAGCTCGCTGGATATGGTCGAGGTGATCTTCGCGCTGGAAGACAAATTCGGCGTGGAATTGCCGTTTAACGCGAACACATCCGCCGGAGAGTTCAAAACCGTAGGCGATGTGATCGCAATGGTAGAGAAGCAGCTGGCGCAGAAGCAGGGTTAAGAAGTTAATTTAGGGGATTTGATGGCCTAATCTCTTGACTCCGACCGCTCTTACTCCCTATAAAGCCGCACTCAGCGCGATAACACGCAGAAGATAAACGTTAATAAAGGCGCGGGGGATATCCCCGTGAAGAAATTATGGCCCGTGTATGCACCGTCAGCGGCAAGAAGCCGCATTTTGGCAATAATGTCAGCCACGCGAACAATAAGACGCGTCGCCGTTGGCAGCCGAATTTGCAAATCGTTTCTTTCCCATCGGAAATTCTGGGCAAGCCCGTTGCTCTGCGCCTGACCGCCAATGGCATCCGCACCGTCGAACATAATGGCGGACTTGATGCATGGTTGCTCGGCACCCGTGACAGCCGTTTGAGCGAACCCGCCTTGAAGATCAAAAAGCGTCTCGCCAAAGCGCAGGCGCGCGTTAAGTAAAGAATTAGGGAAATAGGGGAGAAGGGAATTAGGGAAAGGTAGGAACTCTACTTTTCTTCTGGCTTTCTGCATCTTTTTTTCCCTAACTCCCTCTTCCCCTCTCCTTCCCCTTGAAGTACCTTGTCCGGCATGTCCCTGCCCGCCGCTTTACTTGCCCAAACGATTGACGATCACATTGCCTGGATGATCGCATGGACGCGCGTGGCTTGTTATGAACAGCAAGCCCCCGATGCGGCAGGCGCGGAACCCTTGGCCGAGCCGGAGAGTTTCGCCGCATGGCGCAATGAAGCGTCAAAGACCCTGCAAGATCAGCCCATGCTTACCCGATTGGTAGGCCAATATGACCAGTTGCACCGCCTCGCCCGTCTGGTGATCCTCAAAACGCCCGAAGACACATCTGTCGCCGCCAAAGATTACGATGCGGTCGCGGAAAAATATCAAGAATTAATCACAGGTTTGCGGCGGTTGGAACGCGCCTTGGCAACGGCGGAATCCGGCCTCGACACGCTCACCGGATTGCGGTCGCGCGCAGGCATGCGCGACGATCTGACCCGCGATCTGAGCCGTTTTCAGCGCACCGCCAAGCCCTTCTGCCTTGCCATGCTGGATATCGATTTTTTCAAGAAGGTCAACGACACCTACGGTCACGAAAATGGTGATCGGGTTTTGTCGGCTATCGCCAATTTTGTCGGCCGTAATGTGCGCCCCTTCGATGACGCGTGGCGCTGGGGCGGCGAGGAAATCTTGCTGTGCTTGAAAGAAACCGATGTCGAAACCGGCAAACTGGCGCTGGAACGTTTGCGTTCCGGCTTAGAAAAGATGCCGATCAAATTGCAGGACGGCACAGAAATTACCGTTACCGCCTCCTTCGGCCTCGCCGCCGTCAATATGGATTCGACCATAGACAACCTGCTGCTCCGCGTGGACAAAGCCCTATACAGCGCCAAAGCAAACGGCAGAAACAGGGTGGAGATAGCGGGAGAATAAATAAGGGGTGCAAAATGAACGAACTTCATAAAATACTGATGATCTTTTGTGGTGGAACAATCTCCATGCACAAAAACGAAACCACCGGCGCTCTTGATATCGCCCACGGCGCGGGGCAATTGTTCAAACTGGAGCCGCGCATTGTCGATCTGGCTCAAATCGAAGTGTATGAATTAAACAACATTGATAGCACCAACATAGCCCCTACCGATTGGGAACAAATGATCGCTGTCGTTGAGAAAAATTACAGCAACTATGACGGCTTTGTCATCACGATGGGCACAAATACGATGGCTTACGCCGCCAGCGCCCTGTCTTTCGCCATGCAGAATCTGGGCAAGCCAGTTGTTTTAACGGGCGCGCAAATCCCCGCCGAGGCCATCAGCACCGACGCGCGCAATAATCTGGTCAACGCGCTGCGCGTCGCTTCGATGGATATTGCGGGCGTATTTGTCGTGTTCGGCAGTAAAATCATGCTGGGCTGCCGCGCAAAAAAACTCAGCGAATCCGACCTTGATGCTTTTGGCACCTTTAATGATTCGGACTTCGGCGAGATTTCCATCGGCATCAAACTTAATAAATCCGACACCGGACGGCACAATAATCCACCCGTTTTCAAAAACGGCTTCGACCCTAATATCATCAGCCTGACCTGCATTCCCGGGCTCGAAGTCAATTATCTGCACTCCCTTATCGATACAGGAACCAAAGGCGTGGTGTTGCGTGGTTTTGGCTCCGGCGACATCCCTTATAGCTATCTGCCTTTTATCGACTATGCGCGCGAGAAGAAAGTTCCTGTAATTGTTACTACGCAATGCCGCGGCTCAACTGTCTTGGGGCTCAACGATCCCGGATTGAAAGCGCTACAAGCCGGAGTCATCCAAGCTTTCGATATGAGCATGGAATCTATGTCGACAAAATTGATGTGGATGCTGCGCCAGAATATCGATTACGCAAAATTCAAGGAAACCTTCCACCACAACATGTCCGGCGAAATCAACATCAAACGCACCAAGTTCTTCATCAACAAAGAACTCGAAAAAATGATGGATTATCAGGAGCTGGTATAGCCTATGATCACGCTCAAGCTCACTTAAACTCGTCGAAGAAGGCACTGTGAAATGCCGCAGGATATTGATGATATTGCGTTCGAGTTTTATGGTGCTCTTAGCAAGGCGATTCCGGACGTTCAACAATCCATCTGGTCGCTTCTACAATTAGCCGACAAGGAATTCATCCCTGCATTATCTTCGCGTCAAGGACCGAAGGATACGGTCTTAGATCACAAAAACGCCGCTACAAAATCTCTGCCCGTCGACTATTTTCATGAAATGTCCAAACAGCCCGTTGTTGTCGCCCGGTTGAATGGAAAGGTTGCGGGCTTCATGTCCTACAAGACAGATTATGAAGTGCCGGAGACTTCAGAAAAAGTACACGCCTATGTATCGACCATCATCGTCAATCCAGCGGTTCGTGGGCGCAAAATGACCGCTCGATTGTACCAACGCCTGTTCGATCTATTACGCAATAACGCTCAAGAATATCCGATTTTGATCACAACGCGCACATGGAGCACAAATATCAATCACCTGACAATTTTGCGCCGATTGGGTTTTGAATGTATTTTCATAGGGAAAGATGGCAGGGGAATGGGCATTGATACTGTTGTCTATAGACTTAAACTTGATAGAACTTGATCCCTATCTTTTGGTACAGCAAGCCACACAATGTTCGGCTTTATCCCTTGCTCGCCGTCGCCCCATATCGCCTGTCGCGGCTCGTGAACTCTGCTATGGCTTGCGCCAGATGTTCCGCGCCAAAATCCGGCCACAACACATCCATAAAGACATATTCGGCATAGGCCGATTGCCACAGCAGGAAATTTGATATGCGTTTCTCGCCACTGGTGCGGATCACAAGATCGGGGTCTGGCATCCCGCCGGTGAACAGAAATGATTGCAGAACATGCTCATCAATAGCAGCGGCTTTCAATTGCCCGCGCTCGACCGCATAGGCCAACCCGCGCGCCGCCGCCGTGATTTCCTGACGCCCGCCATAATTCAACGCGAGGGTCAGAACCAATTTTTTATTGTCTTGGGTCAGGGTCTCGGCGTGCCCGATCATCTCAACAATGTCGGCGGGCAGTTTGTCATTGTCGCCGATAACGCGCACGCGAATATTTTCTTTGTGAAGATTGGCCAGTTCGCTGCGTAAATAATAACGCAAGAGCCCCATCAATTCGCCGATCTCCGTCGCCGGACGCCGCCAATTTTCCGCCGAAAAACTATAGAGCGTCAGATAGCCGACATGCTGGTCGATGGCCGCCGTAATCGTCCGCCGCACGGCTTCAATTCCGGCGCGGTGCCCCATCGGCCGCGGCAACCCGCGCGCCTTGGCCCAGCGTCCATTGCCATCCATGATGATGGCGACATGCTGGGGCGATGCGGTTGAAGATTGTTCTTTCTCGTCCTGTCCCACGACTTCCCTTTCTCGTCCTTCCGTCTTCGCCCTTGAAAGGCAGCATGACGGATTTAATAAAAAAAGGTGGCTTATTTATGCCGGAACGTGATGCGTCCCTTGCTGAGATCATAGGGCGTCATTTCGACATTGACTTTGTCGCCGGTCAAAACGCGGATACGATTTTTGCGCATTTTTCCCGATGTATGCGCCAGCACTTCATGACCGTTGTCCAGCTTAACGCGGAACATCGCGTTGGGCAGGATTTCGGAAACGAGGCCTTCGAATTCTAAGAGATCTTCTTTTGCCATTATTGGGCTTCTGTCATTTGGTTTCAATGCGGGGGAAGAGTTAACAGGAATCGCGGCCAAGGTAAAGCCCTGCGAATCAAGGCTTTCCCTCGGCATTCTCATCATGGCACGGGCGACATTGAACTGGCCACGGTTCGCCAAAATCCTCGACCACTGCCGACCATGCAGCAAGGTCGAGACGGATGCGGGCTTCTCCGGCGAAAATGAAGGTTAAACGTTGTGCGGGCTCGATAATTATCGCCAGCAGGTCGAGCATACGGTCGCACTGTTGCTTGTCGATGCCCTGCGCATGAACGGCAGTCACGCCTTTTATGGTTAAGGCGCTGCAAATGCGCTCGCCCGACGCTCCGGCTTCACGGCGCAGGCGCTGCGCGACGATAATGAAAGATTGCGTCTCGCCCTGAAACACCATGTCGCAGACCGGCACGATCGAGTCCTGCAACACCGCCGAGATGATCTCGATATCTTCGGCGTCCTTGGCACGGAGTTTAAGCATGGACGCACTCATGCCGCCTCTTTGACGCGTTCGATGTCCGCACCACAAGCGGCAAGCTTTTCTTCCAACCGTTCATAGCCGCGGTCAAGGTGATAGATGCGGGTTAAAACCGTCTCCTCGCGCGCGGCCAATCCCGCCAGCACCAGCGACACCGAAGCACGCAGATCGGTCGCCATCACGGGCGCCCCCGTCAGAAACGGCACGCCGCGCACCAAAGCCGAGGAATTATGCACGGAGATATTCGCCCCCATGCGTTTCAATTCCGGCACATGCATGAAGCGGTTTTCGAAAATCGTTTCGGTAATCATCGACGCGCCATTGGCGACGCACATCAGCGCCATCATCTGCGCCTGCAAATCGGTCGGAAAGCCGGGATAGGGTTCCGTCATGACATCTGTGCCGTTCAAATCGCCGACAAGGCGGCGTACGCGCAACCCCTCGGATGTTTCCGTGATATCGATGCCTGCTTCGGCCAAAATAATCGCGACGCTGTTCAGATGTTCTAATTTCGCGCCAACAAGCTCAAGCTCGCCATTCGTAATCGCGGCCGCCATGGCAAAAGTGCCCGCTTCAATGCGATCAGCGACCACACTGTGCGTCGCGCCGTGCAGCTTTGGCTGACCGGTAATAATCATGCGATCGGAACCGATGCCTTCGATGCGCGCGCCCATTTTGACAAGACAATGCGCGAGATCGACGACTTCGGGTTCGCGGGCGGCATTTACAATGGCGGTCTGGCCTTTGGCAAGTGTCGCCGCCATCATAACATTTTCTGTGCCGGTGACGGTGACCGACGGAAAGACAATCTCCGCGCCCCGCAAGCCTTGCGGCGCGCGCGCATTGATATAGCCGTTATCAAGATCAATCTCCGCGCCGAGTTTCCGTAACGCGCCGATGTGCAAATCAACCGGCCGCGAACCAATCGCACAGCCGCCAGGCAGTGAAACTTTGGCCTCGCCCGCCCGCGCCAGAAGTGGCCCGAGCACAAGGATGCTGGCACGCATTTTTCGCACCAGATCATACGGCGCGGTGATGCCGGACAATGTCGCTGCCTTCAATTCCATCACGCGTCCGGCATAGCCGCCCGGCGCGGTACCGTTCAGGCTGATATCAACGCCAAGCTGCCCCAGCAAATTGGACATCGTCACGATGTCTGCCAGATGCGGCACATTGCCGAGCGCCAACTTTTCCTCGGTCAAAAGACAGGCCGCCAGCAAAGGCAGCGAGGCATTCTTGGCGCCGCTGATATGAATTTTTCCCTTAAGCGGCTGACCACCGCGTATGCATATGCTGTCCATGTTTTCCACTTAAATTACGAGCATTGTTTTGTACTTTGTGCCGCATTGTCGCTCTGGCTCTGCGTTTCGCGCTCTCCCGCCTGCTGTTTACGCTTGCGCAAATTTTCACGCAAAGCGGCCGCCACGCGGTCTTCACGTGCAGGCGCCTTATTCGAATTTTGCTCAGGATTCGCACTCATCCATTCTATTTAATGGGTTTTGAGGAAGGTTACTAGGGGTTTGGGCAAAGGTTTTTCCTCAAATGTTCTTTAACCGTAAGCCCTGATTGACGCACCCTTGCTATCGTTATAGGCTTGAAGAAATAGAGATTCGGAGGCGGTTTATGGAACGTTTAAAGCATGCTTTGGAAGACCTCGACGAGGCGATATTCGCGCTCGAGGATAAGATCAGCTTCGACGTCGCCAATCGGCGCGAGACCCTGAAGCGTCAAACGGAAATCTTCAAGCAAAACCGTCAGCGTGAGGTTGAGATTCTGGCCACGACACAAAAAGTCGCCGCCCGCCTTGATCATACCATTGAACATGTCGAACGCATTTTGCGCAATTAACGAAGGGGGTAAACACTATGGGCAAACCGTCCGTCAAGCTTGGCATCACCCTTTATAATCGCGAATATACCGTTAATTGCGGCCCCGGCGAAGAACAGCGCCTGCAACAATTGGCCGATCTCGTAGAAAAAGAGATGAAGTCCGTCGCCGATAAAGTTGGCAATGCGACCGAACCGCGCCACCTCATGCTGACCTGCCTGTCGCTTGCCGATAAGTTGCTGGAAGCGCGCAGCAAATCGGGACATGAAATTACCAAGCAGGAAGATTTGTTTGTTGCTGCTGTCGAACATTTGAAACAGCGAGTCACTGAGCTTGCTTCCCAAGTCGGCAGAGCGTAAAATCAGCCTTGGAAGGCTTCTGCGCGACACGATAGGTACAATATCCCCGGGGCCGATAATTAGAACCTCTAGGGAGCTGTCCCTGTCCAGACCGTGGTCTGGATATATGGCGCCCACCTGCTTATGCAGGCCGCGGAGGAATTAACGCCGCCGTTCGCTGTGGGGCCTTCCGCCTTCTTTTTATTCATTATGCAAAACATACCCCTCACCCCCTTGCAAGAACAAAAGAACCTCTTACGCATCGCAATGCGCGAGAAGAGGCGCCTCATAGAAAATAACAACTATCAATATTTCAATAAGTTAGAAGACATTTTCCTCCAAAACATAACGCTAGAGAA
>Ga0181516_10003152_pt1 | contig 11228 bp, 9 predicted proteins | sample PEATcosm2014_Bin_25_FD_121104 | JGI IMG/M metagenome (GOLD analysis project Ga0181516, IMG submission 121104) | Peatland microbial communities from MTU Mesocosm Facility, Houghton, MI, USA - PEATcosm2014_Bin01_10_metaG | ecosystem: Environmental > Terrestrial > Soil > Wetlands > Peat | place...
CGGCCACGCCGCTTCAGATCCTCAGGCGTAAGCTTCAACCCACGCAACTCATCCAGCCCCCGCTTCCGCATCCGCGCAAACTCGTCAAGCAGTTGTCCAAGCGTCTTGCCCTGGCCATAGCGCACATGCCCTTCGCGATCGAAAGGCTCAAACTCGAGCGTATCGCCCGATTGCAAAATCGTTCTGGTCCGCGGCATCCAGTCCACATCTTCACCGTGGATCAAATGCGTCACCACCGTGCGCACGCTCCACGAATTCTCGCCTTCGATTGCCTCGGTCCACGTCTCCGGCAGACCACGCAACAGTGCGTCCAGAGCGGCGGGCGTGCGCTCCAGCAACGCGATGATGTCTTCTAACCCCGGTTCCATACCTGTCCTCCGATCGCTTGCAACTCTTCTCAAGCTATCAGCCTCTCGGCCTCATTCCCTTGTTCCTCGCCTCAAAACAACAACGGCCTGAGAAGCTTCTCAGGCCGTTGCCGGTGGACTGTTGGGATTGGACTAAGGCCATCGCGCTGCCGCGAGTGCCAAGGGCCCGGCGGTTGATGTTTGCCGCGGGGGCTTACATGGGGTCTGGGGCGCGATGCCCTAGGCCTCAGTCACCTCACGTACGAAACAACTGGAATAGTCACTTTGCATCAGCTGGATCAACCTCCTTTCCCGTGTATGGCTAACCTAAACGTTCAGCCACCGCGCGTCAAGAGGGGTTTTCCACTTTAAGATGCATCCGATTCCCAATTCAACCTCAGGCGAATGCCAGATTCAGGTTGCCGATCGCTTCGTCGATCTCCTGCGTGTTCTTGAATCCCACCGTGACGCAATCCACGCCCGCGTTGCGGAAGGCGAAGCGCATAGCCTTTTGCCTGTCTTCGTGGTTAAAGGTGCCCTCGCCGATGAGCTTCATGCTGATGACGCCCATGCCTTCCGCCTTGACCTGCTTGGTATGCTTGACGACCTCGTCGACATTGCCGATTTCCCAGGAGCGGTAGTCTTCCGCGTCCATGATCTTGCCCGTGTGGTTCATGCGGATCATGGCAATCTGTAGCCATTTGTTGCCCGGCATCAGGCGCAATGCGGGAAGTCCATGCACGCTCGCGCCATGGGACTTGATTGTCTTGTTCGCTTCCGCCTGCATAATCGCGTCCTGCCAGGGAGCGGTGTCGGCAAACCAGGTACCGGTGTGCTGCCAGTGGAGCAGCATGATGTCGAAGTATTCGGTGCGCGAGTTCATGCGCAGCTCGTCGAGCTTCTTCAGCGGGTCGGTGTTCGTGTCGGTTTCCACCTTCGACATGAGCGTATAGCTCTCGCGGGGAATGCCCTTGAGCGCTTCGCCCAGCATCTGCTGCGACTGGCCGTAAGACTCGGCAGTCTCAAAGAAGCGAATGCCGCGGTCGTAGGCATAGCGAACCAGCCTGGTAACGCCGTCCTGCCCTAGCTTCTGCTGAGCGCGTCCGCTAAAGGTGCCGGTGCCCAGCGCCAGCCGCGTCACCTTGATGCCCGACTTGCCCAGCGTAACCCGCTCCGTGGCCGCCGAGCGCTCTGCAGCCAAAGGATGCGCCCCAGCTACTGCGCCCGCTGCCACGCCAGCCTTCAAAAATGTTCGTCTGGAAAGAATCGACATATAACCTCCGCATCGGCCTTCGAGAGCCGGTCGCTCGAAGCCGATTGCCCGCAGACTACCACAATCGGGGCTGATGTGGCATGAAATCGGGCCTTGTCCGAAGGGAGCCAAAACAGAAATGAAAACCTTTTCCTCAGATCGCCATGCCTCTCCTCTGTCGGGATGCGTATACTGTCGTGGATTCAAAATGCAACTGCCAGGGAGGGTTTCATGACCAACTTCAATATTGGCCGCTGGATTCTTGGCGGCCTGATTGCCGGAATAATTTCAGATGCCCTGGGCTTCCTCGTCGATGGAGTTTGGCTTGCGCAGCGCTGGTCCGATGGCATGGCAGCACTGGGCCACACCGACTTCTCGCAGAACCAGTGGATATGGTTTAACATCGCCGGGTTGGTGACTGGAATGGCTGCGATCTGGGTCTATGCCGCCATCCGTCCGCGCTTCGGCGCAGGAGTGATGACTGCTATCTATGCGGGACTTGCCGTGTGGGTCATTGGAATTCTGGTGCCGAATTTCACTTTCATGGTCGCCGCCGGGCTCTTCCGTGGACAGGGTCATCTGTCGATTTACACCACGCTGGGAGGCCTGGTTGAAATGGTGGTTGGCACAGTCGCCGGCGCAGCGCTCTATAACGAATAGAAGCGCTCCGGCTTACCCCGTGCAGCATCAGTCCAGTTTTAGCTTCAGCGGATCGATGTGCTTCAGCGCGTGATTCACCGCGTCGAGCCAATTCGAGTCCGCCTGGCCCGGCGCGGGATGCGGAATGCAGTGATGCTGCGATTGAATCGGCGTCGCGTATCCCCGCGTAACGTGCATGCGGTCCATGATGATGTAGCGGGTGCGCAAACCGTCGATCGTCGCAGGCAGTTGCGCAGGGATCAGCTTGCGGTCCACATAGATCACCAGCGCCGCCTCGGAGGGATTGTCGAGGCTCTGCCCCACTCCCACGGCGAAGAAAGCAGGATTGCGCCGCATCAGCCGGTGCGCGTTCTGCTGCTTGGTAGACACGGCCTGGTTGAGCGCCGCGGCGGATAGTGCAGGGACATAATCGGATTCAAAGACGCTCTTAGGAGCCAGGCCTAACTGAACCGCGCGCGCTGTTGTGGGAACCACCACCGTGCGGACGCCGGCGACAGTTGCCGGCGCGCTTACATTTATCGCCTCGTCAACATAAACCACCACCGCGCCCTCGCCGGAACGGTCTGTGCTCTTGCCCATCGCTACGCCCAGAATGCCAGCCGAGGGATTGACCAATTGGCGAGCCTGATCGAGGGCCCGCTCGGTTCGCGCCGTTTCGGCCAGAGGAAGCACCCGGCGCAGCGCCGCGGAGACCGTGCTGCTGCCATAGTTAACGCAACTCACGGAGTGGTCCGCGCCGCCAACATAGGTGTAAGTCGTCCCGCCGCCCTGGAGTGCTGCCAATTCGTTCAGCACATCCGGAGCCGGGCTCGCGACTGCCTGGGTCACACCGGAGGTATCGTTTCCGCCCGTGAAGTAAAGGCCCACCGGCTCGGCATTCGATGCATCGACCACCAGCGATCCGGAGTCGCCCGAGTCGCTAAATTGATTGCCGCTGATCGCAATCTGATTCGTGAAAGTCTTTGACAAATAAGGCTTGGTCTCCGCGCAATCGGAGTAGTACTCAACCGTCACGTCCAGGTTCACCGCGGAGACGCTGCCGCATGTCAATCCAGTGGTCCTGCCGCTCTTGGCCACGGTCAAATTCAGCGATGCCGCCTCGCCCTTGCCTCCGGTCGACGATGTCCCCGGCGGCGCGGCGGCCAGGGTGCCGTCGCCATTCAGCGCTCCCAGTTCCAGAATGCTGCCGCTAGTGTTCACAGCGCCGGAGTTGACTTGCGCGATGGCGACATCCGCATTGGTTGCGCTGGAACTGAATGGAAGCCATGTGGTAAGAACGCCCACCGGTGTGGTCCCGGCGCCCTCGCCATTAGGCGTGCAACTGTTGTCGATCAGTCCAGGCTGGACAATCATGTCGCCGACGCTGGCGTGGTCGCTGCGCGCCAGAATGTGGTTGTTGCTGAGCAGATACTGGCGCTTGGTATTGTCCTGAATCAGCGCGCCAAGCGTGCCGCTGCAGCAGTCCGCAATCTGGTTGCCGCTCACGTCGAAGTCGTTATTGTTGCCGCCGGAGCTGCCCAGCGAAACAGGCGTCGGCAACTGCGCCTCGTGGCTCGCGGGGTTGCTCACGACTCCCGCGGTATTCAGCAGGATCTCCGTGGATGTTACCGATGCGGAAGTCCCCACCGTCGCCACGATAAAAGTGTTGCCCGTGGCCGTAATCGTCTGCGGTGCCGTGTACGTCACCGTGCAGTTGGTGAATGTGGCGCTCGACCGCGTGCAGTTGACCGTGCTCAGCGAGCCCTGGCCTCCGGTTGAGCCTGTGCTTGTGCTGGAAAGAGCATAGGAGATGCCGGCATAGCCGCCCGCTTCGGCAAGATACCCGGTTACGGTCAGCGTTCCGTTTGCGCCAAGCGACGCGTTCTCCGGCGTCAGCGGCTGCAGGAAGCCCGGTGAAAGCGTGAGCACCGCAGTTGCCGTGATGCTCGAATTCGACGTCAACCTGGCGGTCACAACAACCTGGACGTGATCGGCTGTCAGGTAGCTGGGGGGCACGTACTGGCCGCTTGAGTTGATCGTCCCCGGCCCACTGTTCAGGTCTCCGCCTGAGACCGACCAGGTTACCGCCGCTGCGCCCCCGCTATTCAGCGTCGCGGTGAACTGTTCCGCGGGGCTGCCCGAAGCGCTGGCTGCATTACATCCTGTGCAGTTGGTGTCAAGAGTGGCCGTGCCGGGCGAGATCGAAAAGGTGCTGTTGGACGGGTTGGCGGAAACCGGACCGGCTGCGCATCCGGCGATCGCCAGAACCGCCGGAACCAGCGCCAGCGCCGCAATAGCTAGACGACGATTTACCGTGTTTTGTGCAAGTTGCAGCAAGTATTCCGGCGCCTTCCCGGGCCCACAGATAGACTTCTACTACGTCAACCCGATGCTGTCAGCTCCTAGTTAGACAGCTTCCGCACAACAAAGGCCTTAATCTAAATCACGTTCTTCAGCGCACCCAGTCTACGACAAAACCCGGCGCAGAAACCCGCGCAGGCCCAGCCGCCCAAGCAGCGAGGTGAAAAACACCAGCGCCACCAGAATTCCCCGCCAGGGCATGTGGCCGATGCTGGGAGTGACTACGGCGCGCAGGCCCTCGCTCATGTAGACGATTGGATTGAAGAGCACGCCATATTTCAACCAAGGAATCTTGTCGAGCCATGCCCACGGATAGTAGACGCATCCCAAAAAAGTAATCGGTACAACAACGATGGAAAACACCAGCCCGATCTGCTTGGGGTTCACAGTGGAACCGATCAGGAGTCCAAGCGAACCGGCCAGCAGGCTTGAGAGCGCCAGCACCAACGCAAACAGAAACCAGTTGCCCACATTGGCCCGCACCGGCACTGCGGGAATGTAGTAGGCCATGGGAATCACCATCAGCGCCGCAACCATGCTCTGCATGGCGCTGAAGCAGACCTTCTCCACGGCCACGGCCCAAACCGGCAGCGGGCACATCACGCGGTCGTCGATCTCGCGCGTGATGCCGAATTCGCCTGAAAGCGGAAGCGCCACGGCCGCGATCCCTGAGAACATGATGGCCACGGCCATCAGCCCTGGAAGCAGGATGGTGCCAAAGCTGAGGCCGCCGGCCATCGCCATTGGGTTGGCCCCGCCCATGCGCGGCAGAATGAATGTGAATACGAAGAGAAACAAAAGCGGCTGCATTCCCACGCGGAGCAGAAACGGCAGCAGCTCGCGCGTGAGCACGCGCAGATCGCGCAAAAACAGCCCAAAGAACGCCTTGAAAAATATGCCCACGCCATGGCGCTCCCGAATTGGTTGAACCTCTTGCACTACGTTCCCCTCCAACGTCGAATCTCCGAGTCCCTCGGTCCCTCAGTCCCTAAGTCCCTAGTCCCTAGTCCCTAAGTCCCTCAGTCCCTTAGTCCCTACCTTCACTCCCTTAACTCTCTCCCCGTCAACTGCAGGAAGACCGTCTCCAGGCTCGGCTCGGTGATCTTCAGGTCGCGCAGGCCGAAACCTGCGGCAGCCTGCACCAGTTCCGGCAAAAGACCGTCCGCTCGCGCCGCGATCACGCGCAGGCCGTCGTCGGTTCTCTCCGCCGAGTTCACATCGTCTCGCTGGCTCAGCCGCTCAATGACCTGGTCCATGTTCTCGCGCGACTTCAACTTCAGGTCGAAGACCGTGCGCGCGCCCAGGGTCTGCTTCAGCATCGCGGGCGAGCCCAGCGCCAGCACGCGGCCGTAATCGATGATCGCCAGCCGGTCAGAGAGCGCGTCGGCCTCTTCCATGTAGTGCGTGGTCAGCAGCACCGTGATGCCTTCTTTGCGCAGAGCCTCCACCGCGCCCCACATCGCCATCCGGCTCTGCGGATCGAGCCCGGCCGAAGGCTCGTCAAGGAACAGCACTGTAGGCCGATGCGCAATGGCGCGCGCTATCTGTACCCGCTGTGCCAATCCGCCTGACAGCTGTGCCGGATACACATCGCGCCGCTCGCTCAAGAGAAACTGCTCCAGCAGGTCCAGAGCCCGCGCCTTCGAATCCGAGTGCGAGAAGCCGAAGTAGCGGCAGTGGAAGTAGAGGTTCTCGTAAACGGTGAGCGAGCGGTCCAGGGTGTTGAACTGTGGCACCACGCCAATCAGCCGCCGCGCATGTGCCGGATGCTTGACTACGTCTATTCCCGCAATCCGCACCGTTCCCTTGGTCGGCAGCGACCTCGTAGTGGCAATCGAGATGGTGGTTGTCTTGCCCGCGCCGTTCGGCCCCAGCAGGCCGAAGATCTCTCCCTGCTGCAACTCGAGGTCGATTCCGTCCACCGCGACAACGCGCAGCTTCGATTCGTAAATTTTCGTCAGTTTTTCAATCTCGACGATCAATGCGGCTCACCAAGTGGGAAAGAAAGCGTAACGGCGTACATAGTCAAGATTAACGCATCGGGGTCGCCCGCTTTAGACTCGAACGAGGAGCGCGCGGAGATGTCCGTCGCTCTCAGGAGAACAAATGGACTACGTGAATCTCGGCAAAACTGGACTCAAAGTCTCCCGTATATGCCTCGGCTGCATGACCTATGGCGAGCCGGCCACCAGGCCGCTGCCCGGCCGGCATGCGTGGACGCTCCGGGAAGAGGAGAGCCAGCCTTACTTCAAGCAGGCACTTGATCTCGGCATTAATTTTTTCGATACGGCAAATGTCTACTCCAGCGGCGACAGCGAATCCGTCCTCGGGCGCTTTCTCAAAGCCAACACGCGGCGCGAAGCCGTCGTGATCGCAACCAAAGTTCAGGGCATGATGCGCGAGGAGCCAAACGGCAAAGGCCTCTCGCGCAAGGCCATTCTGTTCGAGCTCGACGAGAGCCTCCGACGCCTCCAGACCGATTACGTTGACCTCTACCAGATTCATCGCTGGGACAACGAAACCCCAATCGAGGAGACCCTCGAAGCGCTGCACGATGTGGTCAAGGCCGGCAAGGTTCGCTATATCGGCGCATCGTCAATGCACGCGTGGCAGTTCGCCAAGGCGCTCTATCTCGCCGACCTGCGTGGATGGACGCGATTCGTCTCCATGCAGAACCACTACAACCTCATCTACCGCGAAGAAGAACGCGAGATGATCGGGCTCTGCCAGTCGGAGGGCATCGGCGTCATTCCCTGGAGCCCTCTGGCCCGAGGCCGTCTGACCCGACCCTGGCAGAGCGAGAGCACCAGGCGAGCGGAAACCGACAACTTTGGCAATACCATGTACGCCCGCACCGAAGATGCCGATAAGAAGGTCGTAGCCCGCGTCGTGGAGTTGGCCGCGTCCCGCGGTGTGCCTCCCGCGCAGATCGCTCTGGCCTGGTTGCTCTCAAGGCCCGCGGTCACCGCGCCCATCGTCGGCGCAAGCAAGCCCCATCACCTTCAGGATGCCGTTGGCGCTCTCTCGGTTCAACTCACGCAGGAAGAGATCGCGTCGCTTGAGGAGCCTTACATCCCGCATCCGGTCCTCGGCCATAGTTAGTGTGGTGTTCCAAAAATTCTCACCATAATTGAATATGTCATTCTGAGTGAACGGGGTCCCCAGGCGTTTCAGGGACCCCAAAGAGCCGCGCTCTTAGGGGTAGGTCTGGGGGTGGTAAGCGAAGAATCCGCATTTTCTCCCCGTCCTCCTTTCGTCACGAACTTCAGACTCACCACACTAGCCCCCGAATCGCCTAACACTTTGAGGTTATTTAGAAGACCGCGCCTTCCAGCCGAAGATAGGATTATCTATACAGTGAAGGGAGCACGCCATCGCCACCGGACCCAACCTGCGATTAGGTGATCTGCTGATCCGGAGCAAACTGGTCACCGAAGAGGATGTGGCCAAGGCGCTGGAGCGTCAGTCCGTCCAGGGCGGCCGCCTGGGCACGCACCTGGTGGCCATCGGCGCAATCTCTCAGGCGGTGCTTGAGAACTTTCTCCGCCGCACTCCTGCCGAGCCCAAGGAGCTCCACGACACAGGCATCGACGAAACCGACCTGATGAGCCTGCTTTTGAAACTCATCTACGTCAACCGCCTCAAATCCGTCAGCCAGTTCGTACAGGGCATCAAGCTCCCTTACACGCTGGTCCACGACCTGGTCCAGATGGCCAATGACCGCACGCTGCTGCGCACGCTCAGCTCGCGCGAATCCGGCCACGTGGTTGACCCTGAATACACGCTTACCGAAGATGGCCGGCGCTGGACCATTGACGCGCTCCAGCGGGTGCGCTACGTAGGTCCCGCCCCGGTTCCCCTGGCCGATTTTATCGATCAGGTCAACCTGCAGAAGCCCACCAACGAACTCGTCACCATGGAGCGCCTCCGCAAGGCCATTCAAGCGTTTACCTTCGACGATGCCATGCTGGAGCAGTGCGGCCCGGCACTGAACTCCGGGCGCGCCATGCTCCTCTACGGGCCGCCCGGCAATGGAAAATCCTCCATCGCCAACTGCATGGCCAGCGTCTTCTCCGACATTATTTACGTGCCCTACGCCATCAGTGTCGAGGGCCAGATCATCAGCTTCCACGACTCCCGCATCCACGTTCCGCTCACCGCCGCTGAGGTCAAAGAGAACGAGGCAATCTCTCTCACCCGCTCAGAGAACTTCGACACTCGCTGGGTTCCGTGCAAACGCCCCTTCGTCATCACCGGCGGCGAGCTCACTCTGGATATGCTCGATCTTCGCTACGACGAGAACGCGCATTTCTACGAAGCCCCGCTGCACATGAAGGCCCTGGGCGGTTGCTTCATCATCGACGACTTCGGCCGCCAGCTCGTCAGCCCCACCCATCTGCTGAATCGCTGGATTGTGCCCCTGGAAAATCGCGTCGATTACATGAAGCTCAATACCGGCAAAACCTTCAGCATCCCCTTCGAGGCGCTGATCATCTTTTCAACCAACCTGGAGCCTGAAGACCTGATGGACCCGGCCTTCCTTCGCCGCCTTCCTTACAAGATCGAGGTAGGATCGCCCAGCGTCGACAACTACAGGCGCATCTTCGAGAAGGAGTGCGCGCGCAATGGGTTGACTTTGCCTGACGGCGCTTTTGACGCCATCGTCACCAAGCTAAAAAAAGACAAGGGCCTCGATCTGGCCGCCTATCAACCCCGCTTCATCGTCGATCAGGTGGTGGCAACCTGCAAGTTCCTGAACCAACCACCGCACTTCGAACCCAGGTACATCGAATACGCGCTCAGCAATCTCCGCGTAAACCGCACCGCCCCGCCAGCGCCCGCGCCTTCCAGCCGCGCCTGACCGCGTGGCCAATCAATTCCCTGTTGCTGCATAGCAAGTCGTACTGCCGTGGCAAGAGCTGGGTGCCCCTGTCTGAGCCACAAAAATCTGGGTGGCCCTCGTTGCGTCTTCATTCTCGCGGTTAGGTTGGGATCGCGGGTAGCCCATTTCTCGCTTCAGAGATACGGAAATGCAGGCCGACAGCAGCGTGCCCCAAACCCTGCTCTTGACCTGTGGTGCGGACTCCGTACCCCGTCAGTTTCCGATTGTTCCTGGTACTCGAATGCGGGTAAAATGAGAGCTCTGTGTGGCGACTATGCCTGCATCATTGCCTTTGAATACACATCTGCAACGGGCGCGTGAAGAAGCCACTGAGGCCGATCTCCGTAACCGTGTCTTAGCCAGCCTCGCGGAAATGCTTGCACGGGAATTTGGATTTCGGATCGGCAAGCAGCATCAGCAGCAACAACAGCAGCAGCAACAACAGTGGGGGAATTTTCCAAGATCCGAGATACGCGAGTTTCTCGAAAGGCGCGTCGCGTCCTGGCCAGCGGAAATGAGGCAATACCTCTTCGCGCACCTGGACGAGATCTTCCAGGCGGAGCAACAGCAGCAGCAACAGCAACAACAGCAGCAACAACAACAACAGCAACAGCAGCAACAACAACAACAGCAACAGCAGCAACAACAACAGCAACAATCCTTCGTTGGATTCCTTTTCGAACAACTCCAGTACCGATTGGGGCTGGCGCAGGAGGAGGCGCATCGTAAGGACAGGAGGTTGAAAGTTATTGGTGAAGTCGCCGAACGGCAGGGCGCTCCAGAGTTGGAACCCAGCGAAGTGGTAACCGATCCGGTCCGCTTCGCGGTCTACGGACCGCAACGCATCGCGGTCAACGTCCCCTTCAAACTAGATGTCTGGGCCTTTCTCGGCGAGCAGAAGGAGAAAGTTGATGATCTCGCCCTGAGAATGGGAGAGTCGTGCGCCGGCGATGACGCCGAGGGGAGAGTGGTCCAGGCCAGCGAGCTCGCCATCTTCGTTCAATCTCCCTTTCTGGATATTTCCAATCCGGTAAAACCCCTCACATGGCATGGACAGGCGACCGTAGAATCCTTTGACTGCCGCTTGCATGCCGATTCGCGGCATCCGGGCCTCCGCGTCTACGGAAAGGTCGTAGTGACTCTGCATGGCCTGCTGCTCGTGGAAATTCGGTTTGAGCTTCTCGTCGCCGCCGCTGCGGAGCCGGCACGTGGAGCGGTCTCGTACAGCGCCACGAGGCCGCGGGCAGCCTTCGCATCGTATGCAAGCGTAGACAGAATTAACGTGATCCGCAGTGTGCAGGGAATCATGAAAGGCGCGCCGGACCTGGACATCTTTCTGGATGTAGACACGCTCCGCTCGGGCGACAACTGGGAGGAGAAGATCTTGGCTTTTATATCCACCAGCGATATCCTTTATCTCTTCTGGTCCAGGGCAGCCTCCCAATCGGAGTGGGTTAGCCGTGAATGGCATCTGGGACTGCGCCAAAAGGGCATTGACTTCATCGATCCATTTCCGCTCGAAAGTCCGGAGATTGTGCCGCCGCCTGCTGAACTAAGGGCACTCCATTTCAATGACCGCTATCTGATCCAGATCCTGGCCCAACAACAGATCGATATGATCAAGGCGGCGGGTGGCGCACCCTAGTTCTTCCGATCTTGATAACACCACCACCGTGGGTTCCCCGTCCTTGACGTGTTTCTTGCGCCAAGGGCGGGCCGGGTGACCCCATACCTGAATTCTCAGACC
>Ga0181516_10003154_pt1 | contig 11222 bp, 10 predicted proteins | sample PEATcosm2014_Bin_25_FD_121104 | JGI IMG/M metagenome (GOLD analysis project Ga0181516, IMG submission 121104) | Peatland microbial communities from MTU Mesocosm Facility, Houghton, MI, USA - PEATcosm2014_Bin01_10_metaG | ecosystem: Environmental > Terrestrial > Soil > Wetlands > Peat | place...
ACGATGGAGACGTTGGGGGTGGGCACGCGCATGGAGAAGCCATCGAGCTTTCCGGCGGTCTCGGGGATGACGAGCTTAAGGGCCTTGGCGGCGCCGGTGGAGCTGGGGATCATGCTGAGGGCGGCGGCGCGGGCGCGGCGGAGGTCCTTGTGCGGGAAGTCGAGGATGACCTGATCGTTGGTGTAGCTATGAATGGTGGTCATGATGCCGCTGACGATGCCGAATTCCTTGAGGAGGACCTTGACGACGGGAGCGAGGCAGTTGGTGGTGCAGCTGGCGTTGGAGATGATGTTGTGCTTGGCGGCTTCGTACTTGTCCTGATTGACGCCGAGAACGAGGGTGATGTCTTCGTTGGTTGCCGGGGCGGAGATGATGACCTTCTTGACCGTGGGTCCGAGGTGGGCCTTGGCAACGTTGGCATCGGTAAAGCGGCCAGTGGACTCGATGACGATCTGCGCGCCAACGGAAGCCCAGTCGAGCTTGGCGGGATCCTTCTCGGCGAAGACCTTGATCTTCTTGCCGTCAACGGAGATGTAGTCATCGACAGCCTTGATCTCGTTGGGGATGTTGCCCATGACGGAGTCATACTTGAGCAGGTGGGCCAGCGTAGCGGGGCTGGTCAAGTCGTTGACTGCGACGAATTCGATTTCAGGATTGCCAAGCGCGGCGCGCAAAACGTTGCGGCCAATCCGGCCGAAGCCGTTGATACCAACCTTAACTGCCATGTGCGGATTCTCCTTCGGAATCGGTGATGCGTGGTTGAGCTATCTTCAAGCTTGTTCCAGCTCATTCAACCCTGAAGCCAATGCAAGCTTGTTTACAAACTTGTTCGAACTAAAACTCACAGGTTCGAACCAATTTGAACTTTGTGTGTCTGGTGGCTGGAAGCTTCCCAGCGGGCAATTCACCAAACCCCTGATCGTAACATTTTAAGTCAGCGGGGACGGGCAAAACTCCCGTTCGTCGCCCGTTTTGCTCGAAGCGACCCCTTAGCGATAGTGTGCCTTTCCCGATACAGGATCGTATGTGACGGAGTGCACAGCATTTGCAGCGGGCTGAGGAAGTATGGTATCCCGGTATCAATACGTTCGCGCTGAAGGCGGCATGAGAAGACGCTCAAGACATACCCCCAATACCTCCGAATCCACCGGCAAAATCGGCCAGGAACTCCCATCGAATCAACCAGCTCCGCTGGTGCCTTTCTATCCGGACGAGGCTCCGGCGCCGGCCCAGCCGCCGCGGACGCCCCGGGCGCAGGAGGCGGCGCGGCGGCCGGCTGAACAGCGGCCCGCACAGCAGCCGCCTGTGCAGGCCAAACCGGCGCGTCCGGAACGGCCGGCACGGCAGGAATTCCGGGCCAAACCGGAATGGAACGAGCCGGCGGACTCTGGCCGGTTTGAGCTTGAAACACAGCCGGAGATGCCGTCCGTGGCTCCGCCGGAGCCTCAAGCGGCAGATCGGTCACCCGAGGCTCCCAGGGGCTACGTGGTGCTGGCGATCGGGCTGCCGGGATCGGGCAAAACGACCTGGTTTCGCCGCCGCGGGGTGACGCCGCTGTCAAGCGATCTGCTGCGGAACATTCTCTTCGACGATGTGGAGGAGCAGCGCTACCAGGGGCTGGTGTTCTCGACGCTGCGGTCGCTGCTGCGGGCGCGGCTGATTGCGCGCATGCCGTGGAATTACGTGGACGCGACGAATTTGTCGATTCACGAGCGGCGGCAGTGGATCAAGATGTCGAAGAGTTTTGGGTACGAAGTGCAGGCGGTGTTTTTCGATGTGCCGCTGGACGTGTGCCTGGAGCGGAACAGCAAGCGCGACCGCTCGGTGAGCGAAGACGTGATGCGCAAGATGGCGGAGAAGCTGAAGCCGCCGGTGTTTGAAGAGGGGTTTGCGAAGATCACGGTGGTAAGGGTGAAGAGCGCGGGGTAGGGAGTGAGAGGGCATGTTCACGGCGCTTTTTGGCTGACATTTGCGACGGTTCTTCTGGTGTCGTGCCGGCAACCGCCCCTCTCAAGTGAAGCAGAACAGTCGCGTTTGCACGTTGCGGAAAATCGCAGGCCAAGCCCGGAGGAGGAATCCTGCCGGGCTTTTGTGCAGAAATTCTATGACTGGTATTGGAACCAGTTTGCAGATCGGGCAGCGGACCCCAAATTCGATCTGCATCAACTGCATTGGTACGACGACGCCTTGCAGCTGAAACCTGCGGTGCTGAGCCCTGAGTTGGTGAGGCTGATTGGGAAAGATGAAGCAGCCTCAAAGGCGGCCGGTGGCGATATTGTCAATCTGGATTTCGATCCTTTCCTGGCAAGTCAGGACGCGCAAGGAAAGTACGAGGTTCAGAACGCAGTTGTTCGCGGGAATGTCTGCGATGTCACGATGAAAGCGCGGGGCAACGTTCGTCCAGAACTGAGAAAAAGCAGCGACGGCTGGATGTTCGTCAATTTTCATTACAAGCACTTTTCGGAAGACGGGAAGACGAGAGAATTTCCCGACGACGATTTGATCCAAATCTTGAGCCGGTAATAACCGGCCACTCGCGTCTGAGCGACGAAGGGAGCCTCGATGAGCAACCCTCCCGTTTCCATTGAACCGTGGATGAGCGGGACGCATGGCGATGTGCCGGTGGTGGGACGGGCTGTGCTGCATGCGCTGGACCTGGCGCTCGACGACCTTGCCAAATGGACCGAGGGGCTGACGGATGCCGAGGCGCATGCGCGTCCGCTGGGGCTGCCTTCGATCGCTTTCCATCTGCGGCATATTGCGCGGTCGGTGGACCGGTTGTTGAGCTACGCGGAAGGGAAGCAGCTCTCGGCGGAACAGTTGGCGGCGTTGAAGGCCGAGCAGGCGGGCGAAGAGACTTTGGCTAAGCTGATGGCCGAGGTGGAGACTTCGTTCAGCAACGCGGCAGGGCGGTTGCGGGTGCTGGCTACGGCGGATTTGGAGACGGCGCGCGGGGTGGGGCGGAAGCAGTTGCCGACGTCGATCGGCGGGGCCCTGATCCATGTGGCCGACCATACGCAGAGGCACGTGGGGCAGGTGGTGACCACGGCGAAAGTGCTCAAGGCATTGCGGAAATAGCGGTCCGCGCCCCCAATGAGCAAAAGGGGGAGGTTCGCATTCCCTCAGGGGCTAAAGCCCTCTTGGTTTTGCAGGTTCTACGTACGGGCTGAAGCCCGTACCCTTCAAGCTGAAGCCGGTACTCTTCAAAACGCAGAGGCACGTGGGGCAGGTGGTGACCACGGCGAAAGTGCTCAGGGCATTGCGGAAATAGCGGTCCGCGCCCCCAATGGGCAAAAGGGGCAGGTTCGCATTCCCTCAGGGGCTAAAGCCCTCTTGATTTTGCAGGTTCTACGTACGGGCTGAAGCCCGTACCCTTCAAGGCCGAAGCCCGTACTCTTCAAAGCCGAAGCCCGTACTCTTCAAAGTTGAAGCCGGTAACCTTCAAATCTGAAGCCCGTACCCTTCAAAGCTGAAGCCCGTACCCTTCAAGGCTGAAGCCGGTACTCTTCAAAGCCGAAGCCCGTACTCTTCAAAGTTGAAGCCGGTAACCTTCAAAGCTGAAGCCCGTACTCTTCAAAGCTGAAGCCCGTACCCTTCAAAGCGGATAAGTTATCTGTGCTCGAGACACGCCGCAAGCTTTGGGATTCCTGCGGGCGGGCGGGCTCGATGCGGCTGCGCCCGCTGCGTTTTGCTTGGGCCTGAGCGCCTTGTGCGAGCCTGCAAATTCCTTTACATAGGGCAAGGAGAACCTCGGCCCCTGGTTCGTATAATGGTGACCATGAAAGCTATCGCGTTGGTCGTTTGTTTGTCTGCGAGTCTTCTGCTTAACGCTCAGGGGCAGCCTGCAAAAAGCACTGCCGCCAGGAGTTCCGCTGCAAAGCCCGGCGCCGGGCACACTGCAGGGCCGCGTCCATCGCTGCTGGTTCCCGCATCGCTGAAGGCGAAGGCGCCGGCGGTGTTCAAGGCGAGGTTCACCACTACGGGCGGCGACTTTGTTGTGGAGGTTCATCGCGAGTGGGCGCCGCTGGGCGCAGATCGCTTCTACAATCTTGTGCGCTACGGCTACTTCACCAACGCGTCGTTTTTCCGCGTGGTGCCGGGGTTCGTGGTGCAGTTTGGGCTGAGCGCCGACCCGGCGGTGAATGCGGTGTGGAGCAACGCCAAGATCCAGGACGACCCGGTGATCCAGAGCAACAAGCGGGGGAACCTGGTGTTTGCGACCGCGGGGCCGAATACGCGCACCACGCAGCTCTTTATCAACTACGGCGACAATGAACGGCTGGACGGGATGGGTTTTGCGCCGTTCGGGAGCGTGGTTGAGGGGATGGACGTGGTGGACCGTATTTTTTCCGGCTACCGGGAGAACCCGCGGCAGGATCTGATCACCAGCCAGGGAGACGCTTACATCAAGGCGAATTTTCCGAAGATCGACAAGATCAAGCTGGCGAAGATTGTGCCTCCGGTGGCTGTGGCGGGAGCAAAGCCTGGTGCGGGGACGAAGCCGGCTGCAGCGACGAAGGCGGCCGCCCAACCTGCCGTGCACCAGTAAGGTTCGTGCACGGCCCCCGCGGTTCCGTGCACACGCGTGTCCTTGAGCACTTTCCAATCTCCAGGTCTCGTCGTAGGCTGATCTCGTGCTTCGTCTCCAGACAGTCGAGTCCGGACGGTAGCCGTAGCTGTCCTCGAGGAGAGTCCGTTGCCGCAAAGCCCAATCGCTGCTTCCGGATACGCTGACCGTTTCCGCTGCATTGGCAGCGCCTGCGAGGACACCTGTTGCTCCGCCTTCACCGTTCCCATCGATCGAACCACGTTTGAAAAGTACCGGGCCCTCGCGCCCAGCCCGCTTCGCGCCTTGCTCGACGCGAACATTTTGCTCACTGAGGATGCCGGCATCCAGGGGATCAAGCCCAGTCCCTCCGTTTTTGCCGTCATCCGCATGACACCGGCCAACCAGTGCCCCATGCTTTCGCCGGACAAACTTTGCCGCATCCAGACAGAACAGGGCCACGAATTCCTCTCCCACATCTGTGCCACCTACCCCCGCATTGTCTACAACTTCGACGGCATGGAGGAGAAGGCGCTCACCCTCTCTTGCCCCGAAGCCGCGCGACTGGTGCTGCTGACGCCAGACTTGTTCAACTCCTTCAAGCCTCCCTCGACCCGAGAAGATTCTGGACCACCGATCCAAGGCGTGCAGGACGGCCGGAACTCCCTGCTTTCTGCATGGCTCCGCCCCATTCGCCATGCCGTTCTCTCTCTGGTGCGGAATCGTACTTACCCGCTGTGGCAAAGGATATTTTTGCTCGGAGTCCTTTGCCGCCGCCTGGACTCCATTGCGCAGGGAGAGATTGCCCGCGGCGTTCCCGCGTTTCTCGCCGATTTTGAAGCGACGGTCGCTGCCGGCGCGTTGCTCCCCGCCATGGCGACCCTACCCTACGACGGCCCGGCCCAAATGGACGCAGTCCTCCGGCTGGCCGGCATGATGCTGCGCCGTTCCAACATCACGCCGCGCTTTGTCGAATGCATCGAAGCCTTCAAAACCGGAATCGGCAACGGCCCCGGGGCGACCCTTGAAAGCCTCACTTCGAACTATGCCTTCGCCCATGATCGTTTTTACGCACCGTTCTTCGACCGTCACCCTTACATTCTGGAGAATCTTCTCATCAACACCATTCTCCGCTGCCAGTTTCCATTTGGCCGCCCGCCCGCACACATGCAAGCCGATCCGGCCGACGCCGAACCGCCCACAACCATGACGCGCGAGTTCGCGCTGCTGACCGCTCAATTTGCCTTGGTGAAGGGGTTGTTGATTGGAGTAGCCGGATGCCACCGGGAGGGTTTCTCCGCAGCGCACGTCGTCCACACCGTGCAGGCCGCGAGCAAGCACTTCGAACATCATCCCGAGTTTCTCAAGATGGCCCACGCGCTTCTGGTCGAGTGCCAGTTGGATGGCGCGCGCGGCCTGGCCGTTCTGCTGAGGAACGCAGCGCAGCACGCACCCATTCCGCCATTTCAGGAAAAACGCGTCCCGGTTCCGCAAGCCGGAACACCTGTTTAGCCGAAGAAACGTCGGTTTCCATCAAGTTTTCAGGCCCGTACGCCACCAGCGCATCGGCGCGGCTCAGGAACGGCGCGAAGGATGCCTTGGGCAGCGTTTCGGCGCCGTCGTGTGCTGTACTCAGGATCGCGAGGCACAGGTCGGCCGCAAGAATCTCCCCCACGCGGTTCGACTCAAAAATGACATGGGCCTGCGGCCCCAGCCGGGCGGCAAGCTCGGCGATGCGCTGCCCAAGTTCCTCCTCTGAGGCTGTAACCAACAGGGCGCGGCGCGCCCCCGCCGCAAGGAACCGCTGCGTATCGGTCCAAGGCCGGCTGGAGGCGAACGTTCCGGTATCTTCCCAGATGGCCATGTGCTCGCCGTGTCCGTGGCTGGTGACCTTGACGGCGGCAAATTGAAACCCTGGAAGCGCACGGAGCAGACCGCAGACCAGCGCGGTTTTCCCCGCGGCGCGACCGCCGGCGCCGACGACGACGATCGCCATAGGTTCCTCCGGTTCTGTGACGCCTAGAGCTTTCCAACGATTTTGCAGGACGATTTATTCGCCGCTTTCGCGGCTGCGCCGTTTCGCCAACCGCCCCAGCACTGCCAGTTCGCGCAGCACCTGCTTGAGCGGCCGCGCCGGGGTGCCCCACAACACGGTTCCTGGCTTCAATCCCTCATTGGTGACGGTCTTGCCGCTCAGCACGCCCGCCTGGCCGCCCAGGATCACGCCTGGGCCCACGTGGGCGTGGTCTCCAATGCCGACCTGGCCGGCGATCACCGCCCCATTGCCGACGGTCGACGAGCCCGAAATGCCGGTCAGGGCCACCAGGATCACGTCCTCGCCAATTTCGCAATTGTGGCCCACATGCACCAGGTTGTCGATCTTGGTTCCCCGGCCAATTCTTGTTTCCTTCAGCGCCCCGCGGTCGATGGTGGAGTTGGCCCCAATCTCCACATCGTCTCCGATGGCCAGCGTTCCCTGCTGCGGAAATTGGGTGTACGCCCCGGTGGCAGCATCCCGCACGTAGCCGAAACCGTCTGCCCCCAGTACTGCCCCGGCATGAACCACCACGCGATCGCCGAGCGTCGTGCCCGGATAGATCGTGACGCGCGGAAAGATGTGGCAGTCTGCCCCGATACGCACCCCACGACCGATGACGGTGCCCGCCTCGATCCGTGTTCCTGCCCCAATCACGGCCGCCGCCTCGACCACCGCACAGGCCCCCACGGTCACGTTTTCGCCGAGTTGAACGCCTTCCCCAAGCTCCGCGCTGGAATGCACGCCGTTGACCGGTAACGCCAGCTTCAGCAATGCGGCCGCCTGGGCGAACCAGAGTCGCGGCTGCCTTGTCTCCACAACGCACTTTCTCGCCCCGGCAACCGCGCTGCCACCGCGCACCACAACGGCGCCTGCGCTACTATCCAAGGCCGCCGCAGCCGAGGCATCGTCTTCCGCAAACACCAGGTCGGCTGGACCGGCCCTCTCGACCGAGTTCACGCCCTCCAGCACGCATTCCGGGCTCCCCGCAACCAGCGTCCCGCCCAATCGCTCCACCAGTTCGCCCAGTGTCATCGCACTTCTCCCTGGCGCTTCGCCATCCTCAGTAGATCTTCGTCTCGCCCGCCGGCCGCGTTTTCCAGCGCCGGTGAATCCAGAGCCACTGGTCCGGGTACCGCCGAATCCAGCTTTCGAGAGTATCGTTGCATGTTTGCGTGGCCGCCAGGATATCGGTCTCCGCATCGCCGGTTTTCTTGAATTCAAGCTCGGGACCAAAGTGCAGCACGTAGCGCCCCTCGCCCGGTTCCCACAGCATGAAGCCGGGCATGACCGCCGCGCCGGTCTTCAGGGCGACGCGCGCCAAGCCTGAAGCCGTGCACGCCGACACGCCAAAAAACCGCACAAACACACCCTGCGGCGGGGTCATGTTGGTGTCCATCAGGATGCCCACGGCTTCGCCCGCGTGCATTGCCGTCAGCAACCCGCGCGCAAAGTCGTTCTTGGGCAGAACCTTGTTGCCGTGCATGCAGCGGATGCGGTTGACGAACTCGTCAAGAAGCCGGTTGTCGAGAGGCCGGATGACCATGCCCATGGGATGGCCCATCAAGGAGTGGTAAAAGCTGGAAAGCTCCCACGCGCCCAGGTGACCGGTAAGCACCAGCACGCCCTTGCCGCGCTGCTGCGCCGCAACAAAGTGATCCAGCCCCTCGGTTCCGATCCAGCCGCGCGTATTACCGGCGGTGTACCGAGGCATGCGGCAAAACTCAACCAGTTGCCAGCCAAGATGGCGAAAGACCCGCCGCAGAATCCCTGCCCGTTCCGTGGCGGAAAGTTGCGGCAGCGCCATGGCAAGGTTGCGCTCGCCTACCCGGCGCAGGCGGCCCAGCACGTGATACACGCTCCAAGCCAGCATCCCCGCCAGCAGTCGTGCGCATCCTCGCGGCATCCGGCCCAGGCTGCGCGCCACCGCGAGCACCAGCCAATACTCGATCTTCCGCTGCATCTTCAAAGGCAAAGATCAAGTGTATTCCACCGCCCCCGGTTCGCTCCCCAGGGAACGAAAAAGGCGGCCCGCCGTTCGCCGGACCGCCCCTGTCTCCGCCATCGCAGAGTGCGACTACTCGTGATGCTTGGCCTCGATAAAGTAGCGCGCAACTCCCTTCACAAAGGGGACTGCGCCGGCCGGCACGTCTACGTTCCCTTTGAGAATGTTCTCAAAGGTCTGCGGTTGGCGATAGTAGACCTCGGTGTCATCCGAGTTCTGGCTTACGCTGGTGCCGTCCAGGTCGATGCCGGCAAACAGGCCCTTGCTGCGCGAGTAGGTGAGCAGCTCGGCGTTCATCTTCCAGTCGGTCGAAGCTTCACCGTGCCGCCCGACCGGGCCGGCGGAGGCCGAGGCATCGGCGCCAATTTTGAATTTGCTCTTGAGCAAATCCTGGAAGCCGCGATCGTTGACCGCCACCAGCACCAGGTCGGTGGACTGGCCGCCAATCTGCAGTCCCCACGAGCCGCCCGCCATGCGGATAAACACTGGAGCGCTCCAGCCGTGGCCGGTGCGGCAGGTTACCACTCCCTGGCCATATTGCGCGCCAAAGACAAACGCCCCCTTGATCATCCCGGGCACAACGCCGACACAGGTTGCCCGTTCCAGGATGTTCAACGGGATGCTGCGATCGCCGGCGCCCATCACCTGGTCAAGGACAACCTTGGCCGCGTCGATGCGTGCCTGCAAGTCTCCGCGCGAGGAGCCGGCGTAAGCGGAGCACGTAATCATGAAACAAAGGCAGATGGAAGCGATTGATCTCTTCATCTCAGTTCCTTTCCGCTCCCAGGCCGAACCTGGAGCGGCTGGTTGGATTCAAAAGAAGCGGGGAAGCTGCGTCTCGATCGACTTTTGGTCAACATCCACAAAGCACGGATCTTCAGAGCCGAGCCCAGCGGTGCTACCTTGAATCAGCCTACAACATGCCGTCTGGAAACGCATGAGCAGGCAATGTAAACCTTCGCGCCGGGAAGACGTCTTTCGATCGACAGCTGCATCGGAAAACACGACGCTTTCGCCCAAAACATCGGCAGCCAAAGCGCATGTTTCCTGGATTGAATGGGGGAGGCGAAAAACGCGGCTGGACGGTGGCGGCCTTACCGGAGAAAAAAAGAGGAGTTCTCAGGATTCACGTTGAACATGCTCCCTGAGAACTCCTTTCCCCAGATCTGCGTTGTTTCTGTTAATGAGTCTGTGGAAATCTCCAGGTTCCGACAAGATTACGTAAGGAGTGTGGATTTAAGTAACCGGGTATATTGACAAATTAGTAACTCCAACGGAATACCCCGCCGCTGAGGCTTCGGAGAACACGGTTCGCACCCCTCCGTTAGTCCGGCCCGCTGCCGGGAACCAGCGACTGGCTCAGCGCCCGCATGGAAAGTCCAATGCGATTGTCGGCTCCGGTCTTGCGCATCAGCCGTCCCACGTGGGCTTTCACCGTGCGCTCCTCGATGCCAAGCTGCTCGGCGATCTCCCGATTGGAACATGCGGTCAAAATCAGTTCCAGAACCTGGCTCTCGCGGTCGGTGAGGCGCAGTTCGACCTTGGCAGGAGCAGGCAAAGCAGGAGACGCCAGCAGCCGATCGATCAGAGACGAGAGCAATCTCCGCGGCGCCCAGATGGAACCAGCGGTCACCACGTCGATTGCCTGCCGCACCTGTTCCGGGCCGGCGTCCTCATCCACATACGCCCGCGCCCCGGCAACGATCGCATTGATCACCAACTCGTCGTCGTGCGGCGGGCCGATTACGATCGATCGCACATCCGGCCGTGCCCGGCGAATGATCTCCAGAGACTGCAAACGATCTGGCGAAGAGTTCAAATCGAAAACCAGGTATTCGATGCTGGAACAGGCGAGCAGTTCGACCAGCGTTCCGATGACTGGAACCGGCTGAGCGCGGCTTTCGCCCACTCGCACCTCGAAGACACTGGAAAGTCCTGCCATGCGGATCGGTTCATCGGCTACCAATCCGATTCTGATTTCCCTCAGACTATGAATCCCGCACCTCCAGCCTGTTTGCAGGCCGCCTATCTCTCGTGGCCCAAATCCGTCATTGAGAGCGCGTCCTCACCCATCACAAACGGCGGTAAAACACTTGCGTCGATAGCACCGATGAACGAGTCACAGCTTGGGCAGAACGATCCCCTGTTGCTTTTGGTACTTTCCATTGCGATCGGCATAGCTCGTTTCGCAGGCCTCGTCACCCTGGAAAAAGAGAATCTGGCACAACCCTTCGTTGGCGTAGATCTTGGCCGGCAGAGGCGTGGTGTTCGAGATCTCGAGCGTGACAAACCCCTCCCACTCCGGCTCAAATGGGGTCACATTTACTATGATCCCGCAGCGGGCATACGTCGACTTGCCGACACATATCGTCAGCACGTCGCGAGGAATTCTGAAATACTCCACCGACCGTGCAAGAGCAAATGAGTTCGGCGGCACAAAGATCGACTCCGCCTGCATCGAGACGAAGGAGCGCTCGTCGAACGCCTTGGGGTCGATCATCGCGCTGTTGACGTTGGTAAAGATTTTGAATTCGTCCGAGACCCTGAGATCGTAGCCAAAGGATGAGAGACCATACGAGATTACGCCAGCCCTCACCTGCTTTTCGCTGAACGGCTCAATCATCCGGTGGGTCAGG
>Ga0181516_10003156_pt1 | contig 11220 bp, 11 predicted proteins | sample PEATcosm2014_Bin_25_FD_121104 | JGI IMG/M metagenome (GOLD analysis project Ga0181516, IMG submission 121104) | Peatland microbial communities from MTU Mesocosm Facility, Houghton, MI, USA - PEATcosm2014_Bin01_10_metaG | ecosystem: Environmental > Terrestrial > Soil > Wetlands > Peat | place...
ACACGGCGGCACAGAGAGCGGAAATTGTGCTGCGCAACGGTGTAGTCCTTCCGGAGAAGAAAAAGGTAACGCCCGGGCGCAAGCCAGCGGCGGCGCACCACGCAACAACGCACTGAGGCTGCAAGGAACTGGGACAATCGAACGGCCTGGGTTAACGCGGGGCAACCTTACCAAAGGTTGCCCCCTTTGTTTGCGCATAGAACTCGAGGCGCCAGCGCCGATGGTAGTCTGAATTCAGCATGATTCGATGCGTACTCCCCACCCGCTTGTTGACTGCACTTTGTGTTGCGTCGTTGTGTGCATTGCTGAGAGCACAGACGCCGGACGATAGCTCGGCTCTGCCCGGAAAGCACGTGAGGGATGTGCCGCAGGCGGTGGCGGCGACGCCGTTCAAACCGGATGCAGTGAAGGACCAGGGGCAGGAGATCGAATTCCGCAAAGTGGATGAGATGACACAGAGCGACCGGCTGCTGGTGGCCAATGCGGAGTCGTCGATTGCCGAGCATGCGGGGTTAAACGGGCTTGCATTTGAGCAAGGGAACTGGACCTATCAGCAGGTGGTGTGCCCGGCGCTGCCCCATCATCTTTTTCTGCAGTACAGGCGCAATAATGGCGCGGGCGACGAGACCGTGTTTTCAGCATCGATCCCAAGGGATGGCGACGGAAGGGTGCGCATCATTCCCATTCTGAAGCGGGGATACTCGCTGTTTTCGCCGGCGCCGATCAATGCGCTGACGATATCGGCGTTCAACCACATTCGCGCCGAGGAACCGGAAGAGCAACGCGCGACGGGCTGGCTGGGAAATGCGCTGTGCTATGCGGCGCTGGCGGGCGGGCACCCGCACCTTGAACCGCCGGATGCGGAGCCGGAACCGGGAAAGCCGGTGGCGGCGATGACGGCGATGCTGGACGTTGAGGTGAAGGGCGGGGAGACGATCAAGTTTGCGGATGCGTCGGCCACTCCCAAGCCGATGGAATGGACGATGACGTTTGCCAAGGACGGCAAGCTGATGAAGGCGACGCACACGGTCGCGCAGATGTACGCCGAGAAGCCCGTTTCCAAGGACTCGCCGGTGCGGTCAGAGAAGCAGGTGCCGCAATAGAGACAGACGACAGAAAACAGACGACAGAAAACAGAAAACAGAAAACAGAAAACAGAAAACAGAAAACAGAAAACAGAAAAACGGGCTGGAGGGACGCGGCCGGGCGGCGAGTGTCTGATCTGTAGAATGGCTATTCGCCGAGCATGATGCGCTCGATGGATGAAGCGCGGCCGGTGGCGGGGTCGCAGACGACGAGGGTCGCGCACATCTTGGGATTTCCCTTGGCGGCCTCGAATTTGGCGGGCAGGCCGGTGAGGAACCGCTGCAGCACGAGATCTTTTTCGACGCCGATGACACTGTCATAGGGGCCGCTCATGCCCACATCGGTCTGGTAGGCGGTGCCGCAGGGGAGCAGGCGCTCGTCGGCCGTGGGAACGTGCGTGTGGGTGCCGAGGACGGCGGTGACACGTCCGTCGAGGTGCCAGCCCATCGCCACTTTTTCGCTGGTGGCCTCGGCGTGGAAATCGACAACGATGACTTTGGCCTTGATGCCGGCGAGCAAATCGGTGGCGGCGTTGAAGGGATCGTTGGTGCCGCTCATGAAGACACGGCCCATGAGGTTGACGACGGCGTAAGGCGTTCCTTTGTTCGGACCGTCGGCGATGGTTCCCTCGTAGACGCCGTAGCCGGGCAGGCCGGGCTGCATGTTGGCGGGGCGCAGGATGCGGCGGGCGCGCTCGTGGCTGTCAGCGGGGACGGACTTGAGATAGTCCATGAGCTCGCGCTTGTCCCAGACGTGGTTGCCGGTGGTCATCGCGTCAGCGCCGAGATCGAAGAGGTCGTCGGCGATCTGGGGGGTGACGCCGAAGCCGCCGGCTGCGTTCTCGACATTCATGATGAGCAGGTCGACGTGGCGCGACTGGCGGACGTGGCCGATGTGCTCGCGGACGATTTTGCGTCCCGCGCTGCCGAAGATGTCGCCGACGAAGAGGATGTTCATTGAACCCCAGTGGACAGTGAACAGTGGACAGTGGTCATGAACCGCTCGCCTCAGGTTCCTGATCCTTCTTCCCTGAATTTCGCATTAAGGGGAAGAGGATGACGTCGCGGATGGATTTGGAGCCGGTGAGAAGCATGACGAGGCGATCGATGCCGATGCCTTCGCCGCCGGTGGGGGGCAGGCCGTAGGCGAGGGCGCGGACGTAGTCCTCGTCCATCTGATGGGCTTCGTCGTCGCCGTGGGCGCGCTCGGCGAGCTGCTCTTCGAAACGCTTGTGCTGCTCGACGGGATCGTTGAGCTCGCTGAAGGCGTTGCCGAGCTCGAAGCCACCGGCGAAGAACTCGAAGCGTTCGACGTGGTCGGGGTCGTCGGGCTTCTGCTTGGAGAGGGGCGAGACGACGGTGGGGTAGTCGTAGATAATGGTGGGCTGGATGAGGTTGGGTTCTACAAAGCCCTCGAAGAGGTGATAGATCACCTTGCCGAGGGGATGTCCTTCTCGAAGCTCGTAATGGGCTGTCCCAAGGAGCTTTGTTTCGATTGCGAATTTCTGCTGCGATGGGTCATAAGGTCCAGGGGTGACGGTGCCGTCATTCCCTATTTTGGAGAGGTTGTACTGCGCGGTGTCCACTAGTGTACCGAGAGAGTCTTTGGAGTCAAAGTCTCCCATTCTTGGTCTTGTCCCAGCTTCCGTCAGCCACCACTTAATGATTGCTTCGCGCATGGTATAGCGTTGCCACTTGCCGAGGTCGATTTCGACATCGTTGAAGGTGGTGAGGGTGGTGCCGTTGACTTCGCGGGCGACGTATTCGATCAGCTCCTCGGTGAAGTCCATCAGGTCGTGGTAGTTTGCGTAGGCCTGGTAGAACTCGAGCATCGTGAATTCTGGATTGTGCTGGGTGCTGATGCCCTCGTTGCGGAAGTTGCGATTGATTTCATAAACGCGATCGAGGCCGCCGACGACGAGGCGCTTGAGGTAGAGCTCGGGCGCGATGCGCAGGAACAGGTCCATGTTGAGCGCGTTGTGGTGGGTGGTGAACGGGCGCGCGGCGGCGCCACCGGCGATCTGCTGCATCATGGGTGTTTCAACTTCAAGATAGCCGCGGGCGTCAAAAAACGTTCGCAGTGCGCGCAGGACTTTGGCGCGCTTGACGAAGACTTCGCGGGCGTCGAGGTTGGTGAAGAGGTCTACGTAGCGCTGGCGGTAGCGGAGCTCGACATCGGCGAGGCCGTGAAACTTCTCCGGCAGCGAGAGCATGGCCTTGGAGAGGAAGGTGAGGTGATCGACGTGGATGGTAAGTTCGCCGGTGCGGGTGCGAAAGAGATAGCCGGAGACGCCGATGTGGTCTCCAAGATCGAGGAGTTTGTAGAGAGCGAAGCCCTGTTCGCCGACGGCGTCGAGGCGGACATAGATCTGGAGGCGCTGGCCGTTTTGCTGGAGGGTCGCGAAACCAGCCTTGCCCTGGGCGCGGATGGCCATGATGCGGCCGGCTACGGCGACGGTGACGCGATTGGCCTCGAGGGCATCGGCGGTGGCGGCGTCGTATTGCGCGCGGACTTCGGGGATGGAGATCGCCTTCTCATCCTGAGAAACAGGGAAGCGATTGGGGTATTTGGCCTGGCCCAGAGCCTCAATCTGCTTCAATTTTTCCTGGCGGAGATTGAACAGATCGCGCTCAAACTCCGAATCGAACGGGATGTTGTTTGCAGTCATTTTGTTGTGTGCTCAAAAGGGAAGTATACCTGCTCGTCGGATGAGGCTGTATTCTGATGGTTGGTGGTTATGCCCTTCAATCGCCCTATCAAAGATGGCAAATCGCGCCCGGAGAAGCCGGTCGGACTGGATGCGGTGGTGCAGGCCGAGAAGATGATTCAGATTGCGATTCTACTGCCCTGTTCTGCGTTTATCGGGTGGCTGATCGGGGCATGGCTCGACAAGCATCTGCATCAGACGTGGATTGGATTTGCGGGGATTCTGTTTGGAGGATTCTCGGGGCTCTTCTACGTGGTGCGGCTGGCGCTGGCGGCGGAGAAAGCGTCGGACAAAAGCGGAGACACGGACAAGCAGGCATGACGGAAGAGAAGCCACCGGACGCGCCGCCGGACTCGCAAGCGGGATTTGAGCTGACCGATGAGGGACTGGAGCGGCTGCTTAAGCGGGCGATCAGGAACACGCTGATATTGGGGCTGACGCCGGCGGCGATTGTGCTTTTTGTGTCGGGATGGCGCAATGCGGCGATGCTGTTGAGCGGCACGGCGATCTCGGCGGCGAGCATTCTGGAATGGCGGCGTCTGATCCGGCTGATCAATGCCAAATTGGACAAGAAGAAGTCGCCCAAAAGCGGAATGGTCGCGGCGATTTTCTTTGTGTTCAGGCTCACGATATTTGCAGCGGTCATTTATGTTAGCCTGAAGTGTTTCAGGGGTTCAGTGCTGGCGGTTTTTTATGGCCTGAGTCTGGCAGTTGCGACTTTGGGATGGGAAGCGTTGCGTTTGCTGCGGGAATGAATCCCGATCAACCATTGAAACAGAAAGACTTAAGCCTCGATGCAGGGATCACTTGCGATCACACAGTTGTTGAATCACTGGTTTGGCGGCCTGGCGGCGGCGGCGATGCACATGGTGGGCGTGCAGGCCAATCCGGCGACGGCGATAGACGACGCCTTTGCGCTGGAGTTGCTGGTGGTGGTGGGCCTGATCGTCTTCTTTCTGATTGTGCGGCTGAGCCTGTCGGTGGAGAAGCCGAACCCGGCGCAACAGATTGCCGAGATGGTTCACGAGTTCACGGGCGGCCAGGGCGAACAGGTAATCGGTCACGGATATGAGCGGTTTCAGGCGTTCATCACGTGCATTTTGCTGTTTGTGGCGATCAACAATCTGCTGGGGCTGATTCCGGGAGTGGTGACGCCGACGAGCAAGCCGGTGGTTCCGCTGGGGATCGCGACGCTGACGTTTCTCTACTACAACTTTTACGGGCTGCGGGTGCACGGGCTGCTGGGATATCTGAAGACGTTTGCTGGGCCGGTGTGGTGGATGTCTCCGCTGCTGTTTCCGGTGGAGATCATTTCGCACCTGGCGCGCATGATGTCGCTCACGATTCGTCTTTACGCCAACATGCTGGCCAGCGACCTGCTGACTTTGATTTGCTTTTCGATGCTGCCCATCGCGGCGCCATCAATCTTTTTGGGATTGCACTTTGGCGTGGCGCTGATCCAGGCTTATGTGTTCATGCTGCTGACGACGATTTATCTGGCGATGGCGGTATCGCACGAGCACTAAGGGCAGCTATTAGCTTTTAGCTGTTAGCCTTGGCATTGCCGATTGCAAGGCGGCAGGTTTTTTGAGGATCTACGAGCTTAGGGTCAGTGGCCAGAAGCTCAATAAAGATTCCGCCGGAGAGCACTTCCGCTTCGGAGCAACGGAAGGCTGCAAGCGTGAGGGGGCCAAAGGAGTTTTCGGAGATTCAGCGTCTCGAAGGGTCGGAAACAAAGTCGACGCGACCAACAGGGAACGGCGACGTTGCACGAGCTGAAGATAACGCAGGATCGAAGGAAACCCCGGCACGGTGAGCCTCAACCACCCACTGGCGGCCAATCTAAAGGGAAGACGGAGAACTATGCGGAAACTTCAATACATGTTCCTGGCATTGGCGGCGCTTTGCTTTGCGGTGCCGGTGTTTGCGGATGCAGGCTCGGCGGTGATCGACATGGCGCCAATCGGCGTCGGCCTTGGAATGGGACTCGCTGCGGGCCTTTGCGGGCTGGGGCAGGGCAAGGCGATCGGCTCCACCACTGAAGCCCTTGCGCGCAACCCAGGAACCCGTGCCGGACTGCTGATGTTCATGCTGATCGGCCTTGCGTTTATCGAGTCACTCACCCTGTTCACCTTTGCCATGATCTTCTTGAAGGTGAAGTAGGCAGCAAATCAGTTGTACCGCGGACGGCCCTGCTGAAGAGGCGGGGCCGTTTTGCGTCTGGGGCAGATCGGGGCTTAGTGGCTGCCCGGTGGAGATTTTGCAGTATTCGCAGGGCTGCGCTGGAGCATCTGGACGGCCTGGACATAGCCGAGACCGACGGGCAGCGGAGAGAAGCGGGACTCTTCTTCCAGGGTGTCAAAGGATTTGGTTTTGAAGACCACGCGGCCGCTCATGACCATCTGAAAACGCACGATGCGCCATTGACGGCTGGCGATTTCAGACTGCTCAATCACGATCCATCCGCCCTTGTTGAGGCGGCCGAGGATGCCCCAGCCGAATTCGACGTCCTGCTGAAGATGGCCCTCGAGGCGCACGACGCGTTGCTGCGCGGGGTCGATCCATATCTCGCCGGTCATCTGGGTGAGCACGAGGGTCTCGAGATCGGGCGCCTGGAAATCGGGATTGGGCTTGAAGGTGAACCGCTCCACTTTGCCGGAGGAACCGGCACCGGGGCCGGCGTATTGATAGATGAACGCGTCGGGAAGCGCGCGCAACACTTTGATGACGCGGCCGGTATCGTCGTCCTCAGCCTGCTTGCGGTGGCGCTGTTTGGACGGATCAGTGAGCAGGCCGCTGAGACGCGCCTGCTCCTTTTGCTCGTCGTCAGGGCCTAAGGGCCGGTCGTCAATCGCGACCAGCCTTGCCACGGCGCCATCTTTGGTCTCAAGAATGTCTTTGGTGGTGGAGAGGCGAGGGCTGGATTTGCGCAACTGATAGCGCATGGGGTGCTGGGTGTCACGGGCGCCGGAGAGCTCGTTGGCGACGGCCCTCTTGACGAGGCTGACATCGGGAGTGCTGACCTGGGCGGGGGATGGATTCGCGGCTCCTGCGAGAATCAGCGGCAGGAGGAGCAGCGCGTCCGGCAGTCGAATTCTACCTATCATTCCCCGTCTGCATTCCATTGTTGAGAGTCTTAAGATTAGACGCTTTGCGGCGCTGGAGGGTTCTCCGATTGCTGACCCCCTGCCGGTTTGCGTATAGTTCGGGCAGGGCTTTATTTTCTCAGGGTTTTCGGCGCACCGGCACTATCTAAAGGATCGAGCGAAGCATTTTGAGTGCCGAAGCGGCTGGCGTGCGACGAGGCCGGAATAGGCCTGAATCGATATCTCGGAAGGAAACTGACAATGGCAACGGAAAACGGTCTCGCCCGGATCGGGAAGACAATCGTGATTCGCGGCGAACTGAAGGGCAGTGAAGACTTGATCGTGGATGGGCAATTGGAAGGGACCATCAGCCTTTCAGAGGGCCGCCTGACCATCGGACCCACCGCAAATGTTGCCGCAGATCTGACGGCTAAGGACGTGCTGATCCTGGGCCGGCTGCAGGGCAATATTGTGGCGACGGGCCGGGTGGAACTGCGGGCAGGCAGCGTGGTGGAAGGCGACGTGCGGGCGCTGCGGCTGGCGGTCGAAGATAATGCGGTTTTCCGTGGAAAGGTCGACCTGACGCAGGGCGCGGCCAATCCGAGCGTAGCCAACACCTTCTAAATTGATTTGGGGCGAATGTGAGTTCGCGGACATTCCATCGGGCTCTGCCGGCGATCGATTGAGCAGCCTCGAGGCAGTGCTTCCTTCTTTTTAAGGATGGAACGCGCGTTTTTTGCGATGCGTCGCATGGATTGCCTTTCAGGCAAGAAAAGGAATCTAAAAGAGTGCTTCGCCATCTGTTTGACAAGAAATCGGAGAGCCAACCGACGGGCCAGGGTTATTCCGGCGGCAAGTATCCGCGGCATTCGAACGGATGGGCGGCGCTGCGTAAACGATTGCATGCCGAGCCGGGACTTCGAGTGATCGATGCCGGATTCACTTCGCCGACGAATATCAACTATCTTACGAATCTCGGTCACAGCGTGTTTCTATCGGACGCGGTGGCGGATGCGTGCACGGGCGATTGGCAGCGGGGCGTGGATGCGGATGAAAATCCGATCTGGGATATCGAAGGATATCTGGATCAGACGCTTCAGTTCTCGGGACGCACATTTGACGTGGTCCTTTTGTGGACGACTCTCGACTACCTTCCCGAGCCCTTTGTGGCGCCGCTGGTGAATCGCTTATTCAGCGCGATGAATCCGGGCGGGCAGGTGCTGGCGTTCTTTCACACCAACACGAAGAGCGAGGAGACGACGTATTGCCGCTTTCACCTGGCGGACAGCGACGACGTCGAGATGCAATTGGTGCAGCCGTTTCCTATACAGCGAGCGTTTACCAATCGAAGCATCGAGCGGCTGTTTTCGCGCTGGTCCGGGTTCAGGCAGTTTCTCGCCAAGGACGCTTTGTCGGAAGTTATCATTACTCGCTGACTTGCTGGTCGCTTGAAAGCATCGAATAATCTGCGGAGGGAGCATGAGCCTACTCAAAGGCGTGAGTATCACGTGGCTTGGTCACGCGACGGTGTTGATTCAAACCGCAAAAGGAACCAATATTCTTATCGATCCGTTCATGGCGCACAACCCGAAGTATCCCAAGGGATACGTGTTGCCGGAGAAGATCGATTATGTGCTGCTGACTCACGGACACGACGATCATATTTCAGACGCGGTGCCGGTGGCGCAGCGGATGGGGTCGACGGTGGTGGCGATTTATGAGCTGGCGGCCTACATTGGTGGCAAAGGTGTAGCCAACACGATCGGGATGAACCTGGGCGGGACGGTGCAGCTTGGGGATGTAGCGGTGACGATGGTGGAGGCGAAGCATTCGGCGGGAGCGCAGGACGAGCAGGGCACGCACTATGTGGGAGTGGCAACGGGCTTTGTGTTGGAGATCGCGAAAGGACCGACGCTTTATCACGCGGGAGATACAAGTGTGTTCGGCGATATGAAGCTTATCGCGGAGTTATACAAGCCGGAGTTGGCGATGCTGCCGATTGGAGGCTATTACACGATGGGACCGAGGGAAGCGGCGCACGCGGCGGGGCTATTGAAGCCGAAGTTTATTTTGCCAATTCATTTCGGAACTTTTCCGGCGCTGACCGGAACGCCCGATGAACTGGCGGCGCTGGTTGACGAGAAGGTGACGGTGATTCGCTGCACGCCGGGAGATACGATTTAATTGGCTGGTTTATCGCGCAGTAAAAAAGGCTGGCCGCGTGGCCAGCCTTCGTTTTGAGACGAGGCCCGGTTACTTAGCGTTTGCAGCCTTTCTCTGTTCGGCCCAGCGCCGTTTTACCGCTTCGGCAATGCGCTTGCGACCCTCAGGTGTAAGGTTTCTCTTCTTCTTTCTTTTGGTCTTTTTAGCCGGCGCAGCTGCCGCCGTTTTTGTCGTGCCAGCACCATTAAGCAAGGCACGCGCTCGTTGTAACTGAGCAATTTCACGGTCGATCTGTGCCAGAATTTCTGCGACTCCCACGTTTCCTCCTCTTAGTTATCGCGCACATTGAAGCGGACTTCGCTTGATGAACGGCAAAGGGTCCATTTCGCGGTGATTTCCACCCGTGCTCTGAAACACGATACGCACGCGTCGAAGAATTTACAAACAAAAAATAATCTTGTTACCTTTGGGGGAATTGGTTGGAGGCTGATAGTAACCAATATCGCGGAGTTCGCTTACTTACTAATGGAGGAACCGCGCACGACCCTATAAACAAAGGCTGCGGAGCTGAGACTTATCGCGACGTTCTAAGTCGGGGGAACGAGCGAATCGGACGGAAGGAGTTAGAGCGCGCGGGAAGATTTGGCGGCGGGTTCCGGTGGTTCGGTGGGATTGGAGGGGGCGGGCAGTCCGGAGGTCTCAGGGCCGCCGCGCAAGGCGGTCGACTCCGCGGCGCGCATGTTGCGCAGGTCGCGCAGGATCTCAACTTTTTCACGGGCATATTGGCCGGCAAGGCGAGTGAGCGCGTAGGTGATGATGTCGCTGTGATGCAGATCCTGAACGGAAGGATCGCGCCGCATGTTGAGCCAGAGGCGATGTACGAGTTGAACATCGTCGGGACTTAGCGTTGGCGCGTGCGGGCCGATGTAGAAAACCTTGGTTTCACCGTTGGGGCCGACGACGAAGAAGTTGAACTGGCGCTTCGGCTCGGGCAGCGCCTCCCATGCCTGGCCCAGATGAAAGGCCTGATCTTCGGCAGTAATCGAACTGGAGAGGCCGGAGACGACCGAATCAACCTCAAGCGAATTTGCGCCCTGGGCCAGGGCGGCGAAGACATCGCCGGCAGGAACCACGAGCAGCGAAACTTTTTTACCGAAGCTCTCGGCGACGGAGACAGCCTTGGTAAAGAGCATTTGTTCATGTTCGCTGAAACTCTGCTGCTCGGCGGAGAGATATTCGGGACCGCCAACGCCCATCATGCGAACACTCATCACGACGACATCGCGATCTTCAGTCTTGGTGCGCGACAGGACCCACTTTAATGCGGCCGGATTTGCGGCATCGTGCATGGTGACCATGATGGCGCCAGGACGAATGGCGACGGATTCGCGGCTGATGGTGTCCTGATGCTCCAGTTGAAAGTGATCTTTCATCTGGCGGGCGGTGAGGGCATGTTTGCGGAGATTCTGGCGTTCGGAGATGGTGAAGATGACGAAGAAGACAGCGGCAAACACGATACCGCTGACGGTGGCGACGGACTTGGTGAACAGATTTGTAATGGCCGTTGACAGCAGGACCAGGAAGACAGAGAGGAGTCCGACGGGGACTTCCGTCTTGCCGATCATGATGTTGGGAGGAACCTTCCAGCCGCGTTCGCCGTGATATTTCCAGCGCAGAACGAGCATGGCGAGGGAGTTGAAGGTGAAGGACCAGATGACGCCGAAGGCGTAAGCCTCGCCGAGGGTGATGACGTTGCCGCGGCTGGCAATGATGGTGAACATCTGGAGAATGAAGACCAGATTGACGATGCGATGGCTGGTGCCGAAGCGGGGATGGGGCTTGCGGAACCAGTCAGTGAGGACGCCATCTTCAGCGACGCGCATGAGCACGCCGGTCGAGCCGATCATGGAGGTGTTGATCGCTCCTGAGAGGATGAGGAAGCCGACGAACACGACGAAGATGCGGAAGGCCACGCGCCAGAACATGGGCCCGACCATGAACATGGCGAGGCCGGCGATCAGGTTGTCCTGGTAGATGTGAATCCGGGGACCCTCGGGGATGAGCATCGAGGCGAGAAGCGTAGCGCCGCCGGTGCAGATGAGGCTGTAAATTGCGATGACGATGGCGGCGCGTTTGAGGTTTTTCAGCTTGGGATGCTGGATTTCTCGATTGACCTGG
>Ga0181516_10003157_pt1 | contig 11218 bp, 10 predicted proteins | sample PEATcosm2014_Bin_25_FD_121104 | JGI IMG/M metagenome (GOLD analysis project Ga0181516, IMG submission 121104) | Peatland microbial communities from MTU Mesocosm Facility, Houghton, MI, USA - PEATcosm2014_Bin01_10_metaG | ecosystem: Environmental > Terrestrial > Soil > Wetlands > Peat | place...
ATGAAGTGTCCTTATTGTGGCTTCGCGCAGGATCGGGTCGTAGACTCGCGGGAGAGCAAGGAGGCGGATTCCATCCGCCGCCGGCGCGAGTGCGAAAGCTGCAACCGCCGCTTTACCACCTACGAGCGCATCGACGAAATCCCCTACATGGTGGTGAAAAAGGACGGCCGCCGTGAACGCTTCGACCGGCAAAAGGTGCTCAGCGGCCTGCTCCGCGCCTGCGAAAAGCGGCCGGTGCCCTCCAGCGAACTGGCCGCCATCGTCGACGCCACCGAAACCTACCTGGTGGACGCGCCAGAGCGCGAGCGCACCTCGCGCGAAATCGGCGAACTGATCATGAACCACCTCAAGGGCTTGGACACGGTTGCCTACATCCGGTTTGCCTCGGTCTATCGCGACTTCAAGGATGTCCGCGAATTCAAAGAGGAACTGGAAGGCCTGCTCGGCGGCCGCATCCCCAGCGAAACGAAGCGCTGAGCACGCAGTCGTTCCGCTTCCTTCGCCTTCTGCCCAGTTTGCCCACGCACAAAAGAGCATCCGCCGCAGTTGTCCGCCCGCCTGCTCCGCTGGGGCGCGTGCGTCCGCTCAATGTGTCATTGCGTGAATAAATAGAGAATCGGGCGGCGGCGTTGGAATAATCCAAACGCCAGATTCCAAAAGGGAAGCTGGTTGGCGCAAGACGCCGCCGATCCCCCTTGCCGGCCGCGCCGAAAGCAACCCGTGCGTCGAAAATCGGCATCCACCCTGAAGGGGACTACGTGGGGGATAACGACATGAACGGTACGTCGAGCAATGGAAATGGCGCGCGATCGCACCACGAAGACAAGTTCAGGGCTTTGGCACGCACTGCGCCCGTGGAGCGGAGTGTCGCGCTCCCTCTGCAGACTGAAGAAACCGTCGAATCGGAAGCTCACCTGACCACGCTTGCTCCGGTAAGCGAATACCTCGAAAAACTGGACGGCCCGCAGACCATCCACAAGGTCACGCTCATCCCCGGCGACGGCATCGGCCCGGAAGTCATGCAGGCCGTGCTGCGCATTCTCGACGCCACCGGCGTCAAGTTCGATTTTGAGCGCTTCACCGCGGGTGCCGACGCCTTCGAACTCTATGGCGAATACATTCCCAGCGACCTGTATGAATCCATCGAGCGCAATCGCGTTGCCCTCAAGGGGCCAGTCACAACGCCCATCGGCGGCGGCTTCAAGAGCATCAACGTCACCCTGCGCAAAAAGTTCGACCTCTTCGCCAATTTCCGCCCGATCAAAAACCTGCCCGGCATCGAGACCAAGTGGCCCGGCGTGGATCTGGTCATTGTCCGCGAAAACACCGAGGGCGAGTACCTCGGCCTGGAGCACGAAGTGGTTCCCGGCGTGGTCGAAGCCATCAAGGTCATCACGGAAAAGGGCTCGACCCGCATTGCCAATTTCGCTTTCGACTATGCTCGCCGCCACGGACGCAAGAAAATCTGCGCCATCCACAAAGCCAACATCATGAAGCTCTCCGACGGCCTCTTTCTGCGCTGCGCGCGCAAGGTGGCCGAGGGGTATCCCGATGTGGCCTACAGCGAGCAGTTGATCGACAACACCTGCATGCAACTTGTGATGAATCCCTACCAGTACGACACCCTGCTGCTCGAGAACCTCTACGGCGACATCGTCAGCGACCTCTGCTCGGCGTTTGTCGGCGGCCTGGGCCTGGTGCCCGGCGCAAATCTCGGCGCCGACTGCGCCATCTTTGAAGCGGTGCATGGCTCCGCGCCTGACATCGCCGGCAAGGACATGGCCAACCCCACGGCGCTGCTGCAGTCCGCGGTCCTCATGCTGCGGCACCTCGGCGAGTTTACCGCCGCAGACAAGGTGCAGAAGGCTCTGGAAACGGTCTACGGCGTAGGCAAGATGCTCACCCGCGACGTAGGCGGCACATGCGGCACCGGCCAATTTGCCGACGCCGTGCTGGCCGCGATGGGGTAGGCCAGTCCCAGCAATCGTCACTTGCCAATGGTGTTGACAGGGAACTCTTTAAGCTGAGAACTCTGCGTCTCTATGTCGCTCTGAGTTCAAGCGTTTTGCCAAGCGCCTTCAGGGCAATGGCAATGGCGTCAATTTTGGAAGCGTGCCGCCAGTCGGTGAGCCGATTCACTTCCTGGCGGGTGACCTTGAGACGTCTCGCTAACTCTGCCGGCCTCACCTTCTGAGCCGCCATCTCCTGCAGCAGCAGGATTTTGGCCGTGTAGCTGGCCGGCAGTTCGACGAAGCGATGTCCGCGCCGGAGTTTCGAGGGCGTCGGAATCGCTTTACCGTTTTCCATGTAATAGTCGAGAGCGGATTCCAACACTTCGGCAGCATGGCGAAGCGCGTCTTCCAAGTCCTCGCCCTGTGTGATTGCCTCGGGGAAGTCAGGAAATGTCACAACAAATCCGCCTTCTTCCTCTGGTTTGAATCGCGCCGGATATCGCAGCATATGACCTCCTATTTCAGCCCAAGTTGCTTCTTGATGGCTTCCACGGTGCCCTTCTTGAGATCCTTCGAGTGCATCGGCAAGAAAGAAATCCTGCCGTTCAGCGTCACCTTGAGATGAGAGCCCTTCGCACCCTCAAATGTTGCGCCCAGAGTCGCCAGCCACCGCTTGAACTCGGTGCTCTTCATCAATCAAGTGTACGCAAAAATGATTACACCGTCAATCGAATCGAACCCAATCTCTCAATCGCACGCTTCCAGCTTTCGCAATAGGCTCACCACCCCGGCCGTAAGCCCCATTTCCCCGTGAACCAGCGGGGAGGTCTGGATCTCGACCCGCAACTCTTTCCCTTCGCGGTCGAGGATGGTGGCCACTCCTTTGCTCGGCTGGTCCAGCACGACCCTGGCTTCGAAGGTCTCATGTTCTGCGGACTGATACGACAGGATGGGCACCCGGCTGACGAAGGTGTTGCCCACGAGTTCCTGCGTCGTCCAGCCAAGCAGCGCGGCAGCGGCGGCGTTGGCGTAGCGGATGAAGCCCAGCGCGTCCGAGGCGATCACGGCTTCAGGGAACGATCCGAGCAGGCTCTCCAGCCACTGGCTCTTTGCCGTGGCCGCCTCCAGAGCTTTTTCTTTTTCGGTGATGTCGAGGCTCACGACCCGCATCCCGGTGGGCCTGCCCTCGGCATTGCGCATCAGGCTGCGGTGCAACTCGTAAACGCGGAACTCGCCCGCGCTGGTAAAGAAGCAGCGCTTGACCACGGGCGGCTCTTCGCCGGTCTCCATCAACAGGAAGTAAGCGGCACAAGCCCGCTCCTGTTCGGGAACCGGCATCAGCGCCCACGTGGTCTTGCCGATCAGGGAGCCGTGCGCGGCGGGGTAAGAAGCCAGGGTGGTCCGGTTGGCATAGGTGACGGCGCCGCTGGTGTCCAGTTCGGCGTAGCCAACGGAGAGTTCGTCAAAGGCGCGCACGGGTGCGTCTTCCGTTAATTGTTCTGCGCCTGCGTTTTTCCTGTTCATCGCCATCCCCTTCTGCCTGTTCGGTCCTATAGCGGAACCACGGCCGATGTATCCCGAAACCACAGTTCTCAAGTCGACGCGACCATCAGGGAGCGCCGACCTTGCACAAAACTCAATAGGCCACAGTGACTCTGGTTCCGCTCTAAGTGATCTTGTAAAGGTCGTCGGCGTCGTGCAGCCGGTCGATCGGGGTAACTTCAAAGGTGATGGGGATGCGCAGCATGATCAGCCGCTGGCCGATTTTGACCGTCGTTTCGCGATTCTGCGAGACGATGCGCTGCAACTCGGCAGTGATCATCTCCGCCTGCGTCCGGCCCTGAAGAATAGCCAGCAGCGTGGAGTCGCTCCAGTGGTAAATGGCGTCCTCGCTGTGCAGGGCAGAGGTAAGAAAAGCCGAAGCCGCCATCAGGCAGTCCTGCACCGCTTCCGAGCCAAAGCGCTGCGTGATCATGTCGAGGCAGCTGAACTTGAACAGCACAATAAAACCGTTGCCGCCACTCGCAAGCAGCCGCTTGAGGTGCTCAACCGCCAACCCCCCGCCGCGCAACCCGGCGGCATTGTCGTTGGCCGTGGTGCGGTCCGGCGCCGTCAACGACGTGCCCCGTTCCCCCTGCTCGCCCATGCCGGCGGGATGCAGAAAGGTGTCCAGTTCCTCGCGCCAACTGCGCACGTCCTCCGCCGTTTCCAGGTCCGCCACCTTGGCTGCTATCAGCGTGGCGGCAGGCGACCCCGTGCCCATGCCCAGGCTGGTCAGCAGTTCTCTCAGCATGGTGGTCGCCAGCACGTGCCAGGCGCTCTTGCATTCGCGGAGCTCCTTCTCACCGCTGTTGCGATAGACCTCGAACTCGTGCACAATGGTGCGAATCAGGCTGAGTTTTTCCTCGTCCGGCAGCCGATCGGGAATCTGCATCGAGAGCCGGCCCACGTTGGCGCGGAACTCCTGGAAGGCCTCCCGATCGATCTCCGGCACGTTCAGAGCAGTTCCCTCAATCAGCAGCGTCAGGCACCTTTCGGAGTTGGGAACCGCAAGTTCCTTCTTCTCCGGCGGTTGCCCCTGGCCCCACCCGGCCATCTGCTTCAGGTTCATTGAGAACGCTCCTCCATCTGTGCATCGGCGCGGGCGGCAATTTCATCAGGACAAGAGAAAGCGGCGGTCGGCGCAGGCACAGGTTCCAAATCGATTCCGCACTCCATTCCCGATTTGAAAGGATTGCAGAGGGAAAGCGCGGCGGTGGTGTCAGGTGGAATTCGCGAATGGCTCTCGATCCTCCTGTACACTGGAGTGTTTATGGACACAAAAAACAGACTTCCCATCGGCATCCTGGGCGCGACCGGCATGGTCGGGCAGCGCTATATTCAACTGCTTGAGCATCACCCCTGGTTTGAAGTAGCCTGGCTGGCGGCCAGCGACCGCTCCAGCGGCAAGACCTACGGCGAGGCGGCCAACTGGCGGCTGGACACGCCCATGCCCCAGCGCATCGCGGCCATGACCGTGCAGCCGGCTGACCCGGCCAACGCCCCCAAGGTCATCTTCGCCTCGGTGGACGCTGCCTACGCGCGCGAACTTGAGCCCCGTTTTGCCGATGCCGGCTGTGCCGTTCTGTCCAACTCGAGCGCCTTCCGCATGACGCCGAACGTCCCCCTGGTGATTCCGGAGATCAACGCCGATCACCTGCACCTGATCGAGGCGCAGCCCTCGCGCCAGGCGTCGGGCGGCTACATGGTCACCAATCCCAACTGCTCCACCATCGGCCTGGTGATGGCGCTCAAGCCGCTCCAGGAGCGCTTCGGCATCGAGCAGATTTTTGTCAGCACCATGCAGGCCGTCTCCGGCGCAGGCTACCCCGGCGTGCCGTCCATGGACATCCTGGGCAACGTGGTTCCCTACATCGGCAGCGAAGAAGAAAAGATGGAAGCCGAGACACTCAAGCTCCTCGGCCGCCTCGAGGGCAGTTCCGTCACTCCGCTGAATGCGCGCATTACGGCGCACTGCAACCGGGTTGCTGTCGAAGACGGGCACACGGAATGCGTCTCGATCAAATTTGCGAAAAAGGCCACCCGCGATGAGGTGCTGGCGGCGTGGGCGGAGTTCCGTCCGCTGGCCGGTCAGGGTTTGCCCACAGCGCCCGACCCGCCGGTCGAGTTCCTGGGCCAGAACGATCGCCCGCAGCCCCGTCTCGATCGCAATCGCGGCAACGGCATGGCGGCCACGGTCGGCCGTTTGCGCCCCTGCGGCCTGCTGGACTGGAAGTTTGTCGTGCTCTCGCACAACACAATTCGCGGCGCTGCCGGCGCGACAATTTTGAACGCCGAACTGCTGGCCAGCATGGGCAAGCTGGAGCAGGTTCCTTCGCAGGACCGGTCTGGCACTTTGCAGAGGAAGCGGAATGCTGACGACGCAGTCGCCGGATGATTGGGCGGAGGCCCACGCGGCCTCGGCGTTATCTAGGCCAAACACCTTGGGTTTGGCTATTGGAGCTATGGCAGGTTCGATTCGCTCAACCTGAGTGGCTTTGTAACAGGGCACGACTTTTGTCGTGCCGATGAAGGCCGTAAAATCAACCGGGCTTTAGCCCCTGAGGGAAGCTTCTCCATGCCAACGACAGATTTGAATGGGACAACGGGGACCCACAAATGAGTGTTGTAGTGATGAAGTTTGGCGGCACGTCGGTGGAAGATCCGGCAGCCATTGGCCGCACCGCCGCAATCGTGGCTGGCCGCGTGGCGCTGGGCAAGCAGCCTGTGGTGGTAGTCAGCGCCATGGCCAAGGTCACTGACCAGTTGCTGCGCGCTGCCGCCGCCGCCGCCGCTGGCGATCGTACCGGCGCGCTGGCCATCAGTTCGCGCCTGCGCTGCCGCCATCGCGACACGGCCGTGGCCCTCGTCAAGAATCCCACCGACCTGGCTGCGCTGCTGCAATTCATCGACGGCAAGTTCGACTCGCTCGACGAAGTGCTGCGCGGCCTCGCCGCAATCCTGGAACTCACCCCGCGCATCTCCGACCTGATTGTGAGCTTTGGCGAGCGCATCTCCAGCAAAATCGTCACCGCGGCCTTTCGCGAGCAGGGCATCGACGCCGCCCATGTGGATGCGCGCGAAGTCATCATTACCGACTCGCAGTTCCAGAAGGCGGTTCCGCAGGACGCGCCGATCGAAAAGCGCGCGGCAGAAAAGCTGAAGCCGCTGACCGACGCGAAGCAGGTGCCGGTGATGGGCGGCTTTATCGCCTCCAACGAGGCCGGCATCACCACCACCCTGGGCCGCGGCGGCTCGGACTTTACCGGCGCGCTCGTTGGCGGCGCCATGTCGGCCGAGTCCATCGAGATCTGGACCGACGTGGACGGCATCATGACCTCGGACCCGCGCGTCTGCCCCGACGCCCTGCGCGTCAAGGTCATCAGCTTTGAAGAGGCGGCCGAACTGGCCTACTTCGGAGCCAAGGTGCTGCACCCGGCGACCATTTTGCCGGCGGTCAAGAAGAACATCCCGGTACTGGTGCTCAACAGCCGCAACGCCGCCTGCGAGGGCACGCGCATCACCTCGCTGGCCCCGCCCTGCAAAAGCCCGTTCAAATCCATCGCCGTCAAGAAGAAGCTGTCCATTATCGATGTAGTTGCCAGCCGCATGCTCATGACCCACGGCTACATGAAGTCGATCTTCGATATCTTCGACAAGCACCAGTGCCCGGTCGACATGGTTTCCACCAGCGAAGTGTCGGTATCGCTCACCGTGGACTCGAACGACAAGCTCCCCGCCATCGCCGCCGACCTGGGCAAGCTGGCCGACGTCAAATACGAGGGCCGCAAGGCGCTGGTCTGCATGGTGGGCGACGATATCCGCGGCCGCAGCGGCATGGCCGCGCAGGTCTTCACCGCCATCAAGCACGTGAATGTGCGCATGATCTCGCAAGGGGCCAGCGAAATCAACATGAGCTTTATGATCGACGAAGACGACGCCGACGAAGCGGTGCGCTCGCTCCACGCCGCCTTCTTCCAGGACCCCGACCCGGCCATCTTCGACGTGGAAGCGAGAAAAGCAGTGGTCAGTGAACAGTGAACAGAGATCACAGAACAGTGAACAGAGAACAGTGGTCAGTGGTGAGTCTGAGGTGAGTCAAACAGAAGCGCTGTCATCCTAAGCAACCCGATTTGCTTTCAGCAAGTTGGCGATGGGTTGACAAGATTCAGGCCACTTCTCCCATGAAGCTGTCATCCCGAGCGACCCTGAGCGCAGCGAACGGGGAGTCGAGGGACCTGCTGTTGGCGACTTCAATTCTGCGATGAACTTCAGACTCACCACACTCTCTGTCCACTGCTCACGAATCTCTGACCCCTGCCCCCTGTTCTCTGATCTCTGACCCCTGATCTCTGTTCCCTGGAGGAAGCATGATCATCCTCGTTCTTGGCAAAGGAAAAACCGGCAGCCTGGTGGCCGAGGTGGCGCGTGAGCGCGGCCACGGCGTGCGGACGCTGGACATCACGGAAAACCAGCACGCCTCGGCGCTCACGGGCCCCACGCTGGCCGGCGTCGATGCGGTCATCGACTTCACGGCGCCCGAGGCCGCGGTCGAAAACATCCGCGCCGTGCTGGCCGTCGGTGGACGCATCGTGGTCGGCACCACCGGCTGGTACGCGCAACTGGACGAGATGAAGGCCCTGGCCGCCAAGCGCGGCGGAGCCCTGCTCTACGGCACCAACTTCTCCATCGGCGTGCAAAAGCTCTTCCGGCTCACGGCCGAACTGGCCCGCCTCGACGGCTACACCTTTTCCATTGAAGAGACGCACCACGTCACCAAGCTCGACGCCCCCTCGGGAACGGCTCTCACGCTCAAGCAGATCATCCTGGAAAAGCAGCCCAACGCCGAGGTCGAAATCACCGCGCACCGCATCGCCGACGCCAAGGGCGAGCACATCGTCCGCGCCGTCAGCCCCGACGACAGCCTCGAGTTGCGCCACGACATCGGCAGTCGCCGCTGCCTCGCCATAGGCGCCGTCCGCGCCGCCGAGTGGGTAGCCGGCAAGACCGGCGCCTGGGAGTTCCGCGAAATCTTCGACGAGTTGTAACGCCGTTGCATCTCTGGTTTTGTAACAAGGGCACGACTTCAGTCGGGCCAATCAAGCCCAACAAAACGGCCGGGCTTTAGCCCCTGAGGCAAAGTGTCTTTAATCCGCCACTAGGGCACATCTGCAAGCTTGTCGCTTGCTATCCCGCGCTCAATCGCAGCCCTGTTTTCATCGGTATCGAGAACGTAAGAGCAAGGTTCGTCGTATGAGACGCGAGTGGAATCGCTGAGAGGCCATTCGACCATCAGGATGATTCGGTTCCCAGGTTTGAGATCAGCCATCCGGACGCCCGCCGAAAGCACGGTGTCGGACCACCCAATGAGCGGGTCTTTGAGCAGCCCCTCTCCAAAAAGCGCTCTGTTTTTCAGGCTCCTGAGACCGCGCAATGAAACCACATACTTGGTGAACCCGGAATCCGGAGAGGTTTGTATCTTCACAATCTCGGTCAACAGCCCAAAGCGATAGTCTCGCCCCGATAACTCGACCGGGGAATTGCACCTATTCCAAGCTCTGGCGCGGGACTGCTCCGATTGTTTCGCCAGCACTTCCTGGTCCTTCCTGTAGAGACGCCAAGCTGAGGGCAGGATTTCCTTGGGATCGTCGCATTGCAGCCAACTCGTAATGCACAGGAGATTGAAATCGAAGAGCTCGCCGACGATTTCCGGGGAAGCATAAGGTGTGAAGCTTGCTCCGATCATCCGGCAGATGCTACATGCGCCGTCTTTACAGCCGTCACATGGACCAGCGGCCATGAGGGAATACTCCTGATGGAGTTTTAATCCCGGCTTGTCCGCAGGATTTGTGAACCGCGTTACACCGTAGGTGCTGCCAATCAGGAACTCTTCGGGTCCATATGCGTAAAAACTCCTCGCAGTGAAGACCGCGTACGATTTCGTCCAAATGACTCCGTTCTTGAGTTGAACATCCGCGCGCACCTGAGTAATTCGTCCGCCCAGGAGCGAATATAGTTGCAATTCCCACCGTCGGTAGAAGTGTCTTTCCTCTCGCATTTCCGGAGGTGTCCGTTCCGAATAGTGGGTGGTAACTGCCTGCAGGGTGTCTGGCAGCATGATCTTGTATTCGCAGCTTTCGGCGGTACATGAGCCTTCCCAGCCGCCCCAGGTCCCCCAACGCGTCATCAGCCTTTGCGCGTTGGCCCAGGTGCTTTTGCCCATCTGGATTTCACGGATGTCGGCCAGCAGGCGCTCCGCCCGCCAGCGCAGCAGGTGCTGCTGAATCTGCACAACGGCAAACAGCACGGCAACGAGCGCAAGCCCGGCGACACCTGCGGCGCGCAGCATCCTCATCCAACGCTTGCGGGAGATCATGCCAATAAGTAAACCACAGGTAGCGCTGGCTTCCTGGCCGGCTGTCGCGTGGGTCTCCCGACCCACGCGTCGCGAAGCGGGCCTCAACCGATCCGTTTCGCTTCAGCTTGCGGCACTCCTGCCACGGTCTGGTTCAGCCCGCGCCCCCGCCGCCGTTATAATCGCTCTTGTCATGGAAACTACTGGTTGCGGTACAGCGATCGTTACGCCTTTCCGGGCGGACGGGGCGATTGACGAGCCTGCGCTTTGGGCGCTGGTCAACTGGCAAATCGAGTCGGGCGTCGACTTCCTGGTGGCCTGCGGCTCCACCGGCGAGGCCGCCACGCTGGAAGAGGATGAGTGGCTGACGGCGGTGCGCATCGTGGTGGAGGCGGCCGCCGGGCGCGTGCCGGTGTGGGCCGGCTGCACCCACAACTCCACGCGAACGCTGCTGCGCCAGGCCGCGATGCTGCGCCAGGTGCCGGGCCTCAGTGCCGTGCTCTCGGCCAATCCCTACTACAACAAGCCCTCGCAGGAGGGGCAGTTCCAGCATTTTCTGGCCCTGGCCAAGGAGGTTGACCCGCTGCCGGTGGCGCTCTACAACGTCCCCGGGCGGACGGCCGTCAACCTCGATCCCGAGACGGTGGCCCGCCTCGCCGCCGCCGCGCCCAACATCCAGGCCATCAAGGAGGCCAGCGGCAAGCTGCCCCAGATCGCCGAACTCGTCCACATCCTCCCCCGCGGCTTCAAGGTGTTCTCCGGCGACGACAACCTGGCCCTGGCCTCCATCGGCGTAGGCGCCTGCGGACTCATCAGCGTGGCCGCCAACGAGGCGCCGGCGGAAGTGAGCCGCATGATCCGCGCCGCCCTCGACGACCGCTGGCCCGAGGCGCGCGATCTCGAGCGGCGCTATGGCCGCCTCTTCGAGGCCAACTTCTGGGAGTCGAACCCCGGCCCGGTCAAGACGATTCTCCACCTGATGGGCCACTGCGGCGATCACGTCCGCCTGCCCCTGGTGCCCCCGGCGACTGCGGTGCGTCTGCGCCTGGAACGCCTCGCCGGCGAACTGGGCCTGCTCAAGCACGTAGCGCCTGTAGGCGGCCGCTCGGAAGTGTTTTAAGGGCAGGGAATAGGGAGCAGGGAATAGGGAAAAGCGAGCGGCGCAGGCCTTCTGCGGCATGATCTAATCCCTAATCCCTAATCCCTAATCCCTAATCCCTAATCCCTAATCCCTAATCCCTATTCCCTATTCCCTATTCCCTAATCCCTATTCCCTGCTTTACCGCTCATCCCCGTAGATCCCAATCTCCACCTTCCCGCCCTCGGCCTGCCGCGCCCTGTACATCCCCGGCGAGTTGAAGCTCCAGGCCAT
>Ga0181516_10003159_pt1 | contig 11210 bp, 10 predicted proteins | sample PEATcosm2014_Bin_25_FD_121104 | JGI IMG/M metagenome (GOLD analysis project Ga0181516, IMG submission 121104) | Peatland microbial communities from MTU Mesocosm Facility, Houghton, MI, USA - PEATcosm2014_Bin01_10_metaG | ecosystem: Environmental > Terrestrial > Soil > Wetlands > Peat | place...
GCGCTGTGGGGTGAGATGCTCCCGCAGCCCCATGTCCTCGAACATTTTGACGGCGTCGGTCGCCAGAATGTCTGTCGCGCTTTTGCCGGAATAGATCGCGAACAGTATGGCGATCAGCCCGCGGACGATGTGGGCGTCGCTGTCGCCTTCAAATGTCAGCACCGGGCCGCTGGTGCCATTCGGACGTACGGTGGTATCGAGCCACACCTGGCTCGCGCAACCCTGAACCTTGTTGACATCGCTGCGCGCGGCGTCCGACAGCGGCTGCAGTTCGCGTCCGAGCTCGATCAGATAGCGATAGCGATCGTCCCAGTCGTCGAGGACCGAGAAATTGCCAAGAATTTCCTCGATGTCAGCCATCGCGCCGCTGTCCCGCGTCCGCTCCATACACTCTCTATATAGAGCGCTGTAGCCGAGAGTCGACGTGTCGGGACGCGATTATGCCGTGTGCTTGGCGTCTTTGCGCGGTGTCGGGCCGCGCCACGCCGGCGTGAGGTCGGCGGGCGTGAGGGTGTTCTGCGGGGATTTATCCATCGCAGATTTGATCGAGTGTACCGAACTGCCGGCCTGGATCGATCCGGTGTCCTTGGGCGCCGTCTCCTTGTGGGCGAGCGCCTCGGTCAAGAATTCGTAAAGCATCTTGGCGCCGGCTTGCGCCTTGTAGCTGAGCTGGGTCGCGACATGTGAGCCGACCGTGCAAGCATCGGGCTGACGCGTGCAGAACTGGCGCATATCGCCGACCGTGGCGGATGCCGCGGAAATGGCGTCGGTCGCGCCGACCTCGCTTGCCGGGGGCACCTGCTGTGAGGAGCCACTCGGCAAGAGGATCAGCACCAGGCCGAGCCAGAACGCCATGCGCAACAGAAAGAACATGAGACCCATATCCCCCGCGGCATACGTTGCCGCACGTGGGGCGAAGCTAGCAGGGAGCATTGAAAGCCGCGTTCGCGCGGCCGGTACGTTTTGGCTCATAATTGCGGAGAATACGCCGCAAATTTTCGAGCAATTGGAAAAAATATAATTTACCTAAAATTTGAACGAACGCGTGCGGTGGCGCTTATTGCGGAATTTCGGCCGCACAAAAGTCTCGCAATATAAGGCTCGACCTCAGCACCGTGCGCTCGTCAATCATGTAGCAACCTTTCGCGGCAACGGGCCATTCACCATGATGGTGATTAGCCGGTCTCGCAAAGCCGCTCTCGAGATCGCGCGCCGCCTTACGCCTTAGCTTTCGCTTAAGCGCCCTCTGACACGATCACGCTCAGAAAAAAGGGGAGCGCGTCGGCAAAGCCGGCCGTGCGAGAACGTGGGCTTCTTCGCGCCGATTCGAGCTTATATCGAGACGCTGGTTCACCCCTCGGTGCAGCAGGATGTGCTGACCGCCGCGCGGCACCGCGCTTTCATCGCGCCCCGCCTGTTGGGCGGCGTCATCGCACTGGCGTCGTTTCCGGTTTATCTTCTTATTCGCGGCGTGCCGAGCGCGCTTGAACTTCTGATTCTTACGTGGCTCATCGCGCCGATCTTCACCGCCTATTTCTTATCCCGGACCGGCCGCTACGAGAGCGCTCAGGTGCTCTCCGCATTGGCGTTGACCGGACTGGTGACCGCAGTCGCGGCCTCGACCGGCGGCATCGCCTCCTTCGCCGCGATTTGGCTCGTCGTCGTACCGCTTGAAGCCGCGCTGTCGGCATCGCGCCGCGTTGTCGCGATCGCCTCGATATTCGCGCTCACCGCGGCAGGAATCCTGGTGCTGCTCGGCACGCAGCATTTGCTGCCGACGACATCGAGCGAGCCCGCGGCCCTCGTGGCGTTGGGCATCGTTTCGGCCGGGCTTTACGCGACGGGCTTGGCGCTCGGCGCCGAGGCTTTGGCGCGCACCAGTTTCTGGCTGCTTTATGCCGAAGAAGACCGGTATCGGCTGTTGGCGCGCAATATCACCGACGTCATTACCCGGCACGGCCGCGACGGCGCGGTGCTGTTCGTGTCGCCGGCGGCCGAATCTTTGTTCGGCGCGCGCATTGCCGGATTGCGGGGCCACGGCTTGTTCGAGCGAGTCCACGTCGCCGACCGCCCGGCCTACCTGACCGCGCTTGGCGATGCCGCGGCCTTGGGGGAAACCGGCTCGGTCGAATTCCGCGTCCGGCGTGACGGCGTCGATGCCCATGGTCGCCCGATGACGGAATTTGTGTGGATCGAGATGCGCTGCCGGCCGTTCGAACAAGCCGGCACTGATGCAAACGCTCCGGACCGCCGTGAAGTCGTCGCGGTATCGCGCGACGTGACACTGCGCAAGCGGCAGCAGGAGGCGCTGTTGGAGGCGCATACGGAGGCGGAGCGAGCCAATGCAGCAAAGAGCCGCTTCCTCGCCACCATGAGCCACGAATTGCGCACGCCGCTCAACGCCATTATCGGTTTTTCCGACATGCTGACGAAAGAAGCGGCGTTGAGGCTCGATGCCAAGCGCCGCGTCGAATATGCCGGCCTCATCAACGAATCCGGAAATCACCTCTTGTCGGTCGTCAACGGCATTCTCGACATGTCGAAGATCGAAACCGATAATTTCGAGATCACGCCGGAACCTTTTGCGCCGGCGCAGGTGGTCGCGGGTTGCTGCAGCCTGCTGGCGCTGCGGGCACGGGAGGCGGGCGTTCACCTGGAAAAAATGGTGCCCGAGAACCTGCCGGAAATGATCGCCGACAAGCGCGCGCTCAACCAGATCCTGCTCAATCTCCTGTCAAATTCGATTCGCTTCACCGATCGCGGCGGGGCGGTTGCGGTTACTGCACGCGCCGAGGCGGCGCATATCACCTTTGCCGTAGAGGACAACGGCGTTGGCATCAGCGATGAGGATCTCGCGCGGGTCGGCGAACCGTATTTCCAGGCCGGCGCTGCCTACGACCGCCGTCACGGCGGCACGGGTCTTGGGCTTTCGATCGTCAAGGGCTTGGTGCGGCTGCATGGCGGCGAGCTTGCCGTCCGCAGCCGCGTCGGAGAGGGCACACGCGTGACCGTGCGGATGCCGCTCGATTGTGAGCGCACCCAGCCCGTCAAAAACCCGACCGCGAAACGGCCCATTGGCATGACAAGCAGTTTTGCCGGGAAGGTGACGCCGCACCCGGCGAACCCAATTGCGGGGCGTGATGTTCACGTTCTCCGCCACGATATTCGACAAGCCGCTCAAGACATCCCGGTGAAGAAACGTGCGTAAACGCCGTAACGCCGATCGCCCATTTTACGCGCGCGCCGCGGGCGCCGGCGTGGCAACGCTAACTACGCTATGGTCGAAAACGACGCGCCGCCCCGTGGATTCGTTTGCGATCCTTGCGGCCGGCGCGGCGAGCCTCATTATCGTCATCAATGCCGCTTTCTTGCAGTCGGGCTCGCATCCGGCGCCGTTCTTCGCCACGCCGAAGCCCGTACAGCTCGCTGCGGGCGATCCGCCCAAGCCGGCTGCGGCGCCCACGTCAGCGCGGCCTGCGGCGACACCCGTCACGCCGCAGACGGTCGCAATACGGCGAGACGATCCGATCGCCGAATTGATCGGCCCGTCGCCGCGGGTTGCGGCGGTGCAACTTGCCTTGTCCGATTATGGCTACGGCCAGATCAAGCCGTCCGGCATTCTCGACGATGCAACCTCGGTCGCGATCGAGAAATTCGAGCGCGAGCACAAACTGCCGATCACGGGGCATGTTTCCGACCGCCTTACCAATGCGCTTGCGGTATTGGTCGGCCATCCCCTCGAATAAACCGTCATTCCGGGGCTGAGCAAAGCGAGGAGCCCGGAGAATCCATACCCACCGCCGCTAATTTAAGCGGTTCGGACCTTCGCAAAGCTCCCGTTCCGTGATTATGGATTCCGGGCCCGCGGACATTGTCCGCGGCCCGGAATGACGAGCAGGGTGCCGTGCGCCTGAAATCAGCACTGTGGGTCGCCGCTTATTTGCGCCGCTGTCAGGTCGAGGGCGCGTTCGCTGTCGTCCGCCGGCGTGGCGCCGAGGACGCGGGCGCTATTTTCGTGCGCATCTGCAGGCTCGACGGGACGTCGGATTTGTTCGCGCTGGCGCCGCAAAGCGCGCTCGATACCAGCCGCGGCGCGGACCGCATCTTCACGGCCTGCCTCAAGGAGCGGCCAGCGCCGGATGCGGCAGTCGAGGCCTATCTTGCGCGCGAGGTAAAATTCGATCCCGATGTCTGGATTATCGAAATCGAAGACCAAGCGGGCCGCAATTTTCTTGATGTCGTAAGTTAGGAAACTTCGCGACGGTCGGTCGATCGCTGCGTGGCCGGCGCCCGCCGCACCGTTACCGTGGCCGTGCGGGCACGGGCGCGCGCCTCGTCATTCCAGAGCAGTGGGCGGTGCGCGGCCGCGGCGCGCTCCTTCTTGTGGAGTGCTTGCCAGATCGCGACCATGTGTTCGGCGGCTTGTGTCGTTATGTCGTCATACAGTGCCGCGAGTGCGTGGACACGTTCAACCGAATGACCGATGGTCGCGTTGACAAACAGCAAGATCCGATAGACGACGTCGCGCGGCATGCCGAGCGCCTTGGCGGCCGTGACGATCGGCTCGCCGAGATCGTCGCCGGCGATGCGTCGCGCTTGTTCGCGCGGGATGTGCAGCGCGCGAGCCAGATGTTGCGCGAAGTCCTCGCGATTGCGGGCGAGCGCGGCGGCCTCTAGCCGCTGACCGACCGAAGCGTCGCGCGCGAATTCGGTGCGGCCGGGCGGAATCGGGGCGACGATCGGGAGATTAAGCAGTATGAGGCGCCGCTCATTGGCGTTGGCGGCGAAGAAAAGTTCGTTGAGTTCGCTGGCGACATCTGCGGCGACGGTGTTGGGTGCCTCGGAGATTGGGAGGCTTTCGTCCCCTCGGTCGTCGGTCTCGACATCCGCTGCCGGCGCGACCGCCACCGGCGCAGGCGCGGCCACGGGCGTTTCGGCTTTATCGTTCCGCTGCGGCAGCGGATGGGAACGCAGCGGCGCGGCAACATCGGGCAGATCCGCCGCCAGGCGCTGGATCACTTGCAACGGCGGCGACAAATGGTGGGCCAACCGCGCTGCCACGGCCGCGCGGGTCGCGACATCCACGCCGTCAAGCAGCCGCAACGCCAATTCGGTGTAATGTCGCTCTTCGTCCGGCGTGTGCGTTAGCTTCTGTACATAGAGATCGGTCAGCACACGCAGCAGCGTGGGTCGCATATCGGCGTGGCCGCGCAATCCGAGATCGGCAAGTTCGATACTAAACAGGCTTCCGCTTTCCATAACGCGTGGGCTCGATCGCAACAGGTGACCTGACGGCTGATTTCGACCGCAGCCTAAGTCGCGCGCGTTAGCGGAGCGTTAACCTTGCATGCCGCTTAATCATGGCGATGCCGATTTCCGCGCATCGGGGCAGAACGCCCCATTGCCGGCGGCAGAGGAAAGCGGCTGGTGGCTGATATTATCAAATTCCCGGACGAGGGGCGGATCGTGCGCTTCGGCCGTGGTGACGGAGCGGACGAGTCCGCGACGATCATCATTCTGCCCGTGATCCGGATTGAGCGATATGCCGATTCGCATGCCGAGGCGGCCGAACCCCACACGAATCCGCCGGCGGAAAACGGTGGCCGTCGACGGGCAAGGCGACGCTGAACGGTTGTGTGTGATGTCGTCGCGTGATCGGTGCCGACGCGAGACAAAGCCGCCGTCGGCCGTTTTTGTCGCCGTCTTTGCGCTAGTCGCGCTCTCGGGGTGCTCCAGCATCGGCGATTTCGGCGGGCTGAGCGATCCGCGCGTCACCGACGACATTCATGCTTGGGTCGGCGAGGAGGCGGCGGCGCGCGCGGGCGCGCCAATCTCGGCCTATAATCTCACCGATGATGAGCGCACGCTGCGCGATCTCGCCTTTCCCTTGATCGAGCCGTCCTATGACCGGCAGCGCTGGGACGCCGTGGTGTACGAATACGGCACCAAAAAATCTTTCCAGCGCGAATTGTGGGCGTTCGATCAGACAGCGTATTACCGGCATCTGCAAGGCGAGCTCTTGCGCTCGAGCGCGGCGCGCTACAATCAATTGATCGATGATATCCGCAACGACATCGTGCGCATCGAGCCCTTCTTTATGAGCGCGCGTAACGTCGTCGACCTCGATCGGCGGCGGCAGGCCGGCATGGAGCATATCGCCTCGCTCAGTCCCGCCGAACGGGTCAACGCGGTAGCCCGGATCGGCGAGAACAGCTTGGTCATTGCCTGGGTGCGCAATTCGCTGGACCAGCGCTGCGCCAGCTATCGCTTCGCGCTGGAACATCTGGCGGTCGCCGAGCCGCTGCCGGCCGCAGCCGATGCGGATCGCCTGCTGACCCAATTGCAGCAACAGATCGAGGCCAACCCGGTCGTGGTCGCCGCGCCGCGTCTTGTGCCGGTCGCCGTCGCCGCGGGACCGGCGGCGGTCGCCAAATAATTCACTGCACGGGTTGAATACTGCAGGTCGCGGCGGCGAGAGCGCCACGCACCATCGGCATGAGGCCCGGCTCGGGCGCCAAGGCGCGCAGCACGATCAGTCCCATCGTGCCCGGCGAGTCGATAATCAGCCGGTCAGCCGCGGTCACGTCTTCTTCCTCGGGGACTTCCGCATGCTGCTCTGGCGTCATCAGATCGAGTTCGATCGAACGTCGGCCGGCGGCGCGATCGTTGATCGCGTAATAGGCGACGCTCTTGCGGGTATAGAAAGTGACCGAGGTATAGGCCTGGCTCACCGGGGCGTGGAGCTTAAGCGAGCCGCCGGTGAGATCGTAGCGGCACACCGCCTGGGCAAAAGCCGGATCCATGAACGGCATGATGGCGGTATCGGCCGTGGGTGAGGTGAGGGGAACCATGGTGTTGACCGGGGTCAACGGCACGAGCCGCGAATAGGCATCCTGCTTGGCCGCCTGCGGCATCACCAGCACTGTCGAGAGATGCACGATGCCGCCGAGTAGGATGGCGGCGAGTATCCATAGCAAGACGCGGACCATCAACAACCCTTCCGTACGATCGCCGGCATCGGACCTTCCTTGGCCGTTCTCGTCGCGACGCCGATCGGCGTGTCGTAAAGGCGCCAGACCAGCACGAATTGCTCGATGCCTCCGGTCGGGAGCCAATTGCCGGAGCGCGCCAGCGGCGCAACCGTAATGGCGAAGCGGCCTTCGCTGTCGCGGACGATTTCCTCGCTGGTGAAGCCGTGCCGGTCGATCGCGTTCGCGACCAGCCGTCCCTCCGGGTCGTAAAGCGTGACCGTCCAATAACGCGCGGCCGGTGTCATGCCGCTAATCGCGAAGCTGCAGCGGCCGTCGAAATTATTTCCCTGATCGTCGGTATGGGCAAAGAACGCCACGCCATCGCCCATGCCGATCGGCAATTCGCCGCTGCGCGCAATGTTGGCGCGGGCATAGGGATCGATATCGACCGATCCGCTTTTCGGCCACGCCGTCCAGGCGCCGATCGTCAGCGAGCCGAAGGCGACGCCGCGCGTGATCGTGAACCAGGTCGCGCCGAGCCCGAGGGCGGCCGCGATCAAGAGCGTGAAACACGATCCGAATAGCAGGCGCATGGTTGAAATCTATTCGCCGCGCGGAGCCGCGGCGGTGCCATGGTCGGCCGCCGCCGCGAAAGTGTCCGTCCGATTGTCAGCACCTTTGCCAGCCGGGAGCGCACCGAACGATCCAGCGGGTACCCCCTCAGCGGTGAGCGCGCGGTCGGCGTCATCTAAAAGCTGCTCGATATGGACGAGCGTATCGGTGCCCTTTCGCGTCAGCAGGACCGCGTGCGGCTCCTCGGTGCCTTGGAACGACGTATCGGTCATGGTCGGGGCATGTTCGGGCGGTGGCAGGCCGGGCAGCGGCCGCAATTCGATGCCCTGATGCGCGTAGGTCATGATGTTGTGCCAAGTCATCGCCGGCAATGTGCCGCCGGTCATGCGCTTGGTTGGTGAATAATCGTCGTTGCCCATCCAGACGGCGCCGACGAAGTTGCCGGTGTAGCCGACGAACCACGCGTCGCGCCAGCTATTGGTGGTGCCGGTCTTGCCGGCGGCCCGGATGCCGTCGAGTTGTGCGCGCTTTCCGGTGCCGTTCTCGACCACCGAGTTCATCATCTTGATCATGTCGAGCGCGACTTGCGGACTGATCACCTGCTTGGGTTTCGGGCCGTCGCGATCGAATCGCCACACCAGCTGGCCGGTCCCGGTGCGCACTTCCAGCGCCGCATGCGGCGCCACCGCGCGCCCGAGATTGGGGAAGGTCGCATAGGCGACGGCATGCTCGAACACATAGACTTCGTCGGCGCCGATCGGCAGCGAGGGCGTATCCGGCAGCGGCGCATGAATGCCGAAATTGCGCGCGGTCTGCACGATCATGGCGCGGCCGAGCTTGGGATTGCCGTTGCCGAGCATGATCGAGAGCTTGACGGGAATGACGTTGATCGAATGCGTGATGGCTTCGAGCAGCGTCACCGGGCCGGAATAGCCGCCGGAATAATTGTGCGGACACCAATTGCCGATACACACCGGAGAATCGTCGACGACGGTGGTCGGTTTGAAGCCGTTCGCCAAAGCGGTGGCGTAAACGTAGGGCTTGAACGAGGACCCGGGCTGGCGCAACGCGTCGGTGGCGCGATTGAACTGGCTCGCGCCGTAATCACGCCCGCCGATCATGGCACGGATGCCGCCGTCGAGGTCGGCGAACACGGCCGCCGATTGGCTGGCGCCGTAATCGTGCCCGTATTGGCGCAGTTCGGATTCGATTTCGTGCTCGGCATAGCGCTGCATATTCAGGTCGAGCGCCGTGCGCACCACGAAATAGCGGTCGTTGACGGATTTCGGGAACGTATCGACGAGCTTGCGCATCTCATCGAACGCGAAATCCAGGTAATAGTTCGGGGCGTCTTCGGTGGTGCGGTCGATCGGGGTCGCCGGATTACGCCGCGCGCCGTAGACTTGGCCCTCGGTCATGAAGCCATTATCGACCAGATTATCGAGCACGACATTGGCGCGCGCGCGCGCGGCCGGCAGGTTAACGAGCGGCGAGAATTTGGTCGGCGCTTTGAACAGGCCGGCGAGCATCGCCGCCTCGGGCAGCGTGACGTCGCGCACCGATTTGCCGAAATAATATTGCGCCGCCGCGTCGACACCGAAGGCGCCGCCGCCAAGATAGGCGCGGTCGAGATAAAGCTTCAGGATCTCGTTCTTGCTCAGATGGGCTTCCAGCCACAGCGCGAGAAAGGCTTCATTGATTTTGCGCTCGTAGGTGCGCTCGTTGGACAAGAACAGGTTCTTGGCGAGCTGCTGGGTGATGGTCGAGCCACCTTGGACCACGCCGCCGGCTTGAGCGTTCGTCATCAGCGCGCGGAAGGTACCTTCGAAATCGATGCCGAAATGCTCGTAGAAACGGCGATCCTCGGTCGCCAGCACGGCCTTGATCAGATGATCGGGAAACTCGTCGAGCGGCACCGATTCGTTGTGCTTGATGCCGCGGCTGCCGATTTCATTGCCGTAACGGTCGAGGAAGGTGACCGCGAGATCGGATTTCTTCAGCCAATCGTCATCGGACGTTTGCCGGAAGGCCGACATGCCGAGCGCCAGCATGAGAAGAAGACCGCCGGTTCCAAGCGTCGCCATCTCCGACAGCGGCTCGACCAGGACCCAGCGCCGCCAGCCGGCGACATGGGCGCGGTCCATGAATTCCGTGAAACGCTCGTAGATTTCGCGCGTCCATTTCCCGGCCTGGAACACCGCGGAATCGATCCGCGCGTCGAGATCGAGCAGCAGCCGCTTGAATTTGGGCCGCCAGTCGTCGCCCGGATCGGGGAACATGTCCGTCACAACTGCGCGCTCCGGAAATCGAACGTAACCACGAAACCTGACCTTCTAGCCGACCCAGCCTGTGGCGGCCAATTCGACTTGACCCTGTTTAATGGACTGCGTGGCGGCGGCCAATGCGGCCGCAGCCATAGGGTGAATGGAAATTGGGGGTAAATTTGGCATAGGGTTGCGGTATTCGGAGAACGGCATGGCGATAACCGGCGGCGGTCCCGACGAAGTTCCATTCTGGCAGCGTAAGCCATTGGAACAAATGACGGATTCTGAGTGGGAGAGCCTTTGCGACGGCTGCGGCAAATGCTGCCTTAACAAGCTTGAGGAAATCGAAGGGGATGGGCGGACCTTTTACACCGATGTCGGCTGCCGGCTTTTGGACGGGCAGACCTGCCGCTGCGGCGACTATGCGCACCGGCTCGAACAAGTCGACGATTGCGTGCGATTGACGCCGGAGAGCCTCAAAGAGATCAACTGGCTGCCGCCGTCTTGCGCCTATGTGCGGCTCGCCGAGGGCAAAGACCTATATTGGTGGCACCATTTGGTCTCCGGCGATCCCGAAACGGTCCACATCGCCGGTGCCTCGGTGCGCGGCCGGGTCGGCGCCTCGGAGGTGGACGTGCCCGACCGCGACCTCGAAGACCACATCGTCAAATGGCCGCTTAAATTGCCGAAGCGTGCGCTCCGCCGGCGATAGACCGGCTTCCTTTCCTCCACCGGCACCCCTGGTCTGCGCCGAAGGCGGTTGCCATGGCGCCCGGCGTCGGCCAAGTCAGGCAACGGCTCAATACGATGACAAGCGAGATTACCCCCGACGACACCGCCAAACTCGGCCCCGCTCCAGCGGGCGACGACGCTCGCCCGGGCGGCGTGCCGGTCCCAACGGAATCGTCCGAGCCGGGTGGCGTGCGTGCGGCAGCGCCGCTCGACCACGCGGCGGTTCGCACCATCGTCGCCGGCATCATGCTGGCGATGTTTCTCTCCGCGCTCGAACAGACCATCGTCGCGCCGGCGCTGCCGGCAATCGGCAAGAGCCTTGGCGGCATCGACGATCTGTCCTGGGTGGTGACCGCGTATCTCTTGGCCGCGACGGCGGCGACTCCATTGTTCGGAAAGCTCTCCGACATCTATGGCCGGCGCACCATTCTTCTGACTGCTATAGGAATTTTTATCGGCGGCTCGGTCGCCTGCGCGCTGGCGCCGACGATCTCGATGCTGGTGCTGGCGCGCGGCCTGCAAGGCATCGGCGGCGGCGGGCTATTGCCGATTTCTCAGACGATCATTGCCGATCTGCTGTCGCCACGCGAACGCCCGGTGGTGCAGGGCCGCACCTCGATCATGTTCATGAGCGCCAGCATTCTCGGGCCGGTATTGGGCGGCTTGCTAA
>Ga0181516_10003160_pt1 | contig 11210 bp, 8 predicted proteins | sample PEATcosm2014_Bin_25_FD_121104 | JGI IMG/M metagenome (GOLD analysis project Ga0181516, IMG submission 121104) | Peatland microbial communities from MTU Mesocosm Facility, Houghton, MI, USA - PEATcosm2014_Bin01_10_metaG | ecosystem: Environmental > Terrestrial > Soil > Wetlands > Peat | place...
CCCCGAGATTGCTCGTTACATAGTCGATAATCCCACGCAATACGTATTCTCTTCTTTAACAGCGTCGGTCGACGGCGAAGTGCGATTTGAACCACTTGAGGAAGGTAATCAGTTCCTTGGCAAGTTGATGATTCCAATGACTGCCCAGTTCATAATCAATGATGGGCAACATCGCAGAGCCGCTATTGAGGAAGCACTCAAACAACGTCCGGAACTGGGAGATGAGACCATTTCAGTCGTTTTCTTTGTCGATAGCGAGCTTCGTCGTAGCCAGCAAATGTTCGCAGACCTTAACAAGCACGCAATTCGCCCGACAAAATCAATCGGAATTCTGTACGATCTTCGCGACCCGCTTTCCGAATTGGCACGCCAGCTGATTTCATCAATCGATTGCTTCCGTGGTCTGACTGAGACCGAACGAACCACAATCTCTAATCGTTCGACCAAGCTTTTCACTCTGAGTGGAATCTATCAAGGAACCCAGTCGCTATTACGTAAGCAGAAGCATGCAAAAATCTCAGCTCCAGAAGCCGCACTTGCCCAGGATTTCTGGAAAGAAATCCAGAAGTACATGCCCGAATGGCAGCTTGCTCAACAAAGAAAGATTGCGCCGGCTGAACTTAGGCGCGACTACATTCACGCTCACGGTCTAGCGCTGCATGCACTTGGACTGGCAGGAGCCGCGCTAATTGCAGAATTTCCCCAGAACTGGAAAGAGCACTTGCCTAGGCTCAAGAAGATTGATTGGGCACGCTCAAATACCGCTTTGTGGGAAGGAAGAGCGACTATGGGAGGCCGAGTCAGCAAGGCTCATAGCAACGTTCTTCTCACGGCGTCGTTTATTAAGAAAACGCTCGCTGTTGAATTGACTTCCGAAGAGTCGCGACTAGAAGAGTCACTGAAGAAGCGAGGGGCATAGTGGATCTGTTGAACATTTCGAGTGTTCCTCAAGGGAATGCGCTGGTCAAAAAAAATCTGAATGCGCTCTATGACGAAGTTCGGACACTGTACGCCAGTGACAACAGGCCGTGGGTAATTGGGTACAGCGGCGGAAAGGACTCGACGACGGTCGTCCAAATCATCTGGTATGCGTTGTCAGGTCTGGAACGTGACAAGCTAACAAAGCCCGTATACATCATTTCATCAGACACACTGGTGGAAACTCCCAAGATTATCGAGTACCTGGATGGGTCTCTCTCGCGGATGCAAAAAGCGGCTGAATCTCAAGGCCTACCTTTCACTGTCCATAAAGTTCGACCCGATCTAGATGATTCGTTCTGGGTAAACATGATCGGGCGAGGCTATCCTGCCCCCTCGAAGACCTTCAGGTGGTGCACTGAACGATTAAAGATCGATCCCGCCAACAACTTCATTCGCAGCATTGGAGCCAAATACGGAGAAGTAATTGTTGTGTTGGGTGTACGTAAAGCGGAGAGCGCTACCAGAAGCCAGGTGATGAGCCTCCACCGAATAGATGGAAGCGTTCTATCTCGACACACGACTCTGGCCAACTCGTTCGTATATACGCCAATTGAAGCTTTCGATGTCGACGCAGTCTGGACTTATCTATTGCAGGTCCCCTCGCCGTGGGGCAACAACAATCGCGACCTAGTTACACTCTACCGCAATGCACAAGCGGGAGAGTGCCCCCTCGTAGTCGATAACACTACTCAATCCTGCGGCAACAGCCGCTTCGGATGCTGGGTTTGTACGGTTGTAAACCGAGATACGTCGATGGAAGCCATGATCGAAAATGGCGAGGACTGGCTTGAGCCCTTGTTAGAGTTCAGAAACAAGTTGGCAGCAACACAAGACCCCGCAGTGAAGAGGTTGGTTCGGAGATGGAAGAGAAGGAATGGAAGGGTTTCCTTCGGCAAAGATGGACGACTCATCCCGGGACCTTACACTTTGCTCTTTCGGAAAGAGCTCTTGACCGAACTACTCAAAATACAAAAACAAGTTCGAGTCACAGATCCAGGTCTTGAGTTGATATCGGGAACGGAGCTCGAAGAGATCCGGCGCATTTGGCGCACAGAAGAACAGGACTGGGAGGATTCAGTCCCCACGATCTACGCCGAGGCAGTTGGCGAGAATCTGGATTGGGTTTCATACGAGATCGCGGTTTTTTCGAAGCAGGAGAAACAGCTTCTAGCGTCGCTCTGCGAAAAAGAGCAAGTATCCACCGATATGGTCGCGAAGCTCCTTGACGTAGAGCGCGACCATTCGGGAATGAGCAGGAGGTCGTCAATCTATAAGCGCTTGGGTGCGGTGCTACAAGAAGATTGGCGTAATAACGAGGAAATCGAGAAGGCAGAAAACGAAGCCTATGATGTTGAAGAGTCTGAAGGTCACGAATTTCGGAGTGTTTAGCGGCTACCAGGCGGTGAACCTGGCCCCATTGCCCAACCGCCCTATCATTCTCTTTGGTGGGAAAAATGGCGCTGGCAAAAGCACACTGTTAGAGGCGTTGCGTCTTTGTTTATACGGCCAGGCCTCGCTGGGCCCTCGTGTCTCAAAAGACGACTACCACCAGTATCTGGAGGGTAGAATTCATTACTCCCCAACAGTTCTGATCCCAGCGAACTTTGCGAAGGTGGAGCTCGACTTTCAATGCGTAAACTTTGATGGCATGCACTCATACACGATGTCTCGAGGATGGGAGCGGCGATCTACATCAAGGGTGGAAGAAACTGTTCGCTTGAGCCGCGATGGGGAGCCGGTGGACGACATTTCTGCGGAGTATTGCCAAGACTTTGTGAGAGATTTGGTGCCTCCCGGTGTATCTCAATTCTTCTTCTTCGACGGCGAAAAAATACAGCATCTAGCAGAAGACTCATCTGATCAAGCGACCCTTACGCAAGCTATACACTCACTGCTGGGTATTGATGTGGTGGATTCGCTTTCCGCCGATCTAACAATCTATAGATCACGGCTAGGGAAACCCCACCAAAACGAGCAACAGTTGCGAGACGAGGAATTGAACCAGGAAGAAATGGACCGGGTGCGAGACTCATTGATGCAGGCGGAGTCCCAATGCACGATATTGGCAGATGAATTGGGCGCACTCGCTGTCTCTCTCTCCAAGCTTGAAGATCAGATTGCTTCGCAGGGCGGTGCATTTGCTCAGAATCGTCATCGGTTGTTGGCTCATAAGGCGCAACTGACCGAAAGGATCGATCAACATGAAGCTGCTCTTCGGCAGGAAGCTGCTGGGCTATTGCCATTCTGCTTCTCTAAAACCCTTCTACAGAATCTTGCCGATCAAATCTCAACCGACGCGGAAGTTGAAAAGCAGGCGCACGCTTCCGACGTCTTGGCCAAGGTCAAACGAAGCATCATAGCCCACCTGGGACGCTCCAAGAGCTTGGGGATTAAGCCACAACAGAAGAAGGTCATCACTGATGACCTCTGCATCATCTTGGATCGTTTCTCGAAGCAGGGCTCTGAAGAGCGGGTCGTTCATCCGATCTCCCCTGCTACCCGCCGCGAACTCCTTGCTTGGCTCGATCAGATTCCTGCGCTCCGGGAACGGATACGGGGGCGATGTAAAGAACTCGAAAAGTCGCACCACGAGTTGCATCGGGCAGAGAACCAATTGGTTAAGGCCCCGGCAGATGATGTACTTGCGCCGCTTCTCGCGAACCTTCGCGAAGTGAACGGAGGCATGCGCGATGTCCAGAAACGTTACGATGAGACCGTATCGTCTAGAGATAGCTTGGCGACGCACCTGAAAGCACTCGAACGCCAGAAGGAGCAACTATTTGCAGCGAGAGCAAAGAGTGACTCTCTGGGAACAACAATAGACGTTATCCCACGCGTGCAGAACGCATTGCGAAACTACAAGCACGCCTTAATAGAAAGAAAGTTAAAAGAGCTGGAAGCGTCGGTAACGCAGTGTTTCCATGTTCTCTCTCGAAAGAAGGATGTGCTGCGCACAATTCATATTGCTCCCGACACCGCGGCAATAACTCTACGCGACAAGAAGGGGAACATTGTGCCTAAAGCCCAGTTATCTGCAGGCGAGAAACAGATTTATGCCATTTCTATGCTTTGGGCGCTGGCCAAAACCTCGGGACGACCATTACCCGTCATAATCGATACACCCTTAGGGAGACTGGATAGCGATCATAGGGCGTTATTGGCTGATTCTTACTTCCCTATTGCAAGCCATCAGGTTGTGATTCTCTCTACGGATACCGAAATTGACCGGGCCTACTTTGACGCAATGAAAAGCCAGATAGCTCGTACGTACACATTTGACTTCCAGCAGGAACACCAAGGAACTCGAATTCAGGAGGGATATTTTTGGGAGGAGGCCAGGCATGAAGCTGACAAAACTGCGTTTGTGCAAGGAAGCGTCTAGCAAGCTGAGATACTCGTCTGGACGGACCGGATTGACTCCCAATTTGCTTTGCCGGATAGGCTTCTGCCTTTCGCTGGCAGAGCCATCCTCTCCTAATCCCGAAATGTATCAAGAGGATGATCGCGAGTTTAACCGATACACATTGCTCGGCGAATATGATGAGCTTTTTGTAGCCTTGCTCAGACAGCGATGCGTGTCTGCAGGGATGGACGATAAACATCTCACTGAGATGTTTCGAGCACACATGAACCGCGGCGCTATTTTGGTTTCAGGCCGCTTGAAGAATATCAGTGATTTAGTTGATCTCCTCTAACTTGCAGAGAGTTCCACACATGACAAAAGCGAAAAGAGCATCCTGATAATGTTTCCCACTGACACCGCTGAACTATTGAAGTGCATTGAACATATAGAAGAATCGACGAAGAAACTCCCACACACATTCAAGTCTGCTAAAGCTCGTCTACAGAACGGGGCAATTAAATCGGCACGGAGCTCTATCTCGACTGCTATTCAGATTCTTGGGCAAGCGGCGGACGAAGCACGGGACTTGAGTCAACTTGCTGCGATTCCTTGGTCCGAATATCTGAGTAGACAGGATTACGGCGACCAACTCGTGCAGGAATGCCGCGGTCTAGGCCTGGATGCTAGCTATGAAGGCGGCCTGCTATTTTGTTTTCCGTCGACCGTTCGCATTGTACCCGAAGAAGAATCTGTAATAATTAACGGCTCGAAGTCATCCGAAGTAGCGCCTACAGTGGTCGCGAATCAACTACTCATTGCCAGAAATGAAGCAAACCGAAAAAATCCAAAAGACCTGCTTGAACTGGTGTTCAAAGCGTATCGAGTTCTCCTGGCGAGTGCTGATGTGTCGAACGATTCCGCGAGGGTTGTGCCTCTGTTCGACATTTACAACGCACTGACACTCTGGCCCGAAAATAAGAAACGTTATTCGCGGCGTGAATTTGCAATCGATCTCTACTTGATTGACGCTAGCGGAATCGCCGTTACTGCAGACGGGGCGAGGCTTACCTTTGCCGCAAGCACAGGTTCGCGCGATCGCACAAAGATATTTCAAGCACACGACCATTCCGGGTCCGAGAAGGTCTACTACGGAATCTATTTCCAGTTAGCGGACGGTCACGACCATGAAGAGCGATGAACTTATTGGTTTATTAAACGACAACTACTTTGAGCGATATTTACCCGCAGGTGGATCAGCTTTTAAAGTAGTCGTCGCACCGTCCGCGTCGACCTCAACATCACTCTCCACATCCTTGAGAAATGTGACTGACGAAGGGCAAGCAATTTGCCTTCGACTGTGTGGCTCGACGACGAAGCTACACATGATGGACAAGCTGTTTTTTGGCATGTCGAGCGAAATAGACTGGGATACCCTGATTCTGAAGTTCATCCAGAAACAGTTGCTACCAGACGCCAAACTCTCCACTGGCCATGCCATAAATCTCGATGCTCTTGCTGCATCTATGTCCTTGAGCATGGATCAACTCAAGACGCGAATAGCCGTGGCGATTCGTGATCGAGTGTCTCACGACTATGGATATTGCGCTGAGTTCAGGATTGTTTTAGCCCAGCTTTGCTTGGGGCAAATGCATATAGATGGAGCACCGCTCTCGCCTTACCGGACTCTGATAGAGGAGTGGCTTCGGGGTGAGTTAAACAACATAAGCGGCCTACGGGGAGCTATGATCTTCCGGAAAATCCAGCGCAATTCCGCCAGACATATGCTTTATTCGACCTTTCGCCTTTTGCGTCAAGCTGGTTACCGATTTGTCATTTTAGTTTTAGACATTGCCCGTTATTTAGAATCTGTGAAGTATTGTGACCGCGTCAGTGGACTCTATTACTCCGCTGCCGCTACTCTCGATCTCTACGAACTTCTGCGCCAATCCATCGATGATGTGGAGCAGTTGGACGGGACAATGGTGATAGTAAGCGCCCCAGATTGTTTCCTGACGGACGACCGCCGAGGGATTGACGTGTATCAAGCTGTCAAGATGCGGTTATGGAGCGACGTTAAGCTTAAAGGTACTCAAAATCCACTGGCACCGATGATAAGACTCGGTTGAGGAAACCCTATGAAGATCGATTTCTTGAACGCATGTCGGGCCATCGAATCGTTACGCAGTGGAGTGCCTAACAGTATTGCGGTAGCACTTTTGGGCTGTTCCCAGCCCCGAATTGTCAAGAGATTTGAAACGGCGCTTGATAGCTGGCCATCTACTCAGCCGCAGTCCGGACATGATCCCGGATTTCTGGTAAAGGGCGGATTCGGTTGTGGAAAATCACATCTTCTTGCGCGCCTGACGGAAATCGCATCAAAACGCGGCTGCGTAATAAGCCGCGTACCCATCAACAAAGAAACTCCCCTTTCGGATCCAGACAAACTATTTAAGGCCTTGGCGCAATCTGCCGTCCTGCCTGATAGAAGAGGCCCGGGGCTCTATGAAGCAGCACAGAAAATTGACACGGAGACCAATGAGTTTCGTGAGTTGGAAAAGTGGGCCAAGGATGACAAGTCTCTCGATGAGAGATTTCACCTTTCTCTTCAGATGTTCAGGATGGCTCGGCGTAACTTCGAGATCAAAGACCAAATCGCACGATTCTGGTCTGGTGAGACGTTTGGAATCCCGCTGTTTAAGTCTCGCCTGCAGGAAGTCGGGATGCCGGCTAGAGCAAAGCTCCTGACCGTCAAGACACAGGAGTTGGCGAGGCAAAGAATGGCGTTTGCAACCAGAATGTTGGCGGCTTCTGGGTATTCCCGGTGGGTGTGGCTTATCGACGAGGTTGAGTTGATCGGATGCTATTCCTCTCTTCAACGACTTAAGTCGTATTGCGAGATTGGTCGCATGCTGTCGAGCAAGGTAGAGTCGGACCGCCCCGGCGTCGTGACCGTAATGGCCATCACGGACGATTTCGAAACCGCAGTGTTGTTCGGCAAGGGCGACCTCTTTTCTATGCCTTCGCATTTCGAAGAGCGCCGTGCAATACGGACGGAGGATGCCAGGTATCCGCCGCAATACGGAATGTCTATTATTCAAAAAGAGGGCATACTTCTCGAACCCCTGCGAATAGAAGACGCTGAGGCACTTTACCACCGCCTCCAGAAACTCTATTGTGCTGCTTATGACTGGGAACCCAGACAAACACAAATACCTTCTGTCCCAAGCTCAACCACCGTGCGGCAACGGATTAAGCAGTGGATCACTTCCTGGGATATGGAGCGATTATTCCCAGACGTTCAAGCCGTTATGCAGCTAGACGTTATTGCAAACGACTACACGGAAGAAGCGCCCGAAGAGAAGGAATCTGGGATGTGTGGAGATGCGATAGTCGACGAAATTCTGAAATCACTGGACTGTTGATAGCGCTCGTCCGCAATCAATCGAATTAGTGGTCGGTTAATCTTTCGCTGGCCCGCGAAATACCTCTTTCGCATGCCAGCGAATAGACGCAATGCTTGGTTGCCAATCTCTGCGGTTCGCGGATCGCAGAGATTGGAATTTGAATTCATCAAACCATTGCCCCGTTGTTCCGTGCATTTGACTTGAGATCAAGACGCGATTCTCCTCAGTAATACCGATCGCACCATAATCAAGTGCCTTGTGGTGGAGAGTACACAACGCGATCCCGTTACTTGGGTGTGATGTTCCACCCCGCATATGCCATTGAATATGAGCAGCCTCTAGGCCAAACTCAGTGCCACAGATTCGCGCATTGTAGCCGCACACCGCACACTCGTGCCCATATGCATCAAGGACACGTTGTCTAAACTCTGGATCCCTTTCGGGAGTTGGGGTGCAGATATCAAACCCCAGGTCTGACCTGATATCTGCGTGCATCGTATCCGGAAAGTTCAATTCGAGTACGGATGAAACGATTTGCTGCGCCAGCCCTTCATTTCTTTGGAGAGCTTCCCATACGTCACTAGGAAACCCACCCATTGCATTCTTCTTCAGCAACTCGCTCTTCAATGGGTCAGTGTTGCTTTGTCGAGCGATTAGAGGCTGATCTGACTGAACTTCCCAAACACCATCGTTCTGCAATCTGAAGAATGGGTATTCGGGATGCACCGATTTGCGCGGCGGGCCATATCGCAAAAGAAGAAGCGACAGCGTCGGACAAAGTTCCTTGAATGTCACAAGCCTCGGCTCTCCGCGGAAGAAACGGGAAAACTCCAGCAAAATGAGGAGGGGTTTATGAGGTGCGCGTTCTTCGGCACGCTTCCACATCTTTATGTGACTGAATCTGCTCAGGGTCGCATTACGTTCGCTCTCTTGTATCTTCGCAAGCATAGGCATCCCGCCAGCTCCAACTGGCCCTTCCCGTCCTAGTGAAGATACGATACGCCAACGTTCGCACTTCTTGAAGCGCTCAAATCTACTTCTAACGCATAATGCACAGCCCATGGCCTGTTTTGATTACTATCAACGCTCACATTCGAAAAATTGCCAAGCCACGCTTAACCAACTCGTCTTCGCGAGCTCGCAGTTGTTTCTCGTCGAATTTTGAGAGTTTCGACAGCTCACGGTTCATAAGGACTTTCGATTCTGCATATATCTTCTTTTTTGCAGTAAAGCTCTGATTGGCAGCCTTGGTGTTATCGGCCGGCGCCCAAAATGAAAGATTTCCCAGCCTGTTCTTCAAAGGCTCCAATGCGGGGTCTTTGCTCGTTGCATTACGGGGGTACACGTGTTCGATTTCAATCTGCCCGAAATCGTAGACAGAGGATTTGTCTTTACACTTTGGAACCCCGGCAGCGCCTGCTTTATACCACGGCTGAAATTGTTCAATAGTGGTGAGGAAGTACTTCGGGATTGTATTTCCGGCCTTTTCCCGGTACACGAGCTCAGATCGAATGCCCTGACTAAATATGTCATCCCCCGCATACAGATCTTGCACTGGCTTTAGACTCGCCCTGAGCGCAGCGGACTTGTAGTCCTTTGGAGATTTCCGTATTTCCACTGCATTCGCGAGAAAAATGCTATCGAGTTTGCTGGGGTGCTGTCGGCTGCAATGAATATATCGGAAGACTGAAAATTCCAGAATATGGACGACTGCTGCAAAATTCTTCTCTGTGAGTTCGCACGATGCAAGCAGCAACGGGAGAGAGAGTTCATTTTTGAGAACGAGCAGCAACAGCTTCAGCCGGTTCCGATCCCAGACTGTGACAACGCTGTCTTCGTAAGGCCATTCCCCTTCGGAAATACAATTGTAGGATACGAATGCGGATCGAAGGAGTTTGAGCTGTTCAATGATCTGTTCGTGGGACAGAGTACGCGGAAAGAACTCATTTAGGAAGTCGTCGAAGAGGCTCCGGTGGCCAGCGCGTTTCCCGACGCGAGAAGCATAATAGACACGCAAGAAATGATCGACATGGCTGGCCTTAGCCGCCAGAATTTCGTCCCAGATCGCCTGGGCTTGCTCCTGGAGCGCGTCCGACCCTTCAAGACGCTCCAGCGTAGTGGAGCGGAGTAGATCTCCCTCACTGAGACTTCGGCCGCGATCATTCAAGACTTCGAAAAGCCGGTATGCCTCATCTTTGGATTCGCTCACAAGATGTACCACGTGGCAATCGTCGGTCGCAGCCTTAAACAAAGTCCCTAATACGGCCAGCTTTGATTTGTTATCTAGTGAGCCAAGAATTCGTTTAACGAATTCGTTGATACCGTTGTTAGCTTTGATGAGCAGCCGGTGTGATTCACGCGTTGGCGTGAGCGTGGTGCCTGCTAATAGCGCGGCATAGAAATCCTTGTCTGCCTTGGACAGCACAACCCTCGGCTGCTGGACCGGCTTTCCGTCGATCTCGTCAGCGTACTGCAGCAAGCTGTTTCTGATGCCTTTGGCGCGGGCTGCCGCGAGTTCAGCGTTGTCGGTCTCCCCGGCAACCTGGCACTCTCCGGCTATTGCATTGTTCCAATGTTGCAATCGGGCAAAGAGAATTCCAAACGTAGCAAGGCGCTGCTGCCCGTCGATAACCTCGTATCTACGACCAAGGGCGTTCTGAGCAACATGCTGTAAACACACCAGTCCTCCGAAAAAATGCCTTTTGGGAGTGTCCTTCTGTCTGGCAAGGAACGCATTCTCCAGATCCTTGATGAAGTCCTTCAGTTCCTCCTCTTCCCATGCATATGACCGTTGGTACTTCGGAACTTGATATGGGGCTCGCTGGGCAAGAAGATCCCCGATTTGAAGGTCGTTGGCATTCACTGTAGGTTCGCTCCATCAAGGAAGTGTGGGCGCATAAAGTCCGGAACTCCCAGAAGTGGCCCGATAACTGCTTGGACCTATTTAGACTTCTTTCTTGCGTTTTGCTTCGAGTAAACGCGAACTGCCTTCCCGGTTCTGAATAAAACCGTTAGTTCGGACGCTGTTAAGAAAACGCAATCATTCTAGAGGTAAGTCACTGAATTCACAAGAACCCTCCTCAGCTTCTTGCGGCCCTACCCCCTTAGGCGCTCAAGCGCGTCACTTGAATAAATGCGTCGCCCCTCGGCATCGCAGTGTCTTGTCTTCCTTCCACTTCTGACCCCTCCTGGTGTACGCCGCTGCGCGGCTCGGACGGGCGCTTCGGATTGCGCCGGTTTCGCGCCAAACATAACACCGCGTTTGTCACTCGCCGCGCCCCACTCGCACCCTGCCACCCTCCGGAGTCCTCCGTTCCGTCCTTTCCACCGTTCCGTCTGTTTTTGTCCGCTGTCGCGGTCGTGAAGAACAAAAACAGCCGGAAACGGCAGAAAAGGAACAAAAACATGGAATTCAGCAGCAACAGCCACAGCAATCCCGCGAGCAGCCTTCCCTCCCCCGTCGCTACGCTTCGCGCCGACGG
>Ga0181516_10003161_pt1 | contig 11209 bp, 10 predicted proteins | sample PEATcosm2014_Bin_25_FD_121104 | JGI IMG/M metagenome (GOLD analysis project Ga0181516, IMG submission 121104) | Peatland microbial communities from MTU Mesocosm Facility, Houghton, MI, USA - PEATcosm2014_Bin01_10_metaG | ecosystem: Environmental > Terrestrial > Soil > Wetlands > Peat | place...
CATCGTTCCGCCCAGCTCTTCCACGCCGCGCAATTCGCGCAGCTTGTAGATGACGCGGTGCGGAGTTGCCGGATCGAACTCGCTGGAGTTGGCGTCTTCCAGTCCGCAGACGTTGCGCGCGTACTCAATGCACGCCGTCTGCATTCCCAAACAGATGCCGAAGTACGGAACATTATGCTCGCGCGCGTAGCGGATGCCGTTCAACATGCCGGCGATGCCACGCTTGCCAAATCCTCCGGGCACGAGAATGCCGTCAAAGCCTTTCAGCTGAGACTCATAGCTGCGGTCGTCCTTATCCTTCGTCTCCAACCCTTCGGCTTCAATCCATTGCAGATTCAGCTTCAGGTTGTATTGCAGGGCGGCGTGTACCAGCGCTTCTTTCAAGGACTTATAGCTGTCCTCGTACTCCACGTACTTGCCGACAACGCCAATCAGCACTTCATCATTGGGGTTGTATGCACGGTGCACGAGGCTCTCCCAGGCCGACATGTCGCGGTCTTTGGCCTCTATTCTCAAGTACTTGAGCACCAGTTCGTCCACGCCTTCGTGGGCAAAAGCCAACGGGCATTCGTAGATGCTTGCCACGTCCCGGGCGGTAATCACGGCACGCTCTTCCACGTTGCAGAATAAGGCGATCTTGCCCTTCATCTCCTGCGGCAGGAAGCGGTCGGTGCGGCACAAAAGGATGTCCGGCTGAATGCCGATGCTGAGTAACTCCTTTACGCTGTGCTGCGTAGGCTTGGTCTTCAGCTCTCCGGCGGCGGCAATGTAGGGCACCAGCGTGACGTGCACGAACAGAGTGTTTTCGCGGCCTAACTCCTGCCGCATCTGTCGGATAGCTTCCAGGAACGGCAGCGATTCGATGTCGCCCACGGTGCCGCCCACTTCGCAGATGACCACGTCCACGTCATGCGCCACCTTCTTCATGGCGGCTTTTATCTCATTGGTAACGTGGGGGATGACCTGCACGGTCTTGCCCAGGTAGTCGCCGCGGCGCTCCTTGGCGATGATCTGCTCGTAGATTCTGCCGGTGGTCAGGTTGTTGTCGCGCGTCAGGCGGGCGTGGGTAAAGCGCTCATAATGCCCAAGGTCGAGGTCGGTCTCGGCGCCATCGTCGGTGACGAAGACCTCGCCATGCTGGAAGGGCGACATGGTGCCGGGATCCACGTTGAGATAGGGGTCGAACTTCTGCAGGTTGACCCGGAGGCCGCGGCTTTCCAAAAGACAGCCGATGCTGGCCGCCGCCAGGCCCTTGCCCAGTGAGGACACAACTCCGCCGGTCACAAAGATGTACTTTGCAGACATTTCGACCTCGCTTTGATTTTGTAATCTGATTGGTTGGTACGGTAGGGGTGCACAATCAATTCTGTACGAATTCGGGCGGCGGGGCAAGGCGCGGAGGGGAAGTTTTACGGAAAAGTTTTTTCCCGGCTGGGCGGGGATGCGGGATTGAACGACGCGGGCGGTGATATCTTTTTAGGCGATTGCGGCGGTGATGCTGCGGACAGGGTTACGGATGATGCCGTGGATGAGGCTGCGTGTGATGCTTGAGGGGATGCAGGTTATGTCGCGAGTGGCAAAGGGTTTGGCCGTGCTGGCGGCCATGTGGATTCTGCTCGGAGCAATCGCCCTGGGACAGACGGCGCAACGGCTAATTCTGACCGACGGCAGCTTCCAGTCGGTGAACGAATTCCACAAGGAAGGCGACCGCGTGCGCTATTTGAGCGCCGAGCGCGGCGAGTGGGAGGAGCTTCCCACGGCTCTGGTGGACTGGAAGGCGACAGACGAGTGGAACTCCACGGCACAGCGCGGCGGCGACGATGAGGAGCTGAAGCAGGTGACGGCCGAGGAGGTGGCGGCGCGCAAGGAGGCGATGAAGAACACTCCTTTGGTGGCGCCCGATATGCGCTTGCCGGCCGAGGGCGGCGTGTTTCTGTTTGATGAGGCCGGCGGACGGCCCGCGCTGCACAAGGTGCCGACCGAGCATCTCAGCGCCGAATCCAAGACCGGTAGCAACATGCTGCGCCATGCGGTGAATCCCTTTGCCAGCGTGCTGCTGACGCTGGAGCTGAAGGGTGTGGCGGCAAAGACGCGCGTGCGTCCACAGGGCTTGGTGCTGTACGTGGACGTGGACGACGAGACAGGCACGGTGCCGGGAGAGCGCTATCGGATCGTCCGGCTGGCGGCGGACAAAGGCCGCAACCTGCGCGTGGTGGGACGCGACAAGGTGAGCATGAAGGGCAACGAGCAGGCCAGCTACCAGATGGTGAAGACCAGGGCGGAACACTTCAGCGGCGACTGGTGGAAGGTGGTTCCCGTGGAGCCTCTTACGCCGGGCGAGTACGCGGTGGTGATTGAGAGCAACAGCCAGGAGACGAACTCGGACGTTTGGGACTTTGGGGTGGAGAGGTAAAGGCGAGGTTGTGGAGGTTTCGGACGTTTCAGAGGTTTCAGAGGTTAAAGGCAAAGGCAAGATCAACTACCCCACCCTCCGCCAAATGAGGGCGGTAGGGTAGGGCACCCGCAAAGAGGTAGTTGGATACTTGTCCTGTTGTCGACAGCTATCCGAAGGTATAGTCAGGAACGATGAAAATTCCGAAGACCTTTCTATCGCTGGCTTTTGTCTGTTGTGTGGCCGCGCCCATGCTATCGCAACAGTGCCCGTCTGACTTGTCCCAAGGGAATTTCGTTGTGTTGGAGGTCAGAACCCTGGAGGGCAGGCTCATCTTCCACGATGGTATTCGCAAGTGGTTTGAACTGGAACTGGACCAACCACAATGTGCGGAGAGCTCGATTGAGCTGTTTCCAAGTGGCGATGACTGGACACCTCTGCAAGTTCTCAGAGGGTGTCGGGTCAGATCAAAGGGCGCGATTAGCGTCATGATGACTGGATACTCTTCACTTCCTAAGTACCAGGACGTTGATCACATCGAGTCGATTGGCACCTGCACACCGAAGCGGCCGTTTCCTGACCATTCCAAGGCAAGACCCGACAAGCAAATTCGTAAGTACCGGGTTGAGATGCACATACCAGAAGGGTCTAGAGACTACCCAATAGTCTTCCGCGTATCGAGTGCGGGAAAAATCCTGCATCCCTGGCAGGCTTACGCAAGTTACGACCTGACAGGCGGCGATATTCTCTATGGGCTCTGCGGAAAAGGCTTTCTCATAGATAAGGTTTTTGGGCCGCCGGAGGCTTGCCCCTCACACTTCGTTGAATCGAAAACCAGGACATCAGAAGACATGGCCGCGTTTGATCTTGAACGTGCTGCTGCGGCTGGAAAGAACGATTTGCGTTTGGGGTACACCTGTGTGCGCGAGCGGCAGATATTGAAACGATGATTTTGTCGGCGCAAAACCGCCAAGCAACTCACAATCCATCCAATAATCACGCCTCGGGATACGCACCCGGGGCATGATCAATTGTGGCACGTTGTGCTCGACATTAGCCTCAGAGTTGGAGCAACGCCAACTCTGGGCCACCTGTCTCCGTATTCGACAAATTGTTTTACGTGGTGGGGCCGATGCCGAAGACGGCGATGGCGTCGCGCGTGGTGTTCTTGACCGTGTACATCATTTCATCGGCGCAGCGGATGAGGTCGTGCGCGTTCTTGGCGTCGTCCGGGAAGCCGCTGACGCCGAGCGAGGCGCGCACGCTGATGTCGAGTCCGTCGCCGAGGTGGAAGCGCGTGTTGCGCAGCAGGTCCAGCAGGCGGCGGGCAACTACCATCGCAGAGTGCTTGCTGGTCTGCGGCAGCAGCACCACGAACTCATCGCCACCGTAGCGGAAGGCGTAGTCAATCAGGCGCAGGCGGCTCTTGATGGTGACGCCGATTTCGTAGAGCAGGCGGCTGCCGACCAGGTGTCCGTAGATATCGTTGACCAGCTTGAAGCGGTCGAGGTCGAGAAACAGGACGCTGAACTCGTAGCTGAAGCGCGCGGAGCGGTGAATCTCACTCTCGATGGTGCTGTAGAGGTGGCGCGCGTTGTAGAGTCCGGTGCAGTCGTCGGTGATGGTGAGTTCCTGAATCTTTTCCACCGAGCGGGCGTTGTCAATGGCGATGGCGGCGTAGTCGGCCAAGGCCTGCAGCAGCATGAACTGGTCGCGGCCGAAGGTCGTCATGTCCACGTTAATGAGTTGGATGACGCCGAAGATGCGGTTCTTGCTGGAGAGCGGCACGCAGAGAATGCTCTTGGTCTTCCACTGCGTCACTTCATCCACGCGCGGAGTGAAGCGCGCGTCCTTGGTGACGTCCGGTACGACCAGTGGCTCGCCATGCTGGGCGACCCATCCGGCGATGCCTTCGCCGATCTTGAGGCGCACGGACTTGAGCGTGTCACTGGCTTCGCCGACGGCGATGGCGAAGTAGAGCTCGTGATGCTCTTCGTCGGTCATCAGCAGCGACCAGTTGTCGGGACGGAAGTAGGCTGCCACCTTCTCCATGATGGTCTGGAGGATGGAGTCGAGATTCAACGATGACGTCAGAGCCTTGGCGACGTCGTGCAAAATGGCGAGTTCGTTGCGGTGCTGGCTCTGTTCGCCTGAAACCTGCGGCTGATTCATCTACAGACCGTTCCTGAGGATGCTGCGCGGTTAAGTTGCAATCAAGGCTGCATTATAGCTTGAGACTCGGGCCTTGCAGTAGTCGGAAGTCCGCACGAGAGTAACCGAAGTTGGTCACCGCGCAAAATGGGCTGCGGATGAGAGAAGAATGCCGGAAAAAGGCGCGTTCTGATTGACTTAGCTCCCATGGGTTTCTATGATGAGCCAGTGGCGCAGGCGTAATCCCCAGGGGCAGCCAGAGGCCGTGGCACATCCCAGCAGGTGATTTGCTGCGGCGCAGGAAGTCCACACACGGGGGCGGGAGTGGCAACATTCGGTCAAAAGCTGCGGCAGGCTCGGGAAGCCAAGAACATCACGCTGGCTGAAATTTCCGCAACTACCAAGATCAGCACTCGCGCGTTGCAGGCCCTGGAATGGGAACGCTTCGAACAACTCCCCGGCGGCATCTTCAATAAAGGATTCGTGAGGGCCTACGCGCGCTGCGTCGGGCTGAACGAGGATGAGACCGTGGCCGCCTACCTGGAGGCCAGCAAAGCCTCGTCCCAGGAGACCGACTTGAAAGCCCTGGCGGCACAGGTGGAGGCCAGCCGTCCACGGAACAGGATGGGGTTGCCGGGAGCGGCAACCGTGGTGGCCGTACTGGCCGTTCTGGTGGCCGTGGCCATGGGCGGATTGTGGCTGAGAGAGCATCGGAAAGAGGCTCGCGAGGCCGCCGCCGGACAGGCACAGAAGGAAGCGGCGGCCCAAGCCGAGGCCAACCGGGCAGCGGTGGCCAAGTGGAATGAGATGAACGCGGCAAAGAATTCGGCCGTAACGGCCAACGCCGCAACGACGGCCGACCCTGGCGCCACGCCGGCTCCCGATGCGGCAAAGGATGCCGCGGCGCCGAAGACGGCGGCTGCACCGGCTGTGACGGCTCCAGCGAGCGCAGACGGTGGAGTCGAAATTGTGGTCAAGGCCAGCTCGCGGGCGTGGGTCAGCGTGCTGCGCGATGACCGTCCGGCGGAGACCATCACCCTGGACCCGAAAGACCCGGAGACCACCAGCCGCACCTTCAAGGCGAAGGATCGCGTGAAGCTGATCCTGGGCAACTCCGGTGGTGTGAGCGTGACGTGGAACGGAAAGCCCGTGACCGACCTGGGGAAAAAGGGCGAGCGCAGCACGATTACGTTTACTCCGAAGGGTATGCAGAAGGATTAGCCGCGCGACAGTTTTGCTATACAGAGGGGCTGCCTGTGGGCGGTCCTTCTTGTTTTGCGCGGTGCGGTTTATGTGCTCAGGAATCATGCTCTCGCGTGACGAACGTGGAATTTTGGTAACCAGCCTTTGTTACATAAGGTAGGTGCACGAATGCGAGAAAATCCTGACGCGGGATGACCCGTTATGCAGGTCACTGGTGGAAGCCAGCCGGATGTCGGAGGTCCTCCGCAACCAGAGCGATGGCCAGCCTACGGAGCAGATGTTGCGGCAGGTATTGGATTTAGGCCGCCGGGGCGGATGAGCGGCGTGCAAGTTCATGACAAGGGTGACTCCGGCGAAGTGCATGGATGGCTTCCAATTTACCGGGGTGACACGATTCTAGAAGTGCAGGCCGCGGCCGAAGGTACCCAGGTCAAGCGGAACCAAGGTTTTGCCAGGGGTACACGTGTACCCACGGGGACACTTTGGTAATTTTGTGATCGGCTGGGGCGGACGTATGCTTTTCTACGTGAACCCTCAAACGTTGCATCCCGAGACCGTGAATGAAAACGCACCCAGCGGCGTGCACGAGCTGCGGGGCGCCGTGCGCTTCCCACTGCATCTCAGCGTGAACATGGAAGAGCATCCCGGCGACCAGGCCGAAACGCGTGACATCTCCGCCGCGGGCGTGCTGCTGCACTGCCACGAGGAGTACGCGGTGGGCTCGACGATCCACTTCAAAATCGTGATGCCGGGGCAGTCCATGGGCGCCGACCACGACGTGCAGGTGGAGTGCACGGGGCGCGTGGTGCGCTCAACTCCGGCGGGAGACAAGGTGGCCGTGGCGGCAATCATTGACGAGTACCGCATTACCCGATAACCTAAGCGCATCCGTAAATGTCTCAGAAAGAGATTGGATGCCACCGATGGCGACGCACAAGGCCAAGTTGCAGTCGCAACCTGAAGAAGCTCACGTTGAAAACGCCATTCGCGTAATCATCGCGGACAGCGAACCCATCTTCCGCGTGGGCGTGCGCAAAATTGTCGCCGTGGAAGATGACATTCGCATTGTGGCGCAGGTGGAAAACGTGGAGAGCGCGTTGAGCAGCGTGGCCCGCTTTGAGGCCGACGTGATGCTGTATGAAAGCGGCCTGGGCTCGAACGCGGGCGAGGTGATCAGCAGCATTCTTGCGGTGGCTCCGGCACTGAAGGTTGTGCTGGTAACGGTGCAGCAAACCGAGGAAGAGACGGTGGAGTTGCTGCGGCGCGGCGCCACCGGCATTGTGAGCCGCTCGATTGCGCCGGACCTGCTGATACGGTGCATCCGCAAGGTGGCCGCCGGTGAGACCTGGCTGGATAACCAGGGCGTGAACTGGGTGATTGAAGCCTATCGCTCACAGGCCGCGCAACTGACCGGGCCGCGGAACCGCGTGCGGTTGAGCAACAAGGAGTTGCAGATCATCTCCGGTGTGACCCAGGGGCTGCGCAACAAGGACATTGCCAAGGACGTGGGCACGACCGAGCAGGTGGTGAAGAATTATCTGCGCAAGGTGTACGACAAGCTTGGCGTCAGCGACCGCCTGGAACTGGCACTGTACTGCATGCATCACAAGCTTCTGGAAAACTACCAGAAGGCGGAAGACGGCGCGGCAGACAGCACGGACGGCGATCCGGCGGCGCTCGAGGCGTAGAGCCCTCTCCGCGGGGCCCGCAGAAGGTTTCCACAGGCAAGGGCGCGGCCAGACCCCAGCATTCCCCCTGCGTACGATACAATGAAAAAGGTTCGTGCAATGCGGACCGTGGCGGAGTGTGCGGAGAGGTGGCCGAGTGGCTGAAGGCGCACGCTTGGAAAGCGTGTTTAGGGGAAACTCTAACGTGGGTTCGAATCCCACCCTCTCCGCCAGCAACTCCGTTGACCTCTCATGATCAGCGATGGCGCAACGCCGGCCAGGTCCTGCAAGTACATCCCAATCTGAAATCCACGCAGCCAGGCAAGCCATCGGTCTCGCTCACATTCGTGACTGGATGACATCAAAAAATGGCCGACCCTAAGGTCGGCCGAGTCGCAGGGTATAGCATCTCACTGTCCTGTTAGCTGGCCTTCCTCTGGTCCTGCTCCACGCCGGAATTCCGGGTGCTCCACTGTTTCACCTGCTCTTCAGCGTGTTCCTTGGTGATGCCGTAGCGCTCCTGGATTTTGCCCACCAGCTTGTCCTTCTGTCCGGCGATCACGTCGATGTCGTTGTCGGTCAGTTCTCCCCACTGTTGCTTGACCGATCCCTTCATTTGCTTCCACTTGCCTTCCACTTGTTCCCAGTTCATTTTTTGTCTCTCCCGTTTTCTGCAGGTATCTGCGCGGTGCTCGAACTGTCGCGCAAGGCAACAGTACCCGGAACCCCGCCCGCAGGATATCCGGTGAAGACCGTATGCAGGTGCGTGACGTATGGGTATTCTGCTGCCGGGGGGCGAAGAAAAACGCACGGGCTGGAAAGTTGCCGCAATCCTTGAAATCGTATAACTTGGCTTCAAGCGCGGCGGAGGAAGTCCTAATCCAATGCATATCCAATCGGTTCAATCCATGTTCCAGCGCCGGAAGGCAAAAGTCGCGCTTGCATGCGCGCTGTTGCTGTTGCTGGTCAGTGGAGTGGCCGGCTGGTACATGCTCGACCGTTTTTGGCTCAGCGCGAAGTGGGTGATTCATAGTTACGAGGTTCGCGACGCTCTGGGAGGCATTGACTCGGCCATTCTGCAGGCCGGCCGCGCGAGAAACGGCTATGTGATCACCGGAAACAAAAACTACCGCAGCCAGTTTGAGTCTTCTATTCCCGAGGTGGGACGCAAACTCATTCGACTGCGCGAACTAACGAGTGACAATGCGGAGCAGCAGGAGTACTGCACTGGCCTGGAAGCAGCGACCTTCAGGAGGCTTTATCTGTTGCGGGCGTCGGTTCAGTCAAGAGCTGAAGCGCCGCAGGATCAACGAGCCCAGGCTGCTTATGACTGGCAGAGCGTATCGGTTGTCAGCGAAATCGCGGCCATCATGGAGCAGATGCGTCACGAGGAGCAACGACTGCTGGATATCAGGATGAAGGCGTTGCGACGCCGCTTTGTGCTCGCGATTGTAACGCTGGCCATCTCCTCTCTCCTGGCGCTCCTGCTATTTACGGTGCACTACCGGTTGTTGTTTGCCGAGCTTGAGGCGCGCGAACAGGCGGAACGATTGATTCTGGCGAGAGAGGCGTCGCTGCGCCGGCTTACAGTCAGCCTGTTGCAGCTCCAGGACACGGAACGCCGAAAATTCTCCCGCGAACTCCACGACGGCCTGGCGCAGTACTTGGTGGCGATCAAAATGAACCTGGAGATGTTCATGGGCCAACGCAAGGAAAGCCTCCTTGCGGAAGCGATTCAACTTCTGGATCAATCGATGGCGGAAGCGCGCACACTATCACACTTATTGCATCCGCCGCTGCTGGACGAAGCCGGCCTGGCTTCAGCGGTCAAGTGGTATGTGGAAGAATTTGCGCGGCGCAGCGGCATTGATGTCGCCATAGACCTTCCGGATGATGTTGGATTCCTGTCAAAACCAGTGGCACTGGGAATCTTCCGAATGTTGCAGGAAAGCATGACCAACATCCACCGTCATTCCAAAAGCTCCAAGGCAGAGGTTTCACTGCGGCGGCAGAATGACCTGATCATCCTTACTGTACGCGACTACGGGAAGGGAATCGCGCCGGAGTTGCTGGCGAACCTCCGCACGAAAGGAACCAACCTTGGGGTCGGCCTGGCTGGCATGAGGGAACGCGCCCGTGACCTGGGAGGAGAGCTCGAAATCCAGGCTTGCTCGCCGGGAACATTGATCTCGGTTGCCATGCCAATATCGGAGCCGGCAGATGGAATGCAACTCCCGACGGCAGGCTGAAACCGCGTCCAATGCATCTTCCGTGATTGCGGTACAGCCTGCATCAGCCCTCCAGAAGAACGCTCACCAGCGAGCTGTAGATGCGCATGCCGCCATCGTCGTTGTAGTCAATAAAACCGAGCTTTCTGAAACGATGCAGGAAGTGGCTCACTCGCGAGCGAGTTGTGCCTATCATCTCGGCGATCGTCTCCTGCCGAATCTTGGTGATGATCGGCACTGGCTTCGGATCCTGAGGATCGAAGTTCGCGAGCAGGAGAAGAAGCCTGGCCAAACGCTTCTCGCTTGAGTGGAGCAGATGATCCACGAGATCGGATTCCAGGCGAATGTTGCGCGCCAGCAGATGCGACAGAAATCGCTGCGCAAACTCAGGATCCTGACTGTGCAGGCGCATCATGACGTCACGTGGCACACGCGTAAGCACGCTGCGCTCCACGGCCCAGGCCATGGATACGCGGCGGCTCTGACCCGCGAGGCAACCCTCACCAAAGAAGCTGCCTTCCGTCACCATGGAGATGACGGCGTCTTTGCCCCGCTTGGAGGCTACCGTGAGTTTTATCCTGCCGCTGTGCACGTAGAAGACCGCGTCTGCGGGATCTCCCTGGTTATATACGGACGCGCCGGCTTCGTATTCCTGCCTGGCTCTTCCAGCGACGGAACTTGGGAGCACGAAGACGGGAGCAGGCCCGCTCCTGCGCACGCCCGAAGCACTCCGAGTTGATGAAGCAACCGCCTTGCTGGCCAGCACCGGCCGCAAACAAGCACTTCCGGATCCTGAGCTCATCGGTACTCCTTTCCGTTGCACAAGCAAGCGAGTCGTGGAAATCTAGTTCCGCAGGACACCGGCTACGCGCCGAGCGTGTTCCCGGGCCGGGCGCTTAGTTCCAACTCAGCTTGGAACCAGTTGTCCAGAGACTGACCGCACTCTTTTCCGCACTCCTCGAATAGTTCGTACACTCGCCGCTTGATCTCCTGGCCCTGCTCACTCGTACTCCTGGAGCGCTTGGGCGCTTCGCTCGTAGCGGTTACCTTGTAGGGGCTGTTCATGTCTTCACCTCCTGCTCTGTCATGAATTCGCGCAATGCATCTCCACCACGCATCGCAAATGTATCCAGAACTCGGGTCAACCAAAATCCCGGAGAACCCTTAGCCGATTAGGGAACATCGGGTATGCCAACAGCCTGGTCGTGAAAGAAGGAAGGAGAACTAACGCTCAGGCAGGCAGGGATAATCCCGCGCAGGAAATTGCGGATCGCGACGCGCACACAGTGGGCAGTGTTAGAGCTTCGACCCCGGAACCTGCACGATGTTATTTTGCAAGGCATACATGACGAGCGCGCTGATGGAGTGGAGATCCAGTTTGCGCATGATGTTGGAACGATGCGTCTCGGCGGTCTTGACGCTCAGGTCGAGCGCCACGGCAACTTCCTTCGTGCTCTTGCCCTCCGCCAACAGTTGCACCACTTCGCGCTCCCGCGGCGTAAGCCGGTCGCGCTTCGCCAGAGTCTCACCCGGAGTCGGATCGCCGCGCAGAAATCCCTCGAGCACCA
>Ga0181516_10003162_pt1 | contig 11208 bp, 8 predicted proteins | sample PEATcosm2014_Bin_25_FD_121104 | JGI IMG/M metagenome (GOLD analysis project Ga0181516, IMG submission 121104) | Peatland microbial communities from MTU Mesocosm Facility, Houghton, MI, USA - PEATcosm2014_Bin01_10_metaG | ecosystem: Environmental > Terrestrial > Soil > Wetlands > Peat | place...
CCACCAAAGGCCGACGGCCCTTGGAACCCGGGATTTGATGCGGGTCCAGGGGCGTCACGCTCCTGGTGGGGGTTTAAGGGGGCAAAGCCCCCTTAATGTGTCAGTCTTTACGCTCGCTGGTATCAGTTGTCCCTTGGCTTCGGTCACGGACACCTGCATTGCGCCCCTCCCTCCGGACTCTCCTTCAGTCCATAATCTTGGGCAAGAATGAGACCGGAAGCGGCTCCATGACAAGCGTTCATACGGCTGACCGAGGTCAGGGTTTGGCGCCGCCCCGGATGGCAATGTCGCTGAAGTCGATCCGGCCGGCTTCCACGTCCTCTATGCGGATAGTCATGGTTCGACGCTCTCAGTGGTCATCGGTGAACTCGACATCCTAACAACCCCGCCTTAACCAAGGCATGATGATGATCGTCACTGCGATCGGTTCGAGCCGATTCTTCTCCGATCGGACTGGCACGGCCGGAAACCCTGTGCGATGATCCCCGGACCCGCCTCGCGTCACGGGTTCCAGGGGGGCCCCCCCTTGGCGGGTCCAGGGCCAAGCCCTGGTCGGGGGGCAAGGGAAGGAGCGAACCATCATCCCATGACCGAGTCCTTGCCTGTCGCCGTGGTCGGGTGCGGCCAGTGGGGGCGGAATCTGGTGCGGAACTTCGCCAGACTGACCAGCCCTCTGGTGGTTTGCGATGCCGATGCCGAACTGGCCCGAACCATGGCGGGCACTCACGGCGGTCGGGCGCTGTCGTGGCCGGAGATTCTGGCCGATGCCGGGATTCCGGCGGTGGTGCTGGCCTCTCCGGCCGCCCGGCACGGGCAGATGGCCTGGGACGCCCTCACCGCCGGCAAGCACGTCTTTGTCGAGAAGCCGCTGGCGCTCAAGCTTGACGAGGCGACGGCGGTCTGCGCGCTGGCGGAACGCCGGCACCGGATTCTCATGGTCGGCCATCTGTTGCAGTATCACCCGGCCTTCGTCGCCCTCAAGGCCCTGGTGCGGCAGGGCGAGCTGGGGCGGATTCAATATATCTACTCCAACCGGCTCAATCTCGGCCGCTTCCGCAAGGAAGAGAACATCTTGTGGAGCTTCGCGCCCCATGATGTCTCGATGATCCTGTCCCTGGTCGGCCCGACCCCGATCCGGGTCACGGCGGTGGGGGCCAGCTACCTGCATCCCACCATCGCCGACGTCACCACCACGCACCTGACCTTCGCCGACGGCACCTGCGCCCATGTCCATGTTTCGTGGCTGCACCCGTTTCGCGAGCAGAAGCTGGTGGTCATCGGCGACCGGGCCATGGCGGTGTTCGACGACGGCCTGTACTGGAGCGACAAGCTGACGCTGTTCCGCCATCGCATCGACTGGCACGACGGTCTGCCCGAGGCCAATAAGGGAAAGGCCGAGCCGGTCCCGCTGACCGCCGACGAGCCGCTCAAGCTGGAATGTCAGCACTTTCTGGACTGCATCCGCTCGGGAAAGACGCCGCGCACCGACGGACGGGAGGCGCTGGCGGTGTTGCGCGTGCTGCACGCCGCCGAACAGAGCATCGCCGAGCGGGCCGCCCCGGCCGGCGGTTCGGTCCAGGGAGCCGGTTCGGTCCAGGGACAACAGACCGACCGGAGCGCCGGCGCCGAATGGCCGGGGGCCAGCATCCATGACAGCGCCTTCATCGATCCGCCCTGCACCATCGGCGACGGCACCCGCATCTGGCATTTCAGCCACGTCCTGAAGGGCTCGGTGATCGGGCGGAACTGCACGATCGGGCAGAATGTGGTCATCGGTCCCGACGTTACCATCGGTGACGGCTGCAAGATTCAGAACAATGTCAGCCTTTATCCGGGCGTGACGCTGGAAGACGACGTGTTTTGCGGCCCGTCCTGCGTCTTCACCAACGTCATCAATCCCCGCGCCGAAATCCGGCGGATGAACGAGGCCCGGCCGACCCTGGTGCGCCGGGGCGCCACCATCGGCGCCAATGCCACCATTCTGTGCGGCGTGACCCTCGATCGCTCCTGTTTCATCGGGGCCGGTGCGGTCGTGACCCGCGACGTTCCGGCCTATGCCCTGATGGTGGGAACGCCGGCCCGGCGAATCGGCTGGATGAGCCGGGCCGGCGGACGGCTGGGGGCCGATCTGGTCTGTCCCATCGACGGCAGCCGCTACCGCGAGATCAATAGCGATCAGCTTGTGGCCCTCGACGGAGAGGAGACGCCATGACCGGGACTCCGGTTTCCACCCTGCCCCCAACCCTGCCCTTCGTGGATCTGGGCGCCCAGCGCCGGCGGCTGGGGACGCGGCTGGAGGCCGCGGTGCAGCGGGTGTTCGATCACGGCGGCTTTATTCTCGGCCCCGAGGTCAAGGCCCTGGAAACCGCGCTGGCCACCTTTGCCGGCAGCCGCCAGTGCGTGACCTGCGCCAGCGGCACCGATGCCCTGATTCTGGTCTTGAGAGCCTGGGGCCTCGGACCCGGCGATGCCGTGTTCGTCCCGGCCATGACCTTCGTCGCCACCGCCGAGGCGGTGGCGACGGTGGGCGCCACTCCGGTGTTCGTCGATGTCCGGCCCGACGTCTTTACCCTGGATCCCGCGTCCCTCGCCGCCGGGATCGACAGCGTCGCCGCAACCAGACTGCGACCGCGGGCGGTGATCCCGGTGGATCTGTTCGGGCAACCGGCCGATTATGACCAGCTGCTGCCCCTGGCTGACCGCCATGACCTGCGGGTGCTGGCCGACGCCGCCCAATCCTTCGGCGCCACCCTGCACGGCCAGCGGACCGGCGGCCTGGGCATCGTCACCGCCACCAGTTTTTTTCCGGCCAAGCCCCTGGGCTGTTACGGCGACGGCGGCGCGATATTCACCGACAACGGCGCGCTGGCGGAGCGGCTGCGCTCCCTGAGGGGGCATGGCCAGGGCACCGACAAGTACGACAACGTGCGCATCGGCATGAACAGCCGGCTGGATACCGTACAAGCGGCGATCCTGCTGGAAAAGCTCGCCATTTTCCCGGACGAGATCGCCGCCCGGACCAAGGTCGCCGACCGCTACGCCGCCGGGCTGGCCGGGGTGGCGACGGTGCCGGTGGTGCTGGCCGGGGCCACCTCGGTGTGGGCGCAGTACACCCTGCGCACGCCGCGTCGGGAGGCGCTGGCCGCAGCCTGCCGGGCGGCGGGCATCCCCACCGCCATCTATTATCCGCTGGCGCTGCCCCAGCAGACCGGCTACCGCCACTATCCTTCGGCCCCGGGCGGTGTCCCGGTCTCCGAAGCGGCGGCGCGGGAGGTGATCAGCCTGCCGATGCATCCGTATCTCGATCCGGCCACCCAGGACCGGATTATTGCGGTGGTGCAGGAGGCGCTGGCGTAAGTACGGGGGCTTTGCCCTTGTGGGCTCTGCCCACACCCGCAAAAGGCCGGTCGGCCCTTTGAACCCATGACGTCTTGGGGCTGGCCCGGGATGGTAAGGCCTCGGTCAGACATGAGAAAGTGAACTCATGCCCGGGTTATTTCCGCCCCGGTTGCGGCCGGCCCGTCGGTTCTGGAACGTGTCAACGGTACGGTTTTGAGACAGCCCGTGCTGTGCTCGACGATCAAGGCCCGTTCGAACCCGGCCAGTGCCGAGTCGAGGCCCGGACGATCCCGAGTCGCGCCCGAAATCCCGTGATTCCTCGAATATCCTCTCATATTCCGCAACCTCTAATGCGTCGCGTTGGAGGCCGGGGTTCTGGTCATCGGAGGATACGCGGGCATGGCCAATCAGCATGGCCTGTTTTGCGACAGGCTTTTGCGACACGCAAGCCATTGAAATCGTTTATGTCGGGGAAGCGTCTCGAAAGGGAACCTTTTTGCGACACCCTCCCGGTGGCGCCTGGTCACCAGTCCCGGCCGATGGGGATCAGGCGCCGCCGTCGTTCACAGCGTCCTGACGCCCCAAGCCTTCGGCCATGAGCGTGACGGCCGGCGTATTGAGGGAGACGCCTTCGGCTTTGGCTCGTTCGGCGAGGCGGCGAGGCGGCGATGCAGGGACTTCGGCGTGGACACCCGCCATTGGCCGCTGTAGGTCTCGCTGCCCGCAGGCGGGGACGTTTCGCGCCCCGGTTCCCGGGCCGCCTCGATCCACGAGTCGGGAGCGCCCCGGACGTTGGTGAAGGCTTCGTCTTGCGTCCGGCCGTCGGACCGGCAGCCGGGCGCCGGATGTAGACCCCGACAATGGGCCGGTGCGCCGGGACGGGTCAGGATGGGCAACCGTATGGTCCCATGAGGAAGGCTGGGGATTACGGTGACGATATTGACCCGTGGGGGCTTCGCCCCTTGCTCCCGACCAAGGGGTGACCCCTTGGAACCCATCATGGGGTCTGGGGCCAATGGCCCCAGTGGGGTCCAGGGGCAAAGCCCCTGGGTCGCTTAGATCATATAGTAAAGACTCACCTCGCGCTCCCTGGCTTCGGCGGCCCGGGCGCAATGGGGGCAGGGGTTGCCGGCTTCCAGAAGTTCGTAAGCGCGACGGACCGCCTTCAGGGTGGCGGAATCGGCGTCGTCACCCTCTTCCGGGAACAGGTGAGCGGCGGGATACCAGTCCTGGAACTTCAGGTTGGTGACGGTGGTCAGGAGGTCCGGGCGGACGCCGGCCAGCAACACCGTGAGCCCCAGCCCGGCGGTTTCCCGGAGAAAATGCTCGATCCGTTCGACGCAGACGGCATCGGGATTGCGAATCCGTTTCAGCCGCAACACGATCACCCGGGTTCCCTGGGCCACCGCCCGCTGTTTCAACTCGTCGAGAATGCGGTCAAGCTCGGGCGCGGCGCCGAAGAAAAACTCGCCTTCGAGATCGAACAGGATGGTCGCGGTGCAGAGCGGGTCGCCGGGCAGGCGCCCGCGCACCACCCGTTCGGGACTGACCACCAGCTCGGCGCCCCGCAACCGGGCCGCGCGCGGCACGAACAGCAGGATCGACAGGGCGACGCCCACCAGCACCGAATATTCCACGCCGACGAAAACCGCGGTGAGCGCGGTGGCCAGCACCAGGCCGGCGTCGTACCGGGACGCCCGAAAGGCATAGCGCAGGCGCGGCAGATCGATCAGCCGGGCCGCGGTGATCACCAGCAGCGCCGCCAGCGCCGCCTTGGGGATATAGCGGGTGAGCGGGGCCAGGATCAGCAGCGCCACCGCCACCGCCACGGCGGTGACGATCCCGGACATCCGCGTCGCCGCTCCCGCCTGAAAATTGATCGCCGACCGGGACAGCGAACCCGAACCGGGCAGGCAGCGGAAGAACCCGCCCACAAGATTGCCGATGCCTTCGGCCAGGCATTGACGGTTGTAGTCGAGGGGCTGGCGGGTATGGATGGCGATGGACTTGGCCACCGCCAGCGCTTCCAGCAGGCCCAGAAAGGCGATGGCCAGAGCGCTGGAGGACAGTTCGGAAATCCACTCGAATTTGATTTCCGGGATGTGGAACGAAGGCAGGCTGGCCGGCACCAGGCCGATCACGGCGATTGCGGTCTTGCCGGCGGCGTCGGGCTGCGACCAGCCGAGAGCAAAGGTGGCCGCCGCCACCAGCACCAGAACCGCCAGCATATCCATTTGCGGCAAGCGCCACAGCCGCACCGCCCGGCGCAGGGCCAGCGCCAGCACGATCGTCACCACGCTGACCGCGATGGCCTTGGCATTGAACGGATCGCCCTGGGTCAGTGTCAGCCACAAGCGATGCAGAATATTCTGATGGCCGGTTCCGCGGTCTCTTATCCCCAGAAGATTGGCCACCTGGCCGATGGCCAGCAGCAGCGCGGCCCCGGCCATGAAGCCCAGAATCACCGATTCCGAAATGTAGCGGGTCAGGTCGCCCAGCCAGAACACCGCGATCAGAATCTGGAGGGTGCCAACCATGACACCCAGCAGGAACATGGCTTCGGCGGCTTCGATGCGCGCGTCCGGGTCGAAAAAGGCCAGAGCGCTGAACACCACCAGGGAAATCGCACTGGTGGGGCCGTTGATCAGATGGGACGACGAGCCGAAGACCGCCGCCACCGCGGTGATCACGATGGCGGAATACAGCCCGAACCGGGGATCGACCCCTGCAAGAAGAGCGTAGGCCATGCCCTGGGGCAGGGCGATGGCGGCGACGGTCAGACCGGCGAGAAGGTCGCGGCGGCCTTCTTCCCAGTGATACTCCAGAGTTAAGACCCGGCGGCGTTTTGCGACCACGGGAAAGGCGGGCATGGGCGGTGTCCTTGTGGCATCAAAGGGCGGCTTTGCCCCCCGAACTCCCCACCAGGAGCGTGACGCCCCTGGACCCGCATGACGTACAGTCCAGGTTTCCAAAGGCCAATGGCCTTTGGTGGGGGGTTTGGGGGGCAAAGCCCCCCATTATGGGTCATTCCTTATGAGTTCATTCCGCCCGGACCCGTTGCGGCGCCGGCTGATAGACGGCATCGATGATTCCGTTGTCGGCAAAGAATTTCTGCTGCGCGTCGTCCCAGTCCCTGGCCACCAGAGTGATCGGAAACAGCTCCAGGGCCGGGAAGCGGTCGGCGTATTTCTTCAGAATGTCAGCATTGATTGGCCGGTAGCCGAAGCTGGCCATGGTTTCCTGGGCCTCATCGGTGAACAGAAACTCGAGATAGGCCTTGGCCACCGCCTGCTTTCCGTCGCGGGCGACGATGGCGTCGACCCAGGCGACGAAGGGCTCGGCAAGAATGCTCACCGGAGGATAGACCACCGCCAGCGCCCCCTTGGAGTCGACCACTTCGCGGAGCGCCTCGTTCTCCCAGGTGACATGGACGTCGCCGATATTTTCCACCGCGAAGGTGGTGGCGGCGCCCCGGGCCCCGACATCGAACACCGGAATATGCTGGTAAAACGCCTTCAGATAGGCCCGGGCATCGGCCTCGCTGGCGCCGCGGCGGAGCGCCGCCCCCCAGGCCGCCAGCGCGCTCAGCTTGCCGTTGCCCGAGGTTTTCGGGCTTGGGGTGATGATGCTGACATCGGGTCCGATCAGATCCGGCCAGTCGTGAATCTGCTTGGGATTTCCCTTCCGGACCACGAACACGATGGTCGACACATAGGGCTGCGCGTTGTGGGGCAAGCGCTGCGACCAGTTCTCGGCAATCAATCCCCGCTTGCGCAAAGAGTCGATATCGGAATAAAGACCGAGGGTCACCACGTCCGCCGGCTGCTTGCCATCGATCACCGATCGCGCCTGCCGGGACGAGCCGCCATGGGACTGGGCGATGCGGACCCGCTGCCCGGTATCATGCTCGTAGTGCCCGACGAACTGTTCATTCAAGGCGTGATAGAGTTCGCGGGTCGGGTCATAGGAGACGTTCAGCAACGGGCTGGTGGCGTCGGTGTCGAGGTTTCTCACCGTGATCAGCGCGATGGCGACCAGGACCGCCGCGAGCGCCAGCAAATCGGTTCCGCGAATTTTTCTCATGCCGGTCTCAGACCCGTTGCCCGATGCGTCCACCACACAAAGACCAGTCATACACTGGAGTATTGGAAGTGTATAGACATAATTGAATTGTAAATTATGAATCGGGGTCCGGGGGCAACGCCCCTGGCCGCCGGAGGCAACCGGATGCCCTGCCTACCGCCTGCCCATGAGCGCCGTGCTGTCGGCGACCACCACCGCGAAACGGTCGGCCAGGGCGGCCATCGCCGCCCGGTGCATGATGCCGGCCTCGAGCGGTCCGCCAAGGCCGGGGGTGGGCAGGACGGTGGGGTCGGCGGTGACGTCGGTGGGCACGCAGAAGCCGCCGCGCCATTTCCACGACTGGGAGACGATTTCCTGGAACCGGTCCAGAGGTTCGCGCACCAGCAAAGTCATGCTGTCGAGAGTGCAATTATAAGTTCCGTCGAAGTCCCGAACGTTGTCGTCGCGAAGCCGGGTAACGGCGGCCAGTACCAGTTGCAGCGTCAGCCGGTAACGAAGCTGTTGCCGCCCCAATAGACGGCATAAAGGGCGTTACGCGCCAGCCGGTCCAGGGATGAGCCAATTACCTAGACTGTCACCGTAATCCCGTCGTTTGGGATCACGGACGTAATGGATTGTGAGTACCTGCGCCAACAGCATCTTATTGATGTTTAATTGCTTTATTGATCTCGTTAAACGAGAATCTAATCGTTACATTATCGATGATGTGCGGCGATAGGATTATATATGAACCGTGTGCGTTTCTCGGCGCGGTGATGTCCAACTGGTCGGCAGATAACCAACGGATGAGCGGTCTATCCTCGACGCGATTGGCCCGGCTATACCGTATCACAGCGCATTGTGTTGGGTCGTAGTTTTGCGGTAAGTTGCGCCGGAATTGCTCTTCATCCGAGGCTTTAACCAGATATACCTCATCTGTGATAGAAGTTCCGAAAAGAAAATTGTCAATCTGGACTCTATGATTGACCAGAGCAACCCATAACTTGTCGGGAGACGTCTCACGCCCCACGATGATATCGGTTTGCAGTTCCATATTATGCTGTATAATAGTGGCGCAGATACAATATAATGACGCAACGCCAAAAATTCTTACAATCAGACGAATTATCCGAAACAATATAAATATAATGACGATTATGTTAAATTTTCGTACGACATTTATCATAGAAAAATCCCAGTTATGGCCTCTCTGAAGGGATTTATGTTAAGGCACTTCCAATGAATATTGTTAATTTGCTCATATGAGTCGTCAGTTTCCCCAGAAGTCTCGTTTTTCCGCCGTTGTCTTTGATCATTTGTCTCTTCAAGTGCAAAATCGACAGTTATACCCTCTCGGCTTGTCTCGAATATCTTAATTTGCGAACCCTCCGGAATCATGACTTCTAGTCGGCTTGATGACAACCAATGCAGAAGCGGTCGATTTTTTAAATTATCATTCCAGATAGAAAGCATCGCAGTTTTTTTTGGATGGTCGCAAGAGTTCACGGTCGATGCTAGCTTTCGTTCCTCTTCCGGACGGACCAGATGCACGATTAAGTCCTGTTCGGTGCTTTGAAGTCCAAAACCAGCCTGTTGCCAACAATCCAGGACCACCGCATAGATGCGGCCATCCGGCGAAATATTTCTCGAAATAGTTGAGACGCAGTAAGCTAAATCGAAATAAGATAGCATTATGGAAACGCAGATTGGAATTATCGATAGCCAGCCAATTGTTTCCAAGATTACTCCGAAACATCCAATGTAAAAAAATACAGTATCCCAGATAGTACTCGAAATAGATCGGTGACCCGACATGGTCGCGCCTCATTTCCACCGGGTTGATATTCTGATCATAACTGAGCTGATCCCAATATTTATTGGATTTATCTTCGATTGTCGGTTTTCCTGATATGGCTGGTACACATTCCCGCTGACGGCATCCTCGCAGCGGGATACCGCGCAAGCGGCGCGATGGCGGTCGTCGCCGATACGAACTCCCGATGAGCCAGCTCATCGGGAACTCGCATCCACAGTCATCTCACAAAGAGATCCGGAATTCAACAGCCTTAGCCTTTTTTACCGGGTCCGATACGGCCGCTCCGATACAGCTCGTAGCCGATATGTGTATTCTCAACATTTCTTTTCGGAAGCGATGGGTAAGTGTCGTCCATAGGCGTGTTTGCCGGAAAATGTGAGTGTTCTCGTGCGTAGTCATTTTGCATTTTTAGCAATTCGTCCTCCGACATGCCGGCGGCAGCGGCATAGAGTCCGATAGCAATTGTTGCACCATCCACCAAATCTGGCGTATTACTCGGGTTTCTCTGTAAGTCCCAAGGACCATTTTGGCGAAAATTGTATAGATCAAGTGCTAACTTAGCTAGTCCAAGCATTCTGGCATTTTGATCATCGGTTGGGACCATCTCCTGATTATTAAGAAGCGAGTCAGTTTCAAGCCCTTTATCTACGAAGTAGTTCGGTTTGACCAGTTCCGGAATCATCGCCGGTTTCCCAGATGCGCCAATGACCGGACGTCCTCGGTCGTCCAGAAATGGAACAGGCTTGCTATTGAAGTCGGATGCCAATTCGAAACGTCCTTCTGGTGCTGCGGGCAAATTCATAACCGACGCCGCCAGCCGAAGCAGACTCGACGGTGTTCCCCTTTCGCTGTCGATCGGCTGGTCCTCGTGGTCGAGGGCGGCCCGGCGGGTCCGGTGAACGGGCATCGCGGCGTCCGCCTCGTCTTCCAACCCCTCCAGCATCGCGGGCCAGCGATGGCCGCCGATGTCCTTGATGGCAGCGGTGAGGGGATAGCTGGCCTCGATCATCTGGCCGATGGTTTGGGCCTGGGCCGAGCCGGCTGCCGCCTGGCGCAGGCGCCGCAGGGTGGCGGGGCCGATGTCCAGGCCGCGGGCGAAGTGTTCGCGGAAGCTGTCGTCGTCGAGGTCGGATGCCGCGTTCCAGACGGCCAGCAGCCGGCTGAAGCGCTTCGCCTCGGCCGGGGTCGGCAAGGCGAAGTCGCGGAGGACGCCCTTCTGCCAGGCGCCGGCGCGGGCATGCCCCAACAGGGTGTGGGCGCGGCCGACGGCGCCGGGGTTGCGTAGCGGGTTGTTCTCCCAGGACGAGCCGCCGCGAGTCCAGCGGCCGTGCCAGTCCCGCGGTTCATTGGGATTGTAGCGGGAACCTTGGTTCCCCAGAGAAAAATTGACCATGGTTATCCTCCTCCGGTGCAGCCGACAGCCGCCCGAATGCCGTTGAAAGGGATGGGGGTGGGGAAAGATTGGAGTTAGGGGGGCCAAGAGGGGGCTTTGCCCCCGAACCCCCACCAGGGCTTTGCCCTGGACCCACCAAGGGGTGACCCCTTGGAACCCGGAACTTATGGGAGGTCCAGGACCGCCACGGTCCTGGTGGGGGTCAAGGGGGCAAGGCCCTCGTGTCTGTCAGCCGTTACGGGTGCCGGTTACAGGCACTCGATCACCACCGCGCGTTTCCAGTACGACGGGCTGGCGGTGGGCAGGACGGTGGGGTCGGCGGTGACATCGGTGGGCACGCAGAAGCCGCCGCGCCATTTCCACGACTGGGAGACGATTTCCTGGAACCGGTCCAGAGGTTCGCGCACCAGCAGGCACACGCCGTCGATGAACTGCCGGTGCGACGGGTCCGGTCCAAGCCCGGACGCGCCCAGCCCCTGGAAATCCCCCTCGATCAGCGCCCCCTGGCCGCAGACGATGGCGCGCCGGATGCTCTTGCCGGTCAGCGCCAGACTTTGTTGCGGGGCCTCGGTGGTGGTGATGAAGGTCACGCCCAACA
>Ga0181516_10003163_pt1 | contig 11208 bp, 10 predicted proteins | sample PEATcosm2014_Bin_25_FD_121104 | JGI IMG/M metagenome (GOLD analysis project Ga0181516, IMG submission 121104) | Peatland microbial communities from MTU Mesocosm Facility, Houghton, MI, USA - PEATcosm2014_Bin01_10_metaG | ecosystem: Environmental > Terrestrial > Soil > Wetlands > Peat | place...
ACCCCGTAAATCTCTTTGATTCTGGCGTGGAACACGTCGTCGTTTTCCGCCAAACTGAATTCCCATAGCGTAGATTCATCGGAAATCCACGCGCCTTCCACCTCGAGTACGCGCTTCACAAAATCATCCGCAAGCTCGGTGTGAGCCATAATGCGATCCTGAGATGCAAATTCGATCGGAAGGCCCGTGCCCGGCCGGGGGAGTGGCTTGGTAAGCTTCACATTGTCAAAGCAGGCTTTCAGCTTGCCCATCGCCTCGGCCTTTGAATCGCCGGAGCCCGAAACTGTTGACCAATTCACCACCATCGCAACATAGCGTTGCAGTGTCAGCCCCGGAATCTGCAAATCATTTTTTTCAGGTTTCTGCGCACGTATCCAGATCGGATAGTCGTTCCATTGCCAGTCGCGTTTGAAGAATGAGAGAGCGTACTTCCATTTTGCGAGCACTTGATTCCGCATCCCCGTACTCGCATCCATACGTCCTCCGTCAGTCCAGGTCGCCCTGCTCCACCACCACGTTTTCGCGCACAATCAACCGGTGGGAGGCCATTTCCTTCAGCCGCGGCATCACCCTCTGGATGTGCTCATCCGTATCCACGAAGGTCACCACCACCGGCAGTTTCCCGCCGGCGTCCACCAGCGTCGCGGTCTTCAATCGCATTCGTCCTGTGAATCCGGCAACCGAGTGGTAAGCCACCGCCGCAAACACATTTTCCTCGCGCAGGTATTTGAGCACTTCCAGATGCAGGGAGCGGTGCTGCCATTGATCGTCCTCATGCAGATACATCGTGACCTGTACTGCCATCTTCGCTCCCTCCTTGGCATGGATCGTGTGCTCTGGTCCGCCCGCCATTATATGCTCCTTGCAAGCATCGCACCTGCCAACACTCCCGCCAGGCACAGCACGTTGCTCAATACCACATTGGAAGCGAACAGCAGGTAGTGTCCCTGCTCAAACAGCGAGAAGCTCTCGAACGCATAACTTGAAAACGTAGTGTAGGAGCCGCAAAACCCAATCGCAACCAGGAGCCGCCAGCGTGGATCCGGCAGCGCACGCTCCGTGCTCCATACCAGGAACAGCCCAAGAATAAAGCTGCCCGTAATATTGATCAGCAGAGTGCCATAGGGGAATGACGCCGATACAACCCTGGCGACGAAGCGGCTTACAAAGTATCGGGCGCTGGCGCCCACAACCGCGCCAAGTGATATCCAGAGATAGGCAAGCACGAGTTGGAGTTCTCCTCGACTTCAGCTGGTAGGAGTCATCAGCCGCACCCGCCAGGCAGGCGCAACGCTTAAGGCGAACTCCATCGCCTGCATCATTCTAACAACTCACCCTCCGTGCCGCCACTCCCGATGCGCTCCCTTTATCTCAAGTTGGTTCCATACTCAGCGCTTTTTAGTACAGCATCCAAATTCCACTCGAGGGACAATTTCATTCCCCCCGCACCCGTACTACACTCCTGCGCTGTCCGTCTCGGAGGATTTCACCGTGCGCCGTCGCATCGCTTTTCTAATCGCGCTCTCGCTCACCACGCCCACCTGGCTCTTCGCCGATTTTCAATACACGGAATCGACCAAGATATCCGGTGGCTCACTCATGAGCATGATGAAGATTGCGGGAACCTTCAGCAAGGATGCGCGCCGCATCGGAGAGCCTGTCGTCTCCAGCGTCTATGTTTCCGGCAACCGCATGGCACGCGTAGGTTCCGACACAACCGAAATCGTGGACCTCGACCGCGAGACCGTCACCCACATCGATCATCAGAAGAAGCAGTACTACACCATCACCTTTCAGCAGATGAAGGAACAGATGGAAGAGGCTCAGCGTGAGGCCGCCCTACGCCAGAAGGAGCACCCACAACCCGAGCAGCCAAAGCCCGAACCAGCACCCAACACCACCGACGTCAAGTTCAATGTCGCCGTCCGTAATACCGGAGCCGAGAAGCAATTCAGTGGCCTCGACACTCACGAGTCCATCCTCACTCTCACCATGCAGGCCACCGACAAGAACAGCGGACAATCCGGCAACATCGCCATGTCCAACGATCTCTGGCTCACCCCGGAGATCCCCGGCTATCAGGAAGTCCGCGACTTCCAAATTCGTTACGCCCGCAAACTCGGAGACGTTTACGGCAGCGTCACCGCTCCAGTCGTTGCCTCCATGAAGCAGCAAATGAAGCCCGGCTCAACCCAGGGAATGGGTGAGATGGCCAAGGAAGTCTCCAAGCTCAAAGGTGTTCCCATCTACACGGTCATGCGCATGGGCAGCACTGCTGACGGCACACCGCTTCCCGCCGCCTCTGAAGCGCCTCTTCCCGCCAGCGATCAGAATGCTGAAATGCCCTCCAAGGGAGACATGGCAAAACAGGGAGCCAGCAGCGCCGCCAACAACGCCATCGCCAGTAAGCTCGGAGGTTTCGGTGGCATGCTGGGCGGCTTCGGCCACAAGAAGAAAGACACTCCTCCTCCCACCGACGACGCATCCACCCAGCAACAGCAACCCACCAGCATGGTCATGATGGAAACCATCAGCGAGATGAGCGGATTCTCCAGCGCCCCCGTGGACCCGTCGCATTTCCGTCCGCCCAACGGATATCAGCAAATCCCCATCCCCAGCCGCTAACTCGGGTGCCAATTCAACCCGATGCTTTCTTCGATTCGAGTGGGGACTTAAGCCCTTGCTTTTGCTTTTGTGTCATCCTAAGCGAAGCGAAGGCCCCCAGCTCCGCACAAATCTCCAGCACCGCCCGAGAGGCACCTCAACCCGAACCCTGCTCTTGACTTCGCCTCCCGCCCCTACCGCGCACTCTCCGACACCTCAGCCGTCACCCGAATCGACGTTGCCCTATATCGCTTCCCGTCGAAGTTCGCCGTCACCTGCACCGGAGTCCCAGCCACCAGCCGCGCCACGCTCTTCTCCGCAAGCGGATCGAAATACAGCTCGTAGTTGTTGCCATCCACCTGGTTGTCCAGTGCCAGCACTCCATCCTTTAGATTCACATGAGTCAATGTCCCGGCGAACACATACGACTCTCCCGGAGTCGCGTGAATCATGATGCTCTGTGCCTCGCTCTTCCGACCCGTGGTGAACGTCACGTCCACCAGTGATCCCGAGTGCAGTGCCGACAACGACGACGGACCCTCGCGTGTCTCCACCTTCGTCTGGTCGGTCAACGCAAAGCGCACCTGCTGTCCGCTCAAACGGTCCTCCAATCGCACCTGCCCGCCCAGAATCTCAATCACCTGTCCGCTCGCGTGTGCCGCACCGCCCGTCGCCCGCACCTGGATTGTCTTGGCAAACACCTCCGCTCCCAGCGCCTGCGAATCCACATAAATCTTGTCGCCTACGTGAAGCGCCAGCACCGTCGTCTCCCGCCCATTGCTCAGGAAGCGAGTGCGATCGTCAAAATACACCATGTAGCGTGCTCCGCCGCCAAAAGGCTGCACGGTCACCCGGTTGTGCACCACGTCAATCTTTCGCGCAATCCCGCCTATCAAGGACAGATCGGCCTTCGGCAGCGGCTTCGGCTCCAGCAGGGGATCATGTTCCGACTTCGACGAGTCCAGCATCTCCGTGTGCGGAGTTCCCTTCCCCGCAGGCTCCAGCGGCGCAGGGGCGGAAACCTCCGGCTTCTGCGACTCGGCCGCGCTCTTTCCCGTGTCATCCCCCTGCGCAACCGCCAGCGTCGCGCACATCCATACCAGCGCCGCGCATATCAACAGACGCCCCGCCATCCAAATGATCTTCATCGTCTTCCCAACCGAGCAGAGTTCTCTCCTCGCCTTTAGATGCAGAACTGCGCCCCGGAATCTCCTACGCCAAGCAGACGATTCTCCAACCGCCTCGCGGCCGGCAGCGCGAGCGTTACCGGGCGCCAAGCGGCGTGATCCGATTCCGAATCCTAAAGCCCTTAACACCTGCAACACGTCGCAAGTTGCTCCCATCTAAGAACAGCAGAGCGGGGTGTGGTAGATGATCTCAACTGCAACGTTTTTCAGTGGGCCTAGATTCAGAATCCGCGAATTCTTCAGTTCCCTGACCTCTATTGGAATTCTCCGAAACGCCATCGCGCCTCTTGCGCTCATACTCCTCTTTGCGCTCAGCGCTCCGGCAGCCGATCTTCAACTCAAGATACCCAAGCGCACCAAGCCCACCCCTGTGCAGGCGCTCAATCAGGAAGGTGTCAAAGCCCTCGCCAAAAACGATATTGCTCACGCCAAGCGCGCCTTTTACAAGGCGTACCTCATCGATCCCGACGACCCTTTCACTCTCAACAACCTTGGCTACGTGGCAGAGCTTGACGGAGACATTGACCGCGCTCAGAAGTTCTACGATCTCGCTGCCGCCAACGGCTCCGATGCCTCAATAGCCCTTTCCAGCAATCCCGATCTTCAAGGCAAGCAGGTTTCGCAGGTCGCCGGAAACGCCGTCAGCGCCCCCATGCAGGTCAATCGCCTCAACGTCGCCGCCATGGGACTGATGGTGAAAGACCGCGCTCCCGAGGCCGAACTCGCCCTCCGCAAAGCGCTCGCCCTCGATCCCAAGAATCCCTTCACCCTCAACAATCTCGGCTTCGCCCTTGAGAAAGAGGGCGAGCTTGAGCAAGCCGTTCGCTTCTACCAGCAGGCCGCCGCCATCGGATCCAACGAAAAGGTGGTCGTAGCGTTCAACCGCTCCTGGCGAGGCCGTCCCATTTCGGAGGTCGCCAGCCTCAACGCCAACGCTGCCCGCCGCGAGCTCTCCTCAGAAGGAACCTCTGAGGCCCGCGTAGCGCGCCTCAATCTGCGCGGCGTCTCGGCTCTCAACCGGAACCAGACCGCCCAGGCCCGCCAGTACTTTCAGCAGGCATATCGCATCGACCCCGACAACGCATTCTCCCTGAACAATATGGGATACATCGCCGAAACCGAGGGTGATCGCGAGACTGCCGACTTCTATTACGCCAAGGCCCGCCAGGCCTATCACAGCAACTCCCGCGTCACCCTCGCCTCACGCAAAGAAGTGCAAGGCCGCAGGCTCGCCTCCGTCGCCGACCAGAACGATCAAGCAGTGCAGAACGCGCAGGAGAGACAGATCGCTACTCTTCGTGCTTCCGGCGCCCCACCGCTCCCCCTCCGAACCCGCAACAACGCTATCGTTCAGGAACCCGCAACCCCACCCATCCCCGAACCTGATACTCCCATCCGCATCCTCGCCGAAAACAATGCTCCGCCGGAGCGCCCCGCCGCCATGGCCGCCCCCGCCTACGCCCGCAACCAGCCCGCATCGCGCAACCCTCAGTCTGCACAGATCCAACCAAGCCAGGGATACACCCCTCAGCCTGCTCCTCCGGTTCCGGTTGTCACCCGCCATCCCGAGGAAGAATGGCCGCTTCTACCAGTCATCCCAGACGACGACTTAACCCCTTAGGAAAGGTCGCTTAATATCTGAAGTATTACTTTAGGTTTGCGCCCTACCCACTTAACGCCCATTCAGCTTTTCGGAAGTGTCATCCTGAGCGCCGCGAAGAAACCCCAACACCGGTTTCCAATCTCGCGTGCCGCCCCAAGGTCACCTCTCGCCCCCTGCGAATCGCCCCACTTCGCCCGCTCTTTGGCGGAGGCAGGGTAGTTGATCTCGGACTTCCAGACTTCTTTTCCTGGCAGCCCAACCGCTCTTCCATGCCACCTAAACCTCCAGGGAGTTGTGTGCAACTGCTCGGATTAGTTCCGTTAACATTCACATTTTTGTGAATTTTGCAATAGCAAAGTTGGATTTATTTTCTCAAGTGTTGACCTGACGGGCCCCAGTTCATACAATTACCTATGTCGCCTGGGTTGAATGCCCGGGCGTTGCAGCGTAAGAGGGAATACCAAATCAAGCGAGGTGTTATTTGCGACGAGTACTGACCCATTCCGCTTTTGCATTACTTCTGCTAGGCGGCACCATGGGAGCGGCACCCGGCCACACAACAACATCGGCAGCTCTTAATCCGCCGGCATTTCTACCGCTTCCGCAGCAGACTCCAGTCCCGGCCACGCCGTCCTCCAAGCCCTATCAGGTTGGCAAGGCGTCCTGGTACGGAGACCTTTTCCAAGGCAAGGCCACAGCAAGCGGCGAAGACTACGACATGAATGACTTCACCGCCGCTCATAAAGAACTGCCTCTAGGCACGTTCGTCAAGGTCACGAACCTGAAGAATCTGAAGTCCGTGGTAGTTCGCATCAACGACCGCGGCCCGGTCACCCCGGGGCGCATTATTGATCTCTCCTATCGCGCGGCACGTGCTCTCGGCATGCACCAGAAGGGTCTGGAGAAGGTCAAGGTCGATGTCGTCGAAGCGCGGACTGCCGAATTGGCGTTAGCCCGGCAGCCCTAAGTGAATCTGTCATGATATCGGCCCCGCGGCGCGTCTGCCTCGGGGCCTTTTCGTTTCCCGTCCGTCCCAAGTGGTTTATCCTGATCTCATGACTGACGCCAAAGACCGCCTGATCGTCGCGCTTGACGTGCCTCACGAAGAAAAAGCTCGCGAGCTCGTGCAGTCCCTCGGAGACTCGGTTCATTTCTACAAGGTTGGCAAGGAACTTTTCACCGCCGTCGGCCCGTCCATCGTGCGCGACCTCGTCTCCAGCGGCAAAAAGGTATTTCTCGATCTCAAGTTTCACGACATTCCAAACACAGTCGCTGGAGCCGTTCGAACTGCCGCCTCGCTCGGCGTCTCGCTCTTGACCGTCCACGCCTCGGGAGGCTCCAAAATGTTGAAGGCTGCAGCCGAGGCAGCAGCCCAATCCGCTTCCCGGCCCACCGTCCTGGCCGTCACCGTCCTCACCTCGTTGGCCGCACCCGATCTCGCCGAAATCGGTGTCCCAGGCGAAGTAGAAGCCCAAGTCCTCCGGCTCGCTGGATTGTCTCTTCAAGCGGGCTGCGGAGGCATCGTCGCCTCCGCTCAGGAAGCCGTTCGCCTCCGTCGCTCCTTCGGTGCAGCCTTCACCCTCGTCACGCCCGGAATTCGTCCGGCCGGAGCAGTCGCCGCCGATCAGGCGCGCGTCGTCACCCCTGCAGACGCCATCCGAGCTGGTGCCACCTACCTCGTGGTTGGACGTCCCATCACGGCCTCAGACAACCCCGCGGCCGCCGCTACTGCCATCACCACCCAGATCAACCAAGCTCTTGACTGAGGGTGGCCCATTCAAGCCCCTCTTTTGAGCTTGAGTGGGGACGCAGGCTAGCGCCCTCGCTTGGGGCCAACCCTTAGCCCTGTCCTTTGCCTTTCCAATCGTCAATGAACCAATCGCCAATGTGTCAATCTACTTAGGGCTTTCCGTCCCCATGTCCGTGCCCGTCTGAGAGGGCTTGGACGAATCGCTACCCGTCGTCGTGATCGGCTTTTCGTAGCCCGGCACATGCTTTCCGCCCGTATCGCTACTGTTCGGCGTCGTACTGGAGTTCCCTGGATTGCTGTCATTCGGCGGCGCAGTCATCGGATTCACTCCCGGACGGTCGGTGCTTCCCGTCGCGCTACCCTTTTCCTCCGTCTGCGAACCTGTCGCCGGAGTCTCGCCCTTGGGAGTCGCACCCGCATCCGGCGTCGACGGTTCGCCCATCGCCCCGGGACGCTCTCCAGTCGTGCTAGCCGCACCTTTTCCGCTCTGGCCTTCGTCTTCCTTCACTGCCGGCAGATCACCCTGCGCGTCCGTGTGCGACTTCTGTGTTGCGGTCGGAGCCTGTGTATCCGTCGTTCCCTGGCTACTGCTTTGGTCCGTCTGCGACCAGGCCATCCCGCACATCATCAGCGCGACAATCGCTGCACACCCAATTCTGTTCTTCATATTCTGTCTCCTGAATGCTTAGAACCCTCCTGTCCCGCGCAGGTTGGCACACGGTCCACGTGGGTGCCCTACCCTTCCGCCTGTTCTTCCGGCGGAGGGTGGGGTGTTTGACTTTGTTCTAAGAGTCCAGCCCGCAGTAGTCGATCGCGCCTCTGCCTTTTGCCTTCAACTTTGAAACCTTGAAACCTATGAAACTTTGAAACCCGAATATAATGAAAGAGCTTTGAACCCTTACCGGCACTTCATCCTCTTCGTGATCGTTCTTCTGCTCTGCGCCTCGGCCTTTGCGCAGGACCCCGCTGGCACCCAGACCGTCCTTGTTCTGCCCTTTGACAACTCCACCCATCAGTCCGGCCTGGCGTGGATCAGTGAGGCCTTCCCGGAAATTCTCGGCCAGCGTCTCAGTGCCCAGTCGCTTTTCGTCATCAATCGCGAAGACCGCCAGTACGCCTTTGACCGCATGGGAATCCCCGTCAACCTCCATGCCTCCCGCGCCACGCTCTATCGCATCGCCTCGCAGCTGGACGCCAATTACATCATCCTCGGCGCCTACTCGTACGATGGAAAGACCTTCACCGCCCGCGCCCAGGTTCTCGACATGAAGACCCTCCGCCTCTCTCCAGACTTAGTGGAGAGCGGTCCTCTTGCCAGTCTCATCGCCATTCAAACCGCCCTTGCCTGGGATGTCTCGCTGCACATTTACCCCGATCTCTACGAATCCCGGCAGTCGTTCATCCAGCGCGCTCCGGCCATCCGCCTGGACGCCTTTGAGAGTTTCATTCGCGGCGTTCTCGCCACCGCCCAGCCCGAAAAAATCCGCTACCTCAAGGCTGCCGTCGCCATCGATCCCACCTACGCGCAGGCTCTCTTGCTGCTCGGCAAAACCTACTACGCTGCTCATGACTACGAGCAGGCTGCAATCTGGTTCGCCAAACTGCCGCAAGACGATTCCGCATACTCGGAGTCCAGCTTCTTCCTCGGCCTCTGCGAATATCACCTTGGACGCTTCGATCGCGCATCCGCTGCATTCAAGTCCACTGCCGAGCACGTTCCCCTCACCGAGGTTCTCAACAACATTGGTGTCACCGAAAACCGTCGCGGACATCACGACGCCGTCGGCTACTTCCAAAAGGCGGTGGACGCCGATCCCACCGATGCCGACTACCACTTCAATCTGGCCGTCGCCCTCTATCGCAAGGGAGACATCCCTGCCGCCCAGCGCCAGCTTCGCGACACCCTCGCCCGCCGCGCCAATGACGCCGACGCCCTGAAGTTTCAGGACGCTCTCGCTGCCAGCCTCACCACCCACACTCCAGCCACCTACGTTCCTCTCACGCGCATCAAGCGCAATTACGATGAAAGCTCCTATCGCCAGCTCGCCGTCGAGCTGCAGAATGCCATCGAGGCTTCGGTGGATAGGGCGAAGCCTGCCGACCGTGCCAAACTCCATATCGAGCGCGCCCGCCAGTTCCTCGCGAATGGTGTAGCAGGAGAGGCTGAGAGCCAGTTCCGCGAGGCCCTCATTCACGAACCTTCCAACGCCGAAGCTCTCTCTGGACTCGCCCATGCGCTAGCCCTGCAAAGCCGATTCTCCGAAGCCCGCTACCAGGCCGTAGCCGCCATCCGCCTCAACCCCAGCGCCGAGGCCTACCTCGCTCTCGCCCGCGCCGACCTCCATGACAATGACGCCGCCGCCGCCCAGCAGGACCTCCAGAAAGCCCTCGCTCTCGCGCCTTCCAGCGAAGATTCCCGCGCTGTAGCCGAAGAGATCCAGAACCACCTCACCCCAACTCCGTAGCGCCTTGTTTTGAAGTGTCATCCTGAGCGAAGCGAAGGACCCCAGCTCCGCTCAAATCACCCGCACCGCCTCAGAGGCGCATCAACCCGCGCTGCCCGCCCGCGCCGCCTCACACCTGTCCAGCTCACCCCCAGCAATTCCCCGCCATCAGAGTTATCCTAGTACCTCGTACGACGGAGGTCGTCATGAAGCGCCTTCTCCTCGCATTCCTGCTCTTCGCTCTTCCAGCCACTGCGCAAGTCCTCCGCATCCACATTGACGGAACCATCCACCCCATCGCTGTCGAGCAGGTCGAGCGCGCCGTAGACGCCGCCCAGTCACGCCACGCCGCCGCCTTGCTCATCGAGATCAACACCCCCGGCGGTCTGCTCGATTCCACCCGCGAGATCGTCACAAAGATTGAATCCTCCGGCGTGCCCGTCATCATCTTCGTCGGTCCCAGCGGAGCTCGCGCCGCGTCCGCTGGATTCTTCATCCTCGAATCCGCCGATGTCGCTGCCATGGCCAATGGCACCAACACCGGAGCCGCCCACCCTGTCTCCATCGGAGGCGGCAAGCTAGATGACGTGATGAAGACCAAGATTGAGAATGACACTGCCGCCTTCCTTCGCTCCTACGTTACCCGCCGCGGACGCAACACCGAGGAAGCGGAAAAGGCCGTGCGCCAGTCCATCTCGTGGACCGAAAAGGAAGCTCTCAACCTCCATCTCGTCGACTTCACCGCCGCCGACGAAGCCGATCTCCTCAAGAAACTCGATGGCCTGACCATCCATCGCTTTGACGGCTCCACCACTACGCTCCATCTCGCCGGACAGCACGTCGAAGAGCTGCCCGCCACTCTGCGCCAGCGCGTGCTCAGTTGGCTCATGGACCCCAACATCGCGTTCCTCGTGCTCGCCGTCGGCTGCCTCTCGCTCTACGCCGAATTCAACCATCCCGGAGCCATCATCCCCGGCGTGGTCGGCGTCATCTTTGTCATGCTTACGCTCTTCGCGCTCAATCTTCTTCCCACCCGTTACGCCTCGCTCTGGCTCATCGCACTGGCCTTCGTTCTCTTCGCCCTTGAGGCCAAGTTCGTCTCCCACGGCGTCCTCACCATCGGAGGCATCGTCTCACTCACCCTCGGAGGCCTCCTGCTCGTCGATGGCCCTATCCCCGAGATGCGAGTAAAACTCGCCGTAGCCCTCGCCGTCAGCCTTCCCTTCGGAGTCATCACTGCCTTCCTGATGTCCATCGCCTTCCGCGCCCGGCGCAATAAAGTCTTCACCGGATCGCAGGGCATCGTCGGCGAACTAGGCGTGGCTCGCACCGACCTCGCACCATCCGGCAAGGTCTTCGTCCACGGTGAACTGTGGGACGCACGAGCCACCAAGCCAGTCCACACCGGAGCCCCAGTCCGCGTAGTCTCAGTCGCCCAATTAGAGCTCATCGTAGAACCCGTCGCTTAGACGCCGGTGCAGTTGCTCTTGTTCTTGTTCTTGCTCTTGTTCTTGTTCTTGTTCTTGTTCTTGTTCTTGTTCTTGTTCTTGTTCTTGTTCTTGTTCTTGTTCTTGTTCTTGTTCTTGTTCTTGTTCTTGTTCTTGTTCTTGTTCTTGTTCT
>Ga0181516_10003164_pt1 | contig 11207 bp, 8 predicted proteins | sample PEATcosm2014_Bin_25_FD_121104 | JGI IMG/M metagenome (GOLD analysis project Ga0181516, IMG submission 121104) | Peatland microbial communities from MTU Mesocosm Facility, Houghton, MI, USA - PEATcosm2014_Bin01_10_metaG | ecosystem: Environmental > Terrestrial > Soil > Wetlands > Peat | place...
GGCGTGGTGGGGACGGATTCTCTGGAGCATCGGCGAATTGCTTATCGGCTTCGGCATTTATTTTATTTGGTTTGATCGCCGATGACGGAATCAATGGGCTCACGATGGACTCAATGGACTCATTCATATGCCGGGCGACATATTTGTTCCGGCGCGCGGCCATTGCGCTTGTGACGCGATGCTCATTTTGCATCCGCACGGGGAGGATTCCGGCGCGCTCGCCTCGTCAATGGTATGGCTCGTCTGCGCCTGTCAAGGTTGTCCGATAAATTGTGTGGCGCTGCGCGCCGGTGGTTCGGTTTGCGGCTCCACCGTTGACAGGCGCAGGCGAGCCAAAGACGTGGCTGGTTAGGTTTTTGCGCCGGGATTGCTGGCCGGAGTTTTGGGAGAATTTTGTTTACCGCAGCGGGCTGCGCGTTGACGAGACCCAACCCGGAAGTCGCCCCGCAAGTGACCCCGCAAGTGACCCCGCAGGTCAACCCGCAAGTTGGTGATGTCGAATTTTGATAATGGTAAAAAACAATCGCCTTTTCATGTTTTATCTGCGGCCAAGACCGATCCAAAACCGCGTTTGGTCCATGTCTTGCCTTGCCTCGATTTTTGTTTTGCCTACGATGTTTCCCAATCTACATGGCTGCTGAAAATCATACGCAACTGGCAAGTTTCATCTGGAGCATTTGCAATCTGCTCCGGGGACCCTACAAACGGAATGAATACCGCAAGGTCATCCTGCCGCTCACGGTGTTGCGTCGGTTCGATTGCATTCTTGAGCCGACCAAAGCCGCCGTGCTCAAGGAGCACGCCGCCATCAAGGCCAAGCCGGAAAACATCATCCGCCACAAGCTGTGCTCCATCACCGGCCACGCCTTTTACAATCTTTCCAAATTTACCCTCGGCAAGCCGGCGGAAGGCAGCAGCCTCAATGGTCTGCTCGACGACCCGAACCAGCTCGCACCTAATCTCAACAGCTACATCAATGGTTTTTCGCCCAACGTCCGAGCCATCATGGAGCGTTTTGATTTCGGGACGCAAATCGCGAAGATGGCCGAAAAAGACCTGCTTTACCTCGTCATCAAACGCTTTGCCGCCATTGATCTTTCACCGGACAAAGTGGACAACATCCAGATGGGTTACGCCTTCGAGGAATTGATTCGGATCGGCGCGGAACAATCCAACGAGGAGGCCGGCGAACATTTCACCCCGCGCGAAGTCATCAAGCTCATGGTCAACCTCCTGCTCGCGCCAGAGAAAGACCTCGCCCGCAGCCATGTTGTCAAAACCATTTATGACCCCGCCTGCGGCACGGGCGGCATGTTGTCCGTCGCGGAAAAATACATCCGCGACCTCAATGCCGACGCCCAGCCGAAGCTTTTCGGTCAGGACTGGAACGACGAAGCTTGGGCAGTTTGCAAATCCGACATGCTCATCAAGGGCGAAGATGCCGACGCCATCATTTTGGGCGACACGTTTACCAAGGACGGTTTTGACCGGACGGGCGATGGGAAAAAATGGACGTTTGATTACATGCTCGCCAATCCGCCGTTCGGCGTGGAGTGGAAACAGCAACAGCGCTACATCGAACAGGAACGCGACACGCTCGGATTCAGCGGGCGGTTCGGCGCGGGCACGCCGCGCGTGAACGACGGCGCGCTTTTATTTCTCCAGCACATGCTGACCAAGATGCGCGCCCCGCAGGACGGCGGCAGCCGCCTCGCCATCGTTTTCAACGGCTCGCCCCTTTTCACCGGCGATGCCGGCGGCGGTGAGAGTGACATTCGCCGCTGGATTATTGAAAACGATTGGCTGGAAACCATTGTCGCCCTGCCGGAGCAACTGTTTTACAACACCGGCATTTCCACCTACCTGTGGGTGCTCACCAACCGGAAGGAAAAATCCCGCAAGGGCAAGGTGCAGTTGATTGACGCCCGCCAGTTCTGGGTGCAGATGGAAAAAAGCCTCGGCAACAAGCGCCGCCGCATCGGTGATCCCTCGGACGAGAAGACGAAAAAAGACCCCAATCACATCAGCGAACTCACCAAAATCTTCGGCGATTTCCGCGACGGCGAGACGCGCACCTTCACCGAGGAAGACGCGGTCACGCACCAGCCCATCCAGCGCCAGCGCGTCATCAGCAAAACTTTTGACAACGATGATTTCGGCTACCATAAAATCACCGTCGAGCGACCGTTGCGGCTGAACTTCCAAGCCAGTGCCGAGCGCATCGCCCGGCTCGAAGACGAAAGCGGTTTCAAAAATCTCGCCACCAGCGCGAAAAAAGACCCCGCAGTCCGTCTCAAGGAGATTGAAGCCGGCCAGCAGCGGCAGGAGCAAATCCGCGAACTGCTCCGCGCTTTCGGCAAGGCCACCAATGGAAAGCTGCTCATGGACCGCAAGGATTTTCTGATCGAACTCCGCAAACTTGACCGCGAGCGTGACGTGCATTTGAGCGCGCCGGAACTCAAAGCCGTGATTTCCGCCCTGGGTGAGCGTGACGAAAATGCCGTCATCTGTCTGGATCGCGACGGCCGGCCCGAGCCGGACGCAGATTTGCGCGACACCGAGACCGTGCCGCTCAAGGAGAGCATCGAGGAGTATTTCAAGCGCGAGGTGCTGCCGCATGTGAAAGATGCGTGGATTGACACCACCAAAACCAAGGTCGGATACGAAATCCCGCTGAACCGCCATTTTTACCGCTACGAACCGCCGCGCCCGCTGGAAATCATCGAAACGGACATCAAAAGCCTCGAAGATGACATCATGAAAATGCTCAAAGAGGTGACCGCATGACCGCGCCCGGCCAGCCTGTCCCGGTCGGTTGCCTTTTCTGCTTGACCGTCAGGCCGAATCCGCCGATAGTGTGTTTAACAATACCCGCCAAGCCTCGGGTTGGGAGCAATCCTAACACTGCTCAAATCGGCGGGTTACTCGTTTTCAGGGGGTGCGTATGAGCTGCAACAAACCGGCCAAAACCTACGTCGAGCAGCTTCAGATCCTGAAAAATCGCGGCCTGATTGTGGCCGATGAACCCCGCGCGCTGCATTGTCTGGAGCACCATAATTACTACCGTCTGTCCGCCTACCGTTTTCCGCTCACCATTCAAGGCAATCCCGACCAGTTCCTGCCGGGCACGACCTTCGACGAACTGTGGAATCTTTACCATTTCGACCGCACCTTGCGCCAGTTCGTCGCCGAAGCGGTCAAGCGGGTTGAAATATCTGTGCGCGCCCGCTGGGCTTATGTGCTCGCCCACGCCCACGGACCGCAGGCTTACGAGCACGCCCCCGTCTTTCGCAATCCGCAACGCCACACCGACGCCCTTTCCAAGTTGGACGAGGAACTGGCCCGCAGCCGCGAGGATTTTGTTTCTCACTACCGGACCAGATACCAAATGGCCCGTCCGCCCATTTGGGCCGCGAGTGAAGTCATGTCGTTTGGTCTGTTGAGCCGTTTTTACGAAAACATCAAGCGCAACAGCGAGCGCAAAATGATTTCCACCACTTACGGTTTGTCGCCCGACACGCTGGAATCGCTGCTCCAGCATTGTGCGTATATTCGCAACCTGTGCGCCCATCATTCCCGCCTTTGGAATCGGCGTTTCACCATCACGCTCCAGTTGCCGCAGAGTTCCCCGCCGGCGGTGATCCCCAATTTGCACCCGGCGCAAGACCGCCTCATCTACAACACCCTCGTTCTTTTGACCCACATGGTCGGTGTCATTGAACCGGCGTCCACCTGGTCACACCGGCTCGTCACGCAGTTGCTCGCGCTGGATGCAAAATTTCTGCCGCACATGGGTTTTCCCGCCGACTGGCAGCAAAGACCGCTCTGGAAACAACTCATTACGGCCAAATGAAACTACCGGCCTACCCCAAATACAAACCCAGCGGCGTCGAATGGCTCGGCGATGTGCCGGAAAAATGGGAAGTGAAACGATCAGACGCGATTGTTTCTGCCGACCGAAGCCAACTTGCTCCCGAAGCATTCGCCGACCGGGAGGTTTATCATTACTCGATTCCTGTAGTTCAAGAAACCGGCGTGGGTCAGATTGAAAACGGCGACTCCATCGCGAGTGCCAAACAAGTCATCAAGAAGCCGGTCGTCCTTGTTTCCAAGTTGAATCCCCGGAAGGCGACCATCTGCTTGGCGAAACCACAGCCCATTTTAACGCTATGCTCCACTGAGTTCGTTGCGCTAAATGCGGATAATTGCGAGCTGGGCTTCCTCCAATATTTAACGCGCTCTGAACTTTTCCGGCAGGGACTTGACTCCAAGGTGCAATCGGTGACGCGAAGTCACCAACGGGCAGATCCAGCCGACATATACAAGTTTTGGAATGCGTGGCCACCGAGGGAAGAACAGCAAATCATTGCCGGTTTTTTGGATCGGGAGACAGCGCAAATAGATACGCTGGTGGTCAAGAATCAAAAGTTGATTGAACTGCTGAAGGAAAAACGCATCGCACTTCTTTCGCACACGGTCACGCGCGGCTTGAACCCCAAAACCAAACTCAAATCTTCCGGCAATGACTGGCTCGGTGACATCCCGGCGCATTGGGAAGTGCTGACCGTTCGGCGTCGCGCGAAGCTCATTAAAACTGGCGGCACGCCGCCGACAGCGGAGGAGCGTTACTACGAGGATGGAACTGTTCCTTGGTTTGGCCCTGGTTCATTCGACGATCAAATCGTCGTGTCGCAGCCGGTGAAACTGCTAAATTCTTCCGCAGTCAAGGAAGGTGCAGCGCGTATGTTCGCCGCCGGGGCAACGATGGTTGTAGCTATTGGCGCAACGCTCGGCAAAGTGAGTTCCCTCACCGAGCCAGGCTCATGCAATCAGCAGATTACAGTGATTGAGTTTGACGAACGTCGGGTTCACCCACGTTTTGCAACATACCAACTTAAACGCCTCGAACCGGCCTTGAGAGCAATTGCGCCCAGCGCGACATTGCCAATTCTCGACCAAGGAGAAATTGCCGACATCGCGATTGGGCTGCCACCAATCCCTGAACAAACTGCCATCACCGAATTTCTGGACGTGGAAACTGCAAAAATAGACGATCTCGTGGCGAAAGTGGAAACAGCAGTGGAACGGTTGCAGGAATACCGCACCGCCCTCATTACCGCCGCCGTCACCGGGAAGATTGATGTGAGAAAGGCGGTTGCATGAGTGCTTTGGCTGAAATTGACAACTTCCAAAAATACTTGGACACCGTGCGCAACGAGTTGCCCACCTGCCGCATTTATTTCCGGGGCCAGAGCAAATTGGTCACCGCTGGCTACCCGCTCAAACCGTCCATCGGCCGTTATAAACATCTGGAAACGCTCAGTCTGTTTGCTCGTGAGGAAAAGGAGCGGGAGGTTCTTGGCGTTTTTACCAATCACCTCCTGACGTATGTAAAACATCTCCCGCGCAATGATTGGGAGGGACTGGCCATCGCCCAACATCACGGCCTGCCTACACGTTTCATGGATTGGACCACCAATCCGTTGGTCGCGCTTTATTTCGCCGCGCGCGTCACCGAAAAAAACGACGAAGATAAACCCCTGGACAGCGCCGTGTATGTGCTCATCAGCGAGCCAAAACGCTTTGTGGATTTCAATCGTCCGAAGGAGGCGGAAGTGAAACCGGTGCCGGATAGTGAAACCACCCAGGCACCAAGTTTGTCCGCGTTTGAAGATTTTAACTTGCCGGACTTTGGCATGGGAAACCTCGAACGCCTTGTTGGCGCTGGTGTGTTAAAAAAACCAGCAGCCACACCGCCAGAACCGGCAAAGGAAGATGCCGAAGAAGTCATACGACCGGACGACAAGCATAAGCCGGATGTCATTTCGCCGTTTGAAATCAAGGAGAACGTCATTTATGACCCGCCGCACGTCTCACCGCGTATCCGCGCGCAGGACGGCGTCCTGATGGCCTGCCACCAGCCCATGCAGCCGTTGGAAGAGGCGGATTATTTGGAAATCGTCATCAAGCACGAGGCGCACGACGACATCCGCCGTCGCCTCGACCAATACGGTGTTTTTGACAAGCAACTTTTTCCCGACCTCGACGGAATCGCCAAGTGGCTCAAATACCGTGTGTTTGAAATTGACGGTAAATGTTAGAAAGAATTAGCACGATGCCAGACCTCGAATATACCCCACAACAAGCCCTTGAGATTCTGATGAAGAAACTCGGGGCAAGGGACGAAGCACTTGCCGCGCAGGTTCAGGCGGCGATTGACGCTGGCAAAGACGTTTCAGAAACCGAGCCAGCCATTGACCGACGGAAAAAGGCGCGCGTTTACCGGAAGACAGTTCCGTTTTCGCATGAAGAGGCGCTGCAAATCGCACTTGATGCGCTTCAAGCATATTTCGTCGAGCAACCACTATTCGTGGCGGCGGCGGCAGATAGTCTTGCTAAGGCGGCCATCGGCGTGCCGACGCATCGGAGGTCTGGCTATCAGGCAAATAGCGAAGAACCTGAACCCGTCTCGCTTGAGGGACAAGGTGTTGAAAAGGCGGTCGAGATTGAAATGCAGACGGAAACTCAGCTTTCAAAAACTGGGGAAGAGACGATACCGCTCAAGCGGATGGCGCAGGAGCAGATTGATGATCAACGTCATCACATCGCTGACCTCCGTAAACTAACGAACTTCGCGCAGGAATAAATATGGCCACGCTCCAAGACCTCGAAAACGCCATTGATGCTTTGCTGAATCATCCGCTCGGTATCGGCCAATATCAGTTGGTTCGCCGCGCGGAAGAAAAGGCATACGAAGCCTATGTTTTTGGCCTGTGCTTGCGGGCAGCGCGTGAACTCGGTGTCATACCTGTCTTGCGCGGTATTACTGGCGCTCCCACTCCATTCGTGTTTCGTGGCGCTCCCGGCCAGATTCATTCGCGCGGCAGGAACTACGGCTATGCGGAGTTCACTTTGAATGGGCAGGAGTTCGAGATTCATGCGGGCGTCGAGTTCCGGGGAACGAGCGGCATGACCCATGAACTGGACGTTTGCATTATGCGCGCGTCCGACGCGCGGGCTTGTCGCAACCCGCAATCGTTGGACGACCCACACGCAGCAAGCCTCGTCGGTGGTTGGGAGTGCAAATTTTACGCGGGTAATCTTCAGAAAGGGCTTGGTCGCGCTTTCGTTGGGTTGATTGATGACATGGGTTCAAACGTGCGGCTCAGTGGCTTGTGTTCAAATTCCGTTCACCCGCAACTACGTGATTACTTCCAACCGCAGCGCCGCCCGCATCCACACTTTCATCTGACTCCACTCGAACCTTCGAACGAAGATATTTTTGTCAATCAGATTAAAGGCGAGTTGAAGAAAATGACCGCAGCTTGAAAGGACACGATGCGTCGCCAGAACTCTCTATATAAAGTGATTCTTGATAAAAGCTTTCTCCAGGCAGAAAGCAAGGAATCACGGCGGTTGCATCTTCTGCGCGAGGCGGGTGCCGTTTTTATTCTCACCGACACGCTGATTTATGAATTTTACAGCGACGCCAACGCCGCCCAGTGGCCTGCGGTCCAGATAAAACTATTCCCCTTTGCCGACCATATCGAGGTCTGGCAGCACGTCGGAGACCTTCTAAAAAATGAAGTTCAGAATCAGAAACCCGTCCAATCTCTGCTGGACGAATCGGCAACCATGAGCATCCGGGAGCATTTCCGGAGCGGTAAAATATACGTCCCCAAAAATCTGCCAGCGATCGTGAAGCCGGTGGTTCAAGAGCGGGAAATCGACAACGTAAATGTTCTGATTGGTGAATGTCGTGACCTTTGCCAGGTTGATCCAACCTATGCCAAGACGGCCAAAAAAAACGGTCCGTTTGAGTGTGCAATGATTGCCGACTTGGTTGGCAATCCGAGGTTTCTGCAATATATAATTCGCAGGGATCACGGAAATATCCACGACCCTGAACTTTATATCAAAGGGGCCGAGCATGGCCTGAACGCCGAATGGTTTGCCTTTCATCACGCCAAAAGTCTGCTGGCGCTCTATGACGTATTCCTGCTCAAGTTTGGTTTAGTCAACCAGCCGGGAAAAGATTTTCGCCATACAAAGTTGGATTCGGATTACGTGGCGCTACTTCACTACGCCGACGCTTTGGCCACCAATGAAACCAGCGGCAGCCTGGCAGACATGTGCCGATGGAATTATGGCGACAATAAAATGGTGTTCTCCACCTCAGACATTGATAAAGCTACCCCGACCCATGCCGAGGTCAGTCTTGGTGCCTACCAGATTTGGGAGCGTGCTGGACAGACTGATGGCCACGATGTTGCAGACTGGTTGGCGGCGGAGGAGCGATTGAGGGAACAGATTTGGCAACGACTCGTGAATACCCATACCGCCTCGCGCGGGTGCCGTAAATCTACCGCCGTCACCGGCACGATGGTCGGGCAGGTGTCGGCGCCGCGCGGAATGGTAAACCAAGGTAAACCAAATCGGGTTGACCTTGCGGTTCAACGGTAAAACACGATAAAATAAAACCAGTTTACCATCTTTTCATGATATGGAACTGACACAAAATCTCTGGGAACGCTACGGATTCACCAGCAATCCCTACGACACCAAAGCGCTGTCGTTGAGCAAGGCGGCACCACTCTCTGTGCAGGAGGCTTATGTGGAGCGGACCGCGCCCGCCACCGCCTCACAGCTATTGACGAATTTTCTTCGCAGCCCGGGCGGTGGCCGCATTGTGGTGGAGGGCGACCCAGGTGTGGGCAAAACCACGTTTGTAAACTACCACCGCCAGCGCTGGGAGGTGTCCGCGCAACACAAACTGCTCTCGCCCGTGACAGAAATTTCAGTCTGCGAAGGGTGGACTGAGCGGGATTTCCTGCTGAACCTCCTGGCCTCTCTCTCGGCGCGACTGCGGTTGGACTTGGGAACGAAGGAATTTGAGAAGGATAAATTGCTGCGCGAAATTACCGCCATCACCGGCGTGCGCGTGGAAGAGGGGGGCGGATTTACCGGGAATCTGACCATCCTCGGCTCCGGGGGCGGCTTGGGGCGGACGAGCACGACCTCGGTAAAGGTGGGCGAGATCACCCACGACCATTTGAGGGAATACCTACGTGAGTTGGTCGCCCTAGTCAAGAAACGGGGGTTTGCCGGAGTAATTTTCCATCTCGACAATCTGGAACTGCTCGCCCGGCAAGGGCATGGAAATCTCCGGCAGTTTTTTGAAAATGTGCGGGACGTGCTCCAGGAGCCAGGTGTTTACTTCATTTTTGTCGGTTACACGGGCATGTTCCAGCAGGTGATCGTTCCGCAACCACGCGTTCGCAGCATCTTTTTTGACACGCCCGTGCATCTCGACCCATTAAGCGCGGCCCAAGTGCGGGAGGTCATGGAGTTGCGCTACGATTTGCTGGCCGTGCCGAAGAAGCAATGGATCAAGCCGGTGGAGGATGAAGTAGTGGTGCATCTTTACGAGACATTTGCCGGAAAGATTCGATATGTAATGAACGCAATCACCTCGCTTATCAGCCACCTCCCGGACAGCTTCGCGAATCCTCTAAGTCTGGCGGAGGCCACGACGGTGCTGCGCGAGATTCAGCGCAGTGAAATCCAACGATCCCTGACCGGGGCCGAAGCTGAGGTTTTCAATGCGGCGGTGCAATTGGGCCGTTTTACCAACAGTTCCCTCGGGAGCCAGACGAAGAAGAGCAAGCAGCAAATTCAAAAATACCTGAGCAAGTGGTTGGAGTCATCGTTCGTGTCCCTAGCCGAAAAGACCGGCCGCAACCAGTTTTATGAAGTGGAACCGCGATTCTCAGTGCTAAGAGATACCCCACAAAAGAAGCAAGCCAAGTGAACCAAACCAACGAGAAAGCTTTTGAGACCTACGTCGAGGAAATACTCCTGACCCGTGGCGGCTGGAAGTCCGGCAGCAATGTGGAGTGGGACAAAGAGCGGGCATTGTTCCCGGCACAGGTGTTCGCGTTCATTCAGGACACGCAACCAAAGTTGTGGCAGGAAATGAGGGATCAGCACGCGGCCGGGCTGGAGGCGTTGCTGCTCACCACGCTGGTCAAGGAACTCGATGCAAAAGGTTCGCTCCACGTGCTGCGGCACGGGTTCAAGTTTTATGGCAAGACGTTTCGCCTCGCCGCCTTCAAGCCCGCGCACGGTGCGAATTATGAAGTGCTGGAGCAGTTCGGCAAAAACCGGCTAACGGTGACGCGACAAGTTCCCTGTCATCCGAATGACAACCGGACGCTGGACATGGTGCTGGCGGTGAACGGACTGCCGGTATCAACCATTGAGTTAAAAAATCCCGGCACAGGCCAGAGCTGGCGGAACGCCGTGCGCCAATACAAGGAAGACCGCGATCCGCGCGCCCCGTTGTTTGATTTTAAGAAACGGGCGCTGGTGCATTTCGCCGCTGACCCGGATGAAATCCACATGACGACGCGGCTGGCGGGCGAGAAAACATATTTCCTGCCGTTCAATCGTGGAAGCCATCCGGGAAAGATCATCTGTGGCGCGGGCAATCCGCAGCATGAGTCTGGCTACCGCACCGGCTATTTCTGGGAAGACGTGCTCCAGTTCGAGAGTTTCCTCGATATTCTCGGCCATTTCATGTTCCTCGAAAAAAAGGAGGAAAAAGTAGATGACGGCCGTGGCGGGCATCGCTGGGTAACCAAGGAAACGATGGTGTTCCCGCGCTATCACCAACTCGACGCAGTGCGGAAGCTGGTTGAGAAGTCACGCGACGAAGGGTTGGGGCGCAATTATTTAATCCAACATTCGGCAGGCAGCGGGAAAACCAACAGTATTTCGTGGCTGTCGCATCGGCTTGCAAGTCTGCACAACGATAAAGATGCCAAGGTCTTCGATTGCGTGGTCGTCATCACCGACCGGCAGGTGCTCGACCGGCAGTTGCAAGATGCGATTTATCAGATTGAGCACGCGCAGGGCGTGGTAAAAGCGATTGACCAGGATTCCAAGCAACTTGCGGCGGCACTGATTGACGGCACAAAGATTGTCATCACAACCTTGCAAAAATTTCCATTCGTGCTTCGTGGGTTGCTTCATGCCGCCGGCGCGGAGCGGGCGGATGAAGCCAGCGCGGAAGAAAAGCAGCAGGCCAAAGCATGGGAGGCAGAAATTGCCAAGCGCCGGTATGCGGTAATCGTGGACGAAGCGCACTCCAGCCAGTCCGGTGAAACCGCGCGGGAGCTGAAGGCAATTCTTGGCGTGACGGCACA
>Ga0181516_10003165_pt1 | contig 11206 bp, 10 predicted proteins | sample PEATcosm2014_Bin_25_FD_121104 | JGI IMG/M metagenome (GOLD analysis project Ga0181516, IMG submission 121104) | Peatland microbial communities from MTU Mesocosm Facility, Houghton, MI, USA - PEATcosm2014_Bin01_10_metaG | ecosystem: Environmental > Terrestrial > Soil > Wetlands > Peat | place...
CTCCGCGAGCTGCTGCGGCGCGGTGGCGTTGACCGACCATGAAAGTTCGCGCTCGGTTTCGCAGCGGTCCACCAGATTGTAGGCGGCGGTGTTGATGACAATTTGCGGCTGCAATTCCGCCAGCCGCTGTGCCATGAGCCTAGGATTGAGCAGGTCAAATTCCGCGCGGGCACGAAAATGCAATTCAAAATCGCCCGGCGCAATTTGTTTCAATTGATGCGCCAGCAAACCGTCGCCGCCGGTGACGAGAATGTGTTGCATAGGTGGAAGTCAGATGCTTTGTCCAGCAAAACGATAAGGATGAGCCTGGCGCAATCTCTCGTGGGCAGTTTCGATATTTCGCACATAGATGATGTTGCCGAGAAAACTTTCGGGAACGGGGTGGAGAGTGCGCGTCATTGGAGCATAAGTGCAAGGAACAAATCCCAGGCTGCGTATGTCTTTATGGAGCGACGCTTCATCTCGGCCGAATTTATCCGCATTTCCAATTCGTTCGACAATCAATGCGCGCAACGAGGGGTTGGCCACGCAATTCCGTCCGCCCGCCAATACTTCATGTTCGAAGCCTTCCACATCTATTTTTATGACCGCCGGTTCAAGCCCCTTGAGTTGCGCATCCAATGAAGATAATGCAACTTCGACGCTCTGTTGATCATCTTTATCCTGGACAATATGATTTTCAGTGCCCAGTCCCGCCGTAAAATGGATCCTCCCTTCCTGTTTGCCCAAGGCAATATTTCGCGCGCTCACCAAAGTTGAAAGATTGTTCAGCAAGACATTTTTTGCCAAATATTGATAAGCAAATGGTGCCGGCTCAAACGCGATGGTTTTGGCACCGGTTGCTCCACTTGCCAAAATGGTGAATACTCCAATATTAGCGCCTGCATCGATAAATAAGTCGTCTTGCCGCAAAAAATGCAGGACAAAAGACATTTCCTCGAAATCATATAATCCCGGCCAGATGAAATGAATGGAGCCTTTCATCTGTGGTGGAACGAGGAGGTGAGTATTGTTTGCAAGCGGCACGCAGACGTCACCTTGCACCAGCCGGGCTCCTATCTGCGATTTTGCAAAAGAACAAACCGCGTTCCATTTGGAACCGCGCCGCATCGGGTGGTTGGCCGCCCAGCGCAGCGCGGTAAATAATTTCCAGATCATTGACCGCCAAACTAGCCAGAAAGGAAAAGTTCAGAAAGAAAAAACAACTTTCTTCGGATGTGACACCGCCGCCCAAGCCGCCAATTGCCGATGGACACCGGCGCTTTTCTGCCGCTAGAGTGTGCGCGTCAATGCACATCCACTGGATCGCCAACACCATCGTGCCGCCGCCGATTTCCTTGAGCGGCGGCGACCGCATCATGGTCGAATGCATCCGCCGCTGGAGCTGCGACCATAAGGTGACGGTTTATGGCAATGAAGGTGCGAAGCAACTTTGCGACTGGTTTGAACTCAAAGGCATCGAGCACGTCACATGGCCCGCCGACCACCTGAAAAAATTCGGCCGCCCGTTCTGGTGGCTTGCCCAGATGCTCAAGGGCAATCGCGGCGTGGAGAAAATAAAATTTTCGCCGGATGAAAAACATCTCATCATGGCCACGTCGGAATTTCATCCGAGCTGTATCCCGGCCATGCGGTTGAAAAAGCGTTATCCCGGCGCGCCGCTTGTTGTCGGGCTTTATTTCTTTGCGCCGAAATGGTTTTCCAGCCAGCCCGGGCCGGGACTGATGTTCACCGCGTATCGCCCGTTCCAGCAGGCGATCTACAAACGCTGTCTGCGCGAGGCTGAAATGATTCTGACCACCGTGCCGCAGGATCGCGATTTGATGATTGCCGACGGGCGCTCTCCGGAATCCACTTATGCCGTGATGGGCGGCGTGGATCTGACGATTCCGCAAAGCGTGCCGGAGCCGGAGAAAAAAACGTTCGGCGCCGTTTTCATCAGCCGTCTGCATCCGCAAAAAGGGCCGATGGAGCTGATGGACGTGTGGAAAATCCTGACGCAGAAAATGCCGGACGCTCGGCTGGCGATGATCGGCTCCGGCCCTCTCGATTCGGCGTGCAAGGCAAAGGCGGAAAAACTCGGCATCGCCAGGAATGTGGAATTCTTCGGCTTCCGCGACGGTGTGGAGAAATACAAGATCATCAAGTCCGCGCGCGTCGTGGTTTATCCGGCGGTGTTCGAGGTCGGCGGCATGGCGTCGGCGGAGGCGCTGGCGTGCGGGCTGCCGGGCGTGTCCTTTGACCTGCCGCCGCTGCGCGTTTATTATCCGCGCGGCTGGCTGAAAGCGCCGCCAGGAGATTTTGCAGGGCTGGCCGATTGTATTTACCGCCTGCTGACTGACGAAAAGCTTTACGCCGCGACGAGCAAGGAAGCTTTCGCCGCCGGTCTTGAATGGGACTGGAACGTGCGGGCAAAACAAATGTGGGACGCGATTGAAAAAGCAGGTTGCCAGCGCAAAGGCCGTCAATTTTTTCGACCCGCGCTGGAAGTGATTTCCTGAAGCAGCTGGTAAAGTGTTTGCGCGGAATTTTTCCAAGACCGCTATCGCGCGTGTTTTTTCCGACCTTGATCAATCTGGCCCGCGTCGCCGGTTCCTCCAGCAATTGGATGATGCCTTCGCGCATTTCCGCTTTGTTATTTAGAAACATCCCGGTGTCTCCGATGATTTCCGAAAGCAACAGGTTGTTGTATGAGATTGTCGGGACTCCGGTGGCCATCGCCTCAATAGGCGGCATGCCACGACCGTCGCATAATGACGGGAACGCGAACACTGTCGAATCGGTCGCCTGCATTTTGGTCTTTACAAGCAATTCGCTTTGAGCGCAATTTTTTCATAAATTAATGAACAGAGACAACTCGCAGCAGGGAATTCAGCCCCAAACCTCGCCATTCCAAGACATTGGATTTTTCACGACTTTGGAAAATCAATACCGCGCGACGGAAACGGCCATCGAAAAATTGCTGGAAAAGATTCCTGCCCGCAACCGCTGGTGCGTGGAATTCGGGGCTGCCGACGGCATTGATTCCAACGCCCGCAATCTGATTGTCAAACACGGCTACTCGGCGGTTTTGATCGAGGGAAGCCAAAGCCGTTTCGCGCAATTGAAAAAGAACTGCGAGGGGCGCGACAATGTTTTCCCCTTGAACCGCTTCGTGGGGTTCACGGAGCAGGATGGGCTGGATACAATTCTGGCCAAGTTCCCCATCCCGGCGGATTTCGATTTTTTGACCGTAGACATTGACGGCAATGACTATCATGTGTGGAACGCCATCGTGAAATATCGGCCCAAGATTGTCATGATCGAATTCAACCCCACCATTCCGCCGGAATTAAAATTTGTCCAGCCTGCCGACCCGTCGGTCAGCCAAGGAAGCAGCCTAGCGTCCATCGTTGAACTCGGAAACGCCAAAGGTTATGAATTAGTGGCCGTGCTGGGGGTGAACGCTTTTTTTGCGACGAAGGAAATCTTCCCGGCATTTGAAATTGAGGACAACCGGATCACGGCCTTGTGGACAAATCGCGATTGCGTGACGTATCTGTTTTGCGGCTACGACGGTCGGGTTTTTCTCTGCGGCAGCCGCAAGCTCCCGTGGCATGGTCCTGTGACCCTGTGCGAATCCAAAATGCAGGCACTGCCCGCCATCGCGCGCGGGTATCCCTTCACCGTAAAACGACGGCTGCTCTACGGCTTGTGCAGGCCGTTTCAAATGGGGGAAATGTTGCGCAGCATAAAAAAAATCGTGGACGCGCATTTTGGCCGCTGATGGCTGCGGCGGATGCGCCGCCAGCAAATCAAGCAACTCATTTCTTAAGTATGAACAGCAACTCGTCTTTGGCGTATATCAGTTTACCGACGCCTTTATATTTTCCTTGCGACTGTTTTTGCAGGATGCGTTTTCTTGCTTCCGTTGCCTCAGCATAAAGATCGGTGTGCCGGTCCAAGGCCAGAAGGTTGCTCTGGTCGCCGTCACGAAAATTGTTTTTTGTGACCACGTTGAACGGATAATGCACGATGCCGTCCCACATGACTGAATGGGCGCGGCTTTTGAACGCGCTGGTGAAGTTGTCCTTTCCATGCTCATACTGTCCTGCTTCCTCCCGGCTGGTTATGGGACGAAATGAGGACAGGGCTTTGGGATGGCAGCCAAACAGCGCCGCGCGAATATGCGGAACACATTCAAGGGAATGCCCGGACCCTCCGTAAAGCCCTTCACCAAACGACATTCTGGCTTCGACCATTTTCTTTAGCCAGCCAGCGCGATGAAAGTATGACTTGGCTTCGCAAAACACAGCAAAGTCGCTGTCCAGACCCGCGGCAATTTTTTGGAAACAGGTAATGCCCCATCCGTCTGCGGGCAGTTCTATGAACCGGCATTTCAATGAGTCAAACAGCCTGTGCACAGACCCGTTCGAATCCTGCCCGACGATTCCGACAATCAGTTCGTGTTCGGCGCCGGCGGGGTGCGCGGTGTAGGTTTCAACGAAGTGTCGGGAAAAAGTCTCAAAATTCGGTTTGGCAATGGCCAGATAAACGAAACAGGTAGTCATTTTGAATCAAATTGAAATTGCGCAGAACCTGCTTGTCAACCCAAACATGGCGCAAGTTTGAATTCCACCATGACAGGCAAGGCCATTCTCGTTGTGAACTCATCCTTGCCTGCGATGCCATTCTCGCTGGCCGCTGGAAATCATCCGCGCACACCTGCCTAACGCAGGACTTGGCTTTGGCGGCAAGAACCGGCATTATTCGACGACACAAATGAAACGTGCATTGATCACAGGCATCACGGGGCAGGACGGTTCTTATCTGACGGAGCTATTGCTGGCCAAGGGCTACACCGTTCACGGCATCGTGCGTCGTTCCAGTTCGATGGCGCGGACGCGGCTGGAACACATCTACCGTTCGCGCCATTTTGAACGCGAAAAACTTTATCTTGAATACGGCGACATGACGGACGGCTCGTCGCTGCGCACCATTATCACGCGCGTGGTGCCGGATGAAATCTACAATCTCGCCGCGCAGTCGCATGTCCGCGTCTCTTTCGACACGCCGGAATACACCGTGGACGTGGCGGATGTGGGCACGCTGCGGTTGCTGGAGGCGATGCGCGATTATCAGAAGCTGACGGGCAAGCCGGTGCGTTATTACCAGGCGTCGTCGTCCGAGATGTTCGGCTCCACACCGCCGCCACAAAATGAAACCACGCCGTTTCATCCGCGCAGTCCCTACGCCATCGCCAAGGTAGCCGGCTACTGGCACACGGTGAACTACCGCGAAGCTTATGGTCTCCATTGCAGCAACGGCATCCTGTTCAACCACGAAAGCGAGCGGCGTGGCGAAAATTTCGTCACGCGCAAAATTACCCTGGCTGCCGGACGCATCAAGGTCGGGCTGCAAAAGGAATTGTATTTGGGCAACCTCGACGCGAAGCGCGACTGGGGTTACGCGAAGGATTACGTCGAGGCGATGTGGCTGATGTTGCAACAGGAGAAGCCGGATGATTATGTCGTGGCCACCGGCGAATCGTTCAGCGTGCGTGAATTTCTGGCTGCGAGCTTCGGACTGCTCGGGATCAACTGGCAGGATTATGTGAAGACGGACACGTTTTATCTGCGCCCCAGCGAAGTGGATTTTCTGAAGGGCGACCCGACAAAGGCGCGGAAAAAACTCGGCTGGCAGCCCAAAATTTCGTTCAAGGAAATGGTGAAAATCATGACCGAACACGATTTGGAAATGGCCGAGCGTGAACTGCATGCCCGACAATTTCAAAAAGCCTAGGCCATTGCAAGTAGCCCGGCGGAATCGGTTGGTGTCTCATACAGCCGCAGCAGGGTGTCGCGCAGCTCTAAAGCTTCCTTCAATTTGTTTTTCAGTCCTTACGGAGTTCCGCTCAAGCCATCAACCGGGAGCAGGCATTTGTCCAACGCTGCAACTGTTCACCAAAGAGATCGCTGTCATAACCTTTAACCGCCGGCGGCCCAAAACCAGCAAATAATATGTTTTTGCACTTGCGATTACGCCCGTCTTGAACCAAATAATTATCCGCATGTATCACGCTATCACCGCTTGCCGGATTTGTGAATCGCACGAATTGTCATCCATCCTTCATCTAGGCGAGCAATGCTTCACTGGAATTTTCCCAAAAAACACCAACGAACCACTCGCGACCGCGCCGCTGGAAATTATCAAGTGCGAGCGATGCGACCTTGTCCAATTGCATCACAATTTTGAACCGGCCATGCTTTATGGACCCGCTTACGGGTATCGTTCCGGACTAAATAGATCCATGGTCGAGCATCTCCGCGCCAAGGCCGCCGACTTGCAAAAACTTTGCCCATTGCAAGCAGGCGACATAGTTTTGGACATCGGCAGCAATGATGGGACGTCCCTCGGGTTTTATCCTGCGGAGACGAACCGTGTCGGATTTGATCCGTCGGGAGAAAAATTCAAAAAATATTATGAGCACGGCGTGCAGCTCGTGGTTGATTTCTTTTCCGCAAAAGCTTTCATGCAGCAGTTCGGCGCCCGGAAGGCAAAAATCATCAGCTCCATCGCCATGTTTTATGATTTGCAGTCTCCGGCCACATTCGTGGAGCAGATTCGAGATGTGCTGGCACCGGACGGCATTTGGCATCTGGAACAAAGTTATCTGCCACTTATGCTCAAGGTCAACGCCTACGATACGATCTGCCACGAGCATCTGGAATATTATGCGCTCAAACAAATCAAATGGCTGACCGACAGGTTCAGCTTGAAGATCATAGACGTGCAGATCAATGACTGCAATGGTGGCAGCTTTGCAGTATCCGTAGCGCATAATCACTCCGTTTTTCCTGAAGCAAAGGCAACGATTGAAAGAATTTTAAGTGAAGAAAAAGAACAGGGGTTGCACAGTCTCACGGGCTTTGCCCCATTCATTAATTTTGTGAACCGGCATCGAGAAGCGCTTCCCGCCCGGCTTTCGGAAATCCAGCGCAGCGGAAAACTTGTGCTCGGCTACGGCGCGTCCACGAAAGGCAACGTCATGCTTCAGTTTTGCAACATCACGACCCGATTGCTGCCGGCTATTCTCGAAGTGAATCCGGATAAATTCGGTTGCTGCACGCCCGGCACAAAAATTCCGATTATTTCAGAAGCTGAAGGCCACGCGCGGAACCCGGATTTCCTCATGGTCATGCCATGGCATTTTAAGGCTAATGTGATCCAGCGTGAATCCGCTTTTCTAAAGCGTGGCGGAAAGCTCCTGTTTCCACTGCCAGAAATCCACACTGTCTGACATGAAAACTTCACTGGTGATTGGCGCGGATGGTCAAGACGGCACACTGTTGGTTGAAAGACTGACCCGTCGCGGTGATCGGGTAATTGGCGTCAGTCGCCATCAAACCTGGAGCATCCCGATTGAACCATGGGATACCGTGGACATCCTCCAGCCAAAACAAGTTTTGTCGCTGCTCAAAAAAACGCAGCCTGTCGAATGCTATTACCTGCCCGCGTTTCACCATTCAGCGGAAGACGCGGAGTTGCTGCCAGGCGACCCGGTATTGTTCGAGCGCAGTCATGCAGTTCATGTTCGCGGCTTGATTCATTTTTTGCACGCCATCGCTCAAACGTCAAGACAGACAAGGTTGTTTTATGCAGCCTCTTCGCATGTTTTCGGTTCACCACACATTCAACCGCTGGATGAGTCCGCCCCGCTCAACCCGGAAAATGTCTATGGAATCACCAAGACGATGGGCATCCATTGCTGCCGTCATTTTCGAGCGGAACTCGGCGTCTTCGCGGCGGCGGGAATTCTTTTCAACCACGAATCACACCTGCGACCGGTGAAATTTCTCTCGCAAAAAATCGTGCATGGCGTGCTGGCCTTCCAAAAGGACAAAGCAAAAAAATTGGTGCTGGGTGATTTAAACGCCACCGTGGATTGGGGCTACGCGGGTGATTACGTTGATGCGATGACGCATATCCTTGGCCATACGACTCCGGATGATTTTGTCGTGGCTACCGGCGAGCCGCACACAGTCGGGGAATTCCTGCGGATCACCTGTGAAATTGTCGGCGTGGACTGGCGTGAATGCGCCGTGACCGACGACGGGATATTGAAGAAAAAACAGGTCCGGCTCATCGGCGACTCCGGCAAATTGCGCCGGCTCACCGGCTGGCAGCCAAAAACCTCCTTCCATGGCATGATTGAAAAGATGCTCGACCATGCACAAACTACCGTTGCCTGATTTTATTGAATGGGGTTTCAGCGGCCGGCTTCGGCGGTCTTCTGGTAGAGTTGCGGATTCAGGCTGGGGTCGTTATACATTTTGAACTGGCGATAGAGCTTGCACCGGCGTGTGCCGGCCAGCATTTCTTCCATCAGCGTTTGCAGGCATTGTTTCAGGTCGTTGTGTTGTTCTTCCAGCACGGCGCATTTTTGGGCGCATTTGCGGCGGTGGGCGTCATCCGCTGAAGCCCGCGCGGCTTCGATGCGCATATGGAATATTTTCAAGGCCAGGATGGAGAGACGATCCACAATCATGCCGGCGGTTTCAGAATGCAGCGGCGCATTCTCGCGGGCGGGCGGAAGCTGCCCTAGCAGCCAGACGTCGAATTGCTCGATGGCGTCGTTGCGGGACTGGTTGCAGCGGTCAATGATGCGTTTGGCGGCGTGCACGCTGGCCGGGCCGAGGTCGTCCCGGCGCGCTTCATCCTCCGCGTGCCACACATCAAAATTCATGCGGTGGTTGCGCTCGATGGCCGGCCACGGTTCATCCTGATGGGTCGGGGTCGGGGCTTCGTGCCAGCGATGAGTCCACTCAATCTGCCGTTGCACGATGGTTTCAGCGTTGATGGGGGCGGCTTTCATTTAAGTTGCGTTGACGTGATTTTCAACATCGCGGTGACGGCGGCAAGCACTTTTTTCCGGGAGTATGTAGATAACGCAAATTGGAGATGCCTGCAAAAAGGATTGTTTTTGAAAACAGGCAATCGTGTTGATGGCAGTGCCGGCAAAAAGGGACAGCCGGTTAAAGCCGGTTGCCGCTTTTGACCTGATTTGCGTTAAATACATATCCCCGATTTTTTGTTGAGGCTTGGACAGCCTTTGTCCCACCGGGCTGGGCAAACTGGGACCTATGAAAAATACAAAAGCAGGAATGGAAACGGGCTGGCACAAAACGTGGGATTTGCCGATGCCGGAATGTCGCGCGCTGGCGGTCGTCATCCGCCGCCGCCGCGAACGGCGCGGATGGACGCTCGCCAAGCTCGCCGGGGAATCCGGCGTTTCACGGCAGATGCTGGGTTTTCTGGAGGACGACCAGAGGAAACCCACATGGGACACCACGGAACGCATCGCCATTGCGTTTGGCATCCCCCACTTCCAACTGGCCTTGGAGACGTTTCGCTGGCTGAAACGGCAGCCGGCGTGCTGTCGCAAATGCCACTATAGTTGCGTTCACAGGGGCGATGCAAAGTGGTTAAATGAGGCACGTCAATGCAAGCGCCCTCAAACAACATCACCAGCGCCACCAGCAAGTCTGCCGGACCGAAAATTGTAGTGTCCGGCCTGTGGCCGGAAACGCGCCGTTTTCAGGCGGATTTGTCGAGGCACAGCCTCGACGCTACAGATTTTGCGGAAGTTTCCCGCAGTCCCAAAAACAACCCGCGCGGTGTCGGCGTGGGCTTTTCGGGCGGTTCCGGCAACTTTTTTAACGGCTGCTACAACTTATTTGGCGGTCCGAGGAACTTATTTAACCTTCCAACGAACTTATTCAAGGGCTGGACGAACTCGTTGGACCGTTCGATGAACTCATCCAGAGGCTGGATGAACTCGTTCAACCGTCCAACGAACTTATTCAAAGGCCGGACAAACTCGTTCAGCCGTCCGGCGAACTCGTTCGGAGCTTGGGCGAACTTATTTAACGGCTGGAGGAACTTGTTCAGCCATTCCAGCAACTCGTTCAGCCGCTAAAAGAAACCGGTAAAACAACCAACCAACCAAAACACTCAAACATTAAATTATATGGCAAAACAATACTTCCTGCCTCCCGGTGAAGCGCGCCGCCGCGCGTGGCTCAACAACTTCTCCGGCAAGATGCCCACCTACGCCACCGTTGTCGGCGTGACGGATGCCGAAGTGAAGCAACTGGCCGCAGATGACCTGTTCTTCAATTACGTCTGCGACACGCACAGCCAGCACACCAAGACGACCCGCGACTGGACGGCCTACAAACATCAGGCCGCCCACGGGGACAATCTGGGGGACATCCCGGTGACGCCCACGCCCGGCACGCCGCCGCCGGTGGTGCCGCCGAACATTTTTGGCCGCGCCACAACATTGGCGGTGCGCATCAAGAACCATCCCAACTGCACCGAGGCCATCGCGCAGGATCTAGGCATCATCGGGCCGGAAGTGATCATAGACCTGGATAACATGAAACCGGTGCTTTATCTCACGCTCACGGCGGGGCATCCGCACGTGGGCTGGCCCAAGCAGGGCATGGACAGCCTGGAACTCTGGGTGGATCGCGGCGACGGCAAGGGTTTTGTGCCGCTGGCCGTCACCACAAATACCGATTATGCGGACATTTCGCCGCTGCCTGCGCCCGGGATCAGCGCGGTCTGGAAATACAAGGCCGTCTATCGCCTCAACGACGCGCAGGTCGGCCAGTGGAGCGACGTTGCCACCATCGGGGTGATAGGATAACGCCCATTTGTTGGGATTATTCACTTAACAAACCATTGTCCTTTTGAAACCGCTGATTACGCGGATTTGAGTGAATCTGATTTGTTTTAATCCGCGTAATCCGTGGTTAAAAACCAAGAGTTTGTCTAAGACATAAATCCCAGGCTTTGGTTGAAGGCGCCTGTTTTCCGATGGCGTGTCTTCAATCAGATGTCTTTGGCCATCAAGAGGTTGAAAAAGAGATAAAAAAGCTTGTATTATGGTGCAACATTTCATATCTTAAAATAAGTTTACTAAACAGATGGGAACAGGCTTCTGTTGTTTAGAGTCTGCGCGTCTCATAAAACAGCAAGGGTGATTATGAAAAAAATTATTGCGGTCTTCGCGGTGGTCTTCATGGCGGTTGTTTCGGTGTATCCACAGGGCTGCAATCCAGCGCCCGCCGGACTGGTGGCGTGGTGGCAGGCGGAGGGGAATGCGAACGACAGCATCGGTGGCAACAACGGCACTCCGACTGGTGGAATCACTTATACC
>Ga0181516_10003166_pt1 | contig 11204 bp, 10 predicted proteins | sample PEATcosm2014_Bin_25_FD_121104 | JGI IMG/M metagenome (GOLD analysis project Ga0181516, IMG submission 121104) | Peatland microbial communities from MTU Mesocosm Facility, Houghton, MI, USA - PEATcosm2014_Bin01_10_metaG | ecosystem: Environmental > Terrestrial > Soil > Wetlands > Peat | place...
CTATCTCAACGACTACAAGATCAGGACCGTCGATACGTCACAGTACTACCTGCAAGACGTCATTTCGTCGGTTTATCTGCGCGGCCAGGCCGACCGCGGTTTCTTTGATCTGAGCGGCTATCGATTTGAGAGCACCGCCGCGGCGGCCGACCAGCGCCAGCAGCCGTACGCCGCGCCGGTGCTCGATTACAACAAGACGATCGCGCTCTCCCCCGAAGCGACCGGCGGCTTGGGCGGCGAGCTCAAAATCGACCTCAACGCGACGAACATCGCGCGCCAGGAAGCGGTGTACCAGTCGTCGATGGCCAACACGGTTGACCAAGCCTATCAGCTCTACAACGTCTGCGGCATCGGCGGGACCGTCGTCGGCGGGTACAAGCAGTTGGTGCCAGGTTACACCACCTCGCCATCCGCCTACTCGCCGGCCAACAACTGCCTGCTGCGCGGCGTCGCCGGCGATTACGCGCGGGTTTCAGAGCAGGTGTCGTGGCAGCGCAAGTTCATCGACCCGCTCGGCGAGACCTGGACGCCGTTCGTGTTCGCCCGGGTCGACGGCGAGATGACCGCGCTGAACACGGACGGCACCTACAGCTACGGCGGCAGCGGCGGCAGCACGATCTACAACTCCAGCCAGACCAACTATTTCGACGGCCAGGAGAGCGGCTCGACGGGGCGCGCGATGCCGGGCGTCGGCCTCGAATACCGCTATCCGCTGATCTCGACTTCGGCCTTCGGCCAGCAAATCTTCGAGCCGATCGCCCAGTTGATCGTCCGCCCCAACGAGGTGATTCCGAAGCTGCAGCCCAACGAAGATTCGCAGAGCCTGGTGTTCGACGAAACGAACCTGTTCGCCTGGGACAAGTATTCCGGCTACGACCGCATCGAAGGCGGCACGCGGCTCAATTACGGCGCGCAATACACCGCCAACTTCGCCAACGGCGGCCACGCCAACATTGTCGGCGGCGAATCGATCCAGCTCGCCGGCCAGAACTCCTACACGATCGCCGACTCCGCCAACACCGGCCTCGAATCCGGCCTCGACAAACGCTTCTCCAACTATGTGATCGGCGAGACGATCGCGCCGTTCTCGTCGAACTTCTCGCTGACCAGCAAGCAGCAGTTCGACAGTTCGGACGCCGCCCTCAACCGTCTCGACGTGATCGCCAACGCGTCCTACGGCGGCTTCACCACCAGCGTCGATTACGGCCGCTACGCCGCGCAGCCGGAACTCGGCTATATCTTCGCGCGCCAAGGCGTGCAGACCAGCGCCTCGTACAAGCTCGACAAGGTTTGGACCGTCGACGGCTCGGTGCTGGTGGACATGTCGCGTCACTATTACGACCAGGCGGGCCAATCGACGTCGCGCCTCTACACGCCGTCCTACGCGTTCGGGCTGACTTACGGCGACACCTGCACGACGCTCAAGGTGCGCTATTCGGCGACGAACAGCGATCCCGTCTTCCTGAACAACGTGTACCAACCCACCGTCCGCGACCAGACGTTCCTGGTGCAGCTCACCTTGCGCACGCTCGGAGAGGTCGGCGGCACGTTCGGCGTCGAGTGACTCGTCAGGCGCTTCCCGGGCGAACGTCATGATCGCCGCACGCTCGCGTTTGCCGCTCGCCATGACGATGGGCGACCCTGCCGGCGTCGGGCTCGAGCTGGCCTTGCGCGCTTGGCTCGCGCGCGACGCCGCTTCGCCGGCTTTCTTCGTCCTCGCTGACCCGGCCGCGCTCGCCGGCCTGGCGCGCCGGCTCGGCCTCGCCGCGCCGATCGCCGAGGTCGCGCCCGGCGAAGCCGTCGCCGCCTTTGCGCGCGCGCTGCCGGTCGTCCCGCTCGCCGCCGTCGCAGACGCGACGCCGGGCGCGCCAAGCCCCGACTTCGCCGCTGCGACGATCGAGTCGATCGAACGCGCCGTCGCTGCGGTGAAATCCGGCGCCGCGCGCGCTGTCGTCACCAATCCGATCGCCAAGGCGACGCTCTACGCCGCCGGCTTCGCGTTTCCCGGCCACACCGAATTCCTCGGCGCGCTTGCCGAGCGCGATTGGGGCGGGGCGGCGCAGCCGGCGATGATGATCTGGTCGCCGGCGCTCGCCGTCGTGCCGATCACCATCCACGTCGCTCTGAAGGACGCGCCGCGGCTGCTGACGCGAGAACTCATCGTCTCGACCGCGCGGATCGTCGCCGCCGACATGCGCCGCCGTTTCGGCGTCGCGCGGCCGCGCCTCGCTTTCGCCGGGCTCAATCCGCACGCCGGCGAAGGCGGCGCAATCGGCCGCGAAGAGATCGAGACGATCGCCCCGGCGATCGAGACGCTCCGCGCCGAAGGCCTCGACGTTCGCGGCCCGCTGCCCGCCGACACGATGTTTCACGCGGCGGCGCGCGCGCGTTACGACGTCGCCCTGACCATGTATCACGACCAGGGCCTCATCCCAGCCAAGACGCTCGCCTTCGACAGCGGCGTGAACGTCACCCTCGGCCTGCCGTTCGTGCGCACTTCGCCCGACCACGGCACGGCGTTCGACATCGCAGGCCAAGGCGTCGCCAGCCCGACCAGCCTGATCGCCGCGCTGAAGCTCGCGGCGCGCCTCGCCCCGTGAGCCTTGCCGCCGACGGCCTGCCGCCGCTCCGCGAGGTCGTCGCCGCGCACGGCCTCGCGGCGAAGAGGTCGCTCGGCCAGAATTTTCTCTTCGACCTCAACCTGACCGGCCGCATCGCCCGCGCCAGCGGGCCGCTCGAAGGCGTCGCCGTGGTCGAGGTCGGCCCCGGCCCCGGCGGCCTGACGCGGGCGCTGCTCGCCCACGGAGCCCGAAAGGTGATCGCCATCGAACGCGACCAACGCTGCCTCGCGGCGCTTGCCGAGATCGCCGCGCATTGGCCGGGCCGCCTGCAGACGATCGCCGGCGACGCGCTGACGGTCGCGCCGGGGACGCTCGTCGCCGCCGCAGACGGCGCGCCGATCCGCGTCTGCGCCAACCTGCCCTACAACATCGCGACGGTCCTGCTGACGCGCTGGCTCGAGGCCGAGCCCTGGCCGCCATTTTACGAGCATCTGACGCTGATGTTCCAACACGAGGTCGCGCTCAGGATCGTCGCGACGCCGGCCGAGCGCGCCGACTACGGCCGCCTCGCCGTGCTGGCGGGCTGGCGCGCGCGGGCGCGGCTGCTGTTCGACGTGCCGCCCGCCGCCTTCACGCCGCCGCCGAAGGTGACCTCGAGCGTCGTCGAACTGGTCCCGCGCCAAAAGCCCGAACCATGCGAGGCGCGCCTATTGTCGGCGGCGACGCTGGCCGCCTTCGGTCAACGCCGCAAGATGCTGCGCCAATCGCTGAAGGCTTTCGCCGCCGCGCAGGGCGTCGATCTCGCAGCGCTGCTCGCCGTCGCCGGCCTCGAACCAACGAAACGCGCCGAGGAGATCGACGTCCTCGGCTTCTGCCGACTGGCGCGCGCGGCGGAGGCGTTGGGCGCTTAACCCGCCGGTGCCCGCGCTCAAGCGGCGCGGGCCTCCGGCGAGGTTGGCGCGGCCTTGCCAAGTTGGATGAACTTGTCCGCTTCGTCCTTCAACATGGCGCTCCCGAACAAGTAGCCCTGGGCGAAGTCGCAGCCTTGGTCGGAGAGGCAATCGAGACTCGCGTCGCTTTCGATTCCCTCCGCCGTCGTCTGGAGGCTCAGGCTCGCGCCGATTTGGATGATGGCGTCGACCAGCTTCGCCCGTTCGCTGCCTTGCTCGAGATTGGCGGCATAGCTCTTGTCGATCTTGATCTTGCTGAAGCGCAGCTCCCGCAGATGCTGGAGGCTGGAATAGCCCGCGCCGAAGTCGTCGAGCGCAATCTTGACGCCGAGATTCTGCAGTGACGCGAGAGCGCCGCGCGCCGCTGCAAGGTCGCTGAGCAGCGTCGTCTCCGTGATCTCGGCCTCGAGGCGTCCCGGAGGAAAGCTCGTCTCGGTGAGCGTAGCCAGAAGCATCGCGGACAATCGCGAATCGCGCAGCTGGATCGCCGATATGTTGATCGCCAGCTGCAGATGCGAGGGCCAGTTTCGCGCGTCGAAGCAGGCCTGGCGCAGGACTGCGTTGGATAGGTCGCCGATCATTCCCGTCTCTTCGGCCACCGGAATGAAGACGTCCAACGGAACCACGCCGTGCTCCGGGCTGTCCCAGCGCGCGAGCACTTCGAAGCCGACGAGATCCCGTCCCGGCAAGGCGACGATCGGCTGGTAGGAAGGCTTGATCTCGCCGCGCGTGATCGCCACGCGGAGATCGGACTCGAGTCGTGCGCGCGCCTTCAGGGCGATGTCCATTTCCGTGTGGAAGAAACGAAACGTTCCGCGCCCTTCGCGCTTGCCCTGATACATCGCGACATCCGCGGCGTGCAGCAGAGCGTCCGGATCGTGGTCCTCCGGCGTCGCGAAAGCGACCCCGATCGTCGAATCCACTTCGACCTGCCCGTGATTCCAGGGAACCGGCTCTCTCACCGCCGCGATGATCTGCTGCACCAGGCCCACGAGGGCGTCGCGATCCTCGTGGTAGGGAACCAGCGCGACGAATTCGTCGCCGCCGAGGCGGGCCGCCACGCCCCCCTCCGGCATGAGATCGCGCAAGCGGTCGGCGACCGCGCACAGAACCGCGTTGCCCGCCGCGTGGCCATGCATGTCGTTGACCGGTTTGAACCGATCGAGATCGACCAGCAGCACGGCGAAGCCGTCGTCCGGTCTGCATCGCGCAAGAGCGGCTGCGAGCGTCTCGTGGAACAATCTGCGATTGGGCAGCCCGGTCAGCGAATCGTGTCGGGCGGTCATTTCCGCGAGGGCCTCGGCCGCCATGCGCGCGGCGATGGCTTTTCGCAGCAGGATCGACTTGCGGATCGTGGCGACCACCGCGCCGACGCCCAGACAGAGGGTCAGCAACACCAGATTCATGAGGTTGTGCCCCATGACGTAGCGGCTGACCTCGTCGAAGATTCCCTGGCCTACGCCGATGAACCAGACGCAAGCTCCCACCACCATGAGGACCAGGAGTTCATACAACTCGCCTTGCCCCCAGGTTCCTCGCCTTCCGGGGATCGCCGCTGGATCTGCCGACCGCATTCGCCACCTCGGGAGGCGACGCTAGTCGCGCTGGCTTAACGTAAGGTCAAGGCCTTCGACGCCGCGAATTTGTGCTTAACCGGGCGTTCTGACACGACCGACAAATCGAATGTCCCGCACATCCGGAATCCGGCGCGACGTCGCTCGCGCGAACGCGTCCGCCGTCTCCCGGCGGATGCGTCGCGTCTCTGCGCTCCCGCGCGCAGTGAGATGGGCGCCGGCCGACGTCGGCGTTCTACTCCGCGGCAATTTTCGCCGCGCTCGCCGCGTTCAACGCTTGGTCGAGATCGGCGAGGATGTCGTCGATGTGCTCGATGCCGATCGACAGGCGCACGTAGCCTTCGGTCACGCCGGTGGCGAGCTGATCCTCTGGAGACAGCTGCGAGTGGGTCGTCGTCGCCGGATGGATGGCGAGCGAGCGAGCGTCGCCGATATTGGCGACGTGGTAGAACAGCTGCAGCGCGTCGATGAACTTGCGGCCCGCGTCGCGCCCCCCGGCGAGTTCGAAGCCGACCAGGCCGCCGAAGCCGCCCTTCAGATATTTCTTCGCGCGCTCGAGCGCCCAGCCGCTTTGCAGGGAGGGATAGATCACCTTGGTCACTTCCGGCCGCTTGGCGAGCCAGTTGGCGACCGTCTCGGCGTTCCGGCTGTGGCGCTCGATGCGCAACGCGACGGTCTCGACGCCTTGGATCGTGAGGAAGGCGTTGAACGGCGACGCCGCGGCGCCGAGGTCGCGCAGCAGCGTGACGCGCGCCTTGAGGATGTAAGCGATCGGCCCGAGGGGCTTGACCGCCTCGGTCCACACCGCGCCGTGATAGGACGGATCGGGGGTGTTGAGGTAGGGCTGGCGCGCCTTGTGCTGCTCCCATGGGAAATTGCCGCTATCGACGATCAGGCCGCCGATCGAGTTGCCGTGGCCGCCGAGATATTTGGTCGTCGAATAGACGATGATCGCCGCGCCGTGGTCGAACGGCCGCGCGAGGATCGGCGCGGCGGTGTTGTCGACGATCAGCGGAATGCCTAACGGTCGGCCGATCGCCGCCACTTCGGCGATCGGGAACACCGTCAGCTTGGGATTGGGCAAGGTCTCGGCGTAATAGGCGCGCGTCTTCGCGTCGGTGGCGCGGCGGAAGTTCTCGGGGTCGGCGGGGTCGACGAAGCGCACCTCGACGCCCTGGTCCTTCAGCGGGTTGGCGAACTGGTTCCAGGTGCCGCCATAGAGGTCGGTCGAAGAGACGATGTTGTCGCCGGCGTGGGCGATGTTCTGGATCGCGTAGGCGCTCGCCGCTTGGCCGCTCGCCAACGCCAGAGCCGCGACGCCCCCTTCCAGCGCCGCGACGCGCTTCTCCAGCACATCGTTGGTCGGATTCATGATGCGCGTATAGATGTTGCCCAGCTCCCTGAGCCCGAACAGATTCGCGGCGTGGTCGGCGTTCTGAAACTGGTAGGACGTCGTCTGATAGATCGGCACCGCGACTGAGCCCGTGCTCGGGTCGGCGCGCCATCCGGCATGGAGGGCGAGGGTTTCCGGCTTTTGCGGCGCTTGCGACATGATCGACTCCGACAGATTCGCGCGACACGATCGCGGTCGCGCGGAATGAAAGGGCGTCGGCCTCAGTAGCACGTCGGCGGGACGTAAATCAAAGGTTCGCCCGTTTCAGTCTTGTCAATTTATCGGTTTTGTCAACTGGAATTCTGAGTCGGCCCTAAAACTCGGCGAACCCGGCCGGCGTGAGCCGCAGGCGATCGAGCGCGATCTTGACCCAGCCGCGCTCCACGGCATGAGCCAGAGCCGCGTCGTAATCGGCGGCGCGGCCGAAGTTCCGATCGATGAAGTCGTGGCCGAGGCGGCCGGCGGGCAGACTCTCGCCCGGCCGCGTCCCAGCGGCGGCGAACAGCGCCATCAGCGCGCGCGCATAGTCTTCGTCGGCGGGAAGCATGGTGTCGCCTCCTCCCCCGGTGGCAATTGGGATCGCCGATTGCGCCGCTTGTAAGGCCGCAACGGATCCTCTCAGGCTGCGTTCGGCGAACGCGCGCGCCGCCTGTCGTCGCCGTCGAGCGACACATCCAATTCGACGACGCCTGGCGTCAACAGAACCGCGCGCGGCGCGCCACCGGTCTCGAACATCGCGTAGCGGATCGCCTGGGCGCGGTCGACGAACCAGCCGCCACGCAGAGCGAGCCGATCTCGGACGACCCAACGCCCGTGACAGTCCTGGCCGACAACGAGACGCGCGGTCGACCGGGGGTCAGCATTCGCCATCAAACGCTCCTGGATTATCGCGCCGTCCGAGTTGATCTTCACGCCGTCAGAGTCCGGCAAGCATGGCGAGTCCATTCGCGGCCGCCGCGACCGACAGGACGACGACGAGCAGCCATCCGAGCCGATAAAGGAATTCGCCTGGCGTCAGGAATCCGGCGTCCGCGCGACGGCGCCGCCCGGCCGACTCATTGGCGTTTTCCGCCATCCGATGGCTCATGGCGCCGACTCCGTTGACGCGAGAAGTATCGGCGCCGGCGCATAAGGGATCGAGACGGACTTGGCGCGACCGCCGTAAGGAAGCTGCAAGGCGCCGGCGGACCGTCTTGGTTTGCCTGCGGCCGGTGGCGGGAACGCGGCGGCGCCGATACGCTTTCGCAATCTCAGATCCCGCCCGGTCGTCAGGCGCGAGGCGAGCGGCGGCCGTTGACCGCCATCCGACGCGAGCCTAGAGACGGCGCAAAATCGGGGTGCGTGTCATGACCGTCGTCGTCGCCTTCGGCGATTCCAACACTTGGGGCTATGACCCGGGCGCGGGCGTGCGCCTTGCGCCGGAAAAGCGCTGGACCGGCGTGATGCAGCTCGAGCTCGAGCTCGGGCCGGCCTGGCGAGTGATCGAAGAGGGCCTCAACGGCCGCACCACGGTGTTCGACGATCCAATCGAGCCCGATCGACGCGGCGGCGACTATCTGCCGCCCTGCCTGCGCAGCCACGCGCCGCTCGATCTGCTGATCATCGCGCTCGGCTGCAACGACCTGAAGCAGCGCTTTTCCGCTTCGGCGGGCGACATCGCCAACGGCGCCGAGCGGCTGATCCAGATGGCGCGCGCCGAACCCGTCGGACCGCGCGGCGCGCCGCCCGCGATCATCCTCGTCGCGCCGCCGCCGTTGGGGCGGCTGAGCGACTTCGCCGAAATGTTCGCCGGCGGAACGGAGAAGTCGAAGCTGCTGGCGGCGCGCTATCGCGACGTAGCCAAGCGCAACGGCGTCGGCTTCGTCGACGCGGGCGAGTTCGTCGTCTGCTCCGACCGCGACGGCATTCATTTCGAACCCGACCAGCACGGGATCCTCGGCCGCGCCATGGCGGCGGCGGCGCGCATGGTCTTGGGCTGAACGCAGCCGACACAGAGGCGATCCGCGTCGCCGAGCGATGACAATCTCCGCTCAACCCACGACTGCGTCGCGACGCTGGCTGGCCGGCGAAATCGGCGCGACGCTGGCGCTGAGCGGGCCGATCGTGCTCGCCAATGTCGCGGTCAACCTGATGACCACCACCGACGTGATGATGCTGGGCTGGCTGTCGCCTCACGCGCTCGCTGCCGGCGCGCTTGGACAATCGGTATACACGACGCTGCTGCTGTTCTGCATCGGCGTCGTCGGCGCGCTCGCCCCGCTCGCCGCGAGCCTGGTCGGCGCCGACCGCAAGGACTTCGCCGGCCTGCGCGCCGCGCTGCATCAAACTCTGGCGAGCGCCTTCCTGCTCGCAGCGCCGGCCTGGCTGGCGTTGTGGAACGCCGAGTCCATCCTGCGCGCGATCGGCGAGCCGCCGGACCTCGCCGCCGACGCCGCCCGTTACCTGCACGCCCTGCAATGGGCGCTCGCTCCCGCCCTGCTCTATTTCGCTGCGCGTAGCGCCTTCGCGGCGCTCGATCGCGTCGGGCCGACGCTGGTCGCCGGGCTGATCGCCGTCGTCTTCAACGCCGGCGCCAACTACGTCCTCATCTTCGGCAAGCTCGGCCTACCGGCGCTCGGAATCGTCGGCTCGGGCCTGGCGACGACGCTGTCGCAGACCGCGATGCTGCTGATCCTGATCGGCTGGTCGTTCCTCGACCCGCATCTGCGTCGTTATCGGCTGTTCGCCGCCCGGCCGCGCTTCGACGGACCGGCTTTCGCGGCGCTGTGGCGGCTCGGCCTGCCAATCGGAGCGACGACTGCGGCGGAAGTTGCGATCTTCGGCGCCGCCGGACTGGCGATGGGGCTCATCGGCCCCGAGTCGCTCGAGGCGCACGCGATCGCGCTGCAGATCGCCTCGGTCGCGTTCATGGTTCCGCTCGGCCTCGGCCAGGCGGCGAGCGTGCGCGTCGGCCATGCCTTCGGGGCGCACGACGCGCGCGCGGTGTCACGCGCCGGCTGGACCGCGTTCGCCGTCACCATGGCCTATGTCGCGCTCTCGGCGACGACGATGCTCGCCTTTCCGCGGCTCCTCGTCGCGCCTTTCCTTTCGCGCGACGCGGCGAACCTCGACGAGATCGTCGCCCTGGCGCTGTCGTTCCTGCAGATTGCGGCGCTGTTCCAGCTCTTCGACGGAGCGCAGGCGGCGCTCGCCAACATGCTGCGCGGAGTCCACGACTCGCGCTGGCCAGCCGTCATGGCGATCGTCGGCTATTGGGCGATCGGCGCGCCGATCGGCGTCGGCCTCGCGTTTTTCACCCCCCTGGGCGGCCGCGGCTTGTGGATCGGCCTCGCCTGCGGCCTCGCCGCGACATCGCTGCAGCTTCTCGCCCGTTGGCGCCGCGCCGAACGCCGCGGATTCCTGCACACGGTCATGGCGACGCGCGTGGCTGCAAGGGAGCCGTCGCCCAACGTCGTCACGGATTGACGCGGTCGTCGCCGCCGCCGTAACTGTGCTTTCGGCATCTCCGGGAGGCTCACGCCATGCCGGCCCGCGCGACTCCGCTCGTCATCGACGTCGACACCGGCATCGACGACGCCTTCGCGCTGCTCTACGCCTGCGCCAGTCCGCGCGCGCGTCTGGTCGGCGTGTCGACCGTCGCCGGAAACGTCGATCTCGCCAGCGCCACGCGCAACACAAGCGCCGTGCTGGCGTTGGCGCGGCGCGCCGAGGTTCCGGTCTGGCCGGGCTGCGCGGCGCCGCTGCTGCGGCCGCAAAACGACGCCGCGCGGTTCCACGGCCCAAGCGGTCTCGGCTACGCAGAGCTGCCCGAGCTCGCCGCGCGACCTGCGCCAATGCATGCGATCGACGCCATCCTCGCCGGGGCGAGCGCCGAGCCCGGCGCGCTGACGCTGGTCGCGACCGGACCGTTGACCAATATCGCGGCGGCGCTGCTGCGCGAGCCGACCCTGCCGCGCCTGCTCGGGCGGCTCGTGCTGATGGGCGGCGCCTATTGCGAGGGCGGCAACGTCACGCCGGCGGCTGAGTTCAACATCTGGCATGATCCCGAAGCGGCGCGGATCGTGTTTCGCGCCTTCGCCGCCGACGGCGCGGCGCCGCTCGTCGCCGTCGGACTCGACGTGACGCGGCAGGCGCAGCTGCGCCCCGCCGACCTCGAAAGTCTCGCGCGACGCTGCTCAGGCCTGCCGCACGCGCCGGCGCTGTTGCGCTTTCTCGACGATTCGTCGCGCTACTATTTCGAGACGATGGAGAAGCTCACCGGCGCGCGCGTCTTCACTCTGCACGATCCGCTCGCCGTCGCGGCGGCGATCGATCCGTCGCTGATCGTCACTCAGCGCGTCGCAGTCGACATCGAGACGGCGGGCGCATTGACTAGCGGCATGACGGTGGCCGACTGGCGCGGCGTCTGGGGCCGGCCGCCCAACGCCGATGTCGCGATCGAAGTCGAGGCGCCGCGCTTCGTCGCCGACTTTCTCGACGCCATGGAGCGGCTGGCGCGCGGCTGAGCGCGCCGCCCGCGACGCGGGCGTTCTATCCGGCGAGGGCGACGAAGCGCGAATGGTCGCGCACCGTCACATATCGTTTGGGCCGATCCTCCTCGATCGGCGCCGGGGCGGTCAGCGCCGGCAGAAAGAAATTGTCGCTCGCGTCGTCGTTGACCAGCGACACTTCGCCAGCGAGGACCGCGCCGCCTTCGGCCCAGAAGGCATGGGCGACGAATGGCTCA
>Ga0181516_10003167_pt1 | contig 11185 bp, 7 predicted proteins | sample PEATcosm2014_Bin_25_FD_121104 | JGI IMG/M metagenome (GOLD analysis project Ga0181516, IMG submission 121104) | Peatland microbial communities from MTU Mesocosm Facility, Houghton, MI, USA - PEATcosm2014_Bin01_10_metaG | ecosystem: Environmental > Terrestrial > Soil > Wetlands > Peat | place...
ACCCTCACCGGGGCCCAGCAGCGGGTGTGGGGCGAGATCCAGGCGGACCTGGCCCGGCCCAAGCCCATGCACCGGCTGATCCAGGGCGACGTGGGCTGCGGCAAGACCCTGCTGGCGGCCCTGGCCCTGGCCCGCGCCTGCGGCCTGGGCTGGCAGGCGGCCCTGATGGCGCCCACCGAGATCCTGGCCGGCCAGCACCTGCTCACCCTGCGCCGCATCCTGGCGCCCACGGGCATCGAGGTGCGGAGGCTCATGCAAGGGCAGAAGGCCAAGGAGCGGCGCGAGGTGCTGGACCACATGGCCAGCGGCCGGCCCATGCTGGTGGTGGGCACCCAGGCCCTGATCCAGGAGGGCGTCAGCTTTGGCCGCCTGGGCCTGGCGGTGGTGGATGAGCAGCACCGCTTTGGCGTGGCGCAGAGGCTGAAGCTGGCGCAGAAGGCGGCGGTGAAGCCGCACGTGCTGGTGATGACCGCCACTCCCATCCCGCGCACCCTGGCCATGACCGTGTACGGCGACCTGGATGTGAGCGTGGTGGATGAGCTGCCGCCGGGCCGCAAGCCCGTGCGCACCGCCTGGGTGCGTCCGGCGGGGCGCGCGGCGGTGTGGGAGCAGGTGCGCCAGGAGCTCAAGGCGGGCCGGCAGGCCTATGTGGTCTATGCCCTGGTGGATGACAGCGACAAGCTGGAGCTGAAGGCCGCCACGGCCCAGGCCGAGCGCCTGCAGGCCGACATCTTCCCGGAGTTCAAGGTGGGCCTGCTGCACGGCCGGCTGAAGGGCGAGGAGAAGGACGCGGTGATGGCCGAGTTCATCGCCGGCCGCCTGCAGCTGCTGGTCAGCACCACGGTCATCGAGGTGGGGGTGGATGTGCCCAATGCCAGCGTGATGGTGGTGGAGGATGCCGACCGCTTTGGCCTGGCCCAGCTGCACCAGCTGCGCGGCCGGGTGGGCCGCGGGGCGGCGCAGAGCCTGTGCTATTTGCTGGGCGACCCCAAGGGCGATGAGGGGCGGGCCCGCCTGGAGGCCATGCAGGAGAGCAGCGACGGCTTTGTGATCGCCGAGCGCGACCTGGAGCTGCGCGGCCCGGGCGAGTTCTTGGGGCTCAGGCAGAGCGGCCTGCCGGACCTCAAGCTGGCCGACCTGGTGCACGACCGGGCCCTGCTCAGCCAGGCCCGCGATCGGGCCCAGGCCCTGCTATTGGAGGACCCCATGCTGGCGAAGCCGGAGCATGAAGGCCTGCTCAAGCAGGTGACGGCCCGCTTCGAAGCCAGGCTGGAGCTGGGAGAGGTGGGGTAGACCGGTCCGACCTCACTCCCACCCCCACCGTGCAAGCCGCCAAATAAAATCCCCCGCCCCCTCTCCACAGTGGAGAGGGGGCGGGGGATGCTGTTTTCAGGCCAACACGGCAGGGGTGGGGGTGAGGTCAGGAAGGGCTGGGCACCGCCAGGTACTTGACGAAGGCGTCAATGGCCTGCTGGGCGCTGCAGGGGGCGTTGAGCATGTAGACCTTGAGCCCCGCGGCCTCCAGGGCGCCCACGGCGCCGCAGGCGTGGCCGTAGCCCAGCACCGCGTCGCAGTCGGACACCAATTGGGCGATGCCCTGGTGAGGGTCCATGCCTGCCTCGCGCGGGCTGCCGTGGGCGTGGAACTTGGGGTCGGCGAAGCTGTTGGCGCGGGCTTCGCTGCCCACCACCTGCCCGGCCTGCACCTCGAACACCAGGAAGTTGGGGCTGCTGCCCATATGCGATGAGACCTGGATGCCGTCGGACTCGGTGGGGATGGCGATCTTCATCACAGCCTCTCGAGCTTGAGGGTCTCGCTGGCCACGTCGGCCACCTCGGCAGGGCCCCAGTACTGGATGGGGCCGGGGTATTGGAAGTCGTCCTGGACCGCCCAGGCCGCGCGCTGCGAGGCGAAGGCCTTGAAGGGCTTGCCTTCCAGCTCCACCAGGGCCTTGCGGATGACGGGCTTGTCCTGGCCATGGCGGCGCTCCATGTTCATCATCATGGTCAGCGGCACGCCGCCGGAGAGCCATTCGGCCGCGGGCTTGGTGAGGCCGCGCAGGCTGCTCAAGTAGCCGGTGAGCCCGCTGGCCACCAAGAGCGCGGCGGTGAAGCCCAGGCCGTAGCAGTAGTCGGCGTCGAAGTTGCTGGGCGCCGCGCAGCGGCCCTCGTAGCCGAAGAAGTGGTTGAGCGCGCTGAACTTGGCCTTGGTCTGCCCGGCCGCCCGCAGCTCTTGCACGCGCGCGCCCACGGTCTCGATGAGCAGCTTCTCGGTCTCGATGCGGCTCACCTGCACGTTGCCGTGCGGGTCGCGGTCGGCCAGCAGCTGCAGGCGGATGCCCCAGGGCAGGGAATCGAAGGCCGCGCGAGAGGCAGGGCTCAGCTTGCCCGCCACCTCCTCGGCCAGCTCGGCCGCGGGCCGGCCCTCGGGCGCGTGGGCCAGCAGGTCATTGAGCTCGCTGATCAGGGCCTTGATCTCGGGGATGAACTCCACCAGGCCCTCGGGGATGAGCGCCACGCCGAAGTGCTTGCCCTCGGCGGCGCGCTTCACCACCGCCTGGGCTATCTCCTCGGTGACCTGGGCCAGGGTCTGGCGCTTGGCGGCCACCTCTTCGCTGACCAGGCACACGTTGGGGTGGGTCTTGAGGGCGCACTCCAGGCCGATGTGGCTGGCCGAGCGGCCCATCAGCTTGATGAAGTGCCAGTACTTCTTGGCGCTCATGGCATCGCGCATGATGTTGCCGATGAGCTCGCTGTACACCTTGCAAGCCGTGTCAAAGCCGAAGCTGGCCTCGATCTGCTCGTTCTTGAGGTCGCCATCGATGGTCTTGGGCGCGCCGGTGACGGTGATGCCCAGGCCCTTGGCCTTGAAGTACTCGGCCAGCACCGCGGCATTGGTATTGCTGTCGTCGCCGCCCACGATCACCAGGGCGCTGATGCCCGCGGCCTTCATGTTCTTGGCGCAGAGGTCGAACTGCTCGCTGGTCTCCAGCTTGGTGCGGCCGCTGCCGATGATGTCAAAGCCGCCGGTGTTGCGGTACTGGGCGATGAGGGCCTCGGTGATCTCGACCTTCTTGTCCTCCAAGATGCCCGAAGGGCCGCCCAAGAAGCCGAAGAGCTGGCTGGCGGGGTTGAGCTTCTTGAGGCCGTCGAAGAGGCCGGAGACCACGTTGTGGCCGCCGGGGGCCTGGCCGCCCGAGAGCACCAAGCCCACCTTGAGGGCCTGCGCGGAGACCGGCGCGCCGCCCGCGGCAAAGCTGAGCTCCTCCTGGCCGTAGGTGCCGGGGAAGAGCTCCTTGATCCTGGCCTGGTCGGCGATGGACTGGGTGGGCTTGCCCTTCTTGACGCCAATGCTGGCCAGGGGCTGGGTGAGGGTGCGGGGAAGCTTGGGGCTGTAGGCGGCCCGGGCTCTTTGCAGGGGCGAGATGGGCATTAGGGAGGCTCCTAAGTGTTGGTTTTGGGGTCGGATGTTGCCCTCACCCCCGGCCCCTCTCCCAAAGGGAGAGGGCCACTGGAACGAGGGGTGAGGGCAAAGCTCAGGTAAAGTTAAAGGACGACCGGGATAGGATAATGGAAGTCGGCCCTGTTTTGAACGGAATTTTTTAGGGCTGGCCCGGGTGATTGCGCTGATGGGCCCTCAAGAGCAGGGGGCCGGCCTTGGCCTTGAGATGGGCTAGGCAGCGGGCCTGGCTGGCCTGGCGCAGGGCCGGGGGCGGGCTGAGCCGGGCCAAGGCCGTGAGAACCTGGTGCCGGCAGGCAGCGTGCGGGCAGGCCTTGAGCACAAAGGCCCGCAGGCCGGCCTGGGCTTGGATCCAGGGCAGCAGGCTCTCGGGCAGCAGGCGCTCCAGGCGCTGGCGCAGGTGGCTGGCCAGGGCTGGGCTCGCGCCCCCGCTGCCCACGGCCACCACCAGCTGGCCGCGCACCAGGGTGGCGGGCACATAGAACCCGCACAAGGGCGCCTGGTCCACCACATTCACCGGCACGCCATCGCGCTTGGCCATGCGGGACACCGCGCCATTGATGGCCGGGTCATCCGTGGCCGCGATGGCCATCAGATAGGGCTTGAGGCTCCGGGCGCGGAAGGGCCCGGGCTTGAGCCGCAGCTGGGCCGGATGGCGCTTGGCCAGGCGGAGCAGCCCAGGATGCATCCACAGGGCCTGCACCTCGGCGCTGGCGCCAAGCTTGAGCAGCCATTCGACCTTGCGCAGGGCCACCACGCCGCCGCCAGCCACCAGGCAGGGGCGGCCGTCAGGCACCACGAAGATGGGGATGGGCTGGGCTTGGGCATTGCGCTGGGCCATGGGTTCTCCTTGAAAGGCGCATTATCGCTTTTTTTGGTGCAAAATCTCCATAGAAGTGTATATTGTTTGCAGGGCCTAGCTTCCTGCTGATCGCAGCCAGAAGTGATAGAGGCCAGGACAGCAGCAAGCATGGAGGTAACAGATGGGTGCAGTGAGCGGCAAGGTGAAGTGGTTCAACGAGAAAAAGGGCTTCGGCTTCTTGGAGCAGCCCGGCGGTCCGGATGTGTTCGTGCACTTCTCGGCCATCGGCGGCAGCGGCTTCAAGACCTTGGCTGAGGGCCAGGCTGTGACGTTTGATGTGACCGACGGGGCCAAGGGCCCCCAGGCCAGCAACGTGATGCCTGCCTAAGCTTCTCGATCCACCATAAAAAAGGGGAGCCCTTCGGGGCTCCTCTTTTTTTGTGCCCTGCGCGGCGCTTTAGGCCTTCTTGCGGGGCTTGGCCTTGGGGGCCGCCTGGGCCAGTCCCTTTTCGGCCTCGATTTCGGCCCGCTCCTGGATGTCGATCTCGCGCAGCTCGGGCCGGCCCAGCAGGCGGCGCGTCCAGAGGCGGAAGTCATCGAACCACTCATAGAAGGCCGGCACCACGATGAGGGTCAGCGCCGTGGAGCTCAAGAGCCCGCCCACGATGGCCACGCCCATGCTCTGGCGGAAGCGGCTGACCTCGCTCAAGGCCAGGGCCATGGGCAGCATGCCGGCGATCAGCGCGATGGTGGTCATCAGGATGGGCCTCAGCCTCACGCGGCCGGCCTCGATGACGGCCTCGCGCCGGCTCATGCCGCGCCGGGTGAGGTGGATGGTGTAGTCCACCAGCAGGATGCTGTTCTTGGCCACCAAGCCCAGGAGCATGATCAGCCCGATCATGCTGAACATGTTGAGGCTCTGGTTCATGGCCATCAGCGCGCCCAGGGCGCCCACGATGGCCAGGGGCAGGGCGGTCATGATGAGGAAGGGCAGGGTGATGCTCTCATACAGGCTGGCCAGGATGAGGAAGATGAGCAGCACGGCCAGCCCCATGGCCACCACCATGCTGACGAACATGTCCTTCATGTCCTCGGCCTGGCCGATGAAGCTGTAGCCCACCCCTTGGGGCAGCTTGAGGCCGGCCATCACCTTCTTGGCCGCCTCCTGCACATTGCCCAGGGCATAGCCCTTGCCGATCTCGGCGCTGATGGTCACCTGGCGCTTGCGGTCTCGGCGCGAGATGGAGAGCGGGCCGCTGGCGGGGTGCGATTGGGCGATGTCCGAGAGCCGCACCAGGTTCTGGTTCATGTTGGGCACCCAGAAATGCTGCAGGCCCTGGCGCAGGTCGCGCTGGTCCTCCTTGAGCCGCACGCGGATGTCGTAGTCCAGGTCGCCCTCGCGGAACTGGGCCGCCACCGTGCCGTCCACCTGGCCGCGCAGCTCCTGGCCCGCGGTGACGCCATTGACGCCCAGGCGCTTCATGCGGTTGGGGTCCATCACCACCTGGATCTCGGGCTTGCCCGGCCGGTAGCTGCTGTCCAGGTCCACCAGCCCGGGCACCTTCTGCTTGAGCGTGGACATCACCTGCTCGCTGGCTTGGGCCAGCTTGTCCAGGTCGTCGCCGGAGAGCAGCAGGGTGAAGGGCGAGTAGTCGCCGAAGAGGTTCACATCGCCCACGCGGGGGTTCCAATCCTTGTAGGCCCCCAGCTCCCTGCGCACCAGGGCCTTCATGTCGGTGGTGGTGATGCCCTTGCGCTGCTTGTAATTGACCAGCTCGATGTAGAACTGGGCCTTCTGGTACTCGTTCATGTCGTTGCCCACGGTGGTGGCGACCAGGCTGACCTCCTTGTGGGCCTTGAGCTTGGCTTGGATCTCCGTGGCCACGGCTTGGGTGGCCTCCAGGGCCGTGTCGGGGGCGCCCTCGATGTTGACCTGGAAGAAGCCGATGTCCTGGGCGGGCATGAACTCGAATTTGATGAGCTTGCCCGCCGCGGCCAGGCTCAGGATGAAGAGCGCCAGGGCGGTCAGCGCCACCACGGCCTTGTGGTCCAGCGCCCAGTGCATGAGCCGGGTGTAGGCATCGCGCAGCCAGGTCATGCCGCGCTCAAAGGCCTCCACCGAGGCGCGCAGGTAGCGCATGGGGTTCCAGAGGGCCCAGTGGCTGCTGTGCAGGCGCTCGGCAGCCGCCCCGCCCTTGACGGCCAGGTAGGCGGAGAGCAGGGGAGCCATGGTCATGGCATCGAAGAGCGAGACCAGCATGGCGAAGACCACGGTCCAGCCCAGGCTCTTGAAGAACTGGCCGATGATGCCGGTCAAGAAGGCCATGGGCAGGAACACGGCGATGACCGTGCTGGAGGTGGCGATGACCGCCATGGTCACCTCGCGGGTGCCCTCCACCGCCGCCAGCTTGGGGTCCTTGCCCAGCTCCATGTGGCGCCAGATGTTCTCGCGCACCACGATGGCATCGTCGATGAGAAGCCCGACGGAGAGCGAGAGGGCCATCAGCGTGATGACGTTGATGGTGAAGCCCTGCCAATACATGAGGATGAAGGCGCCCAGCAGGCTGTTGGGCAGGGCGGCCACGGTGATGATGGTGCTGCGGCCCGAGCCCAGGAAGAAGTAGACCACCACGATGGTGAGCAGGATGCCGATGGCGATGGACTCCTTGACGTCCTCAAGGTTCCAGCGGGTGCCCTTGCTGTTGTCGCGCACCAGCACCAGCTTGGGCGCGCCGGGCTGGCCCTTGAAGTCGGCGTTCAGCTTGTCAAAGGCCTTGAAGAGCTTGTCCACCGTGGCCACGGTGTTGGCCCCGCTCTGGCGGTAGACCTCCAGGAAGATGGCCGGGGTGCCGTTCAAGTAGGCCAGGCTCTGGGTCTCCACCAGCCCGTCCTTGACCTCGGCGATGTCCCCGACGGTGACCGGGTTGTCGCTGCCGAAGAAGTTGACCGCCGACTTGCGCACCTGGTCCAGGTCGCGGTATTCCCCGAGCGTCCGGAAGTCCATGTTCTTGCCGGCCTTGGTGTCCTTGCCCAGGGGCACGTTCTGGCTGTTGCTGGCGATGCGGCCGGCCACGGAGCTCAAGGACACCTCGCGGGCCTTCAGCTTCTCCCGGTCGATGAGCACCTGGATCTCGCGCTTGGTGCCGCCCAAGATCTTCACCTGGGCCACGCCGTCGATCTGCTGCAGCCGGTTCTTGGCATCCTGGTCGGCGATGTCGAAGAGCTTGGCCGCCGGCAGGTCGGCGAAGAGGGCGATCTCCATCACCGGCGTGTCGGCCGGGTCCATGCGCTTGAGGATGGGCTGGTCGATGTCCTTGGGCAGCTTGGGCAGGGCGTTGCTCACCTTGTCGCGCACCTGCTGCTCAGCCCACTTGACGTCCGTCTCCAGCTCGAACTCCACCATCACCTGGGAGAGGCCGTCCATGCTGGTGGAGTAGAGGTGCTTGATGCCGGAGATGCTGCCGATCTCCTCCTCCAGCGGCTTGCTGACCATGGTCTCCACCTCGGTGGGCCCGGCGCCGCGGTAGGGGACCTGCACGATGACATAGGGGAAGGTGACGTCAGGGAACTCGTCCACCCCCAGCTTGGACATGGAGATGAGGCCCACCACCATGATGACGGTCACGATGGCCACGATGAAGGTGGGGCGCTTGATGGAGAGGGCTGCGAGGTTCATGGGGCTATCCTTGGATGGGGTGGCAGGGATGCTTAGTAGGCGCCATTGTAGAGCTTGGCCGTGGCTGCCAGCACGCGGGCTTCAGTGATCAAGCCCAGCCGCATCAGCTGGGCGCTGGAATAATCGTTCTCAAAGCTCAAGACCTGGTAGTTGGTGGTGCGGCCGTTGTTGAAGCGCACCTTCTCCCGCTCGCTCTTCTCCTTCTGCAGGGCCACCAGCTCGTCCACCTGGGCCAGGCGCTGCTGCACGCTCTCCCACTGGCTCTCAAGGTTGTCCCAGTCCTTGTCCAGGTCGCGGCGCTGCTGCTCAAAGTCATGCTGGCCGGAGTCGCTGGCGGTCTTGACGCCCTCCACCACCTTGCTGATGAGCGGCAGGTCGATGTTGGCGCTCAGCTTGACCCCCGCGGCCCAGGCCGGCTTGTTCTCTGTCTTTAGGGCATAGTTATAATCGCCCGCGCCGCCGTTCAAAGCTTCGCTATAGAAGACCGAGATGTCAGGCCGGTACTTCTCCACCACCTCATCCACGCTCAGGTCATTGGCTTTGAGCTGCAGGCGGGCGGCCTTCAGGTCCAGGCGCTCGTCCTTGCGCAGCAGCTGGGATGGGTCGGGCAGGGTCAGCTCGTCCAGGCCGGCGTCCACCTGGTCGTCATCGCGGCCGCGCAGGGCGTTGAAGCTGCGGGCCGCGCTGCGCAGGCCCTCGCGGGCCGTGGCCAAGCCCACTTCCACGGCCTTGACCTGGGCCTCGGTCTGCAGCACGTCCACCTGGTCCACCAGGTTCTGGCTGGCCCGGCGCTTGCTCCATTCCAATATCTTCAGATTGCGCTCCAGGGCCTCTTCCTGCACTGCCACCGTGGCCCTGGCCAGGGCCAGCTGCACATAAGCGGTCTCGGCCTGGTAGAGCACGGATTGAGCCTTGTAGTCATTGAGGCGCTTGAGGCTGCCGTAGCTGGCCTGCACCTTTTGGATGGCGATGTCCGCGCCGCGGGCCATGAAGCCCTTCCACAGGCTCTGGCTGATGGTGATCGTTGGGCTGGCTGTGTACCAGGCGCCGCTCCCCAAGAGCGAGCCCAGCTCGCTGGACAGGGCAGGGGGCAGGCTGTAGTTGTCGATGCTCCAGGCTGACTGGTAGCCCAGGTCCACGTGGGTGCCGGTGGAAAAGAGCTTGCTCACGCCCAGGTCCCAGCTGCTGCCATAGACTGAGGAGGGGACCATGGCGCTGCTCGGCGGGAGCTCGGTCTCATTGTGGCTGTAATCCGCGGTCAGGCTGGGGGAGAAGGCGGTCTCAGGCTCCAGGGCCGCCAAGTCCAAGCTCAGGTTCTGGCCGCGCGCGGCCTGCAGGGCGTCGTTCTTGGAAGCCACCTGGGCCAGGTAAGCGGCCAGGGGCAGGCTCTCAACGGGCGCAGCCTGGGCCTGCGGGCTCAGGCCCTCGCTGAACAGGGCCGGCGCCAGGCTGAGCAGGGCAAGGAAGAGGGTGAGGGTGCGCTTCATGGATGGGCCTCCAATGCTCTCAGGGTGCGGTTTTTCCCAGCCCGGGATGCGGGCCTGGCTTCAGCGGCTTGGCTGTAGATGTCGGCCAGCATGCCGACGTAATGCTCGGGCTTGAAGTCCACGCAGGGGCCTATCTTCCATAGCATGCTCTCGCAGGCATAGAGGAAGAGGGCGTCCATGAACTGGTGCATGAACATGGCCGCGGCCCAGGGATAGGGGAAGTGGTGGCCCGTGAGAAGGGAAGGGGGCTTGGCTCCTTCGCTGTCAGCCACCTCCTGCTTGAACTGGTCGAGCACCTTCCGCATGGATGGGTCGCGGGGCGCTTGGTTGACCATCAGCATCAGGAAATCGCGGTTGCGCCGCTTCTTTATGCCCTGCAGGAACTGCATGCCGGTGTCATAGAGCTGGTCGCGCAGGCTGCCGCCCTTGCGGGTGCGGGCATTGATCTGGGCCTGGGCCTCGTCCATGCGCCGCCGCACGATGCTCTTGAGCAGGGCTTCCTTGCCCGCGAAGTAGTGGTAGAGGCTGGGCTTCTTCATGGAGCAGGCCTGGGCCACGGCATCCAGGCTGGTCTCGCTGTAGCCGTGCCTGGCAAAGAGGCCGCAGGCCGCGTCCAAGATGCGGTCCACCCGGCGTGCGTGCACTTTCTGGTCTACGGTCCTCATGCTGCCCCTGCGATAAAGCGACCAAATGGTCGGTTATTGTCCTTACGCTTTAACCTACCGCAGGGTTGGGAAAAGAGCAAGGCAAATGTTGCACTAGCGGCTAAAATACCGCCTTGCGGTCCTGCCCTCCGCGCAGAGGGACGCGCCGGTTGTCCGAGCCTTGCCCTGGCCCTGGCTTTTTGTTATAGTCCTTGCGCATCTGAAGCTTTGTTCCAACCACTTCTTCCCCGAGAGCCATGCCTTCCAAGACCCCTGCCACCAAAAAGGCGGCCAAGCCCGCCAAGAGCGGACGGCCCTATCCTTACAGCTTTCAAGAGATCATCCTGGTGCTGCAGGAATTCTGGGCCAAGCGCGGCTGCTGCATCATGCAGCCCTACGACATCGAGAAGGGCGCCGGCACCTTCAACCCCAACACCTTCTTGCGCAGCCTGGGCCCTGAGCCCTGGAACGTGGGCTATGTGGAGCCCAGCCGGCGGCCCCGCGACGGCCGCTACGGCGAGAACCCCAACCGCTGCCAGATGTTCCACCAGTACCAGGTGATCCTCAAGCCCTGCCCCAACGGCATCATGCAGCTCTACCTGGACAGCCTGGTGGCCCTGGGCCTGGACCCCGCCGAGCACGACATCCGCTTCGTGGAGGACGACTGGGAGTCGCCCACCCTGGGGGCGGCCGGCCTGGGCTGGCAGGTGTGGCTGGACGGCCTGGAGATCACCCAGTTCACCTACTTTCAGCAGGTGGGCGGCATCGAGCTCACCCCCATCAGCGGCGAGATCACCTACGGCCTGGAGCGCATCGCCATGTACATCCAGAAGAAGGAGAGCTTCTGGGAGATGGAGTACGGGGCGGGCATCGGCTATGCCGAGGTCTTCCGCGAGAACGAGCGCCAGTTCAGCCGCTTCAACTTCGAGGAGGCTGACACCGCGCTGCTCTTCAGGGATTTTGAGGCCTACGAGGCCGAGGCCAAGAAGCTCATCGAGAAGGGGCTGGTGCTGCCGGCCTATGACTATGTGATCAAGGCCAGCCATGCTTTCAACCTGCTGGAGGCGCGCGGCGCCATCAGCGTGACCGAGCGCACCGGCTACATCGCCCGCGTGCG
>Ga0181516_10003168_pt1 | contig 11183 bp, 5 predicted proteins | sample PEATcosm2014_Bin_25_FD_121104 | JGI IMG/M metagenome (GOLD analysis project Ga0181516, IMG submission 121104) | Peatland microbial communities from MTU Mesocosm Facility, Houghton, MI, USA - PEATcosm2014_Bin01_10_metaG | ecosystem: Environmental > Terrestrial > Soil > Wetlands > Peat | place...
GTGCTGATCTTTCTTGCCTCGGCTTTCGTAATCGTGGCGTACATGCACTTTGTCCTCGGCATTCGCCCCGGCGTGATTCTTCAGCCCATCCGATATCTCGAAGCGGAGATTCCGCGATTTAACAATCTCCTGGTCCTCGGCATTGTCTTCGTTGTCGGTCTGGTAGTGTTCGGCTACCTTGAGCGTATTGCTTCAAATGAAGACGCGGTCAAAGCGCTGCGGTTGCAAAACTTCCGGAGCCTGATGACAGCGAAGGAAGCGGTTCGATTCGATGAGCGTTGCGAGATTCTCCGCGACCTCAAGCTGAAAGCCTACAAGGATTTTCAGGAACAGCCTAAGGACGTGCAGGAGCATCTTCGCGCTGTCGCGGAATTCATCAGCGCGCAAGCCAAGGCTCATCCCTACTGGTCGCGCGAAGAAGAGGGCCAGGCTCTTGAACTCGCCGGGCAACTTCCGGAACTCGATTGGTGGTTCGCGCGGACCGATACCCAGGAGCGATCGCGCTATGAAGGGTTCATCGTGCTTTACAACCACGTACACAAATACGGGACGCAAATGAACAAACGTGGCTGCCGTAAGCGCTTTGCTCGGCGTGTAGACTGGTCGCCGAAGGGCCGTCTTACTGCCCTGAATCGGGTCCTGAATCCGCCCAAGGGTCTCTAAAGAGTAGATCGATAAACGAGGAATTGCTCCGGCGAAATAGCGCGCTTGTTTACTGCTGCAGCACCACCTGGTCGCCTTCCTTGAGGCCGCTCAGAACCTCGGTCACCGATCCATTGGAAAGCCCGACTTTCACCGCAACCTTGCGCGTGCCGTCCTTCTCGTGCTTGTCCGGAACCTGAACCGAAGCATTCTTCCAGTTGTCGTAAGTCACCGCATTCTCGGGAACCGTGAGTACGCCCTTGTGCTCTTCAAGCAGGATCTCCGCATTGGCGGTCATGTTGGCCTTCAACTCGCCGCCGGGATTATTGATTGAGACCCGAACCTCGAACGTAGTGACATTGTCCTTCTCTACTCCCATAGGCGCAATTTTCGTCACCTTTCCCCAGAACGGCCGATCACGGAAACTCTCCACCTTTATCCGCGCCGGTTGACCCATATAAACGTGCGCAATGTCCGCCTCGTCTACCTTGCCTTGCACGTACACTTCAGTGGTGTCGCCCTCGGTCATGATCAGCGTAGCCGTCGAGCCAAGCACCAGGATCGAGCTGACCGCGTCGCCGATTTCCACATCGCGGGAAAGAATCACGCCATCCATCGGCGCCACGATTGTCGTGTAGCCGAGCTGCTCTTCCAATTGCTTCAAGCTGGCCTGGCTCTGCGCCACCTGTGCCCGCGCCTGCTTGAGTTTGGCCGTATCCACGCCGATCTGCGCCTTAGCAGAATCCCGCCGTGTCAGCGCCGCAAGATAATCGCGGTTCGCGTCGTCGAGCACCTGCTTGCTCACGATTCCGGCCTTCTGCATCTCCAGGTTGCGGTCGAGCGTTGCCTTATACATCGGCAGATCGGGCGCTGCGGCATTCACTTTGTCCTGCTCGATATTGGCTTCGTAGGTAGCAACATTCGCCTGAGCGGAGGCCAATTGCGCTTTTTGCGCGTCCACCTGCGCCTCAATTTCTTCCTGGTCCAGTTGCGCCAGCGCCTGTCCCTTCTTCACGCGGTTGTTGATGTCCACGTAAAGCTTCTCCACAATGCCGGAAGCCTTGCTCTTGACTTCGACTTTAGTGATCGGCTGAATGTCGCCGGTTGCGACGACAGAACGCGCCACATCGCCGCGCGTCACCTTCGCGATCTTGTTGGGATCGATTGTCGCGCCCTTGGCCAGGCGCATAATGCCGAAACCAGCCAGCAACAGAATTACGACTGCGCCGACCCCTAACCAAATCCAGAATGTTTTGCTCTTTCGCGATGCGGCCAAGAGTCCTCCCTAAGGCGTGTGGAAAGCCGCGGCTTTCTCAGGCACAAGTTAAACGTTTAAGCAAAGAATACTCGTTATGACGCCGCGGGCACTGTGATGTAACCCGCTGTTCTATCCTACGCAATGGGGCTGTTTCCGGTTCCCGCAACATCTTGGAACCGGATATCCGGCTGCCGCGTATCCATTACCAGACGTAATTCTTGCGCGTCCAAACGAAATGCAGACATTCTCCGACACTCTCAGCCAGGTCTTCCGCGCCATGATGGCCAATAAGCTGCGCACCTTCCTGACCATGTTCGGGATCGCCTGGGGCGTTGGTTCGCTGCTTGTCCTAGTGGGTCTGGGTGAAGGCTTCAGATCGGGCCAACATCGAAACCTGGCCACGTTCGGCAACGACGTTATCATGATGTGGAACGGCACCATCCCCGCTCTCCCCAACCAGCAAACGGGAATGCGGCCTTACCAGCTCACGCTCGGGGACGAAGCCGCTCTGCGCGCGCTGCCTAAGTTGCGTGCCGTCACTGCCATCTTGAATCGCAACGATCTATACCAGGTGAGCGCATACTCCAACACTTCCGGCCAGGTCATGGGCGTCGAACCGAATTTCTCCGACGTGCGGTTTGTCCCGGTCTATGAAGGCCGCTTCCTGAATGCCGACGATCTTGCCCAGCGCCGCCGCGTCGTGGTGCTGGGATGGAAGAGCGGCATGCTTTTGTTCCCCGGCCGGCCCATGCTGGGCGAAACCATCACCATCAACGATATTGCTTTTACGGTAATCGGGCGGGTGGCCTCCATCAGCCGCGGCAACAACGACAGCGACAATCAGAAAATCTATATTCCGCTCACCATCATGCAAGAGCTCTTCGCCATGAAGGGTGATAATGTGGCACGCGACGCTCTCTCATCGATCCAATATCAGCCCGCGACGAAGGGCGAAGCCGGCCCCGCAAAGGTCGCGGTTCACCGCGTTATTGCTCAGCGTCACGGGTTCGATCCATCGCTGAAAGCCGCGTTCGAGGAGTGGGATACGATCCAGGAGGAGCAAATGATCGGAGCCATCTTCAATGCCATGGATCTGTTCCTCGGGGGCGTGGGGATCGTCACACTGGGGCTGGGCGCGGTGGGCATCATCAACATCATGCTGGTCTCGGTGACAGAGCGGACTCGTGAAATCGGCCTGCTGAAGGCGATTGGCGCAACCAGGCGCAGCATCATGGCGCAATTCTTCTGGGAGGGCTTGTCGCTCACCGGCATCAGCGGCCTCATCGGCATTGCCGTCTCCGCGGGATTCATGACGCTGCTCCAGGTGACGCTTACCGGCAAGATGCCGGGCTGGGACCCGCCGCGCCTGGTGCCATGGTCCGCAGCGCTTGCATTCGGTTCCCTTGTAATTTGCGGGGTAGTTGCCGGTCTTTATCCGGCGAGCAAAGCTGCCGCTCTCGATCCGATCGAAGCACTGCGGAGAGAATAGAACGGCAGCTAGACGCTGGAAGCAAGGAGCTCGAAGCCGATGTTGAAAGACATTCTCGCCCAGGCTTGGGAAGCGATGGTCTACAACCGCCGCCGTACCGCCATCACCATGGTCGGCATGGCATGGGGCATTGCTACGGTCGTGCTTCTGCTCGCCTATGGCGCCGGATTCAGCCACGCCATTGAGGCCATCTTCGCCCAGTGGGGAACCAACATCATCGGCGCGTTTCCCGGTCGCACCAGCGAGCAGGCGGGCGGCGACAAGGCCGGAGTCAAAGTCCGCTTTACCCTCGACGATGTCGATCGTCTCTCCAACAGCGTTCCCGGCATCTTTAATATCTCGCCCATGGCTCAGAAGGATGTGACCGTGCAGAACGATCTGCACAGTTACACGTGGACAGTGAACGGCGTCCGTCCGTCTTTTCAGGACATCTGGAAGCTCGATACGGATTCGGGCCGATTCTTCAACGGCGCAGAGGATCAGCAGCGGGCCCACGTTTGCGTCATCGGGTCAGAAGCAAAGACGAAGCTTTTTTCCGGCGGTTGGGCGCTGGGCGAAACCATCCGCCTCAACGGCGTCCTGTTCACTATCATCGGCGTGCTCGCTCCCAAGATGCAGGAAGGCGACAACGATGACCGCAACCGCCAGATTTACGTCCCCTTCAACACCATGAGCGACCTGGTGGACACGCATTACCTCAGCGGCATCTGGTACAACTACCGCGGCAACAATGAGCTCATTGAGAAATCGATGCGCGAGACGCTCGGAGCGGCCCACCACTTCCGCCCCTCAGACCACAACGCCATCTTTGTGGCCAACCTCATGACTCAGCTCGCGCAGTTCCGCTTGCTCTCCATCGCCCTCCAGGTGTTGCTCTCCATGGTCGGTGCGCTCACCCTCGGCATCGCCGGCATCGGCCTCATGAACATCATGCTCGTTGCGGTGCAGCAGCGAACCCGCGAGATTGGCGTGGAAAAAGCTCTAGGCGCGCGCCGCCATCAGATCCTGATCCAGTTCCTTGCTGAAGCACTGGCCATCACCAGCGTTGGCGGAGCCTGCGGCATCGCCCTCGCCTACCTGGTCTCTGTGCTTGTAGGCCGCATCACGTTCTACAGTGCCCTCGCATTGAATGCTTCTGACGCCGACATCCGGCTCATTATCTCGCCTGCCACGGTCATTGTCGCCACGGTGATTCTCGCCATCACCGGCCTGGTCAGTGGCATGATCCCTGCAATTCGCGCTGCCAACCTCGACCCGATCGAAGCCCTCCGCTACGAGTGACCTGACCTGAACGCCGATTTCCCGTCTGGACACCACCAAAGGGAATTGATAGTATCCACCCAGACTCCTGAAGGTTCAGGCTTGCTGCACCCCAACCGCATTGGCACACCCGGGCCTTGGGGTTTTATGCATTGCTCAAAAACCTTCCGGCTCCCCATCTTTCCCGCATTTCTTCATCTTTTTGCATCATCGGCTTTGTGCTTCGGCTTCTTCTTTCCCGGGAGGTTCCGCGTGCCCCGATTCTCGCCCGCATTTTCCAGGCCATCGATCAGCGCCAATTCGCCTTCACAATTCCATCGCACCAGAACAAATCGTCCGTGTGGAGGGCTTATGTCTCGTTTGGTTAGGAAGTATTCGTTCGCGGTCGTGGTTCTGATCCTGCTGGCCCGCGGCGGAAGCTACGCGTATGCGCAAAAACCCCCTGCGCCTCCCAGCCCAACGCCATCTCCTTCACCGTCGACACCTGCGCCCACGCCCGCGCTTCCGGCTCCTAAATCGCCATTAACCGGCAGCGACATGAGCCTTGAAGAAGGCGCGGACTATGGGAAACTGATCAAGCTGTTCCATGAGATCAAGCAGGCAACGGTCAACCTTGAGACTCTCAAGGCTTGCGGGGGAACCAGGGAGGAGATTGCGAAGGCTGAGAAGGCCGTGGCGTCGGCGCAGAGCGCATTTGACAGCGCGCTTCAGGCGTACATTTACTCGTACAACCAGCCGACTGGCGCCAACCCAGACGGCGGAGCCGCTGCACTGAAAAAGCTCAATGAACAAACCTTGGGCACTCCCGGACAAAGGACAAGAGACGAGCAGAAGCAATACAACGATGTAGCGAACAAGGTCCAGGCGCGGCTTGCCAAAGACAATAAGACGTATTCTGTCCCCGCCTGTCCAGTGAATCCGGGGACATCTAGCCTACCGGCTCCCGCCCCATCTCCATCCACTATGCCCACGCCAGCCCCGTCGCCGGGTGAGCCTCAAAAAAATAGCACCAGTCAATCATCAGTCCCGGCATCAATTCCGGTCTCCATTGCAGGCACTTCGAAGCCATCGAGCGACTACGGCTCAGGCGGCCACGCCGTGGTGCAGAGCGACCAAGCCGAGACAGAGCTCCAGGGCACTGTTTACGACCCGCTGGGCAACTTGCGCCAGCGGGAGACCGACACCTATTCCACGGTTAACGGCAAGGAATACCTGACGGAGAGGCAATACTTCAAATTCGACTCCAAGCTAAATCTGACTTTGCACGCGGATTACAAATTCGATTTGAGTCACAATTTAACCTCTACCGACTTCACCCACTATGGAATTCATAGCGAGCGCATCGGGGAGGAGATTACGAACTACAAACCCAACGGCTACGAAATCAAAGATTGGAGTTTGGGAACCCACAGTTGGACGAGCGACTTTACCACCTACAAGTTTCCGGCGCAAGGAACAGCGATTGTGCCCCCGGCGACACCCGTTGAGTCCGTTGTCGATGTGATCTTCCCCAGGACCTTTAAGCCTGGCGAGACCGTTACCGGCTCGCTTTGGCCTACCTCGTACGGAGACATTTTCAAGGGCGTCCCGGGATTCGCGGTAACTCCCTTAACCCTCCCGCTCCACCACCTGCCAGATGGCTCGCCGGAGTGGTCGGGCCTGGAAATTGGCGTCAAGGACCACGGCTTCTTTCCTGTCAATGGCAATGGCCGGTTCGCTGTGGATATTCCGATAAATTGGAAGGGCTCCCTCGCATTGCAGGCGCGCGAGCCCGATGCGCTAACCGGCGGCCTGCCAGCCACTGCCACGATCGACATCGGCACACCCATCGATGCGCCTACACCGCCCACGAATCTTGTTCCCCAGAATTACAGCAAATTCATGGAGTCTGCTACAGCCGATCGCCTTATCGATCTATGGAACGAATGCTACGACCGCGAAAATGAACTCGAAGAAGCTTACGATGACCCATCGGTTAGCAACGGGGAGATCGGCGCCATGGAAGACGATCTCGACGATTGCTATGACGAGACCGACTACGTCATGAGTCAATTGCCCCAGTCTGTCGTCGTCAAACTAGCCAGAGGGCTGGCGCAGGAGGCGCGCGACGACGCCTTCGACTTATCCATGGAGCCGAATCCGACGCGTGACGACATGGACGACTACGACGATCTCATGGATTGGGCCGACTTTCTCAATGACGAAGCCGACTACGCTTCCTTCTGGGATGACTGGACGACGGCTCCATCGTACGATCATTTCTTCTTCTGGGATAACCCCGCCCTCGTCCAGGGTAAGCTGGGCGCTCTGCGAGGCTTCTATGACAACGATCCTCTGGATACCCAGATCCACATCGACAATCTTCGCGTCACGCCCATGGCGGCCACGCCATATGTCTCGTACTTTATGCCGCCAGACGGCCTCACTGCGGGCCTGCACAACTACATCGTCGACAGTCCAGGAATCACGGAGACGATCATGCCCGTCTTCTTCATGACTCTCACCATGTCAGCCGACGATCTCCATCTCCACAAGGGCCAATCGACCACCTACCACGTGACCCTGAATGGTTTGAATGGACTTCCCGGCGGCGCCTGGGGCGGGTCATTCATTCCCTCGGACCTTGTCTCCCCATCGGGTCAGGGCGGAAACGGTCAGGCCGCGGCATCTTCGCGTACGGGGAATGTCACCCTCGATATCACCAATCAATCCCCCGACACCATCTCAATGGTGAACGTGCACAGCATTCTCGACGCAAGCTTCTTCTTCCCAAATGGCTCCTATCATGTCGATGGCGGCATCGGAGCAATAAAGGACGGGAACTTCGGCATCCTGGGCGTCGCCCAGGCCAACCTTAATCCGTTGGCCGGGCTTGGCGCCCCACCAGGAACAATTACCGGGGTGACCACGCCGTCCACGCAAGCTCCCTTGGGTTCCAACTGGATTCCCAGCCTCAACTGGAGCTACAACTCCGATTGGATGAGCAAGTCGCCACTGCTGAACACTTGTTCTGGCTTGGGCGCGGCTACGTCTTCACCAACGATCACAGGCGGCGCTTCCACATTCAAGTGCATGGACTCGACGGAGTTAGGTCCCTATTTAAGGGCCATCGGCGATCAGACCTCTATTCCCGTCAGTGACAACAAGCCTGACCTGACACAACTGCCGGAAGCCTCAAAGCGGTTGGATGATGCAAGGAAAAAGCACGATGCGGCGTATCAACACTATTGGGGCCTTGAGACTGAAGCGACCCGGCTATGGGTGGATGCTATAAGCAAGGTCTCCAAAGAGATATTCAACGATTGGGTTAAGGCAAAGGACGCCGTCACGAAAGCGAAGAATCTTGAGAGCGAATGGCGGGAGAAGTACAAGGCCAACAAGACCGACGACAACGAATACATGCTGGGAGCAGCAATCGAGGATGTAAACGTGGCAGAACGGGCTGAGAAGGCCGCCCGCCAGACACTCATTGACAGTTTCCGGCAGGAGGATCGAATAAACTTCGAGACTGCTCAGGCAGCCGCGGATAAGGCCGAGGAAGAATTGAACGCCGCAGAAAAAGAGGAACGGGCGGCTGCGGAGGCTCTGAGTCAACTAAAGGCAGCCACCACGGAGAGCGTGCAGCATTAGACTCCGGCATTGCCACTGCCGGAATGCGATCCATTGCCGCGTCCGCATGATTTCGCAACCGCGTCCACGGCCTGGGTGCCCCTGGTCTCGATTTTGAGACCAGGGAGACCGCAAAACCACATAGTCGCGACTCTAGCCTTCCTCTGCCTCGCGCAGCTTGGCAATCACGGTGAAATCTTCAAGCGTTGTGGTGTCGCCCTTGATTTCGCCATGCGTTGCGAGCTCCCGCAAAAGCCTCCGCATGATTTTGCCCGAACGAGTCTTCGGCAGGGCCTCGGTAAAGCGAATATCGTCGGGCCGCGCCAGTGAACCGATCTCTTTCGAGACCCACTTCCGCAACTCGTCCTTCAGCTCGTCGGATGGCTCATTGCCGTGTTCCAGAGAAACAAATGCCGCGATTGCCTGGCCTTTCAGCTCATCCGGGCGTCCCACCACAGCGGCCTCAGCCACCTTGGGATGAGCTACCAGCGCCGACTCCACTTCCATCGTTCCCAGCCGGTGCCCGCTCACGTTGATGACGTCGTCTACGCGGCCCATCAGCCAGAAGTAGCCGTCTTGATCCTGGCGCGCGCCGTCGCCGGTAAAGTACGAGCCAGGAATATCGCTCCAGTAGGTCTTCCGGTAACGCTCGGGATCGCCGTAAACCGTACGCGCCATTGAGGGCCAGGGCTTACGCACCACGAGGAGGCCGCCGCTTCCCGCAGGCACGGGCTGGCCCTCTTTCGTGACGACCTCCGGCTGAATTCCAAAAAACGGCCGTGTTGCCGAACCGGGTTTCGTTGGCACTGCGCCTGGAATCGGCGCAATCAGGATCGCGCCCGTTTCGGTCTGCCACCACGTATCCACAATCGGGCAGCGGTTATGCCCAATCTTCTCCCGGTACCACATCCACGATTCGGGATTGATCGGCTCACCCACTGTTCCGAGAAGGCGAAGGGAATCCAGCTTGTGCTTTGTAACGTGCTCGTCGCCCCACTTGATAAATGCGCGAATCGCCGTTGGTGCCGTGTAGAAGATGGTCACTTTGTGGTCGTCCACAATCTTCCAGAAGCGCGAGAAATCCGGAAAGTTTGGCGCGCCTTCATACATCAGCACCGTGGCCCCGTTCTGCAGTGGCCCGTACACCACATAGGAGTGCCCGGTCACCCAGCCGATATCCGCCGTGCACCAGTAGATGTCTTCATCCCTGAGGTCGAAAACATATTTGGTCGTCAGATAGGTTTGTACCGCGTATCCGCCCGTGGTGTGGACCAGGCCCTTGGGCTTGCCCGTGGTACCTGAGGTGTAAAGGATGTAAAGCGGATCTTCAGAATCCAGCGGCTCGGCAGCGCACTCGGTTGGCGCGTTGGCCACCAGGTTGTGCCACCACCAGTCGCGCCCTGCAACCATTTGCACATCGGTTCCGGTTCGCTTGTACACCACCACATGCTGCACCGTGGGGCAGGCAGCCATCGCCTCGTCCACGGTGCGCTTCAGATGGATCTCGTTTCCGCGGCGATAGCTCGAATCCTGCGTCAGGATGGCCACGCATCCCGAGTCGTTTACTCGGTCGGCAATAGCATTGGCGGCAAATCCACCGAAGATTACCGAATGCACAGCCCCAATCCGCGCGCACGCAAGCAGCGCAATCGCCAACTCCGGTGTCATCCCCATGTAGACGGCAACGCGGTCGCCCTTCTTGATTCCCAGCGTCTTCAGCGCATTGGCGAACTTCTGAACCTCAAGATGCAGCTCCGCATAGGTCAGCCGCCGAATCTCGCCCGGTTCACCCTCCCAGATCAGTGCAGTCTTATCTTTTTTCGCGCCAAGTGCGTGACGGTCGACGCAGTTGTAGCTCAGGTTGATCTTCCCGCCGACAAACCACTTGGCCCAGGGCAAATTCCACTCGAGAACCTTGTCCCACTTCTTGAACCAATGCAGGTCCGCGGCTACGCCCGCCCAAAAACCCTCCGGGTCTTCGATCGACTTCTTGTAGAGCGCCTCATACTCCTCAACGCTCTTAATGTATGCTTTGGCGCTGAACTCGGCTGGCGGCGGAAAGACTCGGTTTTCGCGGAGTGTGGAGTCAATATCTCGTTGGGCAAGAGCTGGAACGGGTGAAGACATGAGGTCGTCCTTTTTGGGGAAGAGTCGGATGCGGGCTTTGGCATGTTCTGGGCTGGAATGTTGCCGAAGGTGCCGTGTCGGTCTCACTTTATCGAGACGGGCATACACTCGGCAAGTAAAGATTCCGTATTCCGCTCGATGGACGATTCCGCATGGAGGGTAGCGAGCCTCAGGCGTCTCGCCGCCGCCGCTGGTGGGTTGAAGGAATGTTCATGTCCTCGCGGTACTTGGCCACCGTGCGTCGCGTTAAGTTGATTCCCTGGCTCTTCAGCATTGCCGCCAGTTGATCGTCTGTGAGCGGATGCCGCGCGTCTTCGTCGTCGATCAGTTTCTTAACTTTCCGTTTGAGCACCAGCAGCGGCGTGTCGGCTCCCTCCGGCCCGTTGGATCCCTCGGTGAAGAAGAAGCGCAGCTCCAGCACTCCCTGAGGCGTGTGCGCGTACTTGTTGGCCACTGCACGGCTCACTGTCGAGGGATGAACTCCGATCTCCTCTGCCACTTCCTTGATCATCATTGGCCTGAGCGCTTCCACGCCTTTATCGAGGAACTCCTGCTGACGCCGCACGATCACCTCGCAGGTGCGCAAAATCGTACTCTTCCTCTGCGCGATGTTGCGCATCAACTGCATGGCGGAGCGGAAGCGCTCCTTGACGTAATCCTTCACTTCCTTGTCGGTGTTTTCAGAGACCAGCATCCGCCGGTAGCGCGAACTGAGCCGCAAACTGGGCAGGTCTTCCTCGTTCATGGCCACAGACCACTCGGCGCCGCGTTTGACAAACACCACGTCCGGCTCGATCA
>Ga0181516_10003169_pt1 | contig 11181 bp, 14 predicted proteins | sample PEATcosm2014_Bin_25_FD_121104 | JGI IMG/M metagenome (GOLD analysis project Ga0181516, IMG submission 121104) | Peatland microbial communities from MTU Mesocosm Facility, Houghton, MI, USA - PEATcosm2014_Bin01_10_metaG | ecosystem: Environmental > Terrestrial > Soil > Wetlands > Peat | place...
CACCGTCACCGTTACGAATTCAATTCGCGCTACCGCGAGCAGTTCGAGGCTGCTGGAATGCGTTGTTCGGGTACGTCGCCCGACGGGCGACTGGTCGAGTTCGTCGAGGTTGATTCGCACGCCTTCTTCGTGGGCACGCAGGCCCACCCCGAGTTCAAGTCGCGTCCGGACCGACCGCATCCGTTGTTTCTTGGCCTCATCAAAGCCGCCGCGTCGCGCGCCGAAGGACGTGAACCTCACATCATCGATCCTTCGTCGGTCCACGTCGCCTAGTGAGCGAAACCTTTCGAATTACCCGAGTCACGCCCCTCTTGCAAAGCCACGTCTTTGACGTCGAACGGCGCCTCGTCGAGCACGACGGCGCTGTCTTCGAACGGGACGTGGTGACCCATGCCGGAGCCGTATCGATTCTCGCAATCAACGCCAAGGACGAGGTGGGTCTGTTGCGCCAGTACCGCGCACCATTTAACGAGTACGTCCTTGAGATCCCCGCGGGCACGAGGGACGTTGCGGGCGAGGAGCCGCTCGACGCGGCCAAGCGTGAACTTCGCGAGGAACTCGGGTGCGAGGCGACTTCGTGGCGACTGCTCGGCCGATTCAAGGTGTCGCCGGGTTGGACTGATCAGCAGATGAGCATCTTCGAGGCGCGCAACCTGACCTTGGTCGATCGTCATCCCGAAGGCCCCGAAGAAGTCTCGTCGTCGATCGAATGGGTGCCCGTCAGTGACCTGAAGACCGTCCTGTCGCGAGAGTCGTCGCTCGACTACACGCTCTGCGTGGCCCTTCATCGCGTGTTCGGAACCTTTTTTGACGACGACTAGTTCTCCCGCCGAGGAATTCCTCCAGTGGCTCACGATCGAGCGGGGCCGCAGCCCGGCGACGATCGAAGCCTACCGCCACGACATTGACGAATTCTGCGAGTGGATGCGAACGAGGCACCGTCCGGCTCGACGCGCGAGTGAAGAGGACTTCGAGCAGTACTTTGGTCACTTGCGCGAAGGAACGCACGCGGACAGTACCGTCGCGCGCGCGATGTCGTCGTTGCGCGGGTGGTTTGGTTTCATGCTCGACGAGGGGCAGATCAACCATGATCCCACCGGGCGGCTGAAACCTTCACGGCGAGGCCGGTCGTTGCCCAAGCCGCTCGGCGAGCGCGAGATGTCGACGCTGCTTAATTCACTAGGTACACACGACGCGACAGCGTTGCGTGATCGGGCGCTCCTCGAACTGCTCTACGGCACCGGTGCACGGGTCTCCGAAGCAGTGGGGATCAACTTGGAGGACCTCGACTTTGACGAGGACCTCATACTGGTGACTGGTAAGGGATCGAAGCAACGGCTGGTTCCGATGGGATCCACCCTGCGCGGCGCGCTGCAGGACTATTTGGGCCCCGCCGGACGAACAGCGCTCACGGGCGTGAAGAAGACCGCTCGGTTGTTCCTCAACGCCCGTGGTGGTCCACTGTCGCGTCAGGGCGTGGACCTGATAATCCACAAGCACGCGCTCGCCGCGGGTATCGACACTCGCAAGGTCAGTGCGCACGTCTTTCGACACAGCTGCGCGACGCACATGCTGGCCCACGGGGCCGACATTAGAGTGGTCCAGGAACTGCTCGGTCACGCGTCGATAGCCACCACGCAGATCTACACCGCGGTCTCGGTGACGTCGTTGAAGCGAGAGTATTTCGACGCGCATCCGCGCGCACACGAGTAAGAGGGTCAGTTGAACAATCTGTATTTCTTCCTGGCCATCGTGCCCTCGGTCATCCTGCACGAAGTTAGTCACGGTTGGGTCGCGAACTACTTCGGTGACTCGACCGCCAAGGACAGCGGTCGACTCACCCTCAATCCGATCGCACACATTGATCCGTTCGGGACCGTCCTGCTTCCCTTGATGATGGTGCTTTCTGGACTACCGGCCTTCGGGTACGCCAAGCCGGTGCCGGTGAACGTCACGCGACTGCGCAACCCTCGGACCCAGTCGCTGTACGTCTCGCTCGCCGGGCCCCTCGTGAACATCATCCTTTCGGCCATAGGTCTGGGGCTGTGCTTCGTGGCGGTGCACGACACGCGCAGCCAGTTCATGTTCAACGTTGGTGAGTTCCTTGGTCTGGCGAACCTCGTGCTCGCCGCCTTCAACCTCATTCCGATTCCGCCTCTCGACGGCTCGGCGATCATCGAACGCTTCGTGCCGCGTAAACACCTGCCCCGCTACTACCAGATGCGCGCGAGGGCCTTGCCAGTCGTGATGGTGCTCGTGGTGCTCGACTTCCTCGTGTTTCACGTCGGCACGAACGCACTGGGCGACCTCGAGACGTGGTGGATCAATTTGGCGTTTAAATGAGTCCCATGGCCGCCGCCGCTCGACGGTAGACCGGTTCGGCGACCGCGGTGGCCTTCTTCGAACCCTGTTCGATGATCTGCTCGAGTTCGACGGGGTCGCGGCGTAACTCGAGGTAGCGAGCCTTGATGGGTGCGAGCGAGGTAATCACGAGTTCGGCGAGGTCCTTCTTGAGGTCCCCGTAGCGCTCGTATCGCGTGGCGACTTCCTGGGGCGTTGCGCCGTCGAAGCTGGAGAAGATCTCGAGCAGATTAGACAGACCCGGTTTCTTCTTCGCATCGAATCGGACCTCGCCGTCGGTGTCGGTGACCGCCTTCATGATCTTCTTGTGGATCTCGTCGGGCTCGTCGAACAGGTAGATCGACCCGAGGGGGCTCGAGATGGACTTGGACATCTTGCGTGAGGGATCCTGGAGGTCCATGACCCGTGCGGCGGCGTGGGGCACGTAACCCACCGGCACGGTGAACGTCGCCCCGTAGCGGTTGTTAAATCGTTCGGCTAGTTCGCGCGTGAGTTCCAGATGCTGACGCTGGTCGTCGCCCACCGGGACCTGTTCGGCGTCGTAGAGCAGGATGTCGCCCGCCATCAGCACCGGATAAGTGAGCAGGCCCACGCGATAACCCTTTTGGCGGTTGGACTTCTCCTTGAACTGGGTCATCCGACCGAGCTCACCGTAGGTCGCGACGCATTCGAGCAGCCAATTCATCTGGGCGTGCTCTGGCACCCTGCTCTGTACGAAGAGCGTCGCCACTTCGGGCTCGATACCCGCGGCGAGCAGCGTCGCGACGGCGTCGAGGGTTTGATCGCGCAGGGCGTCGGGTTCGATCTCCAGGGTGAGCGCGTGCAGGTCCACGACGCAGTAGAAGGTCTCGGGGCCCTGTGACGACACCCACTGTTTTATGGCGCCCAGGTAGTTTCCGATGTGCGTGGTGCCTGATGGCTGGATGCCCGAGAGGATTCTCATCGTTCCATCGTAGATGACACCTTTTAGTCAAGGATTGGTTCCGGTAGAGTTGTCGGGTGACCTTCGTCGTGACGACGCCGTCCTTCAGCGGCCCAGTGGAATTGCTGCTCCATCTGATCAGCTCCCACGAGATGGACATCCTGGACGTGCCCCTCGCGCCTCTCGTCGACGAGTTCGTCGCGGTTCTGCGCGACGAATCCCTCGAGATGCCCGTCGAACAGCTCTCAGAGTTCCTCTTGATCGCGTCGATCCTGCTCGAGATGAAGAGCCAGCGGCTCTTGCCAGGCCGTGACAGCACCGAACCGGACGAGGAGTTCGTTGGTTGGGAAGAGCGCGACGTGCTGCTCGCGCGACTGCTCGAGCTGCGAACCTACGCAGCCCTGTCCGACGCGTTCGTATCACTCTTCGAGCGCGCGAGTCAGTCCTTCCCGCGACTGCGAGGTATCGACGACGGCTTCGAAGTGACCCCGCCGGACCTGCTCGCGGGCGTAACCCCGGCCCAGTTGGCGGGCGCGTACCTGCGTGGCATCGAGGAGAAACCCGTGCCGGTGGTGCGCTTGAACCACGTCACCGTGGACGCCGTGACCGTCGCCGAGACGGTGGTTTCCTTATCGCAGCGACTGCCAGCGATGGGCCGACTTACGTTTCGCGACCTCACCGAAGGTCTCCTCAGCCGCATCGAAGTCATCGTCCACTTCCTCGCGCTCCTCGAACTGTGCAAATTGGGGCTGATCGACCTCGGTCAGGGCAGTACCTTCGGTGACGTTCAGATCGAGTGGCTCGACGCGACGTCGTTACTCGACCTGGGAAGGGTTGACAGTTATGAGGGATGAACGCTCACTCGAGCAGAAGCTCGAAGCGATGCTAACCGTGGCCCTCGAGCCGATCACGACCGAGGAACTGGCCGACGTCGTCGACGAGGACGCGGAATTCGTGCTCGCGACGTTGCGCGCGCTGCGCAGGGAATACCTCGACGAGCGGCGGGGCTTCCAGTTGGCCGAGCTCGCGAGCGGCTGGGTGATGCAGACTGCGCCCGACGTGGCTGGCTGGGTGACCAAGTTTGCGAACCGCGACGTGTCGCACCGTTTGAGTTCGGCGGCCTTGGAGACCCTCGCGATAATTGCCTATCGCCAGCCGGTTTCCCGCGCGCAAATCACCGCGCTGCGCGGGGTAAACGTCGACGGGGTGGTGCGACTGCTCGAACAACGCGGCTACATCGAGGAGAAGGGACGCGCCTCGGGCCCGGGTCTGCCCATCCTCTACGGCACGACCGAGTTGTTCCTCGATCGCATGGGTCTGGCCGCGATCAGTGACCTGCCCCCGATCGAGGAGTTCATGCCGCCCGTGGAGGCCGCGATAGAACTCGCCGACGAGCTCTTCGAGAGTTCGCTGGAACTCGCCGAGGACGCCTAGTTGGAAGAGGGCGAGCGCCTCCAAAAGACCTTGGCCCGTGCGGGTTTCGGTTCGCGGCGGTCGTGTGAGGTTCTGATCACCGAGGGCCGAGTCACGATCGATGGGCGAGTGGCGGAACTGGGCAACCGGGTGCACCCCGACGTGCAGGTGATTTGCGTGGACGGCACGCTCGCGCCCACGGCCCAGAACATGGTGTATTTCCTGCTGAACAAGCCCGACGGGGTCGTGACGACCGCCTCGGATCCCCAGGGTCGCACGACGGTACTTGAACTGATCGAGTCGCCGGTTCGGATCTTCCCGGTGGGACGACTGGACATGAACACTGAAGGTCTGATCATCCTCACCAACGACGGTCGACTCGCGCACTTGCTGACTCATCCGAGTTCGGGCATCTCCAAGGAGTACCTGGCGCGCGTCGAGGGTGATCCGTCACCGAGCGCGATCCGACGCCTTCGCGAAGGGGTCGAGCTCGACGACGGGATCACGAGTCCGGCCCAAGTCAGTCGGGTGAGTGAGGGCTTGCTGCGAATCGTGATCCACGAGGGTCGCAACAGACAGGTACGCCGGATGTGCTCGGCCATTGGTCACGACGTCACGCGGTTGGTGCGCACGCGAATCGGGCCGATTCAGGACGCGACCTTGTCGCCGGGCTCGTCGCGACAGCTCTCATTGAGCGAAGTGCGCCGATTGATGGAAGCCGTAGGGATGACCGACGAAATCGCATCTACGATGCCCTCATGAGTTCTGCTTTCGTACGTGCCCTGCGCGGCGCCACGACCTGTGAAGTGGACACGCCCGAGGAGATCGCCGTCGCCACCCAAGAGTTGATCTTGTTGATGATGGAGCGCAATGGACTCGAGCACGACGACGTCATCAGTGTCTTGTTCACGACCTCGACCGACTTGACGTCGACGTTTCCCGCCACGACCGCTCGTGCGGTCGGCTTCGGTGACGTGCCGCTGATGTGCGCCAGCGAGATCGCCGTGCCCGGCGCGATGGCGCGCTGTATCCGGATCATGATGCACGTGTACACGAAGCGACGTCGCGATGAGCTTCACCACATCTACTTGCGCCAGGCGCAGTCGCTGCGCGACGACCTCCGTGACTGAACGACGGGCACACGTGGTGGGGCTCGGACTCATCGGGTCCTCGCTTGCCCTGGCGTTAGGGAGCCACGGCTGGAGGGTCAGCGGCGACGATGCCGACGCCGAGGTGCTCGCCCTCGCCCAACGAGAAGGGATAGTTACCAGCACGCAGATGGGTGACGACTGCGACGTGGTGTTCGTGGCCACGCCAGCCGGCGTGGTGAGCGAGATCGCCAACGCCCTGTGCGCGAACTTCACGAGTTCAAAGCTGGTGGTCACCGACGTCGCGGGGGTGAAGGGTTCGATCGTCGCTGAGGTGCCGGACCCGCGATTCCTCGGTGGCCACCCCATGGCGGGATCAGAGCTTCGCGGACTCCGGGGGGCGAGGGGCGACTTGTTCCAGGGGTGCAATTGGGTGCTCACGCCCACCGACGCGACCAGTCCGGCCACTTACAGCGTCCTTCACGCCATCGTTCGCGAGCTCGGCGCGAACGTGGTAGCGGTCAGCGCCGAGGACCACGACCGTCTGGTCGCGTTGGCGAGCCACGTGCCCCACTTGTTGGCGGGGGCGCTGATGAACCAAGCGTCCGAGGTTGCCCAACAGGACGCCGTTCTGCTGCAGCTCGCGGCGGGCGGTTTTCGCGACATGACTCGCATCGCCGCGGGCGATCCGGCGATCTGGCCCGACGTGCTGTTCGAGAATCGAGAGGCGGTCACGGACACCTTGATCGGGCTCGAGAAGCGGCTCGAGAACCTGCGTATCGCCCTTGCCGACGATAGTCGCGACGTCCTCGAAGAGAGCCTCACCACGGCCGCGGAGGCGCGACGCCAGTTGCCCGGACGGGCCCTCTCCTCGGAGAAGCTTTCGTACCTGCGCGTGGGAGTTGCGGACCGACCCGGCGTGCTCGCGGCGGTGACGCGTGCGGCGTCGGAGTTGCTCGTGAACATCTACGACATCGAGATCGCCCACGGCATCGAAGGGGTCGGCGGCACCCTGCTTCTTGCTATCGACAGTGACCAGGTGACGATGTTCATTGATGCACTGGACGCTCTCGGCTTCGCGGTGGCGAGGGAGCGGTGAACGGTCAATCTGTTGCGGCCTCGACGCGCTTGCGTGGACAGGTCCACGTGCCCGGCGACAAGAGCACGTCGCACCGTGCCCTCTTCATTTCAGCCCTCGCGAACGGCGAGAGCACCATCGAGGGGCTTTCACCCGGCGCCGACGTGCGTTCGAGCGAAGTCATCGTTAGTCAACTGGGTGTCGAAGTGGAACACCACGGCACGCTCGTGCACGTACACGGGCCCGCTGGCGGGTTACGCCCGAGCGCGAGTGCGCTCGACTGCGGCAATTCGGGTACGACCATGCGAGTGCTGGCGGGTCTCGTCAGCGGCGTCGAGGGAGAACACCGGTTGGTCGGTGACGAGTCACTCTCCGCGCGACCCATGGACCGGGTCGCTCGTCCGCTCATACGCATGGGGGCGACCGTCGAGGGGGTTGGTGATCGGGTGACGGCGCCCTTGCGGATCCATGGTCGCTCGACGCTTCGGGCCATTGATTTTCACGTACCCGTGGCGAGCGCGCAAGTGAAGTCGTCAATACTCTTCGCCGGGCTGCACGCGGACGGCGCGACCACGGTGCGCGAGGACGCGCGAACGCGGCGCACGACCGAGGAAATGTTCCTCGCGTGCGGCATCGAGATCGAGAGCGTGGAACGTGACGAGGGCCGGGTCGTGACCGTTCGGCCGGGACGTCCACGGACGACCGCCTGGCGGGTGCCAGGCGATCCGTCCCAGGCGGCGTTCTTCTGCGTGCTCGGATTGATCCACGACGACGCCGACCTTGAGATCCTCAATCTCGACGCCACGCCCGAACGCACGGGCTTCGTCGAGGTGCTGAGGCGCATGGGTGGCGACGTGCTGGTTGAACACACCCAGGCCTTGTCGCTTCGAGCGAGGAGTTCGTCACTGCTGGGCGTTGAAGTCCACGCGAGTGACGTGCCGTCAGTCGACGAAGTCCCGGTACTAGCAGTAGCCGCGGCCGCCGCGAGCGGGACGAGTGCTTTTCGCGACATGGGTGAGCTTCGTCTAAAGGAGTCCGACCGTTTCGAGGGCTCGTTGCAACTCGTGCGTCGACTGGGGTGTCGGGCGTGGGCCGAGGGAGACGATTTCTTCGTCGAGGGACTGGGTAGTGCGCGCCGCTTCGCAGCCTTCGAACTCGACGCGAAGCTCGATCACCGAATGGTCATGTCGGCGGCCGTCGCCGGGAGCGCCGGCCAGGGTTGCGTGATCGATGGCGCGGCGACCGTGTCCTCGAGCTACCCGGGTTTCTTTGTCGATCTCGCGGGGCTGGTGTGAGCGACGACGTCATTGCCATCGACGGGCCGGCGGGCTCGGGAAAGTCCACCGTCGCGCGCGCGGTCGCCCAGGCGCTCGGCTGGACGTTCCTGGACACTGGCGCGATGTACCGGGCCGTCACCTACGAAGCATTGCGCCAGGGCGTGGACGTCAATGACGAAGCCGCGATTGGCGACCTTGCGGCGTCGGCCACGATCACGACGTTGCCGCGGGTCACGGTAAACGGCCGCGACGTCGAAGACGCGATTCGCAGCGAACCCGTGAACGTCGCGGTATCGGTCGTGGCCGCCAACCCGCTCGTTCGCCAGTCGATGGTGGCTCGACAACGCGATATTGCTAGGGCCCAGGATGTCGGTACGGTCGTCGAGGGACGTGACATCACTACCGTCGTGTTCCCCCACGCGACACTCAAGGTCTACCTGACGGCGTCGCTCGAAGAACGCACGCGACGCCGGGGTGACGAGAGCGGAGCCTCGGTGCAACGCCGCGACCTGGCCGATTCGACCAGGGAGTCGTCGCCACTTCGCCAAGCACCGGACGCGCTCGTGCTAGACACGACGGGACGGCTCGTCGAGGACGTCGTAGAGGAGATAGTGGCGTGCCTGAAGAGCATCACCTCGAACTGAACCCGAAGAAGACGCCGATCTATCACGTGGCGGCGACGTTGTTGACGGTGCTCTCGATGATCCTCTTTCGTCCGAGCGTGAAGGGTCGTGAGAACATCCCTCGCACCGGTCCGGTGCTGATCGCGCCCATCCATCGTTCGAACGTCGACTTCGCGTTCACGCTGTTCATCTCGCCGCGCAAGGTGTTTTTCATGGCCAAGGACTCGTTGTTCAAGGTGCCGGTGCTCGGCGGACTGCTCGTTCGCCTCGGCGCCTTTCCCGTGCGTCGCGGCACGGCGGACCGTGAGTCCATGAGCGCCGCCGAAGAGGTACTGCGCCAGGGCCAGGCGCTGGTCCTGTTCCCCGAGGGTACGCGCAAGGAGGGACTGGAAGTCCAGACCCTGCACGACGGGGCGATGTTCGTGGCGGCACGCACGGGCGCGACGGTCGTGCCCGTGGGCATCGGTGGCAGTCAGCGGGCGATGCCCCACGGCGCGAAGATTCCTCGTCCCACCAAGATCCGCATCGTCGTGGGTCGACCGATCGCGCCGCCGGTGTCGGACGGCCGCGTCTCGCGGTCGGCGATTACCGCCAAGAGTGAGGAACTACGCAGTGAACTCGAACGTCTCTACCACGAGAGCATGGGACTGCGTTAGCGCTCGCGCCACCAGGTGCCGAAGACGACTTTGGCGTAACGGAAACCGAAGAGCCAGTTCTTGCCCTTCTTGGTAGTACCCGAATGGCGCGGGTACCAGATGGTGGGCACTTCCGCAGCGCGCCAGCCCCGCTTGAGGCACGTGATCAACAGTTCGGCCGTCTGGTACTGCTCCTGGGTGAGCCGGTCAACGACGTCGGCCATCATCGTCACGCGCAGTCCGCGGTAGCCCGTCGAGGTGTCCGTGAGTCGGGCCCCGGTCATGCGGTTCATGATGAACGAGAAGAAGAACACACCGGTCTTTCGGAATCGGTCGGTGGTCTTATCCACGCCCAGCCGGCGGCTCGCGACGACAAAGTCGGCCTGGTCACTCAAGAGGGGCGCGAGCACCTGGGGGATCTCCGCCGGGTCGTTCTGTCCGTCGGCGTCGAGGGTGACGATGTACTTGACACCGTGATCGATGCAGTAGCGATAGGTCACCTGGAGCGCCACCCCGTGACCGAGGTTGACCGGGAACTCAATGACCACGACGCCAGGAAACGAACGCGCGATCTCCGCCGTGCGGTCATCGCCACCGTCCACGACGACCAGGGTCGTGTAGGCCATGCCGTCAATGGAGGTGGGCATCTTTTCGAGCACCGCGCCGATGTTGCCCTCTTCTTCGTAGGCGCATATGGAGGCGACGATCTGTTCTGGCTCGAAGCCCGGACGCTCAACCGCCAGGCGCGCCAGAGCTTGGTCAATGGCGTACGCGCGTAGTCGTGCGCTGCGACGCTTCTCGAGGTTCTCGCTTGTCACGGTTCTCCTTAGAGCGACTTCGCCTGGGCGAACACGCGATGCACCATGGGTTCGAAGTGTTCGAGTGTCTCGGACTGGTAGTCGGGATCAAAGGCCTTCTGGTCCCACGAGTCGGCGAAGCGCTCGGCGAGGGCGTACCACGGCTCGCCCACGTGTTGGTTGCGCAACGTGGGGTCCATGCCCAGGTACTCGTAGTAGTAACGCCCCTGGAAGTCCTGGTGGTAAGCCACCATGCAGTACACCTCATAACGCACGTACGGCTTAAGAATCTCCGCGGCGATTTTGGGATGATTGGGGACCGAAATCAACTTGCCCACGTCGTGTAGGAGCGAGGCCACGACGACCTCCTCGTCCGCGCCGTCTCGTTCGGCCCGGGTCGCGGTCTGTAACGCGTGTTCCATCTGGTCGACTGAGAACCCGTCGGTAATCTCGCTGAGGCCCTTGACCATGGCGAGGAGTTGATTGCCTACGCGGGGCTGGGCTGCGATGGTGCGTTCGGCGATGGTCATCCACTGTTCGCGCGTCGAAACGTCCATGCTCGAGAAAGAACTCATCGATAAATGATAGCCAAAAACGTTAAAATGCCACGTCGTCCCGACGACCAATCAGTCGCGGCAAAGCTTTTACGAACCTGACCGCGCGGTTCAGGTCGCCGCAAGAACCTGGGCGGCGGTGAACTCCCGATCGGCCTGGCTGTCGAAGGTGGAGACCTTGGCGGACAACAACAAGAGGTCGATCAATGCCGACAACGACTTCAGTATCTCGCGAAGCTCGGGCGGAGGCGGAAAGTACTCGTCCTCGACCGTGACCGACTTCACCGTGACACCGTTCACCGGGTCGAGGGCCTCGAGCACTTCGTTCACCAGCGATTCGGGCGCGGAGGCTCCCGCCGTGACCGCGACGGTGCCTTCGAGATCGTTGGGAAGTTCTGACGCTCGATTCACCCGAAGGACTCGCGGACAGCCC
>Ga0181516_10003170_pt1 | contig 11179 bp, 4 predicted proteins | sample PEATcosm2014_Bin_25_FD_121104 | JGI IMG/M metagenome (GOLD analysis project Ga0181516, IMG submission 121104) | Peatland microbial communities from MTU Mesocosm Facility, Houghton, MI, USA - PEATcosm2014_Bin01_10_metaG | ecosystem: Environmental > Terrestrial > Soil > Wetlands > Peat | place...
CCACCAAGCTGATTCCGACCGCAGCCACGGATACGAATGACGGCACGTTGAACTGGTTTGCAACGGCCAACGCCAACACGAATACCGATCAGCAGACCTATCGCATCGACCAGAGCTTCCAGAAGTGGGGACAGATCTTCTTCCGGTATACCCGGGCGGATTATGCTTCACAGAACTACTCCACATCTTCCCTGGCAGCCGAATCGAATGCCGGCGCCAACATTTTCTCAGAGAACTCGACCAGTTGGACGGGTGCCTACACGCTGCCCTTGCCGCACGGATTTGTGAACGATTTCCGCTTTGGCAAGCTGGAAGCCACGGCGCTGCAGGGCGACAGCCCGGCTAGCGCGGCGGACATAACCGCACTTGGCGTCACAGGTGTTTTCACGAATCTTCCTTCCTACGCAGCCGGCTACCCGAACCTCGGTTTTGGCGTGGCGAATGCGGTTTCGGCGGGCAGTCCGGGAAACAACCCGACGACGAGCGATATCCCGGTGTGGGAGTTCGCCGATTCAGTGATCAAGCAGTGGAGGTCGCATTCGTTCACTTTCGGCTTCGACTATCGGAGTTGGGTGCAGAAGCGCAACCTGGCCACCAACTTCCTGGGATCGTATGGGTTCAGCAGCAGCCTGATCAAGGCGAACGGAACCGGCGGCGTGAATGGCTGCCCAACCGGCAATGCATATTGCGGAACCGGCAACTCCTGGGCGGACTATCTGCTTGGATATGACAACAGCGCCTCGACGTTCCAGCCGGGTCCTTTTTCGGCAACCGGATCACAGCCTGGCCACCTGAACCAATATGTTTTCAAGTATGCGGCGCCGTATTTCCAGGATGACTGGAAGGTGACGCCGAAGATCACCCTCAACCTGGGACTGCGCGCCGACCTGCGCGCCATTCCGTACTCGACCAACGACCAACTGTTCTGGCTCGACACGCAGAATGCCAACGGCGGCCTTTGTTTTGCGGACCAGGCGCTGTTGACGGACGGCATTGCGCCGGTCGGCAACGGGCTCTATCGCTACTGCGGGCAACACCCGAACCGCGACAGCAAGTCCCCGCTTGCCCCTCGTTTCGGCTTCGCCTATCGTCCCGCCGACAAGTATGTTGTTCGCGGCGGCTATGGCATCTTCTTCGACTCGTCGGAAACACGCGAGATGGACAACTCGGGCGATCAATACCCGTTCCTGATCCGCACCAGCATTACGCCGAGCGCGGGCACTACCCTGAAATCGACCAACGACTTGTTTACGCCGATGAGCGCGGTGGCGCCGGTATCGGTGGCTGCAAATGGCGGAGCATTTACCGCCGTGATCCTCTCCGAGGACCCGCTGAACCCGTATGTGCAGCAGTGGACCGTTTCTCTGGAGCGGGAGATGGCCAAGAACACCACGCTGGAAGTGAACTACATCGGCAACAAGGGAACCCACCTGCTGGAGCGCTTCAATGTGAACCAGGCGGGTGCTCTGCCGAGCGACGAAGTGACGTATTGCAACGCCAATCCCTCCGCCAGCATTGCGACGGGCGGCACCTACAACTGCGCATTCCATACCCGCCAGCCGCTGCAGAACTTCAGCAGCTCCAACGGATTCCTTGACAGCAAATGGATTGGCTACTCGAGCTACAACTCGGGCAACGCAAAACTCGAACACCGGGCAACCGACGGCGCGATTCTGCTGGTCTACACCTGGGCCAAAAGCCTTGACAGCAAATCGGCGGCGGCAGGTATCGGCGCCACCAACAGCTACGCCGGGCCAATGGACTCTGCTGCTCCGCGGCGGGACTACGGGCGCTCCGACTTCAACGTGGGTCAGCGCTTTGTTGCCAGCTATGCGTATGTGCTGCCTGTGGGCCGCGGCAAGCGGTTTGCCGGCAACATGAACCGGTTGGCAGACGCAGCGATCGGCGGCTGGGAGTTTACGGGCATTGGGACATTCCAGCAGGGCTTCCCGTTCTCGGTGTTGGCCAACGACACCAACGGGTTGCTGGGAACTCCGAACCAACGGGCCGACATTGTGGGAGACCCGCACTCCGGCACCACCAAGTCCGTGCAGCAATGGTTCAACATTGCCGCCTTCCAGGCGCCGCAGGGCGGTCTTTTTGGAACCAGCGGACGCAACATCCTCAATGAACCTGGTATCTCGAACTGGGATATGGGCGTGGTGAAGCACGTCGATATCGCAGAGCGCGCCAAGTTCGAGCTTCGCCTGGAAACCTTCAACACCTTCAACCATGCGCAGTTCGGCGTCGACCCCAACAGCAGCGGCGTTGGGCCTGGCTCGACGGCCGAATCCACCAACGTAACCGATCCAAACTTTGGCAAGGTTACCTCGTTCCGTCCGGCGCGTATTTTGCAACTGGGCGGCAAAATCACTTTCTAACTCTCGATCCATCGGGCTGCAATCCGCCACGCTTTTGCGGGTGGCGGATTGCACGGCCTCTTCAATTATGATTGGGCCGCTATGACAGCCAAATGGAACACCTGGATTTACGTTGCGCCGATTCTGGGCGCATGCATTGCAGCCCAAACGCTGGCGCAGAGCGCGGCGGCCCCAGACGGATTTGCGCAACTGTTCAACGCCGGCCAGGAGGCGATGGCGGCAGGCAGATTCGACCAGGCGCAGGCGGATTTTGAGCGGCTGGAAAAGATGAACGCAGCCGTCGCCGAAGTCCATGCCACGCTGGGCGTTATCCACTTCAAGCTGGGCAGTTACGATCGGGCCGTCGAAGAGATTCGGACAGCGCGCAAGTTGAAGCCGGCGCTGCCGGGACTCGATTCACTGCTGGCAATGTCGCTGGCGGAGAGCGGCAAGAATCGCGAGGCGCTGCCCGGGCTGGAGAAGGCTTTTCACTCATCCACAAACACTGACATCAAGCGACAAGCGGGCCTGGAACTGACCACGGTGTATGGGCGGCTGGGCATGGATCGCAAGGCAGTAGAGACGGCGCTGGAACTGCGCGATCTTTTCAAGGACGATCCGGAAGTGCTGTACAACGCGGGAAAGGTGCTGGGGAACTCGGCCTACCTGACCATGCAGGATCTGTTTCACGGCGTAGGCGGCTCGCTTTGGGCGCAGTTGGCCGAAGCCGAGGCGCACGAAAGCCAGGGGCAGTTTGCCGAGGCGATAAAAAGCTATCGGAACGTGTTGGAAATGGACCCACGCCGGCCCAATATTCACTACCGGATCGGGCGGACATACCTGGCGCAGTTTGGCGCCAGCCGCACGCCCGAAGACCAGGCTGCAGCGGAGCAAGAGTTTGCCAAGGAGATTGAAGTCAACCCGGTCAATGCAAACGCTGCTTATGAGCTAGCGGGACTGCGGGCCCAGGCAGGCGATCAGGCGGCTGCGCAACAACTCTACGAATCCGCGATCAAGAACTATCCCGACTTTGAAGAAGCCGAAGTGGGACTGGGCGGGCTGCTGCTGGATGAGAAGCAGGCTGCGGCGGCGGTGACTCATTTGAAGCACGCGACCGAACTGCGCGCGGACGACGAGGTGGCCTGGTATCGATTGGCGCAGGCGGAGCGCGAGGCGGGCGATGTGCCGGCACAAAAGCAAGCGCTGGCTACGTTCCAAAAGCTGCATGCACAAGCGGGCGGCGCGCGCACCAAGTCGCCGCCGCCGGCATCGCAGCAGGCCGTAACACCACAAAAGCTGGGCACGGAGGCCCAACCGTAATGATCGAATTGCAGAAGGGCCGCCGCTGCCGTTGCGCGTGGACCCTGCTGGCCGTGGTTTGTGTCTGTTCCGGATTTTTAACGCACGCTTACCCCCTGTTTGCACAAGCACTGAGACCCGCGGCTTTGCGCGTGGACGAAATGACAACGCCGCTGGGGATTGACGATGGGCAGCCGCGCTTTTCGTGGCAGCTCCGCGACGCGCGGCAAGGAGCGCGGCAGACGGCGTATCGGCTGCTGGTGGCAACGGAGCCCGGGCGGTTGCTGGCAGGCAAAGCAGACGTATGGGACAGCGGCCGCGTGGAGAGCGGACAATCGGTTGCGGTTCGTTACGGAGGACCGGCGATTGCGCCTTCGGCGCGTTATTACTGGCGCGTGCTGGTGTGGGACCAGGACGGCAAAGCTGCTCCTGAAAGCGAAGTGAGCTGGTGGGAGTCGGGCCTGATGCACAGCGGCTGGAAGGCCAAGTGGATTGGCTATGAAACGGCGCAGGAGCACGCGGTTCGCTATGGCGGCGCGAAGTGGATTACGAGCCCGGACGCGAAGGGGTCGCTGCCGCAGGGCACGGAGGAGCGGATTGCTTATCGGGCGCATGTTGAGATCGCGAAGCCGGTAAAGCAGGCGGTGTTGCATGTCGCGGCCGAGAACACAGCCTCGGCCTGGATCAACGGCAAGCGCGTGATGGAGCGGGCGGAGCAGACGCCGTGGAAGCAACTGCCGTGGAAGAAGTCTGCGGTGCAGGATGTAACCGCAGCGATGGCACACGGCGGCAACACGATTGCCATCGAGTCGACGCATTACCTGGAGAACTCGAACGGCGATCCGATCAAGGCGGCTCCGCCGATGCAGGCGACGCTGGTGGTGACGTTGGAAGACGGATCGGTGCAGACGTGGACGAGCCGCGCGGAGTGCAAAGCCTCCCTGCATCCTGCCGAGGGCTGGACCAGCGCGAGCTTCGACGACAGCAGATGGAAGAACGCGGTCGAGTGGATCGAGTCAAAGGCCGACTTTGGTCCGGGGGACGATCCGTTGGGACAGCCGTGGCCGGCGGAAACGGTGAAGGCGCTGCGGCATGGTTTTGAAAGCGCGGGCCCCGTGAAATCGGCGCGGCTGTATGTGACGGCGCTGGGCGGATACGAGATGTACCTGAATGGGAAGCGTATTGGCGACGATGTGTTGGCGCCGGGTTGGACAGATTATCGCGAGCGTGTGGAATACCAGACTTACGACGTGACGGCGAACGTTGTGCCGGGAGCGAACGTGCTGGCGGCGCTGCTTGCGCCGGGGTGGTATTCCACGCCGCTGAAGTGGTTTCAGCAGCCGAACAGCTACGGATTGACGCCTCCTGCACTGTTGGCGGAGTTGCGCATCGAGCATACGGACGGCAGCGTGGAATGGGTGGCGACGGACGATGGGTGGAAGGCGCGCCGGTCGGCGATTGTGCAGGCCGAGCTTTATGACGGAGAGACTTACGATGCGCGACTCGAGTTGCCGCGGTGGAACCAAGCCGGCGCAGACGACGCGGGCTGGCTGCCGGTGACGTTGATTGATCCGAAGCCGGTAACGATCGAGGCCCAGGAGTTTCAGGCGATTCGCGCGGAGACCGTGCTTGCAGCGAAGACGATGAAGGAACCGAAGCCGGGCGTCTACATCTACGACTTCGGCCAGAACATGGCGGGCGTGGAGCGGATTCACGTGCAAGGGGGCGCGGGTACCGACGTGCAGGTGCGCGTAGGGGAAGATCTGAATCCCGACGGCACGCTCTATACGGAGAACCTTCGCACGGCGAAGGCGACGGATCACTTTATCCTTGCGGGCAAGGGCGCGGAAGAGTTCCAGCCGCGATTCACTTTTCACGGATTTCGTTACGTAGAAATCAGCGGATTGAAGGCGGAGCCGGGGAAGAATGCGGTGGAGGCGGTGGTATTGCATACGGACGCTCCGTTTACCACGCAGTTGAAGACGGGCAGCGCCATGCTAAATCAACTGTGGAGCAACATTCTGTGGGGGCAGCGGTCGAACTTTGTGGGCGTGCCCACCGACTGCCCGCAGCGGGATGAGCGGATGGGATGGACCGGGGATGCGGAAGTGTTCTGGCGAGCCGCTTCGTATAACGCAGATCTGGCGGCATTCTCAAGGAAGTTTGCCGGCGATATGCGCGGGACGCAGGATGGAACGCCTTACTACGGCATCATTGCGCCAGGCAGCGCGATGAGTTCGCAGGCCAGCGGCGCGGGATGGAGCGACGCAGGCGTGATTGTGCCGTGGACCTCGTGGATGCAGTCGGGCGATACGCGGATCGTCGAACAGAACTGGGACGCGATGGAGACGTATCTTGGCGCGATCGAGAAAGCAAACCCAGACGGCCTGTGGAAGCACGAGGCTGGCATTCCCTATGGCGACTGGTTGTCGCCGGAGGGGCCGACGCTGCATGGTTTGGTGGCCACGGCTTACTGGGCTTACGACGCCACGCTGATGCGGCAGATGGCGCATGCTGTGCATAACGACGCGGAAGAAGCGCGGTTGGCGAAACTCTACGATCGCATTCGCTCGGCCTTCATCGCTGCGTATGTGCATGCGGACGGGTCGATTCCCGGCGCGGACTATGGGCCTTCGCCGTTTGGGCAGCTCAACAATCCAAATGCGAAGGCAAAGGGCGGCGACACGCAGACCGGCTACGTGCTGGCGTTGAATATGGGCCTGGTGCCGGAGGAGCTGCGCGCGGCAGCGGCAAAGAAGCTTGCCGCCAAAATCGAAGCGAATCATGGCCTGCTGGGGACGGGGTTCCTGGGCACGCCGTATCTGCTGGCGACGCTCGCCGAAACAGGCCATGGTGATCTCGCCTACAAATTGCTGTTGAACACGGAGTACCCCTCGTGGGGTTACCTGGTGGAGCACGGCGCGACAACGATGTGGGAGCGCTGGAATGGCGACCAGATGCGCGGCGATCCAAGCATGAACTCGTATAACCACTACGCGTATGGCGCGGTTGCGGACTGGATCTACCGCTATGCGGCAGGGGTGGATGCTTCGCCGCTCGATGCGGGGTTCCACACGGTGTATTTGCATCCGCTGTTTGACCGGCGGCTGGGGTCGGTGGACTTCAAGTTCGCTTCGCCGTATGGGGAGATTGCTTCGGCATGGAAGGTGGAGGGCGACCGGGCGCGGTGGACGGTGACGATTCCGCCGAATGCCAACGCGTGGCTGCGGGTGAGCGATGCAGAGGCGGTGCGGTACCAGTTGAACGGCGAGCCGCTGACGCGGAGCAAGTTGGCCAAGGCTGCGACCGTGGCGGGGAAGAGCGGATATGAGTTAGGCGCCGGAACTCACAGCCTTGTTGTGGGTGGGGTTGAGTAAGTTGGCGTTTGGCCTTTGATTGACTGGCCTCCTGAATACGTTGACCCTGGCCATTGCGCAGTGGCCGGGGTTTTTATCGGTGGGGGCAGTGAGCTGGTTGATTGGCGCGACGGGTGTCTTTTCCCGCTATGAAATCTCTGCGAGGGTCCTTTTTCTGCGGCGCTCGACACGAAACATGAACTCGGCCAGGACGGCGAGAGCTAAACACAAAACTGTGATAGAGCTGAGAGCCGCAAACGCTCTAGCGGCGGACCAGAGGGGGGACGACGTCGCCAATCTGAGGGGCACTGACCTAGCGACACTGTTTGCTGTTTCTAATAAATATACTCCCACGCTGGCAATCGCATAAAGCACACAATACACCCACGCCAACATCCTGCGGGAGAATGCGCCCACAAACAGATAGGCAGGAAGAGCCGCCATCATGCTGTAAAAGATCGTATGCATTCCAATGCTTGCCAAACCTTCGCCAAACCCGGTGAATGGGGACATGAGGCCGACAAATGATGTGAGACTTGAGAGCAGGAAAGTAAGGATAGAAAGACCAATGAAAGTCCATCTAAGAGCCGGCACGCTGTTATCGCGGATGCGCTGAATCCGATGGGCTTCGTATGCGTTGATTTGCTTCGAATCACCGTCTGGTGCACTGAAACTGCGCAGCAGTTCGGCGCATTCAGGATCGCCAGCATCAGCCATGCACTGCAAACAGTCTCCGCCGCAATCAAGTGTTTCGGGCTTCAGTGTCACGTTCAGTTCTTTACCGCAGGTTCCACAGTTCATGAGATTAAGATTCGGCGACGAGATGAGTATATGCGCGTCGCGGTCGTGTGGTCGCCCGTGCCTCACTTTGGTTTGGTTTGCGCGTAGTCGATGAGCGTGACGGGGCCTAGGATGCCGGAGGGGAGGGGCTCCAGGTGGTCCATGCCCTGGGGCTCGAATTCGACGCCGTATTTGGCGCGGAGCAGACGGTAGTTGGGTAGTGAGGCGCCGGCGAGGGAGTTGATGGCTGTGTTGCCGACCTCGATGCGAAGCCGATTTGCGCCGAGTTTGAGGAACCGCGACAGATCGAGCTGATAGGGCGGGTGCCAGACGTAGCCGGCCAGTCGGTCGTTGACGTAGACCGTGGCGGCTTCACGGACCGGGCTTTCGAGATAGGCGCGCATGTTGGCGTGGGGAAGCGGGTCGGGCTTTGCGACGGGTGTGCCGGGGCCGAAGTCGAGAACGACCGTGCGGCCGGGCTGCAGGCTCTGCGCCGGGACCTCAATGGTCTTGCGATAGGAGGCGACGCCAGAGAAGTAGCGAAGCGTCTCTTCCTCGGCCCAGGAACCAAGCGTCCTCATCGCCACCGGCTGCCGGCGCCCGGGGAAGCTGACGGCCCAGTCTCGGGAGAGGTCATGGCGGGCGGTCTCTGTGCGGGGCGGGGGCGGGGTTATTGGGGGTCCCACGTCGGAAGGGTAGGAGAGGTAGACGAGACGCGACTCGTAGGGAGCGAGGTCGAACTGAATGTTCTCCACACCGCGGGACGCGGAGGTTGAGCCCGTGAACGGGTCCAGGAACTCGGCCTGGGGGGCGGCGCTACGGAAGGTGGCGCGGAAGCTGCGGGGCTGGTTGCTGGTGTTCGCGATGAAATAGATGTCGCCAGCCGGCAATGCGCGGTGGATAAAGCCGATCTCCGGCGTGCGCGGGGTGGTGGTGAAGTCGGGCTTGAGCGCCGTGGCCAGTGTGGCGCCGAGGGTGGATTCGTCGGGGAGAAAATGCGCGGTGGGCACGCCCGATTGGAAGAGGTCATGCGAGATGGCTTGCACGTCAGCGGTGATTTCCGCTGCCTGCTTGAGGCCGGGAGCGGTGGAGGGCAGGTGCCTGGTGGCGAGAACGATGCCGCCGCGGCGGGCGAAGTCGAGAATCTCCTGGTAGGTGTGGGGCGGCAGGCGATCGACGCCGGGCAGGATGAGCACCTTGTATGGAATGCCGGCGGTCTCTATGGAATCGGCATCGATGAAGTCGAGATTGAAGCCCGCGTCGAGCACCTGCGGGATGACAGTTTCGCCGAGAAAGGCGGGCATGGACTCGTCGACGGTGATGTTGGAGCCGGTCTCGTCGAAGCCGAGCAGCGAGGTGGTGGGCTTGTTGTCTTCAACGCGCGCTTTGAAGGAGGCCCAGACGTCGTCGTTAGGCAGCAGCAGCGCGACGTCGTTGGTGGGCTTGCCGAGGCGGAGGGCAAAACTGACGCGCTGCAAGTAGGCGGCAAGGTCGGGCATCACTGGGAACCAGGGGTTGTGGGCGTTGAAGGCGCCGGCGGCATACATGCGCCAGCCTGGTTCAACAGCGTCGGCGGGCGAAGTTGGCCAGCCGTGGCCGACCAGTTGATTGATGCCCTGGAGGAAATGCAGGTCGGCCTCGGCCTTCATGTCGAGCGGGGTGGCGCGGAAGGCGGGGGAGTGGAGCCAGGTCCAGGTCTCGGACGAGATGACGTTGTGGCCGAAGAGGTGCCCGGCAGAGGCAGCCCAACGCGTGTCAGAGAATTGGCGCCACATGTCGATGGTGGCCTTGCCTTCGCCTTCGGGCAGGTCCTCGAAGCGGTTGCTGGCAAGTGTGACCGGGGGGAATCCATAAGTCTGCGAGCGCAGCAAGGTGTGGTGCTGCTGCGCCCACGCATGCATTGGCTCCAGGAAGTCTTCGTTGGCCAGTTCAGTGAGGGTCTGCCCCCAATCGTGGCGGATGGCGGGGGTGTCAGGGCCTGCATCGGCCACCAGGGCGGGCAGCAGCGGCTTGAGATCGTAGCCGCGGCGGCGGCGGAATTCGTCGAGGAGCCGCGGGGTCCAGTCGGAGCCGTAGTCCTCCAGCGAGTCGCTGAAGACGGCATAGGGAGGATGGTCGCCGAAAGCGGAGAGCAGGCGGTCGCCGACGGTGTGGAGGTGGTTCTCGATGGCATCGGAGTCGTAGTGATCGAGCACGAATCCGGCCGCGCCTGCCGCCGGGCGCTTGACCGCCATCCCGGTGCGGCTGGAGAAGAAAAACAAAACGACGCGGTCGCGAGCTTCGGCGCTAGGGAGTTGGAGGCGCGTTGCGGATGGAAGCGGAAGTTGCTGCACGCTGCTGAGGTGGAGATCGGCGCCTGTGCCGCTGGCGAGGAAGACGGCCAGTAACGACTCGCCTGCCTCCATCGCGGGAACGGGAATGGAAGCGTGAGAGGCCGGGGCAGGGATTGATTCGACGCGCAGTTTGCCGGCGGCCTGGGTGACGGGGATGTGCGGGCCGCCGAAGGGCCAGCCGCTGCACAACGTCACGTCGATGCGCAGGCCGAGTCGGCGGGCCTCGTCGGCGGCAAAGCGCAGGGCGTCGAGGTGCTCGTCGGAGAGCCAGCTTAGGTTGTGGAAGCCGGTTGCTGGGTCGTCGAGGGCAAGCGGGTAGAGGGTGGCGACTTCAACGCCGCCAATTCCCGCGGCTTTCATTTGTTCGAGCTCGGCGGTGATCTCGGGCTTGGTGATAGCGGGTCCGAACCACCACCAGCGCATCATGATGCGGGCGTCGTCGGGGGGATGGGCGAAGGCGACGCGGAGGGAGGCCGGGTCTGTCATCTGCGCATGGAAGGGCGCGGGAACGAGGCTGGCGAAAAGGAGTGCGGGAAGGATGCGACGAGTGAGATTCATAGGCGGGCCACCTTGAGGTGCTGGAGCAAGCATAGAATTTGTAAATGGCGGGCGAAACATATTGCAATAGGCAAATTGTTTCGGGTACGCTTGATGTGCAGGCAGACGGGATGCTTCCCCAGAAGATCGTCCCAGTGGCCGGGTTTCGCGGCGATCACGGCAATACACTCTTCAATTGGCGCAAGCTTGCGGCGTGGGGAAAATACAGATCCTTCGCTTATTACGTAAAAGGTGGTCAAATGCCAGCTTCAGAAGTAGCTTCCCCCTCCTTGAAGTATCTTGAAGACCGCTGGGACGCGGCGATTGCCGATTCGCTCGATGAGGGCGAGTTGCTGCGATATCGCTCGAATCTGCTGGGGTCTGACTTGCGGATAACGAACTTCGCAGGCGGGAACACGAGTTCCAAGATCGACGAGCCCGATCCGCTGACGGGGCGGCCAGTGAAGGTGCTTTGGGTGAAGGGCAGCGGCGGCGACCTGGGCAGCATCAAGCG
>Ga0181516_10003173_pt1 | contig 11170 bp, 7 predicted proteins | sample PEATcosm2014_Bin_25_FD_121104 | JGI IMG/M metagenome (GOLD analysis project Ga0181516, IMG submission 121104) | Peatland microbial communities from MTU Mesocosm Facility, Houghton, MI, USA - PEATcosm2014_Bin01_10_metaG | ecosystem: Environmental > Terrestrial > Soil > Wetlands > Peat | place...
CCTGTGAGACCAAAGCATTTGGGGGCAACGTGGGGGCAACTCCTTCGCGAATACAAAACGAAGTAAGTCGTATTATCAATCACTTAGACCTATACTTCGTGAGCCGGTAGCGCTGCCAGTCAATCTGTTTGCTTTTGTATTCACTCGAAGTTGGTGCGCAAGCTGATGCTGCGTAGGAAACGTCACGGTCGCCGTTGTTTCCGTTCTCCTGCATGGCAGTTCTATGGCATTTGCGAACCCTGTTTAGCACGCGTCCTCCTGCAAAAATGGCTCCGGCGTCATACTCGCCGGAGCCATTGCGCTGCCGGCTAGAAGTGGAAGCCCAACTGGGCCGTATAGCTTCGCGGCGTGACGTAGTGGGTTCCGCTAAAGGTAGACAGGAAGTTATAGAGTGCATAGTTATTGGCCAGGTTAATGACCGTGAACTGCGCGCTCCACTTGCATCTGTCACCATGCAGCAGGTTGTCGTGTCCGACCGCGAGGTCGAACAGGTTGCGCTGCTGAATGCGCGGAGGCTTGTGATCATCGTTCTCGGTGCCTGCTGCCGGGATGCCGATCAGACTGGAGCCATACTGCGCAGCTGGGCATAGGTTTGTACCCAACGCGGAGCTGATCGGCGTAGTCGGCGTTGCGCGCACGCCACCGCAAAAAAGACCGGCCTGAAACTGTTGATCCGGGCTAATGATGGAAGTATCGACCACCGAGCCACTGCCTACAGGACCGTTGGCGCAATTGCCTCCTGCGCACGGAACCGGCCCTGCCACCAGTCCGCTGTCGAAACGCCAGTTGAAGCCCATCCACGGGCCGCGTTTCCAAGGCTGGTACTGGATGTGGGTTGTCTCGTTGAACTTCTCGTCGTGGTCGATTCGGAAAACGCCCGACGGTGCCGAGGGAGTCGCACCGGCTCCGCCAACCTGTGGAGTGAAGAAGCGGGCAGCCACGCTGGAGAAAACGACTAGCGCGGAGAACCCGTGGATGTTTGGTACGCTGATGCGGCCTGCGTACCCGGGAATCTTCGAGCGGTCCCATTCTACTGGGAAGGTAATCGGTGTCGCACCCAATACGCTGAAGTCATAGCCATGATGGGTGTACTTCCAGATGTACTCACCGGAGAAGACGAGGTATTTCCCAAAGGCTTGCTGAAAGCCCGCGTGAAATTCATTGCGCCAGCCCGGTCCTAGAGGCGTGGAACTGAGTGACGAGCAGAGGAGCAGTGGACTTAAGACAGGGTTGGCACATCCTACGCTTGTGAGCACCAGGTTCTCGTTGAACGGCGTTTCCAACTCACGGGCGTAGGAGACGCGCAGTATTGTATTGGTCGGTTTCACGTTGTACGAGATACCGAGGCGAGGCTCAGCTTCTCGATGGGTGGTCAGCCCGTTGTACAGATCGCCACGAATTCCAAGGTTGAGAGCCCACGGTCCCTTTGTGATCGCATCCTGAACGTACAGAGACAGCTCTTTGACATCTGTGTGACCGTTGAAGGTGTACAGCCCGCCACCACGAGTCAGATCGTAGGGCAACAGAAGATTGTTGAACGTCGGGCTTGCAGGATCGTTCAGCGTCGGATCGACAATGCCAAGGCTGTCGTGCTCGTCGAGGAACGTTTGCTGGTAAGTGGCGCCAGCCTTGAGGTTGTGAATTCCTTTCACGTAAGAGAGTTCGGAGCGAAAGCCCGTATTCATCAGGGTTCGATTCTGGCCTACTGTTTCTGATTGGAGGCTCGGTGCGAGATCTGCAAAGGGATTGGAGCTGGGATAGTAGTTGTACTGATCGCGACGCACGAATGCGCCCATGGTGAACAGGGTTGTGTCGCTGAGCAAGTGAGTCCATGACGGGGCGATGTTGAATGTTTTGATCTGGGAGCGCTGATCGGTGGAACCAACTGCAAGACCGTTTGGTCCGAGGCCGCCGTTGTCCACCACCACACCGGACCACGCCGTGGCGTTCTGCTGGTCGAACGAATTCGGGGTCTGGAACCAGGAACGGGTGAACTGAAGGTTCGAGTGGATGGAGTCTTTGGCGGAAAGCTGGTAGTCGATGCGGTCGAAGACATTCTCCTCATTTCCCTTGTCGTGCATGATGCGGAATTCCGGAGGGTCAAGGAAGCGTCCTGTGTTGAGGCCGTTGGCAGCGATGAAATTGCCCCAGTTCTTGCCGCCGTACCCGAGGTTGAACCCTACGCTCGACGTTCCGAAACTGCCGTACTCGGTGGTGACACTGCCGTGCGGGGTTGTCATCCCCTGGCCAGAGCGCGTGGTCACGTCGATCACCAGGCTGGTTTTATCGCCGTACTGCGCCGGCGGCGCGCCGGAAATCACCTCCATCGACTGGATCGAATCCAAGGGTATCTGGTTCGAAAAGACTTTGCTCTGCTGATCGGTGATGGGCTGACCATCGACCGAGAACGAGTTCTCGGCGTGATCGCCCATGCCATGAAACAGGCCGTTGGAGTCGGCAGCGACGCCGGGCGAGGCGAGGGTGACGAGCGAACTCACCGACGAGGAAGAGCTCTCCAAGGGAAGCTTGTTGAAGAGTTCGCGATCGACGTCAGTATGGAACGTTGACGTATTCTCCAGCAGATCTTCACCGGTTGCCTCTACCGTAACCGACTCCGACGAGTTCGCGATGTTGAGGCGGATGCTCAGGTTGATCGGCACTGACGAGCGCACATCAACGTCGTGCACGTAAGAAGCGAATCCCTTTTCGATCACCGTCAGGTGATAGGGATTGAAGGGCACGTTGGGAAAAGTGAAGCGTCCCGCGCTGTCGGTGGTCACCGAGCGGGTAAAGCCGCTCACCGGATTGCGAATTTCCACGGTGGCATTGGGAACCACCGCGCCGCTCGGGTCCGAGACCGCGCCCGTGATCGAAGTCGAGTTTCCCGACTGCGCATAAGCGCTCAGGCTGAGCGCCAAATAGAGAATAGCCAGCATAGCCGCAGCAAGCGGCTTCCTGCAGGAAGACAGCATGAGTTCCCCTCCGGAAATATCAGGTTGCAGGGTGATTTCGCAACAAACTATCGATGCTTGCGGGAAGCTAGGATTCCGGAGGGGGACGAACCGAGAGTGCGAATGCGATCAGGCGTTGCTTGGCGGAAACAACTGCTTCCACCCGAACAGTGGAGACGGCGACGAACGTGACACGAGGCGATAGGGTTGGGACTGTCGGAGACGCTGAATGAGCAGCAACACAGACCCCGCACCTAGCCGATTCGTTCGCGTCCGAGTGATTATGCGCAGCCACAGCGATTGCTGATGACAGCATCAGCAACAGACATAGCCACGCAATCTTCTTCGAGATCGAGCGCACGGCTTACCTCACTTTGAGGTTTGAATCTACACCAGGGCCGAAAGCGAATGCAAACGAGAGTACCGAGCTTTGGCCTTGCTGGAGTGATGCAGAATTTCATGCCGAGGGAGGTCTGGGAAAGTGAGTTAAGCCCCGTGGTCTCGCTCAGAAAGCTCATTGCAAGGTGTTCAGAGAAGGCTCTCGCTTCCATGAATGGGTTGATTCGAGAGCCTGCTCATGCATCTCAGTTTAGAAATTAGCTGTCAGTCCGAATGAACCCGATCTGCCCCGCCCAGTGAGCGGCTTGATCTGACATGCTTGCCCCGAACCACTCTTCGATGGTTCGCCGATCGACTTCCGGGCCGGACCAAAGTCAGCACCCGGAAACACCGACTGGACTGCACCGCAGAAATTGCTCCATGGAAAGTGAGCACTTTGTCAACCGCTCATCGGGCAGATGTACAAACGCACAATCTCCGGATTGCCTATCCACTCACAACCGGGCGTTATTCTCACGGCACGCTTGCCGGGCTAAGCAGAGCCTCTCAGCGATAAGATGCTAAACTGCACCGGAGCAACTCTGCCGGGATCCGCTATGATCACCATTTCTAAAGAGGACTATTTAAAGGCGATTGCCGAGTCCGAAGCCGAAGGCGAGACGGTTATTTCAGCCACGCTTGCCCATTGGCTTGCCGTATCGCGCCCTGCAGTGACGGCAGCTTTGAAGCGGCTGAAAAAGGACGGACTGGTCACAATTAAGAGCGACGGCCGTATCCAGCTAACTTCCCAAGGGCGTCGGATTGCAGAGCAGACTATCCTTCGCCATCACCTAGTTGAGCGCATGCTCTCCGAAATCTTTGGGATGCCATGGTATGAAGTCCACGAGGAAGCAGAGCGTTTGGAACATGCTGTTTCGCCGGCGTTCGAGAAGAAGCTTGTGGAGAAGCTAGGCGACAACGACATTTGTCCGCATGGGAACAGCTTGGCTCTGAAGAGCCCTGCGGAACGACGGAAGAAAGGCCAGTATCTTCTTAGTGAAGCCGCCGAAGGCTCGCACTACCGGGTCGCGAGCGTTTACGAGCGCGATCGTAAGTTGTTGGACTTCTTTGAAGACGAAGGAATTCGTCCAGGTGCTCGTCTGGCACTCAAGAGCCGCAACTATGATGGCACCTTCTCGCTGGCGGTTGAAAAGAGGACGATTCGGCTGGGCGCTCCTGCAGCCGAGAAGGTCTGGGTTGAGAAACTGTAATTACCTGCAACGAGTTAACTATAGTTAACATCTGATAGTGTACAGGGCTATTTAGATGAGGGCGAAGTCTGTCCGAACTCGGAGGCCAGCGGAGTGAACCATGAGACTGCCTGTATCAGATCGGCTGCAATGCAACTCATCGCTTCTCTTGTCGCGAGCCGTGGTTCTCGCAGCAATGATTCTCGCCACGGCTCTTTTCTCAGGGAGGGCATTCGCTCAGGGCGAAACCACCAGCGCCATCTTTGGGCAGGTGACCGACGCGACGGGGGCAGTTGTAGCCGGCGCTAGCATCACCATCACGAATCAGGAGAACGGCCTAAAGCGTAGCGCCAAGACCGATGATGCGGGCCGTTTCAACTTTCCCCAGCTGAAACCGGGAGCATACGCGGTCAAAGTGGAAGCGCAAGGCTTCCAGCCAAAGCAGGACAACGTCGTGTCGGGTCTGGGCCAGAAACAGACGGTTAACTTCACGCTGAAGGTGGCTCAATCAGATCAGTCGGTCGAAGTGACTAGCGAAGCGCCGTTGATCAATACTGCCACTGCCAATACCACCACCACTTTGAGCACAAAAGCACTGGAGGACCTGCCGAACCCTGGTGGCGATTTGACCTATCCCTTGCAGTTTGCCGCAGGAGCCCTCATCAATACCGCAGGCAGCGGCAATGATTTCGTAGGAGGAACCAACGGATATGGCAATGTGGAATTCAATGGGCTGCCTGCGCTCTCCAATGGCTACATCGTGGACGGTCTGGAAACAAACGATCCGCTCACCAACCTGAACAGCGGCCTTGCCACCAACCTTGTTCTCGGAATGAATTCGATTTCAGAAGTGACAGTGAACACGCTTTCCTATTCGGTTGATCAGGGGCGGTATGGTGCTTCGCAGGTCAACTACGTCACCAAGTCCGGCACGAACAAATTCCATGGCAATCTCTACGAGCTGTGGAACGGCTCGATCTTGAATGCCTCGAATTACTTCCTGAGTGATACGCCAGGCCTTCACAAGCCGCGCTCAACGGTGAACCATTTTGGCGGCAGCGTGGGCGGACCGATCCTGCACGACAAACTCTTTTTCTTCTTCGATAGTGAATGGGTAAGGATTGCCCTGCCTATCTTCACGACTGCCACTCTGCCCAGCGCCGCGTTTCAGCAATATGTGCTGAATCAGCTTTCGGCATCCCCGCAGTTGCCGTTTTACACGAAGATGTTTTCGCTATATGCGAACACCGCCGGGACGCCTCTTGGTGTGCTCGGGTGCCCGCTGAACGCCAACGGCACTCTGAACTCGAGCAGCGACGGAGACGGTTGTGCCAATCGCCGCGGCGTCTCCCACTCCAGCGATGACAGCGAACAAGTACAGACGGTCCGCATCGACTACAACATCAATGCAAGTAATACCGCTTGGTTTCGCTTTCAATCTGACACCGGTTTGCAGGCCGCCTACACCGATCCAATCAACCCGCTCTTCGACGCGGTCTCCTCCCAGCCACTCTATTCTTTCGCAGCTGGGTACACGCACGTGTTCTCGCAGAATGTTGTGAACTACTTCAATCCAGCTTTCTCCTGGTATGAGAGCTTGTTTGCGCCAAGTAATTTTCAGCAGACCCTCGCAGCCTTTCCGATCGTCCTGCAAGGCAGCGGCGCCGACGCGCCTTTCACCACCATCGGAGGCCTCGACAACACCTGGGTTCAGGGAAGGCGCGCTAGCCGCTTTTTCATCAATGACAATCTCGCATGGAGCCACGGCGCACACGAGTTCAGGTTCGGCACGAATACCCGGATCTTCCGCCTCAACGACTATGATTTCGGTGAGGGCACGGTTCCCACGGTCTCCTACACAACCCTGCCGCAGTTCATAAGCGGCGTAGCATCCACCGCAACGCAGACTTTCCCGACTTCCGCGAACGAACCGTTCAACTTTCTCAACATGGACTTCTACGCACAGGACACGTGGAGGGTGACCTCAAAGCTCACATGGACCATCGGCGTCCGCGATACGTACAACTCCAACCCCTTGAATCCGCACCAGCAGATTGGCCGTCTCAGCGTCTCCTTCGATTCGATATCCCATGATGTCAATCAGCCCCTGAACACGGTGATCCAGACTCATCTCGGCAATCTGTTCTCATCCACCCCTGTCGCCATTCTTCAGCCGCGAACGGCGATTGCGTGGCAGTTCGAACCGAATACTGTGCTGCGAAGCGGCTTCGGCATCTTCAGCGACATCATGCCAGGCAGCATCGCCGACCTGGTCGGAACCAACCCGCCTTATGTCCGGACCTTTCAGGGCGGGCTGCTCGGCACGGTGGGCGGCACAGCGATCGCGCCGGGCGTGCCGAATAGCGCAGTCGATGCCGCCGTGGCCGCCAATCAGAGGTTCGGCGCAGGATTTCAGCGGGGCCAGCTCTCGTGCGCCTCATCGCTCGCCAACGCCGCAGCTTGCCTTCCTCCGGTTGCAATTACAGCAGTGCCCAGCGGTGAGCTTCACGCTCCATACTTCATGGAGTGGAGTCTCGGCCTCGAGCATCAGTTCGGATCAACCTCCAGCGTCAAGGCGCAGTACGTGGGCACGCGTGCTGTAAACCAGCCCTACCTGACACAGGTGAATGGCTACCAGACGGTGTGTCCGGGATGCTTTGCGCCGTTTCCTTACATGCAGCCAACAGATCCGCGATTTGCGGCGGTGACACAGTTTTCGACCGGCGCAAGTAGCCACTACCACGGTCTGCAATTGACGGCGATGAAACGTCTGGGGCATGGTTTGCAGGGGCAGATCAACTACACGTGGAGCCGCTGCATGGATGAAGTCTCCAACGGCGGATTCCTGCAATTCTCCGCGGGCGGAATTCTCTCGCCTCTGCCGGGAAACCTTCATCGTGACCATGGCCCCTGCGACTACGACATTCGCAGCAACATGAACGCGCAGTACGTGTACCAAATACCGGTGAAGGTTCGCAGCCCTTGGCTCGGGCACATCGTGAACGACTGGCAAGTATCAGGAACACTGTTCTGGCACAGCGGCGTCCCGTTCTCCGTGCTCAGCACGCCATATTCGGCAAACGGGAATGGCATCGTGCAGGGCAGCGGCCCTCAGTTCGCAAGTCTTGTGCCTGGAGCCGATCCCTATTGCCGTCATTGCAATCTTGCATCCACCCAGCCTGGCACGGTGCAATGGCTGAATCCCGATGCGTTTGCATCAGTTATTGACCCGAGCACCGGTGCATGTGTCGGCGGAGATAGCGCGGCAAACTGCCAGTTCGGCAATTCAGGGAGAAATCAATTCCGCGGCCCCGGATTTATCTGGTCCGACATGTACCTTACGAAACGAATCCCTCTTGGCGACAAGTTGACCATGCGAGTGGAGGGCCAGTTCTTCAACATCTTCAATCATCCCAACTTCGGACTGCCCAGCATGGTGCTGGCTGGCGTTCCGGGCAAATCTTCAACGCAGACAGGATTCGGGGCGCTGACATACACTACCTCGCCGCCGACTGGACTGCTTGGCGTCGGCTTGGGTGGCGATAATAGTCCGCGGATGATTGCGTTTCAGGCCAGGCTGGAATTCTAGTGAGGAAAGCACCCATGAGCCGACGGTCTATCGCCCTTGCCACGCTGGTTCTCATCGCAGCGCCGGTTGCCATTCTCTCCGGTCAGGAGACCTCTACCTCCAGAGAGAACAACGCACAGATCAAGAAGGTTCCGGCTCCTTATACGCGAGCATCATCCGGCAAGGATATGTACATGGCGTACTGTGCCTCATGTCATGGAAAAGATGGCAAAGGAAACGGTCCAGCTGCATCTGCCCTGAAGTCCGTCCCTACGGATTTGACGCTGCTTGCGGCAAGCAACGGAGGCAGGTTCCCCGAGAATCACGTAGCGCAAACGATCAGGGGCGACTACGCCACACCAAGTCACGGCTCCAGGGACATGCCAGTCTGGGGTTCGATCTTTGCAGCGATGGGAACGACGAGCGATGGTTCGATGCAATTGCGTATTCGCAATCTGACCAAGTACATCGCATCACTGCAACAGCAAGGTCGGCGCTGAGCAACGAGTGGCGGGGACGGCGTTGAGGGAGAGCGATGAAGAGGACCGGTGAAAACGCCAACGCGCCAGCAACCTCCCCGAAGTCAGCCGTTGGGACCGATGTCAATGCTCCGCACGGCGGCAACCTGTCTTTGGATGGAGTGCACGGTTCAGTTGCGGTACCCCACCACCAGGCCGGATTCTGGCAGCAATGGCGGGCTTTCGTTGGACCGGCGATCCTGGTTAGTGTCGGATACATGGACCCGGGTAACTGGGGAACTGACCTGCAAGGCGGTGCTCAATTCAAGTACGGTCTCTTGTGGGTGGTCGGCGTGGCGAGCTTGATGGCTATTTTCATGCAAATCATCTCTGCTCGATTGGGAGTGGTGACCGGCAAGGACCTAGCCCAGTGTTGCCGTGATTGGTATCCACAGTGGACACGTTGGCCGAACTGGCTGATGAGCGAAATGGCCATTGGCGCTTGCGATCTTGCGGAAGTCCTGGGCAGCGCCGTAGCGCTCAACCTGATGTTCCACATTCCCCTGCTGTGGGCTGTGATCATCACGGGCTTGGATGTGCTTTTGCTTCTGGCCTTACAGCACTACGGTATGCGCACCATTGAGGCCATCGTCGTACTTTTAGTGGCTACCATTGCCGTGTGTTACTTCATCGAGCTTTTCGTCCTGCCACAAATCCATCCTGGTTTTCTGGAAATGGGGCGTGCCCTGATCACGCCGCGCTTTCGCCAGGCAGGAATGATATACGTCGCAATCGGTATCATCGGCGCGACCGTGATGCCTCACAATCTTTATCTGCACTCAGCCCTGGTGCAAAGCCGGCAACTGCAACAAGACGAAGCATCGATAAAGCGTGCTATCCAGTTCAACACCATCGACTCGACAGTAGCCCTGACCATTGCTTTCTTTGTTAACGCAGCAATTCTGGTACTGGCTGCAACGGTGTTCTTTGGCAAAGAAAGTGTCACCATCGCTGGCGGACAGGTTGTCAAGTTCAGCGCAGATAGTGACTGGATCCGCGTGGCTTACTTAACGCTGGCTCCATTGTTGGGAGCCACCGCCGCGAGCACGTTGTTCGCAGTCGCATTGTTGGCAAGCGGTCAGAGCAGCACCATTACCGGAACCCTCGCTGGACAGGTTGTGATGGAAGGCTTCATGAATTGGCGGCTCCGCCCGTGGATCCGACGGCTGATCACTCGTTCGCTCGCAATCATCCCGGCGGTCCTCATCATCGGCATACGTGGCAGCAGCAGTATTACCGACCTGCTGACTCTCAGTCAGGTGGTTCTGGCATTGCAACTTCCGTTCGCCATGTTTCCACTGCTGCAATTCACCAGTTCCAGCAAGCGTATGGGGATATGGAAAAACGGCCGGTTCCTACTGATCGGCGGTTGGGGTAGTGCTATTCTCATTACCGCGATGGATCTTTATGGCCTGCCGGAGTCTCTGAAAGCAGCGTGGCAGGTCATCGTTGGCGGATGACGGCAAACAGCAGAAATGGATACCATGTACGAGAAGATCCTAATCACCTTGGACTGCACTCCCACCGACCGGGCGATCATTGAGCACATCAAGCGGCTTGCCACACTGATGCACAGCCATTTGGTATTGCTCCATGTAGCCGACGGATGGGCAGCACGGACTTTCGGTCCGGACGCGGTGAGCCCAGAGACCACCGCGGATGCCTTGTACTTGGAAGAGGTTCGGGCAGAGTTTCAATCGTTGAACATTCCAACCGAGGCACAATTGGCGTACGGCGAACCGGTCAAGGAGATTGTCAATTGGGTTCAAGAGAACGGTTGCGATCTGGTAGCAATGAGCACCCATGGACACCAATTGATTGCTGACATAATTCTCGGCACCACAGCCATCCGGGTCCAGCATAGTATTAGTGTTCCAGTTCTCATGCTCCGTGCAAAGTAATTACTTTGCGCCGCGCTCGCATTTGTCAGCAACTTCGATGGATGGCCGCCCGCCTGAATGCCGCGATATGAGATCCCGTCTGGACTTCGCACTTTTCTACTCAAACTGGAAGATGGCGGACACCCGTAAACGCACAGATGACACGGAAAAGCGTGGGGGCAACGGGTGGGGCAACAAGAAGCGAACATAAGGCGAATACATCAATCATTACAATCACCTAGACATACCCGATTGTAGCGGGTAGCGCTACCATCCCTTTCTTTTCTGTTCCTTACAAACAATTTGTCCAGCCTTGGTGTCCAAGCCAGGGTTTTGTGGACGCGGCCCGGCCAATGTGGTCAGGAAGGCTGCCTCCGCTACCTCGTCATCCTCATCATCGGTGTCCACCGATGGACTTTCCGCTGGCGTCGCTTTCGATTTCCTCAGCGCCGCGTCCATTCCGGCCAAGGTGGAGTCCACCAGAGCCTTCGTGCTGTCGCTCGAGTTTTGATTCTTGCTCAGGTAAGTCGTCGTGGTTTCCATTTCCTGATGCCCCATCCTGGGCATGCATGGTCGCTAAACGGTTCAGGCAGCATCTAGACGAACTGGAGAAGCGGAATGCTCCGGACCAGCCCACCCAAGCCGCCAGCGATGGGCAATGAAAGAGTCGAGGGCGAGCCATCCG